>Ga0079306_1000082_pt1 | contig 113872 bp, 99 predicted proteins | sample Methanotroph_Enr_FD_79181 | JGI IMG/M metagenome (GOLD analysis project Ga0079306, IMG submission 79181) | Enriched soil microbial communities from Old Woman Creek wetland in Ohio, USA - Methanotroph_Enrichment_5 | ecosystem: Environmental > Terrestrial > Soil > Wetlands | place: USA: Ohio... | reverse complement strand
CGATATCCGCAGAACGTTCCACTAAGGCCAAGGTTGAATTGATTTCGTAGGTATTGATGATTTCCATCGAGTTCGCGGTAGAAATCGCTTTGAATAATTCGCGGTAGAGCGAAACCAGTTTCGCGTTCTTCTCGATTTCAAGATGCTTGGCGTCAATCTGTCCGGCGCCGATTGAACGTCCGATGTAGGCTGGGTAGAAGAGCTTTGGGTTCATCCGCCCGAGCGTAAAGTTACGGTATAAATCGCCTTCGGGCGTAATGCCGTTACCGGATTCACGGGCTTGCTCGACTGTTTTGCATTTGTTGAGACGACCGATGAGAAAGTTTGTGTAACCGCGCGCCCCGACATGGTCGGTGGTGATTTCTTCGGCCAGCGAATTAGCGTCGGCCAAATAACGGCGTTCGATGATCTTTTCCTGGTCGACTAAAGTGGTTCCGTAATAATGATATTTCAGGAGAAGCTCCTTGAGGATTTCGTAGGCTTCAAAATAGTATGCCGGTTCAACGAATAAGTTGAATTTCTGGCTATGGAGGAAACCCTCGACGGCGTTGGTCCAAAGTGGGTTCTTGATGTCGATTAAATCGGCGTAGATGGCCACTTCGATCGTTTTCTTATGGCGGAGCGCCAATTCGGTCGCTAATTCCTGTTTGATTAAAGCCAGGCTGCGTTCATAGGATTTTCCGCCATTCCGCATATCAGCTTCTTGTTGACGAAGCAGACTGGTCTTCTGGTCGGCAGCGACGATGGTCCGCCCGATGCTGACGGAGAGCGCGGAAACCAACTGTTTGAATAATGATAGAGCGTCGCGCCACTGCATCAAGGAGGCGCTGGTCAGGGTTTCGATATGCACGATACCGACATCACGGAGCTGGAGGCTGGTGGACTCCACTTTCGCAGCGGCCTCTTTTAAAGCAATCACGTCATTGGCTTTATCGGCATCTAGCAAATCAACGTCAAAGCTTTCCAGCGTTTTGACGATATTGGCGGAAACGGCAATGAATTCGTCGACATAGCGCCCGAGGTTTTTCTTAACGGTCTCGGCTTCTTTATTGAGGGCTGCCAAATGTGCGGTCGTCTCGGCTTTCTGTTCGTTGAGTTCATCGGTCAGGCGATAGGTATCGCTGCTGGCTTTTTCTTGAATCAGTTTGACTTTTTTCTTGTTCAGGTCGGCGATATCGCTGGTGGCATCGGCTAAATCAACTTCAATGTCGATGAGGCGGGCTTTGGCCTTGGCGATTTGGTCGTAATAACTTTCCAAGCGTTCCTTATCGATTTGATATTCGGCTTTTTCAACGATGAAGCTGAAAAGCGTCATATTCTCCTGATGGGAGAGATAAGCTTGATAGGCATGTTGGATTTCCGTTAACCGTTCAATCCGTACGCCCATGACAAGGGCTTCATTCTCGAGTTTTTTATACTGCAAGATGTTTTCCTGCATCGGTAAAATATCGACGCCCGCTTGCGGGTCGCAGACATATTCGGTGATGAAGGTTTCGATATCGGTAATCGGGGTAAAGCTGACGGCTTTCTTGAGCAACGAGAAATAACGGTCTTTCAGGCCGCCAAACTTGCGTTTGATGGCTTCCTGATATTGATGGTTGCTGTCGAAGAATTGGTGCTGGGCGGGGTATTTCTCATCAAAATAGGCCGCCAGCGTCTTATAATCCATCGGCACGCTATTTTTGACGAAATCATTGTCAGGGATGGCGTCATCCAGGACAAAGAAACGATGGTCTTCGCTGCCGTCTTCAAAACTGTCTAACACGATGCCAACCGTGAAACTTTTCGCGGTTTTGTCATCGGTGAACTGCAAAGCGATGTAACTGGTGAAACGACCGTTGCGGAGGTAATGGAAACCGCCTTCTTCGACGTCGCCGAGTTCGCCCCGGAGATAGCCTTTCAGGGTACGCGTTGACTTTTCGGAAGCGGCTTTATTGAAGTAACGGCCGCTGGTATCGCCAAGGAGCACCACTTGCATGGCATCGATCAAGGTGGATTTGCCACTGGCGTTTAAACCGGTCAAAAAGACGATGGGTTCGATATGGATCGACTCATTCCAGAAATAGTGCCAGTTAATGACTTTGACTTTGGTAAGGAGTTTCATTCTTCGTCGCCTCTTTCAATCCCGGCTTGCTTATCGATGGCTTCGCTCATCGCGGCAATCTTCTGATTGTCGAGAGCAAAGAGGATGGACGGGAGAATATAGAAACTGACGTTTCCTTCTTCATAGGAACCGCTGACTTTGGCAATGATGCTGTGGACGGATAAAAAACGTAAGGATTTGGCTAACAGACGGCCGGTTAATTTCTTGTTTGGGAAGAGGATGCCATGTTCCAGCATCATCTTCATGAGGGCCGGGGTCGTGATATAGATGGCCTCGCCGGATTGGCTGCTGGCGCTCTTTTCGGTTTCGTAGATGAGGCGTAACGTAAATAAAACAAGCGAAGTCTCGCGGTCGAGACGTAAGCGGTTTTGCGTATAGGTATTGGCAAGGGCGACGACGCCGTTGAGGGCATCCTTCTCAATCATCCATCCTGAGTATTTCAAGTAATCGCTGACCAGGTCGAAATACCGCTCAATAAAGCGGAAATCGGGATTGATGCGCATCGATTTTTCTTTGGCGTCAAAGGCGTCGCGGACGATAAAACCGCGTAAAAGCAAGGTGTTCACCACTTCAGCGAACATCGCCTGATCGGCTTCAGGTAATTTGACAAATTCTTCTTCAAACATCAGGACACACGCTCCTTTCGGACAAAGGTGAAGCGTGGCAGCACGTATCCGTGACTGACCACTTCGCCATCTTCCATCTCAATCTCGTAGAAACTACGGGGATCATCTTTTTTAAGGCTGGCTAGAATGAGGAGAATAAACGCGTCGTAATCCGGTAACGGGATGTCCTCGATACGGACTTTGGCTTCACCGGCAAAGGCGGTTTCCATGAAGGCGTAAATGCGGCTATCGGTAAAGGAATTACGGGTTTCGTCGAGGAACCCCTTCATCATCAGTTCGCTGACTTCCTCGAAGTTAACGATGGGGAGCGGTTCGCCTTCGCCGCGGTATTGGCGGGTCACGGGGAGACTGACCGATTCGGGATCGATGTAGCCCTGCTCGTAGAACCGGAGGCTGTCTTCCATCTGCGAGATCAGCGCTCTCGAACCGTTGCCGTCGGCACTGGCCTTGGCATACGACTTCAAAATCGTCTCGAGATGGCCTTTAATCGTCTTATCAGAGTTATTCAAGTAAAGAATCTTCGTAGTTGAGGCTTTCGTGTAGTCGCTATGCTTTTGATCGATCTCGTGAATCATCAGATTCAATTGCTCATACATATCAGCGACATAGTTGATTTTGGAAATGAGGTCGCGTTCCGCTTCTTCTTTGTCCTTATGGCGGGCATAAATGAGGGATTGGCTCACCAGCTGTGAACGCGTATCGTCATCTTTAAGCCACTTCTGCAGGATAGCGAGAATCGGGCGTTTGAATTTAGTGACTGAGTCGAAGGTCTTGAGCGGATGGTAAAGACGGTCCGAAATACGGACTTTATAATCATCGAAATAGTCTTCGAGGACGCGGTTGGCGGTAAAGACTTTTCCAAGGCGGTTTTGGAAGATGCGGATTGAATGCCCGAGGGTCACCAGTTCAATCCGTAATTTCTTGGTATTTTCATAAACGCGAAGTAAGGTCGCGTACATGAATTCATCGCGTTCCTCGTCTTCGAGTTTCAGTTCGCTGTAAGTCGAATGGACAAGGCTACTATATTGGGCATCCGATTCGTGGATGATTTCATTGATAAGCGTCAAAAACTGGATGGAGTAACTCGGTAGGGCGATATACTCCTCAAAGTTATCGGGGTCAATCTCAATATCGATCCAGCCGGTTTCTTCTAAGCGGCGCACGATAAAAGCGGCTTTCGACGGAATGCCGGCGTTTAAAGGCAGGTCATCGGCGTTCTCGGCGGCCAAATCAAAGCGCATGACGAGGTCGGCGGCCGTCTCTTTGAGGGTGCGGACATAGTCATCTTTTTTAATCGACATTTCATCAGACTGGAGACTATTGAAGAGCACGGCTAAAGCCGTGGCGTAAATCTCTTTATTCTTGCTCGAGAGAATGGAGAAAAAGTTTTCGGGGATGGTCGTAAATAAACTCATGTTTTTCTCCTTCCGTTGCGGTAAATATAGTAACATATAAATTTATTTATATGAACTCTTTCAAGCAATTTTTTATCAATTCATTTTCTTATGGTATAATTTCCGCAGGTGATATCCATGAAACTCCGAATTCCTGCTTGGCGCGTGATTAAGACCTACCTCATTATCGGCGTCATCGCCCTCATTGCTTTGAATGTGTCGGTTGGGCTCGCCTGGCCTCCCACTTTCGCTAATTATTTCGTCACGATCGTGTGGTTTCTCTCCACCGTGCTTTTCGTAGTTTTGAGCCTCACGCAGGATTATTACCTTCTTGAGGGACGTAACCTCATCCAACACCGCTTCAATAAAGAAAAAGTATTCGACTGCAACGACATCCTCTACGTCAACGAAGAATGGAGCAAGAAGAATAAAACCCTCAACTTCTATGACAAGTTCGGTATCATCCATTATCTCCCGTTTGATAAGGAAGGCCGCATCTACGAACACGTCTTGGCCAAGGGTGATAATCTCGTCAGCAAAGAGGAGTTCCTCAACCGCTTCCCGAACGTCAAATTGTAAACCGTATTTTTAATAAAAATAGATTGCAAACATATTTTAAAGATGTTATCATCTAAAAGCGTTCAATCACAGGAGGATATTATTATGTCAAGAGTTTGCCCAGTTTCCGGAAAAGGACCCTTAAGCGGAAATAACCGCTCACATAGTTTAATCGCGACCAGACGTCGTTGGAATGTCAATCTTCAACCATACAAAGTGGTCGTCGATGGCCAGACCAAGAGAGTGCGGATGTCCGCACGCGCCTACCGGTCACTCAACAAAACCGCTAAACAAGGCTAAAACAAAAAGTTGCCCAACCAGGCAACTTTTTTTTATGTCTATAAGAGCCAGAAGAGGAAGATGGCAATCGTGAGCAGAAGGAACACACCCATCGTCAGCCATTCACTGAGCGGAAGGACAAAATGACGCGGTCTCTCGAAAGCGACCGTGCCGTCTTTCTGCGCCACCGCTTCGAGCTTTTCCCAGTGTTTGAGTCGGGGATTGATGGCGACCAAGACTTCAAAGAGGGCGAGACCGGCTGCCACATAGGCAAGCGCCGGATGAAAGATATCATAAGGCGTGGTAAACGCAAAATAACTGACGCTTGCGGCTGTGAGCGCGGTCATCACGAAAAAGGCGCTAGCCAAGAAGACATGGAGTTTGGCATAACGCATATCGGTAATGAATAAGGACATCAGGGCAAGACTGGTTAAGGTATAACCGGTCATGACGATAATCGCGGATACCAAGCTAGGGAAAGCAAATCCGCCAAAGCCGAAGAGGATAAAGGCTAAGGATGAGAGCACGATCAAGACTTTGACATAGCCGGAAAAACGGAGATGGGCATCAGTATATAGTTCATAAGGAAAGCCATTCCCAAAGGAAAATTTGGCCTTGTGGCTGAACCGATAATTCCATAGCCCGACCAGGACTAAAAAGATAGAGCTCAGGACCGCGGCAAAGAAAGCGGGCACGAAAAGTCGAGGGTTCATGCTAAACCCTTCTTCAATAAGCTAATGCGGGCTTCGATATCGGCGTGTCCGAATAAATATGAACCGGCGACGAGGATATCCACGCCGGCGGCTTTGCATAACGTGGCTGTTTCCTCATTGATCCCGCCATCAACTTCAATCAAGGTGAAAAGATGCTTTTCATCGATGATCTTTCGTAAAACCGCAATCTTCTCAAGCGCATTATCCATAAACTTCTGCCCACCGAAACCAGGTTCGACAGACATGATTAAGACGAGACGCAATTCTCTAAGAAATGGCACCACGAGATGGACATCCGTGCCAGGTTTAATCGACATGCCGGGTTTTCCGCCCGCAGCGACAATCGCGTTGATGACTTGGTGACGTTCGGCATCCGTTTTGAGGGCTTCATAATGGAAGGTGACGATATCCGCGCCGGCTTTGACGAACTCAGGCGCGTATTGGAGCGGATCCGCAATCATGATATGGACATCGTTGACGAGAGGATGGGTTTTAGCAAGGCTTTGAACGACCGGTATCCCAAAGGAAATATTCGGGACGAAATGACCGTCCATGATATCAAAATGCAGATAGTCCGCGCCGGATTTGACCGCCAGCGCCACTTCATGCCCTAACTTGCCGATATCCGCAGCAAGTAAAGAGGGAGCTACATAGATTTTTCGCATGATCAGTACCGTTCCTTTCGATAAGGCAGTTCCGCGAGTATCGCGAGATAGTTGTCATAAGTTTCTTGGTCAATAATATTTTCAGCAAGCGCCTTTTTAACGGCGCATTCTTTTTCATTCAAATGGAGACAGTCGAGGTATTTGCAGTGCGTCGCGAGATTTGGGAATCCCGGAAAGAATTTTGCGGCTTCTTCTTTGACAAGATTAAGTTCAAGCGAACTGAACCCGGGAGTATCGGCGATATATCCGCTTCCATAAGGAAGTAACGCCACTTCTTTGGTCTGGTGTTTGCCACGCCCGAGGGCGCGGCTGTAGTCACCGATCTTGCGTTGATAAGCCGGTACGAGCGTATTCATCAAACTTGATTTACCGACGCCGGTTTGTCCCATCAAGCCTGTGATTTTACCTTTAAAGAGCGTTTCGATTTCGGGGATGCCTTCACCGGTGGTCTTGGAAAAAAAGATGACATGAACGCCCAGTTTGGCAAAACTCTTTTTCTGCTTTTCAATCTCGGTGCGATCCACCACTTTATCGATTTTCGATAAGATGACCGTCGCGGGAATCCCGCTGAGGTTGGCGTAGGTCAAAAATTTATCAATCAGACGGGAAGAATAGGTTGGCTCCACGCAACTGTGGATGATGATTAATTGATCAAGGTTGGCAATTGCGGGGCGAATCAGCATGTTCTTACGTTCATACAAGACATCAATCGTCAGTTGTAGCGGATCAAACTCCACTTCATCGCCAACAATCGGTTTCTCACCTTTGAGACGGAAAATACCCCGTGGCTTACAGGCATAGACGGCTCCCTCGCCTTCAACAGCGTAGGTCCCGTAACTGGATGTCAATACTCTGCCCCGCATCTTAGTCCTCGGTGGCAAAACCGAAAATCTTGCTAGCGAGCGAACGCCGCGGTTTGATCAGTTTCGGGTTCTCGATGATATGACGGATATCGCGCTGCATCTCGGCGACGTTACGGTAACGGTCGGCCGGGTTTTTGCGGCAGGCTTTCATGATGATTTTTTCAATGGCTTTAGGCGTGGTCGGGAGGAATTTTCTTGGGGTCGGGAATTTCTCTTTGACGTGAGCTAAAGCGACGGCAATCGGCGTGGCGTTATCAAATGGGACACGGCCGGTGATGACTTCAAAAAACGTAATTCCCAGCGAATAAATATCGCTTTGGAAGGACGCAGGTTTACCCTGCGAGATTTCCGGGGCCATATAATGAACAGAACCGACGATGACTTCGCTCTTGGTAACACGCGAAGAGTTTTCAAACGTGGCAATGCCGAAGTCGCCGAGCTTAACCGTGCCATCCGCCATCATATAGACGTTCTGTGGCTTGATGTCGCGATGGATAACGAGATGGCTATGGGCGTGGGCAACGGCCCCGCAGAGTTGATACATGACGTCGCAGGCTTCAAGGAACGGATAACGGGTGCGGTTATCAAGCACATCGCGGAGCGTCTGCCCTTTAATGAACTCGTTGGCCATATAGGGTTTGCCCTGATAGGTGCCGAGGTTGATGACACGGACGATATTTTGATGGTCGAGGGCGGCGCAAGCGCGCGCCTCACGCTCAAAACGCGTCAAGTTCATCGGATTCTTCATGACGTCATCTTTGATGATTTTAATGGCGACGGTTTTTCGGGTAATGATGTCTTTGGCCTCATAAACGTTAGCCATGCCACCTTCGCCGAGCTCGCGTGTGACGCGATAACGGTCGTCGATCAGTTCACCGATCTGGATCATCGTTCGGCCTCCCATAAGGCAACGGCAATGTTATCGGAACCGCCATTGCTGTTGGCAATGTCAATCAAGGTATCGCATTTCTGATTAACGGATTCGCTGGTATTCAGCACGGTAAAAGTCTCACTCTCCGAGACATTGTTGTACATGCCGTCGCTGCAGAGGAAAATCGGGGTATTTTCGTAGGTATGGATTTTAATTTCCAGGCTGACTGAAGGGGTAATGCCAAGAGCGTTCAGCAAAACATGCCGCTGCGGATGGCTCTTTTCTTCTTCTTTGGTGATTTTACCGGAACGATAGAGGAAATCAACGTAAGTTTGATCTTCCGTCAGTTGTTCAAGGCTGTCTTTTTTCACGAGGTAAGCACGGGAATCGCCGATATTGGCGACGGCCACTTGATTGCCTTTAACGAGGGCGGCGACAATCGTCGTGCCCATCTCTTTATTTTCTGGATCGCTTTCGGCGAGCTCGAAGATTTTTCGGTTGGCATCCTTAATCGTTTTATAGAGCCACCACTTGGCGGTCGTGATATTGATGAATCCGGCTTTATCGCGGAACTCTTTAGAGACGATATCAATCGTCATCTTCGCGGCGAGGTCGCCTTTATTATGCCCGCCCATGCCATCGCAGACGACCATTAAAATGTCGCCTTGGGCATTGGCTAAAACGATAGCTTGGTCTTCATTGGTGAGGCGGACGCGGCCGACGTCGGTCCGATAACAGAATTTTCCTTTTCTTCTCATAGGCTATGCTTGGCGCGCAGCTGCCCGCAGGCGGCGTCGATATCAGTGCCAAACTCCTTTCTGATCGTGGCAGTCACGCCACGTTTGGTCAAACGGTCAAGAAAGGCATGAACCTTCTCATCGCTAGATCTTTCGTATATGTTTTCAATCACGGGATTATACGGGATAAGGTTAACGTAAGCAAGGGTACCACGGATCAAATCGGATAATTCGTCAGCATCATGGAGCGAATCATTGATACCGGCAAGCAGGATATATTCGAAGGTGACGCGTCGTCCGGCCAATTGCTCATATTCTTTGACCGCGGACATCAATTGGTCAAGCGGATAGACGCGGTTGATCTTCATGATTTTACTGCGGACTTCATTGTTGGCGGCGTGTAAAGAGATGGCGAGGTTAATCTGCAGGCCTTCACGGGCGTATTGACGAATCTTATCCGGCAAACCACACGTCGAGACGGTGATATGACGGGCACCGATCGCTAAAGCTTTCGGATGATTGGCGATGCGGACAAAATCGAGGACGTTGTCATAGTTATCGAACGGTTCACCGGTTCCCATCACGACGATATGGGTGACACGCTGACCGCCGCCGGCTTCACGGAGGAGATTGTTGACAACCAAGACTTGACCGACCATTTCATCGGTGGTCAGGTTTCGGGTCTTCTTTAATAACCCGGAAGCGCAGAAACTACAGCCCATGTTGCATCCGACTTGCGAAGTGACGCAGATAACGTTGCCATAGTTGTAACGCATCAGCACCGCTTCCACTTTGCTTTCATCTTTTAACTTCAAAAGCAGTTTCATCGTGCCGTCAGCGCTGTCTTGTCGCACGAACACGCTGGGAATCTCCAGGCAATACTTCTCCTTGAGAACTTCGCGGAATTTGGCAGAAACATCAGTCATTTGGTCAAACGAGGTGGCGCCTTTTTCGTAGATCCATGTATAAAGTTGGGTCGCACGATAAGGTTTTTGCCCTTCCGCGGCCATCAAAGTTTCAAGTTTTTTGATTTCGAGGCCGTAGAGGTTGATCATTTTTTAACCGTCGACTTTCTAAGTAAAGCGGCGTAGGAAGAGACGTTATATTCTTCGAACGGTAAGAATTGGCGTTCATTGTCGAGGACGAATTCCGGATGATGGGAAAGAAAATCGATGACAACGAAGTGCCCTTCTTTATTGTTGATGGTGTTGACGGAGTAGAGTAAAGCGCCGCCATCCATGACAAACCGCGAACATTCCTGAATGGCTAATTTCTGTTTGGTGATCAGGGTGTCGAGGCTGGCTTGGTGGAAGTGAATGAAAAAGTCAGGAAGACTACGGATTAAATCGAATTTCGAGCATTCCGGCAAACAAATGACGCAATCGACCGGAGCCGAAACGTGCGTAATCAATAGTTCCGGGGTGCTTTCGAATACTTCAATATGGGCGATATGGTAATCACGGGCGGCTTTACGGATATCCAAGCGGCGTTCCATGCTGTTGGCGGCGACGCTGAGGAAAATTTCGTTATTGGTATGAACGGCCATTTCGATATAGAAAGCGTTTGGGCGTTCCTCGTAAATCAAGCAGGAACCATTGGGGGGCATCGGTAAAGAATCGATGACTTTCTTGACGCCTAAGCGTTGCTGAAAGATTGAACAATCGATGTATTGGGCTTTTTTCTTCAAAGGCGTACGGCCTCGGTAGATGACGGTGTTTTCAATCGGGCCCTCAATAAAATCAGGATCTTCGAGAACTTTTTCACGCGTCGTCAAAAGCGTATTCACGCGGCACGCTTGGATAAGCGGGCGGGCGTTGGCGGCCAAAATCTTCGTCGTCACGGGACGGCCAAAGTGTTTTTGCCACATATGGATCAACCACTGCGGGGTATTGTATTTGAATGATAAGTATTCCACCGAGTTTTCATCAATCTCGGAAGGGATGATTTTTCCGTCTTTGATCGCAGAGGATAAAAAGGCCTCAAGGCGTTCTTCGGTTAAATTGTTATCCGCTAGGATCAATTCTTTTTTTGCGGCTTTGAGCGCGATGTCGTCTAAACGGCGTTTTAGAAAGATTTCATTGCCAAGCACCACTAAGAGCAAACAACGTTGGTCGATGCTCAACGATAGTTCGGCGTCGTCGATTAAACGGTTCAGCAAGAGATAATGATGAAGAGTGGAACTTAAAGCCGTCCGGGCAAAAGACTCGTCCTCAGCCGATAATGGGTGAGTCGAAAAGGTCTTTTTAATGGCGGTAGTGAATAGGGTGTCGTTTTGCACGATCTCTCGTAAGGCGTCGCGCGCTGCTAATAATGCTTCCATAATCTCACGCTCCTTACGTTATTCTAGCAAAAAACGAGCGGGATTTAAAGGAAAAACGACCATTTTACTGGTCGTTTTATTAATTGCTTCGGGTTTTTTATTTCTTTTTCGGTTTTTTAGGTGCGGTATCGGCATGTTTGGCATGCTCATGGTCACCACCGCAGCAGTCGCCTTTTTCATCATTATGACAGGCGCAATCGTCATCATCTTTGCAGCAGTCTTCTTTTCCGCCTTCGTGACAGGTGCATGAAGCGTCGTCAGCGCAGCAAGATTTCTTTTCATCGTGATGATGGTCGTCCTTTTTGGCATTTCCGCCCGTCGCGAGTTTTTTGTCTAAATCGGCAAAGACATTACCCTCATAAATCTCGGGTTCTTCCTCGTCTTCCATCTCCTCGATGGTCTTGTCGGCATAGACAAGATTTTCATCGGTGATAAAACGCGGGTAATCGCGGTTGATTTTTTCATACCGGTCTTCGTCTTTGAAATACGAGAATTCGACAGCGATATGAATCGCTACGCCTTCGAGGGTGCCAATAATGAATTTGGCCACGACATCCTGAAGCTTTTTGAATTTCAATGGGGCACTGACACGAACTAAAACATTCCATGAAGTCTGTTCGACGCCGTCATGGAAAAGAAAGCTGTCAGGGGCATAAAACATTATTTCGTCATTGCTGGTCTCATAAAGTTTAGCGAGTCTAGCGCTCACTTCACCCGAATAATGGCCAACGACATATTGATCTAATCCGAGAATTGATATTGTGATCATCTTAAGTCCTCCAAAATCTATTATATTCTACTTCATTGGGCAGGTGATTTCTACTTAGAAGTCGTAGGGGTCGACATTGACCATCAGTTTAATCTGGCTTTTGCCGCTGAGAACGGCAATCGCGGTGTTCATGGCTTCGCTGATATCGCCGGCTTTTTTATACTTGACGAGGACTACGCGGCGATGAATCCCGGCGATGACCGCGATGTAGGGTGCGGTTGGTCCAAGAATCGTCGCTTTGCCTTCGAGTTGTTTGCTGAGTCTTTCCGCCAGCGAATAGATGGTCGTTACCACCGCTTCTTCGTCATGTCCGCTCAAGGTCAAACTCACAAGATAGGTATAAGGTGGGTATTGCTGGATTTTCCGCATGCCCATTTCTTTGGCGAAAAACGCTTCGTAATCTTGTTTGGCACCAAGGGTAACGGCGTAATGTGTCGGCATATATGTTTGAATTACAGCGAGGCCTTTTTTATCGCCCCGGCCAGCACGCCCGACCGCTTGGGTGATCAGCTGGAAAGTCCGCTCCGCCGAACGATAAGAGGGCAAGGTCAAGCCGATATCGGCCAGAACGATGCCGACAAGCGTAACATTGGGGAAATCATGGCCTTTGGCAATCATCTGTGTGCCAATCAGCATATCCGCTTCGTGATTCCGGAAAGCATCTAAGGTCTGGGATATTCGGTTCCGCACTTTCGTCGTATCGCTGTCCAGACGAAGCGTTCGCACGCCTGGAAAAAGCCGTTGGGCTTCCTCCTCGATCTTTTCAGTCCCAAAGCCTTGTTTGGATAAGTACTTACTTCCGCATTCCGGACATTTGTCCGGCATCATTTCGACATGGTCGCAGTGATGGCATTTGAGCATGCCGTCTTCACGGTGATAGGTGAGAGCGATGCTACAATTCGGGCATTTAAAGACATGTCCGCAACTACGACAAGAGATATATGGAGCATAACCGCGGCGATTCACAAGTAAAACAACCTGTTCGCCTTTTGCCAATGTGGCGCGAATCCGTTCTCGAAGTAACAACGAAAACATGACCGATTCACGGTCTAAATTCCGTGGATTCAGCAAATCAATGATGGTGGTTTCTGGCATCTCCTGCTCATTGATGCGATGCGGAAGTTCCAGATAATGGTAAACGCCTTTCATGGCACGGGCACGGGATTCGAGCGATGGTGTCGCGCTTCCCAGTACGACTTTCGCTCCAAAGTGTTTGCCGCGCATGATGGCAATATCGCGGGCATGATAAGTCGGTGCGGTATCTTGTTTATAACTCTCGACATGTTCTTCGTCGAGGACGAGCAAACCGATGTTGTCAAGCGGCGCAAAAATGGCGCTGCGGGCACCGACGACGACTTGACATTCGCCGCGTGCAATCCGTCTGTATTCATCGTACTTTTCAGCAGGTGTCAATTCAGAATGAAGAATGGCAACGCGACCATGAAAGCGGCGGATAAAATATTCCACCATAATCGGAGTTAAGGCAATCTCGGGGACAAGCATTAAAACGGTTTTACCTTCAGCCAAAACTTTTTCAGAAAGCGAAAGGTAGACTTCGGTTTTACCCGAACCTGTCACGCCTTCAAGCAGGTACACTGCTTCTTTGGAAGTCCAGATGGCATCGACAGCTTTCTGTTGATCATCTGTGAGTTTCTTCGGTGTCTGTTCTTGAAAAGTCGGAAGGACAAGCCGTTGCTTTTCTGCATAGCAGAGTTTGACAAGGTTCTTGCCAATTAAAACTTTCAATATGGATGGTGATTTAAAATCTTTTTTCAGGATCTTTTTCTCACGGGCTAAAAGCCGTATCCATTCGATTTGATGGTCCGTGAGATCTTTCTCAGAAGCGTCGATCAGTTCGACATAACAGTCATAAGCGATTTTCGGCGCTGACAGTGATGAGGATTTCGGTTTCATTGAAGGCGGGAGCATCGTCTGCAAAACGCCGATGCGTGGCGAAAAATAGGCAGTGGCTATCTCGTCCGCCAATGCCATCAGTTCAGGATTCAAGAGTTTTTCTTCATCGATGACATCGAGAATCTCGCTAATCGAAAAGCCTTTTTCTTCTTCGAGTACGGAAATGGCTTTTTCGGTTTCGGTAACGCTCAGGACATAGGCCACGGATTGACGGTGATTAAAATCAACGAGGACGCGGTACCCCGTTTCGACTTTCTTTTTTCCGTGGTAGGCATATGAAAAAGGTCGATCTAAAGAAAACGTGGCATGTTCAATGAGCACTTCAAGAAGTAACATTGAACCACCTCCGTCTGTCGTTTATTCGATTGTTATCTTGGGTTGTAAAAATGTGACTATTTAACAACTTTAGCATTCAGCCGTGAACGGATAATGCCGATGATTTCTTGGCTAGCGCGGTCGACGTCATCATTAAGAACGATATACCGGTATTGGTATTTTAACCCCATTTCGCGGCGGGCTTTTTGAAGGCGTTGCTGAACGATTTCTTCAGGTTCGCTGCGGCGATGACGGATGCGGGCTTCGAGTTCTTCAAATGAAGGCGGGATGAGGAATATGGAAATAAGCTCGTCGCCTTGGAACTGCTTCAGCACTTGCTTTGCCCCTTCGACTTCGATCTCGAGGATGACGTTTTTACCTTCGTTACGTAAACGCTCGACATAATCACGCGGCGTTCCATAACGGTTTCCGACAAATTCAGCCCACTCAAGAAAATTACCGGCTTCGATATTCCGGGCAAATTCTTCAGGGGACACAAAGAAATAGTCGACACCATTAATCTCGCGTTTGCGAGGAATGCGTGTCGTCATCGATACTGAATATTCTAGGTTTAAAGTTGTGTCTTCCATCACTTTTCGGCGGATGGTTCCTTTTCCGACGCCGCTTGGTCCACTGATAATAATTAACAATCCCTTTTTCACTTCAGTCACCAGTTCTTTCGGGTAGTGCATTTATTATAATAAATAACCTCATTTAAAGTCAATGAAATTTCCCAGATATGCTATACTTTTTTCAGGTGATGAAAATGGCCTATTCTTTAGGTTTTATCTCCGCTTTGACTCAAAAAATCAAAACCGGGGTCGTCGATAACCATGTATCAAAGGTCATATTGTTCAATAAAACTGATTTTGTTTTTGCGTTATCGCGGAATCGAAATCAACGTTTTTACATCTCACTTAATAACGCAAAACCTTTTATCACTTTGACGAAAGAAGACTTTCCGGTCACGACATTAGCGAGTTCTTTTTTCCAAATTCTGAAAAAAGAAATCGGCGATGCTTTGATTTTGGACATCAATCTCGTCAACGAAGACCGCATCGTTCTTTTGAATTTAGAAAAAACCACCGATGCTTACCGTACTTATCGGCAAAAATTATATATCGAATTAATTCCTGGCCATCCAAATATGATCTTGACCGACGAAAACAATATCATCATGTCGGTGTTTAAACCAAGTGCTTCTTTAGAAAGCGTCCGTCCTCTACTGCGTGGATTGGTCTATACCTTTCCCGAAAAGAATCTAAATGAAATCGGTCCCTCCGAATCGATTGATCTTGAAAAAATCTACCATGAACATGCACTTGCTGCATTAGCAGAACATAAAAACGAGAAATATGAAACGCTGTTTCAATTTGTAAAAAAGCGAATTATCACCCTGAAACGGAAAATCATCAATTTAGAAGAGGACATCGAAAAAGCCAAAGTGCGTCTTAACGATCGCGAAAAAGGCACCTTTTTATTGACTTATCTTGACTCGATTCAAGAAGGTGATTCATCACTGACTAGGGATGAAATTACTGTCGAACTCGAACCTCGTCTCTCACCAGCTAAAAACGCCGAGAAGTACTTTAAATCCTATCAAAAAGCCAAAATCGCCATCGTCCGTGCCTCTGAACAAAAAGAAATCGCCGAGAAGCAACTCGATTACTTTGCTTTCATGATTGTCCAGGCGGAAGCCGCACAAGACGAAGAACTCGAAGAGATTCAGCATGAATTGGCCAACGAAGGGTTCCTTCCGACTCTGCCTTCACTCCGTAAAAAGCACAAAGAGAAGGCAATTCTTCCCTACTTCATCATCGTTGATGACGTGAAAATCGGCTTTGGGAAGAATAATATGCAAAATGATTACTTGACGTTTAAACTCGCAAAGAATCCTCACTACTTTTTACACATTAAAAACGACCGTGGCGCCCACGTCATTATTTTCGATGATAATCCATCCGCTCAGGTAAAAACCTGTGCTGCCGAAATCGCATTGCTCTTATCTAAAAAGTTAGATGGGGACGTCAATATCACAAAAAAAAGTGAAGTTAAAAAAGCCAACCTTCCCGGGCTCGTCAAATTGGACCATTACCAAACCATCCACATCAACAAAATACACCCTGAAACTGAACAGAAATTAAAAGAAGCTCATCGCTGAGCTCCTTTTTTTAGGCTGTTTGAACTTTGCAGTATCGGACAAGATTCGTGCTAAAGCTGTCGGTAATGCATGCGCCAATCCATTTTTGCCACATAACATATAGAGTCGGCGTCGAATAATCTTCACCAATGGCAGGCCATGCAGCTTGGTCGGTATATTCCGAACCTTCATTGGTGGCACGGTAAATATAGTCATAAGTCGTTGAATAATCCTCTAAGGCCGGATTGAGTTCGACAAAATATACAATTGTATGGATAGAAACGGCGATTTGATCCAAATCTTCTTTTGCCGTTGCGCAGGCGCTGCAACCAAGAAGAGTGACGACAAAGGGAATATTCCGTTCTTCGGTGATTACCATTTGATAGATTTCTGCACCGCTGGCTTCCATGAGGCCGCCATTTTCAGCATATTCCAGAGGTATTTTAGCGATTTCGCTTGAAGATGAACTGGTCGTTGGGGTGCAGGCAGATAAGAATAATAATGCGGTAAGAACGAGTAATGTTTTTTTCATTTCTTCATATCCTCCTTTTCAAGATAATCCTCGCCTTTAATCATTTCTTGAGTGGCGAGACCGCGGAATTTTTGTTGCCGGGCAATTTCATAGACGACAATGGCGACGCAGTTACTGAGATTCAAACTACGGGCACTCGCAACCATTGGCAAACGTAGACAATGGTCGAAATGTTCTTTTAAGATTACGTGCGGGATACCTGTGGATTCACGGCCGAACATAATGTAATAATCGCTGGTTGGGTTTGAAAAGTCAAAGGCAGAATAAGGTTTGTTTCCGTAGCGGGTAACGTAATAGATTTCAGCGTTTGGGTTTTTGGTTTCGAACTCTTCAAGAGAATCGTAATAAGTTAACTTCAAATCCTCGATGTAATCCATGCCGGCGCGCTTGAGTGCTTTTTCGCTTAAATCAAACGGTAAAGGACCGACAATGTGCAGGTGCGCGTTGATAGCGACGCATGTCCGCATTATGTTTCCGGTGTTTTGAGGTATTTCGGGGTGAAACAAGACGACATGAACCATAGGAACCTCCAATAAACATGCATATTCTAACTTAAAATTAACGATTTTACTAATTTATGTTATCATACAATTAAGAGGTAGATATGGATAGAATTACGTCTTTGTATGAAAAAGCGACAGGCATTAAAGTGACTTCAATTGTTCCATTGATGACTGGCATCAGTAATAAGAACTATCTGATCAATGGTGTCAACGTCATGAGAATTAAAGGCGTTTTTCGCGATCCGTTTTATTCTGCAAAAAACGAACATGATGTCGAGACAATCGTCGCTCCCCTCCATATCGCTCCTGAACTTATTTATTTTAATGAGCGAAATGGCACTAAAATCACGCGTTATATAGATGATGCCTACTTTCTCGACATATATCCGAGCAACGAACAATTGGTGCTCGTCGCGGCAACGTTAAAAAAACTTCATGAATCTAATGCGAAAATCCGTTTAAAATTTGCCATGTTCGACCGTTTGGACGTCTATAAAAACGATGCCTTCGAAAGAATCAATCCAACGATTGAGTCCGCCATCATTGCTGAAGCAAAGAAATATTTCGACGGCAAACACCAGGTCTTATGTCATAACGATGTCGTCAATGGCAACCTTTTGTTTTACGAAAATCGTGTCTCACTCATCGATTATGAATACGCCGCGATGAACGATCCTGTCTTTGACCTTGTTTCCTTCTTAAGCGAGAACGATATTACCGATGAACGCCGTATTCACTTCTTCCTTGTAAACTATTATGGAGATGAAAATGCAATCCCCCATGAAAAAATCAAAGCATTTTACCGCTTCCTCGATTTATTATGGTTCTACTGGGCCTGTATGATGAAACGGCACCTTCCAAATCCTATTTATCAAAAAATCGCCGATAATAAATATCAGCGATTAATGAAAGTCTAGTAAAGAAAAAAAGGGCGATGCCCTTTTTCTTTTTAGTTATTTTTTCGCGGCGTCACGGAAGATCTGTAATCCGGCGGCTGTTAATGGATGGTTTACCATATTTTGCAAAACAGCGAATGGAATGGTGGCGATGTCAGCGCCTGCTAAAGCAGCTTGCTCAACGTGTGCAAGATTTCGGACGCTCGCGGCAATGACTTCGCTTTCATAACCATAATTGGTAATCGTAGTCATGATTTTTTCGACAAGTTCAGCCCCACTATCGCCCATATCGTCAACACGTCCCATAAATGGTGAGATGTAGGTTGCCCCAGCTTCGCAAGCCAAGACAGCTTGTGGGACAGAGAAAACGAGAGTAACGTTCGTCTTAATGCCGAGTTTGGATAACTGCGAAACAGCAGAAATCCCATCCATCGTCATTGGAATTTTCACAACAATGTTCTTATGGAGTTTAGCAAGAATCTGTCCCTCAGCAACCATCGCTTCGACCGATGCCTCTTGGACTTCAGCACTGATTGGACCATCGATTAAAGTGACAATTTCTTTAATAACATCCTGGAGATTACGTCCTTCTTTTGCAATTAATGATGGGTTGGTAGTAACTCCTTTGATGCAACCCCACTTGCTGGCAATGCGAATGTGTTCAATGTTGGCAGTATCAATAAATAATTTCATACATGGTGCTCCTTTTCGCTCCCAAATTTTTCTTCATAGACTTTACGGGCTTTATCAATAATTCTAATAGCGGCTACATGACCTTCTGCCTCATGAACCGACGTTTCTTTGCCTTCAAGTGTTTTGTAGACTTGAAAGAAATGACGGATTTCATCGAGGACGTGTTTAGGCAATTGCTCAATGTCGGTATAGGTTGAGTAGAAAGGATCATGGACACAAATCGCAATGATCTTTTCATCTACCAAACCACCATCAATCATTTCAATGACCCCGATTGGGCGACATTGCACAAGCGCGAGTGGAATGATTGGTTCGGAACAAAGGACTAACACGTCAAGAGGATCTAAGTCCCCCGCATAGGTTCTTGGGATAAAACCATAATTGTGTGGATAATGTGTCGAGGTGTATAAAATTCGATCAAGAATAAGACCACCTGTTGCTTTATCTAACTCATATTTGTTCTTGCTGCCCTTCGAAATCTCGATGCACGCAAGAAAATTAGTTGGTAATAAACGTTTAGGATCTACATCATGCCATAAGCTCATTAATAGGACCACCTTTCGTGAATAATCTTAGCATAATCGAGTAACTATAGTCTTCATTTTTATTAAAAATGATATAATAAAACGACGAAAGAAAGGGCTTAATATGAAAAAACTGCTTCTTACGATGATGACGACTGCTGCCTTGCTTTCGTTAAACGGCTGCAATAACACTAATAAAGTGTATATTTCGAAAAACGCTTCAATTCCGACTGCTCTTCCTGATTATGAAAACGACACGTTGGAAGGTTTTGTCATAGAAGTAGACGTTAATCAAGTAAAATCATTAATTGAGTCAAAAGAAAGTTTTGCGTTATATATTGGAAACGCCTCCTGTTCATCTTGTGAAGCTTTTCGTCCTGCCCTTATTGAATATATCTATAGATCTAAAAGTCTGATTTATCATTTTGATAACCTCATACACAGTACAACCTACGACGAACTCCCTACGGCTTACCCGGATTATTTTACCGATAACTACGCCCCGACCCCGTCATTATATTTTTTCAAAGACGGGACGCTTTCTGCTCGTAGAAACGGCTCCACAAGGATGTTTGAGTATCAAACGTTTGAACCCATCATGAGCGGTTATGTCAATGTCAGTTCAATCAATTATATCTATAGCGAAACCACACTCGATCAAATCGTTGATTTAGAAAGTTCTATCATCTATTTTTACTCAAGAACCAACATCGATTCAAATAGCCTTTATTACAGTTTCCTTTTTCCGTATGTTAAGACCTTATCGGAGCCATTCTATGTTGTTGATATTGACTCCCTTAACCTTACAGTTGAGCAGCAGTCAACCTTCCTCGCCGATTATGGTTTGAGCGCGATTACCGGAGAGATTGCAGACTATCATTTAGGTTCCGTTGCTTCTTCAATTCTGCTTGATAATGGCAATGAACAAGCCATGCTCGATTGGGTTAAAGCGTTGTACTAAAAAAACCGGCAAAAAGCCAGCCATTTTAAAAATAGAAACAGATTATTTAACTTCAATATGAAGGTTTTTGAGGATGTCGTACCCTTCTAACTCAAGCTTTAAATCGAACGAAGCCGAGCCGTGAGTATCCACTACGATTTTTGTGTTGGGCTGGGCAGTCTTAGCTAAAATTGCATTCGTCAGAACACAAATATTGCTCACGATGCCCATCAGAACAATTTCCGTGTACGGATGAGAACGAAGATATTCAAAAAGCTTGTCACTTCCAAAAGTGTTTTTTTCGAAAATAGGATGGTGTTCGGAATAGGCACGAACTTTTCCAAATATCTCAGAACCAAGTGTGCCTTCAATACAGTGCTCGACCGGCAGATGTTGACCTTCGATCGTCGCAAGGTATTCTTTTGAGTGAATATCGCGAGTAAAAATGACATCATCTTTAGCTTCTTGGAAAGCCTCGATTTGCGAAACGATATATTTTTCGATTGTTAACGCTTTTGGAAAGCCAAGGGTTCCATTGACAAAGTCATTCTGATAATCGACCACTATTAATAGACGTGCCATTTGCATCATCTCCTTTGTCATTGTAGCATGTAAAAGGGCCATGTTAAACATCCCATAAAAAAGTAACTTAAAATCTGCATTGTAACCGCTTGCATTTTGTCCCTGTTCCCTTTACAATTAAAAATCCGCAAGAGGATAAGGAGGAGTAATTTTATGAAATTCACTCTGAAGTATAACGGACGTGTCACCGAACACTCAAAAAAAATAAGCCTGCTCTCACTAATCGGTACTGAAAACAAAGACATTATCTGTGCACGCGTCAACAATCGCATTCGCGATTTGACGTATGAGGTCTATTACGACGCAGAAATCGTCTTTTTAACAGTTAAAGACCAAGATGCAATACGCCCCTACGAAACGTCCGTTCGCTATCTTTTAGCTATGGCTTTCGCTCGCGTATATCCCGAGGTCAACGTACGGCTCTCTTACAACGTCTCTCGATCCATCTTTGTTCAAATTCTTAACGATGGCGTTCGTGCGGACACAAAAATGGTAGAGGCAGTTAATGCCGAAATGCAGAAGCTCGTCGATCGTGACATTGCCTTTAATCGTATTATCGTTACCAAAGAAGAAGCGGCTGTTATCTACAAGGAACGGAAATTCCAAGATAAACTCGAAATTTTGAAATATCGCCCCGAAAAGACAGTTCATTTATATGAATGCGATGGTTACATGAACTATATGTTTGGACAAATGGTCCCGAGCACGGGATACCTTAAGAGCTATAAACTACGCTTGTATATTCCCGGTATTTTGGTCCAATATCCTCGTTCAGAATGCAATGGTGAAATCCCTCCTTTCGAAGATGCCCCAACTTTTGGCAAAACTCTTAAAGAGTCTCACTCTTGGGCAAAGATTACTGGTTTCGATTCTGTCGCCGGCATTAATGAACATATCGACAGCCAAGGCTCTATCGAATTCATTAACATGTGTGAAGCTCGCCATAATCGAATGCTAGTTGAACTTGGCGAAGCAATTCAAAAAGATATCGAAAATATTCGTCTTGTTTGCATTGCGGGTCCATCTAGTTCAGGTAAAACGACCTTTGCGAACCGCCTTCGCATCGAACTGCTTTCCCGTGGAATCAAACCAATCCGTATCTCAATCGATGACTATTACTTGCCAAGAAATCGCGCACCAAAAGACGCTAATGGCGAAGCGGACCTCGAAAGCATTCAAGCAATTGATATCGAATATTTCAACCAAAACATGCTTGATTTAATTCAGGGTGATGAAGTCGAAATTCCAAAGTTTGATTTTGTCGTCGGTCAAAGAGTCAAAGGACGCAAAATCAAGATTGGGCCAGAAACCGTTATTATTATTGAAGGCATCCACGCGTTAAACGATCAACTAACGACGCTTATACCAAAACATCAAAAGTTCAAAATTTATATTTCCCCTCAGGCGCAAATCAATCTCGACAACCACAATCCCATCTCACTTACTGATTTGCGATTACTTCGCCGCATTGTACGCGATAAAAAATTCCGCAATGCCTCCGCTGCCGAAACCATTTCTATGTGGCCGAGCGTTCGCAAGGGTGAATTCACTTGGATTTATAACACCCAAGAGGGTGCCGACTATGTATTTAACTCATTGCTCTCTTATGAGCTTTGCGTCATGAAAAAGTTCGCGATGCCCCTCCTTGCAAACATCGATACATCAGCCCCGCAATTCCCGGTGGCAGAACGTCTCATGAGAATGCTCAAATACTTTGTCGATATGGATGACAAGTGGGTTCCAAACAATTCCTTGTTTAGAGAATTCATTGGCGATTCTTGTTATCAAGACGTTTAATAGAAAAAGAAAAGAAGCAGCTATTCGGCCGCTTCTTTTTTTACGGTGTTTATTTTTGCACCTGCAACAAGATGAGCTTTTTCACGTTGATGAATCGCGACCATTTGTGTGTAATACACGTTACGCATCGAAAGGTATTTACTCCGTTCTTCCTCAGAAATCGAACTGGTGTAAACTGCAAAAAATATTTTTTCCATCCGGAAGAACGATTCGTAGAGATTAACAAGAGTAATATCATTAAAGAATTTCTTTCTTGAATAGATAAGTAAAGGGGAACTGTGTGCGATTTCGCTACTCATTTCATAAGTATCACTATATGAACTTAGTTCAGCCACTCGTTCAACGCCATCTCTGAAATTAAACTTAAATCCCTCGGTTTTCATCACATCCGGGATTGCAAGTAACCAACCATATTCTATATATCTTTTCATGTCTTTGCTCTTAAGATCAAGTTCTCGCATATGACCCTTAATTTCGACAAATATTTGATCCTGCTTTTCCTTGTCTGGGATACCATTTCGGAATGCAATCCCATACGTCATGTGGCGCAAATAACGTTCGACGACAGGATGGCCATATTTCGAGATGACGGAAACGATACATTCGGTTTCGTGGAGTGTTCTCCAGGTAGAAAAGGCTTCTGTTTCAAATCCATTAATCAATAAATCAGTAATGCATTGCCCCATCGAAAAAGCTTTGCTGAGCATATCAACAATCAAGGTTTCGTTGGGACTATTCTTTTTAAAACGAGATAACATTCCAAGAACAAAGTTTAAATAGAGTTTCATCGTTGAAATAGGAGGATAAAAACGCGAATTGGTCGCAACTTCACGATATTCAAGATGCTCATTCGTAAGATATTTATCCATGACAATACTTGCTAAGCGAATAATATATTTCTGGTCATTTTCCAAAGTCGTTATCATTTCTTCGGTTTGTCCTACCGTGCCATAATAATGTTCGTTGACCAAATATCCTATAACACTCAAAGGGTTGACGGAATTCAAAGATGCAAGAATATTGGCTTCGCGAAAATCGTTGAGACCAGAGGTTATCTGTTCATAAATCTCATAGATGAAATGGCGATGAATAGAAGCAGGGACTTTTATCGCATCAAGTGCCTTATTTAGATCTTCTTCGCTAATTGTTTTAATTTCAATCATAAAGGACCTCCTTATATATGATACCTTTTTCTTTACATAAAATATGCAATTCTTCTTTCAACAAAGGGTCCGCGTTGGACCTGACGTGAATCGCTCGCAATATTGGGGCGTATAAAGAATCGTTAATTAGAGTCGTTCTTTCAACAATCAGGACATGCTCTCCCTTTTTTCCAATCATCGCGCACTTTAATTTTTCCAAAAACGACGTTTCGACTAGAGATAAATTGATCTCTAGGGTTTTGATTGGAAAGCAAGGATAGAAATTTGCTAATAGCGCATGATACGTTTGTTCATTGATTTTAGTGAAATCGTATTCTGCGAAAAAAGGTGAATCGTCATCAGGAATAAAATTAAAGAGACTCACTTTTGAGTAGGAGGATAGACTGGCTTCAATTTTAGCTTTTAAAGCAGGTTTTAGCGGCAAATTCGTGCTGATAGTAATTTTTTCAAAAGGCAAAACGTCATCGTATAGGGACTCGATTAAACGAAAGTGTTTTAGACCGTTTTCATCCATTACTTCCTCAAGGTTGCCGCGTAAATAGAGTGGAACAAAAAGCCAATCTTTCTTGGCAAGCAAAGCCTTGTATACAGTCGTATCATCATCACTAAACAAATCGAGAAAATTTTGTAACTGCTTGTTCACGCGAATTCTCCTATATTCCTATCTTTTTTGTTTCTCCTGTCAACACGGATAACAAATAACAGTTTACCTGTAATTTTGTCCGAGAGCTAACATATTGTCGGTACATTTCGATTTGAGCGAGATAACTCGGGTCTTCGATATTCTTTAGTTTATAATCAATAATATCGATATGATCTTGATAAATCAAAAGCAAGTCGATAATGCCGACAGTACCATTATTGGTATCCAAAAATTCAAATTCTTTCATGGCTTTAGCGTGTTTCGAGGAAGAGAATATTGGAGCCCGAAGTGTTTTATCAATAAAATGTCGATCGTCATTGTTTTCTATAAAAGAGGTGTCGTGAGTAGAAAAATCAACGATTTCCAGTAACCTGTGGATGCGTAGGCCAAAACGAATCTTTTCTTGATCAAAATCGGATGATAATTCCTTGCTCGCTCTCTTGTGTTTAATGAGCGTGGATTTAATTTCGAGTTTCTCAAACTTCACTTCAAGTTGTTTTTTTTCAACGGTCTTTCTCAATAATTCGGCCGGTTGATACTTACATTTAATTCCATACTTCGAATCAATCCCGAAATAATGAAGAAAGTCATAGAAACTCTTTGCATATTGAATTGATATGATCTCGTTCTTTTCTTGTTCCGGAATGACAATAATGATTTTTTCTTGAGCTCTTGTGAGTGCGACATATAAAAGACGAATCCTTTCACTGAGCTCTTCTTTCCGCTCAGCTTCTTTTACAAGATAGTGGTAAATATTACTTGCCTCGTTATCATCAATTATCGGAAGGATTATTCCATATTCATCGCTTGTCAAAAAGCTTGAGCGAACTTCAGGATTGTTAAAATCACTGCTCATGCCCGGATAATAGATGATACGGAACTCAAGGCCTTTTGACTTGTGGATACTCATGAGGCGTACACAATCACCAGGATTTTCGCTAACTGGTGAATTGAGAGTAACCTGATACGCTTGTAAATCGTCGAAGTACTTTACAAAGGCATCGAGTCCATAACCGATATTTTGCATCATTTTAGAGGTCTCGATGAGGCTTTCAAGTTTATGGATATTGGGCATGATATCACCGATGCGGGTAAGGTTTTCAAATACTTCAAATTCATCTATAAGTAAAGTAAGAATTTCACTTAAAGGTTGATTCTGAATTCTGCTCACCAGTGAACGAAGTTTTTCCATGACCGGTTGCTTGAGATAATCATTGTTCTTTACGATATTGAATATTTCCTGATCAGAATAGGAAAACAAAAAACTCCGCACAACACTTACAAATGCATGATTAAAGGATGAATCATAAGCGTTTGTGCAAGTCGCCTGTAGTAAGCGAAGCAGGTTTTGAAAAACTAGCAAAACATCTGAATTGGCCAGGTCATCATCTTTTTCGACTTTCAATGGAATTCCTAATCGAGTAAAGACTTTTGAATAAACATCAAATTTTGTTTTTCGATCTATAAGAATCGCAAAGTCATGAAAAGATACTGTTCGTAATTGTTTGGTAACAGAATCGAAGACTTGATAATCATTATTGATTTTTTCGATAATGTCGGCGGCAATTATATTAACTTCTGTTTCCGTTTTGTCTTTGATTCCTTCTAGAGAGTACCGCAAACATTCGAGATGGCTATTCTGGGTTAACTTTGAAGTGCTGGATAACTCAAGATTTCCAACTTCTATTAGATGTTCGCGGGCATAGTCAGCACCGCCTGTTGACCTTGTCATTAATTTTGAAAAAAGAGAATTGATATCTTCGATCGTTTCCCGGCGACTTCGGAAATTCTTATTTAAATCGATTTTCAAACCGCCGTCTTTGTTATCGTAATGCTCGTATTTATCGGAAAATATTTTGCTATTTGCATTACGGAAACGGTAAATCGATTGCTTGATGTCCCCGACCATAAATACATTATTATCCGATATGAAAGAAATAAATGCTTCTTGGATATCGCTGGTATCCTGATATTCATCGATCATTATAAACTTCAGATTTTTCTTTATTTCGAGACCGGCAGTCGTATTCGAAACAAGATGTAAAGCCATCTTGGCAATATCATTAAAAGTGAAGACATCATGTTCTCGTTTGAAATCACTTAACCGCTGGTTCATTTCAAATAAAATGTCCAGCAAAACTTTGACAATTGGCTTTGTATCAAAGTATCGTGCGAGTATTTCTTCTCCCGTCCCGAGTGAAGCAAACAAAGAAAATTTTTCTACTCCTTTTTTTAACATTGAATGGATTACTTTATCTTCATCGGTAAGTCCTTTAGCAGTTGGAAACTGGAAAGATAGCAGCGCCTGATGGAAACTCTCGTACTCTTTGGCTTCGAGAATCGAATTAAAAGCTTCAACAATTTGAAAAACAATTTTTGGGTCTTCAAAAGCAGATGTTTTTGTCACTATCTCATTTGCAATTCCCTTAACATAATTCATAAATTGCTCAATGTTTTGAACGACCCTATGTTTCTGATAATGGGTTTCCAGATAAGTCGAGAAAAAGAGGCTCTTATCGATTTTAAGATCACCAAGGTTGTCTATTCTTAAAATGAATTCTTTAAGATCTTCATCTTGGCGAATCACGTATTTAGAAATCATGTATAAAAATTTTTCATTATGATTTTGATATTTTTCAGTAAAGATTTCGTCTAATATCTGCCGTTTCTTTATGGTGATAATACTTTCATCAATAATTGATACATTTTGGCTTATATTAAGTAAAAAATGATACCTTTTTACTAAAGACAAAGCATATGCATCGAATGTAGAAATATCGCTTGTCTCTATTTGACTTGCGAGGTAAGCAAATTTGGGCGTTTCCAAGATCTTTTTCCGAATGCGATTCTTCATTTCAAATGCGGCGGCATTTGTGAAAGTTAGCACGAGTATTTGATCGAGTTTCACCCCTTTGAGGAGTAATCGAAAAACTCTTTCCGTTAAAACAGCGGTTTTACCACTTCCGGCGCCGGCACTGACGATGTAGTTGTTACCGGAGGCATCAATTGCGTCTTGTTGTTCTTTAGTCCAGTTCGCCATTATCGGATGCCTCCTTTGACCTTAATGAAATAATGTCTTCATCGGAACGGAAGCAGACATCTCGGAATGAGCAATATTTGCATGGAGTATCTTGGTTGTCAATTTTTTTTGGATTGATTCGAAAATCGTTTTGCCTGATGAGGACATCAGCCTCCAAAACTTTAGTCTTCGCATCCTCTTTTAATTGTTCAAAAAAACTTTGTGGCGCGACTTTTGCTGTCTTATAGAAAGCATTATCTTTTGTGACTCGAATCGTTTTAATGAATTTTGAAGATGCATAATCACTGTCGAAGGTTTTCAGCTTCTCTGTATTGTCTATGCTCAAACCGCCGAGTTTGAGTTGGTCATAATAAAATTTTTCGGAATCTTTGCCACTAGGACGAACGAGTTTATTGGGAATTATTTTTTGAATGTAAAGGCCAATAATTTCCTTGTTTTTTAGCTTGGAATCGTTTGAAGCGAGTAACGCATAAATAGGTAACTGAAGAGAATAACCGAATTTGAGCAAACTCGAATTAAACTCCTCGTTTCCAGTTTTGTAATCAATCAAACTAATGTACTGTTGATTCGAATTACCCGTAATTACGACTTTATCAATCGAGCCGTTTAATTTTGCATAATTTGTTAGCATAAATGATGGTCGATATTCGCATAAAATTCCGGCAAAAAACATATGGTTCTCATGGTCTTGATTAAACTTGACAACGTTCCTCAGATCTTCCTTTAATCGAAGCAAGATTGCTGTTTCCCTGGCATTGAAATCGATTTTTGATTTTTCTTCTTCGAACACATTGTCAAAGTCAAAGTTGCCATTATACTTTCGTTCTAAGACGGTGTGCGCAAGTTTGCCAAATTTAGTGTAAAAGTTATCTTCAAACGGATCTAAATACAAAACATTTTCCATGAAATACTTGAATTGACATTGGTAAAAAGTTTTGATGCTGGAATATGAGTATTTAATCGGGCTATCATTTTTAAATGCATCTGTGTATTTAAAGTCGTGGTTATAGCTACGGTAAGGAATATGAATTTGCTTTTCGAAAGTAACCATCTCAGGATGAATCTCATGAAAATGCTTTTTAGTATCAAAAAATTGTGCAAGACGGATGTTGGCCCACTGATTACCATAGTCGATATTCGAAGTGGCTGATGGGATGACAACAATTTTTAACCGCTCAATTAATGGCGATTTATAATAGGTTTCCGAAAGAGATTTGTCTTTATAAGTTAGGTGTATATTTGCCGGAGAAAACATAAAATCTATTAGGTTTTTCTCATTTATCTCGTTCATTTCATTTGAGGTTAAGCGACCCAAAAGAATTTTTCGTTTGTCATTTAGAAAATCTATATCTTTTGTGGATTTTGGAAAATTTCCTTCATTGAAACCGATGATGAAAATATGAGCGCTATTATTGTAGAAAAAAGACTCCGTGACGCGAACGGCATGAATATACGCATCACAAGGCAATAGAGTTGATTTTAGTGCGTTCTTAAAAAAGTCATAAAGCGCAGCTTTCGAAAGGTCAACGTTCTTATATCGCATCACTATGTTTTCTAAGAGAGGAAAAAAATCGTCCTCCGAATATTTTTTCAGCAAGTATAAGGCATCTAGAGGATTCCCAATCGTTTTGAGATTTGAGAGATATTCAATGCCCAACCTGGTGGAAAGCAATTGATTTTTGCCGCGAATATTTAATGGTATGCCATAAAAACGAGCCATTTTTCTCAACAGGTAATCATACTCGCTTGGGGGACTATAAAAAAAGATGTTGTCAATTGACACTCCACCACTAATTAAGCGACCTATTTCGTTAAAAACGAATCGCAATTCTTCCTCAATAGTTTCAAAATGTGCGACTTCAAGTGGCTTGCGTTCAAAATCGATCGGAACGATTTCAAAGTCAACTTTTAAATCTTTTAACACCGATAATAATTCATGGTCGTTTGTTGGGTAGCCGAAAACAATGATTTTCTGCTTTGATAGACTTTTCAAAAAATAGGTATCAAACAGAAGTAAATCCGCTTTTTGCAAATTGTCTTTTATTTCTTGAAGTTTTTTTATGTACACGTCTTCTGATTTCTCTTTTGGTAAAAAGTACAGATTGCTAAGGTAGATTTTTGCATTTTCATAACTTGTGTTTTCTTTTTTCATCAAAAAGATTACCGCCCGCTCATCGAAATCAAAGAATGCATATCGGAAAAAATCTTCTTTCGAAAAGAGTTTGAATTCCACAAAAGGTTGATTAGCTCGTTCACGCAAGAAATACTCGTGCAAGTACGCTGGCGCGATGATAACGCTATGGTCAACAATCGGCAAAATCAGATCCATGATTATGACCTCGACATACTTCATAATTATAGTCTAAAATATGCCTAAAAAAAAGATGGTTACTAACCATCTTTAATTTCATACCTTGTCGAGAACACGAGTTTTACTTAAACATTCTTGTTGCAGCAACGGCTTTCTTCCAACCTTCGTAACGATGGGCAACTTCGCTTTTTCCCATTTGTGGTTTATAGATTGCTTTGTAAGAGTGAATTTGTTTAATCTCCTCACAGTCTTTCCAATATCCAGTGCACAAACCTGCAAGGTAGGCAACGCCGAGCGCCGTAGTTTCAAGACACTGTGGGAGTTTCAATACTGCATCGAGTATATCCGCTTGGAATTGCATCAGATAGCCGTTGGCTGTCGCCCCACCATCGACTTTTAGCGCTTTCAATTCAAGACCAGCATCTTTAATCATAACCTCGATAACATCCTTGCTCTGATAGGCAATTGATTCGAGCGTTGCGCGAACAAAATGGTACTTGGTCGTGGCACGTGTCAGTCCAAAGACTGCTCCTCGGGCATCGCTATCCCAATATGGAGTACCTAAGCCTACGAATGCGGGAACAACGTAAACGCCATCACTATCTTTCACTTCGCGGGCTGATCGTTCACTGTCCGCTGCAGTTTGTATGAGTTTCATCTGATCGCGCAGCCATTGCACGGCGGCACCGCCAACAAAGACAGAACCTTCAAGGGCGTAAGTTACCTTGCCATCGATTTCCCAGGCGACTGTTGTCAAAAGGCCATTTTGCGATAAAACGGGCTTATCGCCAATATTCATGAGCATAAAACAACCGGTACCATAAGTGTTTTTGAGTTCTCCACAATTGAAACACGCTTGTCCAAATAGTGCAGCCTGCTGATCACCGGCAATACTGCAAACTGGCACCGCCGGTTTGAAAAATTTTGCTTCTCCGAATCTATGTGAAGACGGTTTTACGCTCGGCAACATAACTTTAGGAATATTGAAGAGTTTCAGCAGTTCATCGTCCCATTTCATATCGAAAATGTTGAAAAGCATTGTCCGTGAGGCATTAGAAACATCTGTCGCATGAATTTCACCTTTAGTAAGTTTGTAAAGAATCCAAGAATCGATCGTTCCAAACATTAACTCGCCTTTTTCGGCCCGTTCTTGACCTTTGATTTCGTCTAAAATAAAACGAATTTTAGAAGCGGAAAAATAAGGATTCAGGAGAAGACCCGTTTTTTCATGTATGGTCTTTTTATGTTTTTCGACGCGATCACATATAGTTAAAGATTGCCGACTCTGCCAAACAATCGCGTTATAAACCGGAAGTCCCGTTTCTTTTTCCCAGATAACCGTGGTTTCGCGTTGATTCGTTATTCCGATCGAATCAATGTTTTTCATCGTTAAATTCGATTTAATCAATACTTCATTAATAACGTTTATGACACTGACCCAAAGTTCGAGCGCGTCCTGTTCGACCCAGCCCGAATGCGGATAAAGACAGGTAATATCGGCAACAGCTTGAAACCGATTAACGCCCTGTTTGTCGAAAAGAATGGCGCGGGTCGAGGTCGTCCCTTGGTCAATCGAAAGAATGAATTTGTCCATTATTTTTATCTCCTCTTTTGCAGATTAACTTCATTATACGCTACGTTTTTCGGTTGCGACGATATTTTTTGATGCGATTTTTAGCTTCCTCAGAAACGCGGAAAGAATCATGAATCTTGGAGATTGACTTGTTTATGATCCAATCATTGAGCGTGTTATTCGATAGGAATGTCTCGGTTTCATCTGGGTAATGTACAAAGCACTCACATAAGAGCCATGCCATCGCCATTCGGACGTAGTAATGATCATCCCGTTTCATGATTTTGAACAAATCAACAAGCTTATCTTTTTGAACAAAATTCGCTAAAAAGTGCACGTAAGCGAAACGGCGTGCAAATGGATATTTCGAATTGGCGTATTGTTTTATTTTCCGTAATCCTAACTGATAATCTTTCGTGGAGAATGAACTAGCAAGCGAATCAATGACCATCCAATTATCGATTCCCGGTAAGAAATCATCGAGAAATGCGTATTTCTGAAGTGGCGTATCTTTACTTTCCATATGGCATATGCCGAGCACGATATCCATCTCGACGGATTGATGAAACGGAATTTCTTCGATGCTGTCGCTTTCTTTCATGATTTTTTTCGCGATTTCATGAAGAACGGGCATCCGCACGCCTAACAACGGCGTCTTTGCGTTGACAATCGGTCCACAAAACAGAAGGTATTTTGGATCGACGTTTTCAAGCAATATCGATGATAATTGCGCATATTTCATAGGGATTCATCCTCATTCTCATTATACTTAAAATATAATAATGCCTGAACTTGTTTTAGAAATTGTGTCCATTTTATTCGAAATATAGTATATTTTGTTTTACGTACACGACTTTCGCTATAAGGATCTCAAATGGGACATCAACAAAACAAAAATAGAATTATCTTTGCCGCCTTAATCCTTTTTGCGACCGTTCTTTGGGCCCCATTAAAGTCGGTACCTGTCCCCAATCCTACATACCACAAACAATTATCTTCCAGCTCGAGGATTACTCTAGTTTCATCGAGTAGCAATGATGATTCAACGTTTAGTTCTCCGGAAGTCGATTCGCTATTTTTGGTTATTGCCATTACGGTCCTTGGACTTACTTCCGTCATTGGTTACTACATCATTACCAATCGCAAAGGTCCTCATTAAATAACAGCCGGTTTCACTCTGTTAAGTTTTCTCATTTGAGATGCCGGTTTCTCCTATGTATATCGGACTATCATTGTTATAATGAATTTGTATTTTTATCGGACATCCCGAACTCAAGGTGGAATCATCATGAAACGCCAAGTACCATGGATTATTGGATTATCATTTGTTTTAATGGTCAGCGGCATTTCCGCAAGCATTTTTTGCTACGCCGACCGAACGGTTCCATCTTCCGCTTTGTCGACTCAAATCATCGATACTACACTAGAGACGGATGGGGAAGTCAACGCTTACTACGCCACGGTTGACGGTCTGACGGGCGCTTCCTTACAAAACGGCCTTAATGAAATCATTAAAAATGCTTCAAGCATGACGTATGAGGAAACGGCTTACGCAATGAAAATTACCGACCGCGACTGGACTTTATCTCCATTATCGGCCGCTGCCTCCGCCAATTACGATTTGACCAATGCGGGAACAGACGACCCGTATATGTATCTCCTTTACGGACAATACAACGGTTCGACTGAAACAGCGTACAAATGGTCGGCAGACCATACCTTTATCTGGAACAAAGAACATACTTGGGCCAAAAGTCATGGCAATTTTCTTGAGAACGCCCCGGCCGGATCCGATTTGCATCACCTACGTGCGTCTGATCAATTGAACAATGATTATCATAGCAGTTACGATTTCGGTGACGCTGTGAATACGGCAATCAACTGTCCCGATGAGCGCGGAAACATTTCCGGAAAACAAGGATTCGCCTCCGACTTTACGTCTGATAAAGTCTACGAACCCCGAGACGAAGATAAAGGCGATGTCGCTCGCATGATTTTCTATATGGCCACTCGTTACTACACCTACATTAATCAAGGTTCTCCAAAATTGGAGATTATCGAAGGTATTTCCGGCTCCTCCGCAATGACTGCCACAGCATTAATCACAGGGAAAATGGGCATTTTAAGTGACTTATTAGCCTGGAATGCTCTTGATCCAGTCTCTTCATTTGAAATCAGAAGAAACAATTTGATCGATCACAATTTCCAAGGGAACCGCAATCCTTATATTGACCATCCTGAATGGGTGAACGCAGTTTATGACACGACCTATACTGGGCCGGTCGCTTCCGTTCAAGCTGGGACATCGAGCGTTGCGAGTTATCCCACTGTCACGCTGTCGAGTCTCACGCTTGATACTTCCTCAGTCACGACTTTTTATCTTCAGAACACCGCCTACTCTAATAATGGCTTGATCGTATTGGCGAATTATTCCGATGGTTCTTCAAAACCGGTCAGCGATTATGTTACGACCCCGGGCTCCGATAGCATTTTATCCGCGTTAGGAACACAAAATATCGATGTATCCTACACTGAAGGAACGACTACCGTCCATGACAGTTATTCAGTTGAGGTCGGAACCACGACCCCTGTACTTGAAAGTTTGTCTTTGAACACCAGTGCGGTCAAAACAACATTTAGCATCGGTGAGTCATTCAGTTCATCTGGTATCGTCGTTGTCGGTGTTTATAATACCGGAAATTCCATTATCCCGAGCAGCAGTTATACCATCAGCACCCCTAATATGACTAACCTCGGAAACGTGCCTGTCACCATTTCATTTGGTGGAAAGTCCGCCCAATACAATATTTTAGTCACAAACGCAGAAGCCCTTGTCGGTGAAGGTATCACGCCCACAAATTCCACTTGGGCGGTGACTACGACGACTGCCGGTGCTTTTGGAAGCTCTTCTTCTGCCTTGGCATCTAACACTTTCAATGGAATTAAATGGAATTTTACTTATACTTGGCAAAATACGCCCTATTTTAACGGGAGTTCCACACGAGGGACGATGGTCGGTGCCTCGACGCATATCGCTTATTCGTTCTCGATGGAAACAGACGTTGCCTTTGATATCGACCATATTACCGATATCATGAAGATTTCGGTCGAAACTTCAGGTGCTACAGGCACAAACGCTGTTTTGAAAGCGTATATCGGCACCACGCAAATCGGTGCGAATTACAGTTTGACTGTCAACACGACAGGATTTAACACTGCGACATTTATCCCGTCAACTCCCTTAAGCGGAAAAGTAAAGCTTGTCTTTACCCAAACCTCTGCCGCCGCTATTTATTTCCATGGCGTTTCTATTTTTGGCGCAACCCTTACCGGCGGAGTCACCCCGAAGCAGCAAGCCTCCGCATTTTCATCCTATGTTCTCGGACTACCTGCCTGCTCAATGACCGATGAAGAGGTCATGACAATGATCAGCGAATACGATTACATGACTGAAGAAGCAAAAGTTTTCTTCAACGATATGACCAATGGCTCAACCCTAGGTAAAGACCGTTACGATTATATCCTGTATCTCCATCCCAACGCTGTTTCACTGAACGATGGTGAATTTATCCCACTCGAGGATGTTTCCGCCTCTAATGCCCCAATTTGGCTGATTTTCGTCATTTTACCGTTCGCGGTGATGGCCGCCACTGGCGTTTTTATCTTCATACGTCGAAAATACATCCTTAAATAGAAAAAAACGGGGCTGCGAGGCTCCGTTTTAAATTGATATCGCTTTAGCGCTTTAAGGCTTTTTCGACGTCGTCGATTTCTTTGATGATGGCCGCACTGAGGTTTTCCGCTCCGGTGGCTGTTACGAGGACATCATCTTCGATGCGGACGCCAATGCCAAATTCCTTGAAGTATAATCCCGGCTCAACGGTGATGACCATGCCGGCGGCTAAAGGTTCTTCGCGGACGGCAGCGTCATGGGTATTTAACCCTAAGTGATGGGACACGTTATGGAAATAGTGTTTGCTGATTTCGTCAGCGGTTTTGAATAGGTTGTTTTCCAGGCAAGCTGTCGTTAAAAGATCAACGGTCCGTTTCTGTAAATCGAGCAGCGTCACGCCCGGACGAACGTTGGCAATGATGTCTTTATTAACCTTGAGGACGATATCGTAAATGGCTTTTTGAAGCGGATTGAATTTGCCAGACGCCGGAAAATCGCGCGTAATGTCCGCGCCGTATTCGCCGCTGCTGGCGCCTAAATCACATAGAACGAGCGCGCCATCAACAATTTTGTCTTTGGGGTTCGGGTAATGGAGAATCGTGGCGTTCTTGCCGCTCGCGATGATGGTATCAAAGGATGGTTCGACATTCATTTGGTCCTTGAGTACATAGCGGAAAATGGCTTCGAGCTGATATTCATAGACACCGGGCTTCAAAACCTTTTGGATGCCTTTCAAGCCAAGGTCAGTCGTCGCGATCGATTCACGGATGGCGGCAATTTCGCCAGCGGATTTAATCATCCGTTGACGAATGACGAAATCATAAACATCCAAGATCTCAACTTTCGGGAAACGGCCTTGGAGTTGACTGGCAAATTCGTGCGTGGTGAATCCCATGCCGATCTTGAGTTCTTTTTCCAAATCAAGATAGATGGTATTGATTTCGCCGAATTGGCCGAATTCACGAAGCGTTTCATCGATTTTGGTTTGTAAATTTTTGGTTAGTAAAATATCGGTGATATGCGATGCATCGCGGGCTTCCTCGATGGTCAGGCGACGGCCGGTCCATTTCTCTTTGAGTTCATCAAATTCGTCGATGAAGAGATAGACTTTCGGACCTTCGTTGCCTTTGACAATGAACAAGACGCTATTGGCTTGGGTAATCCCCGTGAGGTAGTAAAAGTTGCGATTGACGACGAACGGGCAATCTTCATCGGCCGAAGCGACCTTTGGGACGCCGGCATAAACGAGCGTTAAGCTCTGATTTTTCAGTTTTTTGATGAGTGCCTCGCGGCGGGCGACGACTTCGATTTTAGCTTCCATAAATATTCTCCTATATTGATTTTATCAGTTTAACGGCTTTATCTAAATAATCATTTTCGATTGTTTCGATTTTTCCTTCATCCGCGGCCGTTGAGATATCAGCGCGAATCGGAATCTCGGCCAAGACTTTAAGTCCATATTGCTTGGCAATTTCGGCAGTATGCCCTTGCCCGTAAATGTCGATTTTTTCTTTGCAGTGCGGGCATTCGACATAGGCCATATTCTCGACGATGCCGAGAATTTTGATATGCATCATGTTGGCCATTTCGATGGCTTTTTTCACGATGACGCTGACAAGTTCTTGCGGTGAGGTGACGATGATAATCGCATCAATCGGGAGCGATTGGAAGATGGTGAGGGCAATGTCCCCAGTGCCCGGTGGCATGTCGATGACCATGAAATCAATGTCTTCCCATAAAACGTCAGTAAAGAATTGTTTGACGAGGTTGCTGATGAGAGGCCCACGCCAAATGATGGGGTCTGAATCGTTTTCGAGCAGCATCGCTGACGAGATGATAGAAATGCCTTCGCGGCTTTGCGCAGGCAAGATCAAAGTGCCATCGCTTGTGGCTTTTTCGGTAATCCCGAAAGCACGCGGAATCGAGGGTCCGGTAATATCCGCGTCCAAAATACCGACACGGACGCCACCGGTGTTGAGGCTAGCAGCCAGTAACGAGGCAACCAAACTCTTGCCTACGCCGCCTTTTCCGGAGATGACGCCGATTACTTTCTTAACAACGCTCTTTGCATTCGGTTTTACTTTTTCGATACGTGAATCACAGCTTTCGCCGCAACTTTCGCAATCGTGTGTGCAGGATTCTTCAGTAACCATACTTACTCCTTACGGGTTTTTAACCGTCGTTGTTTTGCCAGTTCGGTAATGGCGATGTCGCCAGAAAACCGTCCTATTAAATCAGATACTAGCAGCGTGTCGCTATAAAGCGTCGCTGCAACTTTATCATTATAGACGATATCGCACAGCATGGCGTCAGTTTCGCGTGCCAGATGCTTGAGATTTTCAAAGTTTTCATATGAAAGAACTACGCGGTAGATGTGAAAATCTACCAGATCCGCCCAGTCAGCAATGGCAATAACGTCTTTCCCAGCGAGGGAAAATGTCCGTAATAACCGTCCGGCGCCGAGTAGGACACCGCCGAAATAGCGCACCACCACAAGCAAGACTTGATCCAGTTCTTTTTTCATCAAAAGGTCTAATAAGGGACGGCCTGCCGAACCGCTCGGCTCGCCATCGTCGCTGGCCCGGCTCTTTTCTCCATAGCGATAGGCATAAGGAATATGACGCGCGTCCGGGTGTTCTTTTCGAAGTGCATCGAGCAAGCGTTTTACATCGCTTTCGGAGGCTAACGGAAAAAGCACCGCAATGAAGCGGGACTTATCAACAATAAGTTCTTTTTCGATTTTACGAACGAGGCTTTTCATGGCATCACCGCTTCTATTTTAGCATCTGGACAAAGAAAAATCCCTTAGATTCGCATCCAAGGGATTTCTCGAGTTTTTAGCGATTAGATGAAGGTCTCGAAGTAGTCGCAGACTTTGTTGCCTTCGGTTTCGAAGACGAAGCCATTGACGTATGGGTCATCTTCAACGATGACCGGTGGGAATCCAAACGCCATCGCGGCGACAGCGGCCGTGAAGTTGGCATTGCTGATGACGCGGGAAGCGTAGATCAGTTGAGCGATATTGGAGTTACCGTCAAACCAAACCGGTCCAGGGGCCGTGCAAGCAGCCACGCTGCCCATATCGACGAAGCTGGCGCGTAATTCATCAACTTCGGCTTGCGTGGTCGGCGCCGCGACAATCGCGTTAATTTCAGGAATGATCGAGAGAACCGCTTCGGTACCCTTTGCTTCGCGCGGGCACAATTGTTCAAAGTCGGTTGCGTAGAAATCAATCACCGTGACCGCGTGACCAAGGTTGGCTTCCGCCAGCGTGTAGTCGTCTTCAAGCACGTCAGTGTAGAATCCGGCGGTTAATTCGCTGGACATGTAAGCGCGATCGGTAATCGTATCGCCCGTCGCGAGGTAGGTGGACTCGATGAGACCGGCCGCGGCAGCGCCTTGGCCTTCCAAGGATGTGGTATCGCTAATGGTCGTGAGGTTAATCAAATCGACAATCAAGGCATCGAGGCCATTGCCTTCCATTACGTAGTCGAAGTCACCGGTGAAGATGTCTTCAAGCTGGGTGGAACGCGTGGACTTCGTGCCGCCCACTAACGGACGGATATACTTGGTCATATCGACATTATCGAGCAAGTTGTAGAACATGAGTGAACGGGTTTCGTAGAAGATGCTGACATCGTCGTCTTCAACCACTGGGGCCAAAATCTGTGAGCCTTCCAAGAATTGCATGAGGTTCTTCGTGGACTTGCCGCCATTGATGTAGTCGGCCAAGCTGAACGCACCGCTCATATCGATGTACGCATCCGGATCGACGGATTCGTCCCAGAAGCCATTGAGCATGACGTGGAGTAAGCCAGTCTTAGTCGTGGTTGGATCTTCAGTTGGGTAATCCGTGTAATCTTTTTGATCAAGTTCAGTATCATCATAATCCATGACGCTGAGGTAGTATTCCTCGTTGCCTTCAGTGTAGGTTCCGATGCTCATCGTCGTGAAGGTATCACGGACAAGTTTCGGGACGGCATCGCTGCCGAGGTTCGAGTAGTTCAGGACCGCCAAGATATCGGAGATGTTCTCTGGGGTTAATCCCGAGGTATCAATCGTGGTCGTAGTCATGGTCGGGATAATCCGTTTTAATTCACGGAAGATTCTAAGGAAGGATTCAATCTCCCCGCCAGTGCCTTCCCAACTATCGGTGAAGAAGTCGCCCGCGGTATAGAGGGTATCGTAATTTGTAACGATGTAGAGTGCTTTTTCATGGGCGGACGCAAACTTGTAGACGAGGCCATCATAATAAGCCGGGTTCGGGTTAAGCGTGTCGCTAATCTGGGTGCTGAGACCCGTATCGTCCATGATTTTCACCATCATCTGCTCGAAGACTGTCGGATCGGCATCGATGCCTGAGGCAGCGCCTTCAAGATGGAAAATCTTCGATTGCTCAAAGTCATTAAGAAGCGTTTCCGCAGAGTCGATGTCGGTATTCGATAGCAGGCTCAAGTCGGAGTAATCGAGCGACGAGATGTTTTTCATGTCGCCATAAATGACCATCACTTGGCTAATTTCGGAATCGTCATACGGCGTCATGAAACGGTCGCCGGTGTAGTGCGTGTTGGCGGTCGCCATATCCACGCCGGTCATCGTGACGTCACTGGCAGTCAGCATCGTATCGAACAAGTTCGGGATGGCAGGATAGACAATCGATGAATGGTTCATGGACAGGAGGAGGTTTTCAACTTTCGTCGTGCCTTCAGGCGTATCCATCAAACCGCTGACGGTCTCGGCGCCGTTGGTGCCGAAGTCCGTGAAGTCAATGGCCGTCGCTTTGAAAGCATCGAGTATGTCAATCAGCCGTTCAAGTTCATTGCCGGCGCCCATCCAGCCGTCGACTTCGGCGTTATTGCCATACATGTCGTTGCCGATGGTAATGATATCCTCGCTCAGTAAACCGGAACGGAGCGCGAGTGCATAAAGTTTGTAGATATAACCGTCCATCGTCGAGTTCGTGATGATCATTTTGTAGGTCTGTTCAAAGACGGTTAAATCATCGAGGACACGGCTCTTTTCGGCCTTAATTGTATTGAAGATATTGGAATCGTGCAACTGTGTGAGCAAAGTTTCAATCGCCGCGCCGTCAATCTTGTCGGCCGTGAAGCCGGTGTCAAGACCAAGACCCTTAATTGAGTCATGGATATCAAGCACGTTGATGATTTCAGCGTCGCGGGTCGTCACGTCTAGCGTGAGCATGATCGCCGTGTTGGCGTCTGCCGGGTCGAGATCGCCCATGGTGAAGTCGCCGGTGCCAAGGACATCGTCAAACAAGTTCGGGATGGCCGGATAGGCAATGGCGTCATGGTTAATGGCAATCAGCATGTTCTGGACTTTAACGGTGCCTTCGGGGGTCGCCATCAAAGTCGTGACCGTGCCACCGCCGTCAGTGCCGAGGTCGGTGAAGTCAATCGCGGTTTCTTTATAGGTTTCCATGATATTGACGATTTTGGCAATTTGTCCGCCAAGGCCAATCCAGCCGTCAACATCCGGTTCGGTTCCGGCCATGTCATTGCCTATGCCGATGAGGTCATCGGTCAGCATGCCATCATGGAGCTCAACAGCAAATTTCTTGTAGATATACGTATCGAGTTGCGAGGTCGTATAGATCATCTTGGCGGTTTGTTCAAACACTGTCAAATCACCGGCAAGACGGTCATTTTCGGCTTTAATCGTATTGAAGACTTTGGAGTCGTGAAGCATCGTCAGCAAGTCGCCGATCTTCACGCTGTCGATCTTATCGGCCGTGAAGCCAGTATCAATGCCTAAATCTTGAATTGCGGTATGGATATCAAGAATACCGATAATTTCGGTGTCACGTTCGTTGACGTCAAGGTCCATCAAAATCGCAGTATTCGAATCGGCCGGATGTAGGTCGCCCATGTCGAAGTCGCTGGTTCCTAAGACATCATCGAATAAGTTCGGGATAGCCGGATAAGCAATAGCGTCGTGGTTAATCGCGATCAGCATGTTCTCAATCTTGGTCTTGCCTTCCGGTGTTGCCATGAGGGCCGTTACCGTCGCGCCGGCATCAGTGCCGAGGTCAGTGAAGTCAATTGCGGTCGCCTTATAGGTTTCCATAATATTGGCAAGTGAAGCAATTTCACCATTCACGCCAAGCCAGCCGTCGGCATCGAGTGTCGTGCCGGCAAAGTTATTGCCGATGGCGATTAAGTCGGCACTGAGCATGCCGCTATGGAGCGGTTCCGCAAATTTCTTGTAGACATAAGTATCGATTTGTGAAGTCGTGAAGACCATTTTTACGGTCTGTTCAAAGACTGTTAAATCGGCGGCCAATCGGTCTTTATCGGCTTTTAGGGTATTAAAGACTTTGGAATCGTGAAGCATCGTTAATAGGTCGCTGATCTTGACGCTGTCGATTTTATCGGCCGTGAAACCAGTATCGAGGCCAAGATCCTGAATGGCGCCGTGGATATCCAGGATGTTAGAAATTTCTTCATCGCGTCCATCGACATCAAGCGTCAACAAGATTGCAGTGTTCGAATCCGCCGGGTTTAAGTCGCCCATGACGAAGCTGCCGGCATTCAGCAATTCATCAAAGAGATTAGGAATCGCGGGATAAGCAATCAACGAATGGTTAATGGCAATCAGCATATTCTCGACTTTGGCTTTGCCTTCCGGCGTGGACATCAAATCGGTGACCACCGTTCCAGCGTCAGAACCTAAATCAGTAAAGTCGATTTCGGTCGCCTTATAGGTTTCCATGATGTTGACGAGGTGAGCGATTTCGCCGTTCACGCCAATCCAGCCATCCGGATCTTGTGTCGTTCCGGCAAGGTTGTTGCCGATACCGAAAATGGTATCTTCCAACAAACCTGGGCGAGTTTCGTCCGTGGCGGTTGGATAGATGTAAGTATCGATGGTCGAAGTCGTGAAGATCATCTTGACAGTTTGTTCGAAAATCGTTAAATCGCCAGCCGCGCGGCTGTTTTCGGATTTAATCGTGTTGAAGATAAGCGAGGCATGGAGGTTCGTCAGCATCGAGCCGATAATCGCGCTATCGATCTTGTCGGCCGTGAAGCCGGTGTCAATGCCGAGGGTTTGGATCGAACCATAAATATCCAAGGTCAAACCAATTTCGGTATCTCGTTCTTCTTTAGTCATCGTGATAAGAGCTGCAGTATTCGCATCAGCCGGGTTTAGATCGCCCATATCCATCGCCCCACCACCGAGCATGGAGTCGAAGACGTTGTAGATGACCATGTGGAGGATGGTGCAATTGTTAGCGGCTAAAATAATCGGCTCGATATCGGCCGCGGTCGCCGAACCGTCGGTCAAACTTGCGAAAGCGTCGGTGCCACCATGGGCATCCGTAAAGATTTTCACTTCGTTAATCAAATCGCAGAGACGTTCGATTTCTTCGCTCCAGGCGAGTTTATCGGCCGCGCTGGTGGTTTGGCCAATGCTATCGAAATCAGCTTTGGCGACGTCGAAAGCCGAAGCGCCGACGAAACTGAGATCGGTCTCGTCTTTGTCATAAAGATAAGTTTTAAAGTCAGTGGCAATTAATTTTTCGAAGAGGAATTCGTTAAAGAGATAGGTGCCATCAGGTTTATCGAAGATTTGGCTGGCAGCCAAACCTTGGAGCAGGTTATTGATGAGCACCGGATCGGAGTTCATGAAGTCGATGCTATTGATATCGCTGCCGAAATCGGCCAATGAATGAATCAGGAACTCGAGGTTTTCTCCTTCGGCGGTCCAATCCGTGACGTTACGGAAGCTGGTACCGGTTCCGGTCGGGTCGAGGAGTCCACCCGTTCCTCCAAAGAGGCTATCGAGAATGCTGCCAAAGCACCCGGACATGACGGTTGAACGGTCTACCGCGGCAAAGATAGAAGAAATCGCGCCATCGTAGGCCGGAGCGTTTAAGTCAGCAAGGATATTGGAAGAATCCATCAAATCGAATAAACCGCTGTTGACGGCGGTCACGATCGTGTCAATCATTCGGTAGTTTTCACCATAAGCGATGACGTTGCCAAGACCGTCATAGGTCGTCAGCCAGGCATCTTCAGGGACAGATTCGATGGCCGCGGCAATATCATCGGTATTGACGCCGAGATCTGACACTTGGCCAAAGACCGCTTCAAGCAATTTATAGTAGTTGTCGCTCGCAAAGTGACCGAGCGAATCTTTCGGGTTAATGATATTGGAATTGTAGATGCAGTCGAGGACACCGACGATATCGGCGGAGTGATCGGCAATAGCGTTGATCGCGTCCGGCCCAGTGATATCCGTGAGGTTCATGGCATAACCGGCTAAATCGACAAAGTTCGCGATTTCGGTGCCAATCTCAAGGTTTTCGAAATTGAAATCAGCGGGAGTCAGTCCCACCAAATCCAGGGTATCGGTCAGCGAGGCACTGGAAATCAAAGACTCAAGGACTGATGGAAGGATCGCGTTCATTAAAACAGAACGGTCGAGCAGCGGGCAGATTTCGTTTTTAATGAGGTCGCGGACTTCTTCGTTGTTAATCAGATCCATAAAGACATTTTCGGAGGAAGTCGCGGAACTGGAATCCGCGCGTAAAGGCGTGATGTCATTATGTAAAGTATCGGGATTTACCGCAGCCGAGCTCGAGGAGCTGGAAGCCGTGGCTGCACCGATCAGTTCGGCAATCGCGTCATTTTGGATGGCGGCGCCGACAATCTCTAGGAGCGAGCCATATTCTCGTTTGTAATTGACACGGCGTTCGGCCATGTCAGCACCCTGGAGTTCTTCAACGGCAACGGTAATCGTCGAGGGATCGACGGTCACGCCGGTGCCGGCGGTCAGGCTATCCATCATCGCAGTCAGGCCAAAGTTCAAGACATTACCCATGCCATAGAGGAGCAAGGTGCTGTCGAGCATGCAGGGTTTCGCGCCGGCGACGGTTAAATCCGTCTTGCCATCGCTGGTAATGCCGGTGGGTTCACCGCTGCTGTTGAGATTACCGACAAGAATGGCGATAAATTCATCAACGTGAGCGCGGATAATATCGATTAAATCTGTCATCGTTCCGGTGCCGGCCACATAAGATACCGGTCGTGTCGCATGCTGATTTTCACCGGGAGTTTGGTTACTTTGAGCGCCTAAAACACGTGGGGTGACCGCGGAACTGGATCCGGCGCCGCCGCCGCTGGTGATGACATCAATGAGCGTCGGTAAGAAAGTGGCGTCGATGTCATTGGCCATGTTATAGAAACAATCGTAGAAGAGCGTCAACTCTTCGCCGATATGGAGGTCTTGGTAATCCGCCCAATCCGCAGGCAGGAAGTCAGAGACCGTTAAAGTGGTATCAGAGCCCACGTCGTCAGAAGCTAATTTATAAAGGACCGCGGGGACGACCTGCGCCAAGAAGTCGGAATTATCGATATCGGCTAGCGCTTGACGGATCGCTGGGTATTTTTCTGGGTTTGCGAGCGAGTTCAAAATGGTCGGGACCATCGTCGCGTCATCGGCATTCATCACGTCGGTGACGACGCCGGAAGCGACCACCTGATCGGCAATGTCGCCGAGGTTCAAAAGTTCTTCGTGCCAATTGACTTCATCAAAGTTGAGTAAGTCCGGGTCGACATAATCTTGGACAACGTCCATATTCATCGCGACTGCAAGAGCAATCGGGATGGCTTTCATGATCAGCCCAGAATTGGCGATGTCGACAAATAGGGAGGCAATCAAGTTTTCATTGGAAAGGAGCTGCGTCAATAAAGCATCAGTTCCGCCTTCGGCAATGCCCGTCGAAAGAATCGTCTTGCCAATGCCGGCAATGGTATAAAGTTCAGTCGTCAAAGATAACTGGACATCGCCCATATCTTCGGCAGTCAAGTAATCCATGAGCACGACGTCAAGCGTCTTGCCATCTTCATTGACAGACCAATTAAAGAGGACTTGAGCGAACGGCGAATCGTTGTAGGCATCGAGGAAACCCATGATTTGGTTATAGGTCGCGGAATCAACGCCTTCCGCCGTCGCGGTATCTGGATCATGGACCGCTTGGTTAATCGTGTTCAGCAAAGAGGAGAACGGAATCAGGAACATGGCGCCGACAAGGCCGACTTTCACCATGTTCATGAAGCCACCGGCGAGGCGGACCTTCATGTGCTTGCGGACGTTACGCGGCAAGAGCCATTTAAAGATGACGTGATAGAAGAAAGCGGCGAGCGGTTCGCCCAATATGACAATCAGCAATACTTCAATAATAAAGGTAACGTAACGGAGCAAGACCATCGTCAAACCGGTGATTAACTCAATAGCCTGCGTGGAACTGGCAGAGCCAAGGCCGACAGCCTCGTAGACCTGCCCGACCGCCGAGATGATCATGTCTTTGATGTTGGTAATCTCGACCGTGATGGTCGTGGTCTCGTTCATATTGAAAGAGACATCCGAGAGGTTCACGCCAAAATTCGACATTATCGCTTTGATATCTAAACTGGCCAACCAATCGGCGATATTTCGCGTAAACAGGAAAGCGCCGGCGACTAATATACCGATGAAGATTAGTCGGAAGCCGGAATTCCACATGCCCCGCCACAGACCAATTAGGAAGCCGATGATCAGCAGCAGGAGGATGGCGAAGAAAGCCAACGTGAAATACGTTGAGATATCGTTCGCCGTAATCGATGATAAAGTGAAGAGCGAAGAGACAAGTGAAACTATTTTCATAGTTGTTACCTCTATTTATAGAAATATTATACAATACGAATTACGAGCGTGCGTAGAGAAAAGGCAAAAAGTTTCTGAGAGTGTAGTATGATAGATGAGGAAAATGAACACCAAGAGAGGCTATGCGATGATAAACACAAGAATCTGTCCCAAATGCGGAACCTACTACCTAGAGAACCTACCGGAATGCCCGGCCTGCCATGAGCCCAACCTTGAGGCACATAAGGTCGTTTCGCCTGCTGAGAAACCAAATGGCATCATTCAAATGCCGACGTTTCGCCATGTTTTGGCCTTTATTACGGGATGGCTGGGTCTCAGCGTTATCGCCAGTCTGATCATCCTGGTCGTCCGTTTCTTTCTCGGATTACAATACAGCGATCCTGCCCAAGTCGATGCCGTCATTGCCAGCATCGGCATGCAGATGGCGTTAAATACCAGCGTCTATCTCTTTCTTTTCGTCTGTTTGGTCGCCATTATCTTCCCGTTCGCCCTTAAAATATTAAAAGATATGGGTAAACTAAAACCCATTTACACCGGATTCCTCTATGGCATCCTCCTTGTCGCCAGCGGCGCTGTCGTCAGCATCCTCTACGTGATATTAGGCGTGAACACAAGCAATAACGCGAATGAAACCGCCATCGTCTCGATGATGACCACCTACCCGGTTTGGTCGCTCATTGCCTTTGTCATCGCCGGCCCGGTCTGCGAAGAAATCACCTATCGTTTAGGGATGTTCTCGCTCTTACGCCGTTTGAACCGTTATGTCGCCTATCTCCTCGTCATCATTCTCTTTGGTCTCATCCACTTCTCTTTCGAGACCATCGGGACGCCCAATGTCTGGAATGAACTCTTGAATCTCCCCTACTACATGATTGCCGGAGGCCTCCTTTGTTTCATCTACGAAAAAGAAGGTTTGGCCACCTCCATTTATGCGCATATCACCAATAATCTGATTTCCTTTTTATCCTCACTCTTTCTCACTCAAGTCTTATGCCGTATTTTATAGGAGAAACCCATGAAAAAACGTCGCTTTATCTTCTCCAGTTTCTCCCTTAAACTCATCGCCCTCATCACCATGACCATCGATCATATCGGGGCCATTCTTTTATATAACCTCGGCTATGCCAATACCTTTATCTATATCTTTTTACGTTTTATCGGCCGGTTTGCCCTTCCCCTCTTCGCTTTCATGATTGTCGAAGGCGTCATCCACACCAAAAAGCCGTGGCGTTATTTTCTCCGTCTCGCCGGCGCCGCGTTCTTCATCGGGCTCGTCTTATTCCTCGGTAATTTATGGCTGGGCGAACAGGTCGTTTCCGGCAACATCTTCGTCGACCTCCTGATGGGCGGTTTGGCAGTCTATTTCTTACGCCTCAAAGGCGAAAAAAAACTGCTCGCGCTTTTGCCCACCGCCTATATCGTCGTCGCCGCGATATTCAGCAAAGACCCCTACGGCTGGTTTCCCTTCTTCATGACTCCCGATTATCACATGTATGGATTTACAATGATCGTCGGCTATTATCTTGGCTATCTTTTCATCACTGAAAGTGCCAAAAAACAATGTCTCGCCTACGCGATTGATTTTGACGGTTACAAATTAACCGATGAATTCCGCTACAGCCTTAACGTCGCTGCAAGCATATCTCTACTTACCGTGAATATTATTTGGTATATTATTGCTAAGGTTAATCCTGAGTGGGATTTTGTCTCGATGTGGTTCCAGAGTTTCTCGATCTTAGCGGCCTTCATCCTTATTTATTATAACGGCAAGCGTGGCTATGACGCCGCCTGGTTCCGTTATGGGGCTTATGTCTATTATCCTGTCCACCTCGCCATCATCTACGCCCTCTCGCTGTTAATCGCGTATCTCTAAAAAGGAGGCATTATTATGCCAGTAAAAGAAATCAAAACCATTGCCGAATTCGAAGCGTTCATCATACAGAAGAAAGTCCTCGTCGATTTCTTCGCCACGTGGTGTGGTCCGTGCCGGATGCAAACTCCAGTACTCGAAGCCTATGCCGCTGAACATGGCGAAATCACCCCGATCGCCCGTTTAGATGTCGATCTCGTCGGCGAAGCTGCTTCCCGTTATGGCGTCTTTTCCATCCCAACCCTCATCGTTTTTGGCGAAGGCAATGAAAAAGGCCGCAACGTCGGTTATCTCCCGCTTGGCCCACTGACTCGCTTCATCGACCGGAACTAAACAGTTCTGGTCTTTTTTTTTGCTTTAACTCCGTTGACTTATTGGGTTTATATGTTATGATTTATTTCGCTATTTGGTAGCAGATGGATCAGTGGTGTAGCGGTTAACATACCTCCCTGTCACGGAGGGGACCGCGGGTTCGAATCCCGTCTGATCCGCCAACGATGCAGGTGTAGTTCAGTGGTAGAACATTAGCCTTCCAAGCTAATTATGCGGGTTCGATTCCCGTCACCTGCTCCAGTATTAAAATAAGCCCGATTTTATCGGGCTTTTTATTTTGTGATGGGGAACGAGTAGGGAAAATCTTGGCATGTATATGGGAGTTACAATCAATCATATACACATCATGCGAGAAGATTGATTTTTTTCATCGCATCACACTAGTTTGTTTTGCGTTATTCTTCGTTCGTTGATAAAGGAAAATCTTATTTGAACCTCGATTACAAAGGTTCATCCCAGTGATTGCGTTCTAGAAATGTTTTCAAAAGGCTTTGATAAGAATAAAAATCAGTAAGAATTAGAGCGTCAGCGGGTGGCCCATCAGGTTGGAACAACATGATTACCCATTTTGAAACCAATCTTGCTTCGACTGTATATAATGATCTACCATAATTATCCGATTTGAAATAACGAATCCACCTATCGTCAGAAAAATGCTCTTCGCCCGGAAGAACCGCTTCATAAAATGATTTGATTTGAGCATAAGTCAAAGGAGAATCCTCTCTTCTCGAAATGATGTTTGCCCAACTGCATTTATCAAGCTGAATTTCGGTATTCCAATCGTTTTGTAATTTAAAATTTGCAATTTCTTCTTCAGAAAAATCGTTTGATTCAGAGGAAATGAAGTTTAGATAAGGGTAGTAGTATGCCTCATTTGAATTACTGTACTGAACGATTACCAAACTATAAGCACTTACATTGTTGCCTTCGTAATATAGAAAAAGTTCTCTCCCAAAATCATCGGATTCCTTATAATCAATTTCTGGGGCTAAATAAGTCTCAAACAAAGAATAGCCTCTAGTCTCGGGAATTGTATTGAGGACAACGGAATAAACAGCGGGATAATCCCCACCATATGTATACGGTTCACTCGTGCAACTAGTGACCGTCGTGGAGAGAAGAACTAAAACCGGCAGAATAAGTTTCTTTTCCATCTGTTATTCCTCCTAAAGAACAAATATTCCAAGCAAGTACAGAATAGAATAAAAACCACTATTGGGCATATACGGAGAACTTCCCCAGTATAAACCAGATACTCCGCCTAGTAAATCTGCACTCCGCTCCCAAGGATATGAATAGTAGTATTTATCATAACCTGATGTTAGCATTGAAGGAATGCCAAAGAAAAGTATAAATTTTGGAATACCAAGATAGTATAACTGCACGAAATGACCCCACTCGTGTTTTACAGAATCCCTGCCATAAGGAGTGTTTGTCACGCTGATATCCAAAAACATGATCCCAAAGGAAAAGGATCTGCCATTCGTAATTGAAAAGTCTGACCTAATTACAAATTGCCCTTTATAAAAGGACACTTTCTTAGAGCCGGCCACTTTTGATTCATCTGTATTAAATGGGTTCCATCCTATACTATACATATCAGCCCATACTTGTTCGTCCCAAATAGACATTACACAGGCGGCAATATATCCAAGAATGCTTGCGGTAACGTCCAAAAGAAAACCAGAAACACTGAACTCGCCGCTGGGATCCGTGTACATCACCGGATTATTCCCACAATAGACAAATAGATTTAATCCCTTGGGTGAACTTACATCAAGATCTTTTTGATGATCAACATTCAGCCATCGACACCACTGCGGATTGTAATATCGTGACTTGCAGTAATACATTCCCGTCTCTCTATCATAATAGTATCCCTTGTACCGGAATGGGTTGATCGCGCCTACCGTCGATGCAAGCGTTCCCGAGGTCGAGAGGATATTACCCCAAGCATCATAAGTATACCGCACCACAAGGTTTCCCGCCTGATCGGTAAGGCCGATAATGTTCAGCATGATGTCCCGGACATACTCATAATGGGTCGTTCCTAGAATGAACGACATGAGAAGTCCTCGTTCGTCATAGAGGAAACGGAGAGTGTTGCTTCCGTAAGCTTCATAAACAAGGTTTCCACTGTCGTAGACATATCTGTGTTCGACGCTTCCGACTGTTTTCTTGATACGAAGTCCACTGGCATCGTAGGCGAACTTGACGTCCGTCAGCGTCACCGAATCTTCTCTGTCACGCCACCGGATCAGGTTCCGTCCTTCCCATGTATAGAGAATTTCTTCCAAGAGCGTTTCCCCGGCATAAGTCGCGCAGCGGATTGGATTCCCGAATGAATGGCTATCATAGGTAATCTGATCTGCCCCGACTTGGATGAGACGGTCAGAAGAGGGGCCTGTCGTGGCATATGTGAAGTGCTTCACGACCGTTCCGTCGAGGTTTTTCTTGTAGGTGATGTTCCCGTTTGAATCATATTCATACTTAAATGCAGCCGCGGGCCCGTTTTCCTGTGTCAGATAGCCACGGTAATCGTACTGGTATGTGGTTGATGCCGCGCCTTCCGCAACCGACACCGCATTGCCGTTTCCATCATACCCATATGTATGCGTGAAGTTCTGTGAAGTCGTCGCAAAATTGAATGTTTCCGAACCAACCCGCGTGGATGTTTTCGTGTCGTCTAGCTCATTCACTGCATAGGCATAGGTTTGGTAAAGTGGGCCACTTGAAGCACTATTTCCGGAGGAATGGTAGCAGAGACGTCCGAACACGTCATACTGGTTCGAGACCGTCTTCACCTTCATGTCTTCCCAAAGGCTCTCGATTGTAGCCTGAGCAAGGAAAGCATTGCGGTAGACAAGCATCTCAACCTGCCCGTAAAGAGGATCGTAGACAGTCACAGTATCCACAAGCCCGGTGGAAACCTGCCGCCCCACCCGGGCACGGCCAACCGAGGTCAGCATACTACCGAGCGTTGTGCTGAATGGAAGAGTCGCCTCGAAAACGAACGGATCTTGAGGATCATCATCGTTATAGACGACTAGACGCACCTGATAAGTATATGTCTCAATTGATCCACTGATGACGGTCCGCGACCAGGTGAAACCGATTGGAGTCCAAGAATTATTCTCAAGGTAGATTGCCGTATCAATGATTGTCCCATTGATTTCGATAAACAGCAGGTGCTCATTGCCCGACGTATCGGCCGCACGGTAAAGCCCTATCTTCCTTTGATTAGCATCGACGTTTTCGAAAAGGTATTGCTTGGTGCCTTCTCCAGTGACGAAGACTTTCATGCCGATGAAGCCGCTATTCTGGGCGGCAAAATCGTAAACGAGTTCTGCCCCATCGGCCATATAGGCGTAACGGCGAATGGAAGCGTTGAAATTGAAGGTACGGTCTCGGTCGAATTCCGCGGTCTTTCGGAGCGTCATGTATTTCGGGGTTTTACCAGAAAAACCAAGCAACGTCGCGTTCAATGGAATGATTTCATATGTTGAAAGGAACGTAGGGTTTTCCGAGTAGACGTTTGTTGCTCCTGCCTGAACCGCTCCTGACTGTTGATTCACGAAAGCATTGGCAAAGATGTATTCATTCGTCGCCAAATAAAATTGGCCAACCTCTTCTTTGCTGACATGACAATCTTTTGACACGAGAATGGCAGTCACCGAACCGTCAATCCTGTCCACTTGGGTTTTTTCGTCGTCGATAAAGCAACCAATGAAAAGCGTGGCCGGTTCTCCGTTTGCGACAAAATATCGCGGGTCGGACTTAGTAAAGGCCTTATATTCCGCGTTCAACCTCATTTCATATAGGCACGTGGAATCTGTTCCTAGCCCATCGGCGTTTATCCAAGAAAGCGAGAAAAAGTTCCAGTGTCCGTCCGCAAAACCAGTATCGCTTACGATTACGTTTTCAATGATAGTGCCACTGTCGTTACGGAGTTTTAAAACCAAACGTCGGTATGAGTCCAAATAGACGGCGATGTAGGCACCGTTATCAGCCATGGTCGAGAAAATGCACTTTCCGGCAGAGAACCCGCTGATGTTGAACCAAAAGGCAATCGTTCCGCGCGGTTGTCCGTCATGATTTGTGTTAGTTTGATAAGCGAGACGGTCGCTAATTTGATTGAATAGAACACAAGGAATCGCGTTGAAAGTACCAGTCGCTATGTTAAGACCAGAAAGCGGCGATATTTGAAACTGTGGCTCCTTGTTAAAGGGAGTATTCACGAAAGTGATTAGATCAGCGCTTCGCACGTCGGTCGTCTGGTGCGTCTGAGTGTCAACAGCGAGCCTGTTCAAAAATCCGGTTAAGTAGCTAGGGGATTTTTGGAACGTCGCATAGACCGCCTGCGGATTCATCCCGTCAGAGCGGTAGACTGGGTCCATTGAGACATAACTGACATTACCGGCAAAATCATATTTTCTTTGGATGACACTTTCTAGGTTGTCATATCTATAGCCAATGACGTATTCGCCTTCTTCATTTTTCTCAGTCAGTTGGCCTTGAGGATTATAGGAAAAATCGGTTTGGCTCGCATAATCCGAAAGATATGTTGTCGACGAAAGGATTCTTCCCATGTCATCATAGGTAAATCCGTATTTGGCAACTGGCGTCGTGCCTCCTGCGACGATATAGTTTACAGCAGTAATCTGATTGATCGCATTATACGTGAATGTGTAGGAATCACCGTTGATTCCATAGGTCACTTTCGTGATGTTTCCCGTCTGTACTGCCGTCGGTGTCGACTGGTTTTGGTATTCATAGGTGAAAAATGTATTGGTCGTCGGCTGTCCAGCTCGTCCGACAGCAATGCTAACGATGCGATTCCAAGTGTTGTAATTATACTTATAGACATCCCCATTAGGCGCTCTTACAGTATTCAAACTCTTACGTGCGTCATAGGTATAAGAAGCACTGACGGAACTCCCGTTTTTTGCCACTTCTATCGAACTTGCCTTGCCCATAACGTTATATTCGGGAGAAGTCGTCGTTCCTGTTGGATCGGTCGTAGAATCCAGTTGACCCGTATCTGCATTGAAGACGAATGATGAAGTGTAGCCGCTGTCGTTTGTCTGTGTTGCCAAGAGCCCTGCGCTAGTATAGGTTGAAGATGTCAGGATTGATGGTTTTTGAATATCGTCCGATGCCTCCCAGACGAGAGTCGTCGAAAGAAGTTGATTATTTGAGTTGTATTGATTTTTGACTTGTGTTCCATAGGCGGCTTGCACTTCGGTCAAATTTCCCTTTTCATCATAGAGATAATTGAACAGCGTCGAGGTCGGCGAAAAAGTCCCATCCGCTACATTGCTTGCGGTACCGATACTGTCCGAAGCTGTGTAGGATGCGTTTGAAGTCGCTTCCTGTACGATGTTTGTGAGAATGTTCCCACGGTCATCATACTCATAGAAACTGCCCATTGGTACCCTCTTCACTTGGACGGCATCGAATGTATATGTACTATTGCTGCGGACACGGATTTTGACTTCCACCATATCATAGCTTTGTTCGGGCGATATAGTAGTCCCCAGTAATTCCCAAGGAGCACTTCCTACCACGGAGAGATTGTATTTCGTGAAATAGACTATACTAGCGAAAACTTCCGTCCCGCTTTGTTTCAAAGTGATCGTCGCGGAAGCGAACGAATTAGTAGACGAAGAGCCATCACCTGTTTGCCGTCCCCATAGGTAAAGCGACAGATTATCTTTGGCAATTCCAGCAACGCTGATTGTCTGGGTGATTGTCGTGTCTTCATTGTTCGTTGAAACCACTTGGAGTGTGTTGCTGCCTAAAATGGCATGGAAAAGGTTCGACGTGTCGGTGATGATGGTCGCAACGCCAGACTTATTGGCCGTCCACCCCGTTAATGAGGAATTGAAATACCCATTGGTGACAAGATTGGTGTTCCCCGTGGCGTTCGGGTCGTTCTGCACCACATTCGTTTGGCTGATCAGTTCGATCGTGCCGGTTGTCTCGTTATAATCATATTTATAAGCAACAGCGCGGGCTTTGTAGTCGATGTCATACAACGGAAGATTGTTGGGATCGAAATAGAAATAAGTCGTCTGGCCAAGATAATTCGTTGCCGTTGCATAATTACCATAATATCCTAGAGTAACTTGCGAACCTCCGGCAAGATCTGTAGTTGTCCCGTCTTTGAAAGATGAAACAGAATTTCCGTTAACTACATAGTTGACCCTATATTGACTGACGCCGTCTATCGCGTAAACGGGCGTCGTGCAAAGTTGGTAAGTATTGGTATACAGCAATGATGGCGTTATCAGTTCATTTTTACTGTAATTTATCGACGAAATTGACGCGGCGCTATAGAAAAGCTCGCAGATGAAATAATGATTGGGATCAGATAAAAATGGAAATTTGATATTTTCGAAGTATCCACTAGAAGAGTCAAGTTGAAATTGCGCTGTTGTACCATGGCCATTATCGATATAATCCAACACACCACTTGTATAATGGAAAGAATAAACCGTTCCATCGTTTAGATGAATAGTCGTGGGGTATTTCCGTGTCCCGTTGAATTCCCAACTGTTTTTTTGTTTATCCACCACGCTAAGTTCAACAATCGATGAAAGATCATTCGTTAACGTAGCGTTAATCGTGGTGTGGATTTTAGGACAATAATAGACCCTTGGATTGGTATTCACATTATTCCAAGTGAAAGCGTCGGTTGAGCCGTCACTGTTTTTCATGGTAATCGTATTTTTGTCAGATGACAGAGCGAATTGCTTAAAAAAGTTTAGTTTAACGCCCTTTCCAAAGTCGCCGGTCTCGTTTTGGTCCGCGTGGCTGTAAATGAGGGACAACGCAATCGGGGCTAGTCCCGGCGTCGTGAAAATCGGGATGACAAGATGGAGGTTAGCGTTCGTCGGATTGACGTTGACGAAACCTTTTCCGGCATTGCCAATATCCTGAGTAAGCAACTTGCAGTATGATCTGATTCCCTGGTTCATTCTTGTATCCCTTTCAAAATACCTTCAAGTATTTTTTAAAACCCGACAGCAGTTTTTCTTCCATAAAGCTATTGATCTCTTGGACATCGACAAAACGCTGAAACTTAAAAAACAGAAATTCTTTAAGTTCTTCAGCGCATTTTTCTTTTTCTTCGTAACTAATGTCTTCCTCAAACACCACCGCTAAATCGATATCGCTGTCGAAGCATTGCGTTTTCTTCGCGAAAGAACCAAAAAGAACGAGGCCTTGAATTTTATATAAGCCCCGAAGGATTGCTTCATCGTTCCTAATCAGTAATAAAATTTCACTTGTCGTGAGAGGCCGCAACTTCGAATAATATTCTTTTGACTGCGTTCTTTCTCTTGATAATTTGCCGATAATGAAATTGACAGACGGTGCCATATCACCATCGAAATATGCCTTTTTGATTTGAGCGTATTCCTCGTAGTCGTTTTTGAAAAATCGTAACGGAACCATTTTGTTTTTAAGTAGCAGAAAATTCATAATCATGAAAGAGGCGGCAACCCGATGGGGCTCACCAATCCCATCAAGCACCGCATATGCCCGGTAATGAGTAGAGATAATCCGTTCAATCATCGGTTCACTTCCAAAATCGTAATACTTCGCTTGAATCTGCGTGATTTTCTCGTGGTCAATCTCTTTGCCAAGCAAAATATAAAAAAACCTTTTTAATAAGGAGATAGAAAAAAGCATATTGGGATTTGATAACAGATATACATATGAATCATGGAAGTGTTTTACCGTATACTCTGTCTCGGATAAAATATCTTTTTTCCCACTTATGATGGCTTTAAAGTCGCTATGAGAAACATCATAACCGAGGCGTTCGAGAAGACGTTGCAAAAAACTAGAGTTGTTCTTTTTCACGTTCAATTCTGCGTTTTTAAATTTATAAATGAAATCCGAATAGTCAAGTGTTTTCACCACAAAACATTATCACTGAATAATAAAAGATTCAAGTATGGTAACAATATTTTGTGCGATGTGTAATCTCGAAAAAATTGCCTTTCTCGCAAAAGAGCAATAAATAATTCAAGTTGCGTAATTCGAATTGAAAAATGACGACTGTGGAATGGTCTCAGAAGAGAATGGCCAATAGGGAAAAAAATACCGAAAAAATCAAAATGACGTAAAACGTTTCAAAATGAAATAAAATGGAAGTGCCCATTTTGTCGAACATTTAAAGCATTTCAAAATGAAACAAAACAAAACAAAATGGTTTTAGTAATTCCCGTCACCTGCTCCATATTAAAGTAAAAGTGCCCGGCCAAACCGGACACTTTTTTTGTCGATAGGAAAAAGAAAATCGACCACCGACGCTATTCAATCGCTATTATTTAAATTTTGAAGAGTTTGAAAACAATGTCCATGACGGTCTTTTCGAGTAAGCCCGCGAGGAACATTCCGGCGATGAAGATGATTTCAAGATAGAAGCCAAGGCCAAAGTGAATGGCTAAAACATCTGAAACATCGAAGAAGACGAAAACGCCAAGGATGAAAATAAAGAACGCAAAGACGGCTTGGCCAAGCAAGACGTACCAAGCGATTTGTTTCATGTCGAGGACAATGAGCGTGGGATATCCGACTAACGCGAGAATCCACACGAGGATGAAAAGCCACCCTGCGGTATAGTCACCGATGGCAAAGCTTTGCGCCAAGGTTCCGCCGTTCAGACGGAAGAATGGGAGGAACATGCTGATAAAGAAAAGGAAGGCAAGGCCCACATGCACGAGAACGGTAATCAAGAGTTTCTTATCGGATAATAAAGTTTTTAAGCCATTAGTTAACTTGTCCATAAAGTCTTTCTCCTTTGGTTGAGGATACTGCCTCTTGTTTGCATTCTAACATAACAATATATACGAGTAAATAAACCTCGGGTCCGCTTTTTTTACACCTGTCGCAATTCGAAAAAGGTCAAAAAACGATGGTTTTTATTCAAAAACCACAAATTTTAATTATCATGCCATTAGTAAAAACGATGGAACATGAGGAATTCGTCATGTGTCGTTATTTCTTGTTTGCCTAAACAAAAACTTTATTATACAATTTCATTAACACACACGATTCATGGAGGAATTATATGAATCTACAAACCTGGATTTACGTCGCCTCGATCGCGGTCGCGCTTTTGTCATTTGGTGTCGCTTTCTATTTTCAGCGCTGGGTCAAAAAGATTCCAAGCGAAAACAAGAAAATTCAAGGCATCGCCGAACTAATCAAGAAAGGCGCCAATACCTTTCTGAGACGTGAGTATGGCGTTTTAGCCAAATTCGCCGGACTCATGGCGGTTGTCATCTTTCTTTTCCTTCCGAAACCGATTTGGGTTTTCGAAAGCGGCTCCTACGTCCTGCCCAATCTTGCGATGGCGCTGGCGTATCTTGCCGGTACCACCATTTCCGCCATTGCCGGTAAAATCGGCATCTCGATTGCCACCATCGCGAACGCAAAGTCCGCTGAGGCCTCACAAAAAGGCATTAAGCCTGCGTTTATGGCTGGCTTCCGTGGCGGCGCCGTCATGGGCATGGCCGTCGTCGGCAGTTGCTTACTCGGTGTCACTTTAGTTTTCTGGGTCACCTACGCGTGGCTCGATAGCGCGCGTATTCTTATTGGTTTCAGCTTTGGCGCCAGTTCCCTCGCTTTATTTGCTAAAGCCGGTGGCGGTATCTTTACCAAAACCGCGGACATCAGCGCTGACCTCGTCGGCAAAGTTGAACTCGGGATTCCCGAGGACGACCCGCGTAACCCTGCCGTCATCGCCGATAACGTCGGTGATAACGTCGGCGACGTCGCCGGCATGGGCGCTGACTTATTTGACTCCAACGTCGCGAGCTTAGCGGCCGCCTTAATCATTGCGATTTCACTGAACGCTGCCCTCCCGACGCAGAATTATATCCCCATCGTGTTCTGTTTCGCCGCTGCCGGTTTACTCTCGTCCATTATCGGCGTTGCCACTGCCAATATCGGTAAAAAAGGCAACCCCACGCGGGCACTTAACAGCAGCACCTATATCACCACCGGAGTGTTCCTTGTCTTAACCGCCATCGCCACCTATTTCCTTGATATGGATTTCAAATGGAATATCTGGGGCGCCGCGGCCGTCGGCCTGATGGTCGGCGTCATCATCGGTATCGCCACTGACTACTTCACCGACGATACCAAAAAACCTGTTCAAAAGACCGCGGAAGCTTCCGAATCCGGACCGGCTTTCACGATTCTGTCTGGTATTTCCTATGGTTTTCTCAGTGTCTTCCCTGCCATGGTCGGCATCGCCATTTCCGCATTAGTCGCCTACACACTATGTTACCCCATCAGCGGATCCGCCACGGGTGGTATGTTTGGTATCTCGATGGCCGCTGTCGGTATGCTCTCCATCGTTGGTATGATTATCAGTAACGATGCCTATGGACCGATTGTCGATAACGCCCGCGGCTTAGCCGAAATGGGCGGTCTTGGCGAAGAAGCCATTGAAATTACCGATCAGCTCGATAGCGCCGGTAATACCGTTAAGGCCGTTACCAAAGGTTTCGCCATCGGCGCAGCCGGTTTAACTGTTATCGCATTACTCGGCGCCTTCATGGAAGAAGTCAACTTTGAAGTTCCAGGTACCCTCACCGGTTTCGATGTTATGGATCCGGTCGTTTTCTTCGGTATGCTCGTTGGCGCCGCTGTCCCCGCGGTCTTCTCTGCTTTACTCATTCTCGCCGTCAACCGTAATGCCCAAAGGATGATCAAGGAAATCCACCGTCAATTCAAAGAAATCCTTGGTTTACGTGAAGGCAAAGAAGGCGTCACGCCGGAATACAATAAATGCATTGATATCGCCACCAAAGGCGCGCTCAAGGAATTGGTCGTGGCCGGAGGCGTCGTCATTGTCATCACGCTTGCCGTCGGTTTCATCGGTGGCGTCAAAGCCCTCGGCGGATTCCTGGTTGGCAATATCGTCGTCGGTCTCTTCCTTGCTCTATTCATGTCCAACTCCGGCGGTCTCTGGGATAACACCAAGAAATACGTCGAATCCGGACATAATGGCGGCAAAGGCAGTTTTGCCCATAAAGCGGCTGTCACCGGCGACACCGTCGGCGATCCGTTCAAGGATACCGCTGGCCCGTCGATCAATACGCAGATTACCGTCGTCTCACTGATTGCGACGCTCATGGCCTACATCTTCATGAGCATCCATATTTTCTAAAATTCAGCACCACGTGACCGGGCCATCGAAGGCTCGGTCTTTTTTTGTGCTTTCCCTCTTCTTCCCATGTGTACTTATGGAATATAATGTAAAGGATATCGTTTGTTGAGGAACCCTATGAAGAGTAAAACAATCAAAATCGCGATTCTGTTTGTGATTCTGTCCGCGCTTTTGTATGCCATCAGCACGTCAATCAATAAAATCTTGCTTCTCACCTTCGAACCCACGATGCTGTCGGGGCTTCTTTATCTTGGTGCCGGTACTGGCATGACCATAATCTATTTCATCAAAAAGGCTTCTAAAAAGCCCGAAAAAGAATTACCTCTCGGAAAAAAAGAACTTCCCTATCTCGTCCTCATGGTGTCACTTGACATCGCGGCAAACATCTTTCTGCTTTTAGGTTTAACTATGACCACTGCGGCCACGGTGTCGTTACTCAGCAACTTCGAGATTGTCGTCACCTCGCTTTTTGCCTTGATTGTCTTTAGAGAAATCATCACGCCTCGCCTTTGGATCGGCATCGTGCTCATCACTATCGCCAGTATCCTGGTTTCCATCGATCTCAGCTCGGGTATTTCATTCTCTGCCGGCTCGCTTTTTGTCCTTTTAGGCTGCCTGGCCTGGGGCTTTGAAAATAACGTCACGCGGAAACTCTCTAGCAAGAACCCGCTCCAAGTCACTATTGTCAAAGGGCTCGGTGTCGGCATCGGTTCATCGCTGCTGGCTTTGGCTTTCGGAGAACGTATCTCCAATTACTGGTTGGCGCTTTTAACGGTCGTGGTCGGGTTTTGTACCTATGGCTTAAGCATTTTCTTTTTTATCTCCGCTCAACGGCACCTAGGGGCCAGCAAAGCGAGCGCGTTCTTCGCCTCATCGCCATTTTTCGGCGTCATCTTTTCCACGATTATCTTCTGGCAACTGCCCAACTACTTCTTCTTTCTCGCCGTCGCGGTGATGCTCGCCGGTGCTTATTTCGTGGTGACAGAAAAACGTGTCAATAAAAAACCACCAATCGAAGCCAAATAATCAAAAAGCAGAACAAGACCGCAAGCTCTATGATTTGCGGTTTTTTTGTCCACAAAAGCGTTGTTAAGCATCCTTTTTCCAAAAAAGTAGTTTATCCTTTATAATAACCAGTTGTAAAAAAGAAAGGACTCTATTATGAACCACTATTACCCACCCTTCCTTGCCTTTCTCGATCATGAAGATAAAGACGGCGCCATCGGCTATGTCTTGACTTTATTGCACGAGAATAAAATCACTTTGGAAGACCTTTACGAAGACTTTATCAGTCCCGCCCTCCTCGACTTTACGTGCCTGCTTGAGGACCACGAGATTTGCGTTTGGAAAGAACATTTCCGTCAATCGATCCTCCGCACCCTGACGGGCGCGACTTATCCGTTTGTCATGGAACGCGTGAAAGCCACTCCAAAAAACGGGAAGAAAGCCCTTGTCTTCTGCCCCAGCGGCGAATATCAGGAGATCAATGCCCTCGTCGTCCACAACTACTTGCTTTTATCAGGCTTCGATAGCCGCTACATCGGCACTGACACGAACCGCGGAGATGTCCTCTCGGCCGTCCGCGTCCTTAAACCTGATTACCTGGTCCTCAATGTCACCAACCATTTCAACGTGGTCGTAAGCCAAAAAATCATCGATGAAATCAAAGCGAAATATCCGTCCATCCGCATCGTCATCAGCGGCCGTGGCTTTGAACAACCCGGCGCTCTTGACCATGTTACGTTCGACTTCCATGTCAAGAACGGTCAAGATATCGCCAAGCTAGGAGGAGCCAAATAATGAACCTCCCCTTACACCTTGCGACTCGTTTCCTGAAGTCTGGGAAAACCCAGACGTTCGTCATCGTCCTTGGCATTGCCGTCGGCGTTTCCGTTCAAGTCTTTATCGGTTCATTGATTACCGGCTTACAAAAGAGTCTAGTCAGCAAAACCATCGGCAGTTCCTCACAAATCACGATTAGCGCTCCCGCCGGAAACTATATTGACGGTTACGACGCTATCGTCGGCGACCTGCAGACCATCGATCAGATTAAAGTCTTCTCCCCGACCCTCGATGCCCGTGGTACCTTAATCAGCGGCACTGAGACGCAGCCGACCACGCTCCGTGGCTTCGACTTTACCAAAGCCAATCAGATTTATAGTTTCGATACCAAATTAACCGAAGGCGTCCTTCCGACCACAGATAGCGAAGTCGCGCTTGGCGTTACGTATAAGGATTCGCCGTTATCGTTAACGACCGGCAGCACGATAGACCTCAATATCCCACTCGGCGGAACCAAGACCTTCACGGTCGTCGGTTTCTTCGATATGAACGTGAGCGCCCTCAATAGTTCATGGGGCATCACCACGCTTGCGAATGTCCAAGATTTACTTGGCATCGGCAATCAAGTCTCCTCGATTGAAACACAGATTAAAGACGCCTATATCTTCGATGCCCCGACGATTGCCGCCAGCATCGAAACCACGCTCAATAACAGCACTTATGTCGTGTCCAATTGGGTCGACAATAACCAAGAACTCCTCAGCGGCCTGCAAGGACAAAGCATCTCGAGCTTGATGATTCAAGTCTTCGTCATGATTTCTGTGGTCCTTGGCATCGCCAGCGTCCTCGCCATCATCGTCATGCAGAAATCCAAACAAATAGGGATTCTGAAAGCGATGGGACTCAAAGACGGTGATGCCAGCCTCGTCTTCCTCTATGAAGGACTTATCCTAGGTATCCTCGGCGCCATTCTCGGCGTCCTGCTTGGTCTTGGCTTATCCTATGCCTTTACCACTTTCGCCGTCGGGGCAGACGGTACCCCTGTCGTTCCGTTATTCATCGACCCGGCCTTCATCGGCCTGTCTGGACTGATTGCCATTGCCGCGGCCACACTCGCTAGTTTGATTCCCGCCGGCAAATCGAAAAAATTAAGCGTCATCGAGGTGATTCGCAATGCCTAACGTCATGGAACTTTCAAAAATTACCAAAGTCTACGGGAGTAAAGTCCCGACCCAAGTCCTTTTCGATGTTGACTTAGCCTTTGAAAGCGGCACCTTCAATTCCATCATCGGTCAGTCCGGAAGCGGAAAATCGACGTTACTCAATATCCTTAGAACCTTGGACCGCCCCACCAGCGGCACCGTCATTATCAATGGCAAGAACATCAAGGACATGAAATCAAAAGAAGTCTCTGCCCTTCGTAACCAATCGATCGGTTTCATCTTTCAATTCCACTACTTGTTACCGGAATTCACGGCCCTGGAAAACGTCTTGATGCCTTACAAAATCTCGAAAAAGCCGGTGACCAAAGAAGTGTTTGAAAGAGCAAACTACTTGCTGGATTTCGTCGGACTCCAAAAAGTCAAAAATAATTTAGCGGTCAATATGAGCGGCGGCCAACAACAACGCGTCGCCATTGCCCGTAGCTTGATTAACAACCCATCAATCGTCCTTGCGGATGAACCGACCGGCAACCTCGACAGCGACTCCACCGAACAAGTTTATGATTTGCTGCGTGAGATCAACCGCAAATTCAAAACCACCTTTATTATCATTACGCACGACCGCCGCATCGCCGAGAAGGCCGACCGTATCATTGAAATCAAAGACGGACGCATCAACCTCGACATCGTGAAAGCCTATTAGTCTATCCTCCTCTAAAACTAAACGAGCCTCACCGCTCGTTTTTTTATGCCGTTTTTTCGTATAAAAGCGTTTACATTCTTGTTTTTGCGATTTATAATAGGGTCGCGGAGTAATTCGGTCAATCAACCGATTAATAACAAAATATGGCAAGACCTATTGGAAGCAAGAGTAAACCGATCATTCTTGATGCTGTCGAGAAACTGATAGCCACGAAGGGCGTGAAGGATGTCTCATTACACGACATCGCCCTTTCCTGTGGTCTCAGCCAAGGCACTCTCTATTATCATTACGCCACCAAAGACGACATCATCTTTGACGTTATCGTTAAACACATCGATGAACTGCAAGGCGAATATCTAGAATGGATCAAACGTCATGAACATGATCTGACCCCCGAACGCTTTCTTGAAGTCATCTTCTATAAAGGCGTTAAACTCTTCGACCGCGCCAAGATGCATATCTTTCTCATCAACGAATGCATGAGCGAAAACGAGACTCTCAAAAAGAAATTTCTCGAGAAATATAGCGAGTGGCGGTCTGCCCTTCTCCTCGGCGTCAAAAACGTCTTTGCCGAGAGTGACGACCCTGAGGCCTTAGCCTATCTCCTCATGCTGCTGCTCGACGGCCTCGTCATGCAGGAAGTCCTGCAAGCGCCAAGTTTTGATGAATCACGGCTCATCGCCGTCGTTAAAAAGATGGGAAAGTGAGCCTATGAACCATAAAACCTACGCGAAAGCGACTGAAGAAATACATAGCCTGTTCCCGACCGTTAAGATCTCTTTAAAAGACGATTGCATCGTTCTCGAGGGCGAACTGGATAAATGGGAAGATATCGTCCATGCGGGTTTTTTGGCGGTCGAAGCCGAATCCTATGGCGTCATCAACAAAATCACGCTGAAAGGCTATGTCGCCCCACCCGTCCGAATGAGTTCCGTTACCGACCAACTTTATGAGGGGCTCAAATGCGATGTCCTTATTATCGGCGGAGGCGTCGTCGGAACGGCGATTCTCCGTGAATTCAGTAAGTATAAAGTCAATGCTGTCCTCGTCGAAAAAGAAACCGATGTGGCGTTGCACGCAAGCGGCCGTAACGACGGCTGCATCCATGTCGGCGTCGATCTCAGCACCAAAAGCCTAAAACATTATTATTTACGGAAAGCAGTCAAGGTTTATAAGCAACTCGCCGAAGACTTAGGCGTCGACTATAAGCAGTCCGGCCAAACCCTGGCGTTTACGAAAAAATACGCCCGTCTTTTGATGCCGTTTTTTCTCAATCTTGCCAAAAAGCGCGGTCTTACCGGCGCCCGTGTCCTGAATAAAGAAGAACTACATAAATTAGAACCCAATATCACCGATGAAGCGGAATTTGCCGTGTTCTTCCCCGAAGGTGGAACCATTTGTCCTTATAACATGACCATTGCCTTAGCGGAAAACGCCATCGAGAATGGCGGACGGGTACTATTGAATACCGCCGTTACCGGCATGTCCGTCAAAGACCACCACGTCACCAGCGTACAGACCAATCGCGGAACGATCTATCCGAAAGTCGTCGTCAATGCCGCCGGAACCTTCTCTGACGTCATCGCCGCGATGGCCGATGACCAGTTTTTCACGATCCACCCGCGCAAAGGAATTGAGCTTATCCTCGATCAAAAAGCTAAAGCCCATTCCGTCAATACTTCACTTTCCATCTATCATGGATCGGGCGACCGTAAAGCTCATACCAAAGGCGGAGGTTTAATCCCCACCGTCGATGGCAATATTCTCGTCGGTCCCACCGCGACGGAAGTCCCGGAACGCGAGAACTTCGTGACCGATATCGATTCCGTCAATATGCTGCTCGCCAAACATAAACAAACGACGCCGAGTCTTACTTTCGGCGATGTCATCACGTATTTTACCGGCGTGAGAGCCGCGACCTATGAAGAAGATTTCGTCGTCCAAAAAGGCAAATGGACTGATAATATCGTGCATGCCGCCGGGATCCAGTCTCCTGGTCTTACCGCCGCTCCGGCCATCGCCGTTGACATCGTGAAATTTGCACAAGAAGAACTTAAAACCACGTTTAAACCGAACCCAAAATTCAATCCCAAACGGAAAGTCACCGAACCATTAAAACGTTTATCATTTGAAGAACGGGATGCCGCCATCAAATCCAATCCCGATTATGGACAAGTCATCTGCCGCTGCGAGGAAGTCAGCAAAGGCGAAATACTCGATGCTTTACGACGTCCGCTTCCCGTCAACACCGTCGATGGCGTGAAACGCCGCGTCCGGGCCGGGATGGGCCGTTGCCAGGGCGGTTTCTGCCAGCAGCTTGTCGTCCAGATCATCGCGAAGGAAAAGAAGATAAAAATCGAAGACGTCTATAAGAAGGGCGAAGGGCGGATCGTGCTCGGCGATACCAAAGGTGAAACGAATGGAAAACTATAAGATCGTTGTCATCGGCGGAGGTCCCGCCGGTCTTGCCGCGGCCACAACCGCCAGTGAACACGGCGCTTCCGTCCTTTTAATCGAACGTGAAGGCCGCCTTGGAGGTATCCTCAAACAATGCATCCATGATGGCTTTGGCGTCACCCGTTTTAAGAACAAACTGAGCGGACCGGAATATGCGGAACGCGAGATTGCCCGATTCCAGAAAACCACCGCGGAGGTCAGTCTTCTTACCTTCGTCACTAAAGTCGAAGAAAAAGAAGAAGGTTTTATCCTCACGTTAGTCAGCCGTGACGGTTTACGCCAAGTGTTAGCCAAAAAGCTGATTCTTGCGACCGGTTGCCGCGAACGGACTGCTAAACAAGTCGCCATTCAAGGCACAAACCCCTCCGGCGTCCTCACTGCCGGCGCTGCCCAATATTACATCAATATACTCGGTAAAATGCCGACCAAAACCTGTGTTATTTTAGGTAGCGGCGACATCGGTTTAATCATGGCCCGCCGTATCACGCTTGAAGGCGGAAAAGTCGAAGGCGTCTATGAAGTGAAACCTACCCCCAGCGGTTTGACCCGTAACCTCGTTCAATGCTTAAATGATTTTGACATTCCTCTATATTTATCGCATACGGTCACGCGTGTCTTTGGTAACGACCGTCTGGAAGGCGTTGAAGTGGCCGCCGTCGACGAGAAAATGCAGCCGATTAAGGGAACCGAGCGTTATGTCCCGTGCGATGCGCTTATTCTCTCCGTCGGTCTCATCCCTGAAAACGAGATGGCCCAGTCGCTGAATGTCCCGCTCAACCCAAAAACCAAAGGCCCTTTCGCGGATCAAACCCTGATGACCTTACATCCCAATATCTACTCGTGCGGCAATGCCCTCCATGTCAGTGATTTAGCCGATTTCGTCTCAGAAACCGGGGAAACTGCCGGTCTCAAGGCTGCCCTCGAAGTCAAGACAGAACCACGACAACTCATTGCCCTTTCCATCGATTCCAATCTCGGCTATATTGTCCCTTCGCATATCGATATCAAGCAAGACTTAAAATCCGTCATCTTTTATATCCGCAGCATCCGTGATTTCGAGAACGTAACGCTCTATATGACCGTGGACGGGAAAGAAGCGTTCAAGAAACGCTTTGCCCATATGAAACCACCCGAGATGGAACGTTTTGTCGCTGACCTTTCTTCCTTTAGCGATATCCATGAAATCACTGTCCGTCTGGAGGAGAAAAAATGAAGAACCTCATTTGCATCGTCTGCCCGAACGGCTGTCACCTCCAAGTCGATGAAACGACCCTGAATATCACCGGCGCCAAATGCGCCCGTGGCTTAACCTTTGCCCATGACGAAATGACCAACCCAAAACGGACGCTGACGAGTTCTGTCCGTACCGCCATGCCAGGTTATCCCGTCGTTTCCGTCCGTACTTCGGGCGATATCCCCAAAGCCGTGATTCCTCAACTGATGGATCTTTTGCGGTCAATAACCGTGCGTGCATATTTACCCTCCGGAAGCATCGTCCTCGAAAACGTGCTGGGTACCGGCGTGAATATCATCACCACCACCGCGATGATAAAGGAGACGAAATAATATGACCACTCATCCACTTGTTTTGACCTTCGACTGTGGGACGCAGAGTATACGGGCCCTTTTAGTCGACAAAGACGGCAACATCGCCGCCAAAGAGCAAAAACCATTTTCGCCTTATTATTCTGTTAAACCAGGCTACGCCGAACAAAAACCGAGCGTCTACCGGAACGCGATGAAAGAAGTTTCGCGTCGTATCCATGAAAATAATCCTTCGTTGGTGAATGACATTATCGCTGTGACCATCACGACCATCCGCGATACCGTCATCTGCCTCGATAAAAACGGGGAACCAATCCGAGATTTCATCGTCTGGCTCGACCAAAGAGAAGCTAAATGCGAAACCCCGCTGCCCTTTATGTCCCGCGTCGCCTTTGAACTCGTGGGCATGAGCGAAGCTCTCCAGGACCAACGGAAAATAAGCCGTGCCAACTGGATTGCGGAAAACGAACCGGACATCTGGAAAAAAACCGATAAGTTCGTGCTTCTCAGCACGTACATGGTCATACAATTGACCGGTCAGCTCCTCGATTCGGTGGCCAGCCAAATCGGCCATATTCCCTTCGACTTCCAGAAGAAACGTTGGTTTGACGTAAAGAATATCAAATTCCCAATCTTCGGCGTGTCTGAAAACAAGCTCATTAAAATCGCTGAACCGGGCACTGTCCTAGGCACAATTTCCAAGGCCGTATCTGAAGAATTCCTAATTAAAGAAAACCTCCCGGTGATTGCCACCGGTTCCGACAAGGGCTGCGAAACCCTCGGCTGCGGCGTCCTCGATAACGATATGGCGTCTCTCAGCTTCGGCACCACCGCGACCATTCAAACGTCGATTCGAAAATATACGGAACCGCAACAATTCATGCCGGCTTACCCGGGTCTCGTGACCGGAACCTACAACCCAGAAATCCAAATCTACCGTGGTTTCTGGATGGTCAGCTGGTTTAAAAAGGAATTCGCCGAAAAAGAAGTTCTGCAAGCGCCTGGACTTGGCGTCTCGCCTGAAGAACTCCTCAACCGCCGCTTAAAAGAAATCCCGCCTGGTTCCGATGGCTTGATGCTTCAGCCCTATTGGGCACCACTACTGAAAAGCCCGGAGGCGAAAGGCAGCATCATCGGTTTCAGTGGCGAACATACCCGCATCCATATTTATAAAGCCATCATCGAAGGCATCGGCTACGGACTTCTTGAAGGCATGAAGAGTTTAGAGAAACGCACCCACACGACAATCCAAGGCTTGACCGTCTCCGGCGGCGGCTCGCAGAGCGATGAAATCTGCCAGATTACCGCCGATATGTTCGGTAAGCCAGTCTACAAGATCCAAACCTATGAAGCCTGTGGCCTTGGCAGTTCGATGGTGGCGTTCGTCGCCCTCGGCATCTACAAGGATTATCCTGAAGCCATCGCGCATATGGTCCGTTACACCAAAACGTTCACGCCTGACCCCGTCATCCACGAGACCTACGATGAACTCTATGAAAAAGTTTATAAGAAAATCTACAAATCCTTAAAGCCTCTCTATCATGAGCTGCGCGTCATCGCCAAGAAAAGGAAAATCTAATTATGTCAAACAAACCTTATAAGTCATTCTCACCCGCCTGGGTCGACAAGCCCGCGCCCGAAAACTCCTTCCGCAGCATCTTCCGCTGGGGGAACCCCACCTACAACAAGTGGCCCAAGGAAAAACTCTTTGCCATGATCAAAGAAACCTTCCATATGACCGATGAAGATTTTAAGCATTATGACGGAAGTATCGGCCTCGATCCCGTTCAATACGATATCCCCTGCACGCTTGCGCCTGAACACATCGCTTTTTTCAAAACCATCGTCGGTAACGAATTTGTCCGCACCGACAACTATGCCCGCTTAAGCGTCGCTTATGGCAAAACCATGTACGACGTCCTCCGCTTACGGCAGAAAATCGTCGAGAACATCCCCAACGCCGTGCTTTATCCCGATACCCGGGAACAGATTGAAGCTGTTGTTTCTTATTGTTCCAAACATAAAATCCCCGTCTACGTCTATGGCGGCGGTAGCTCGGTCACCCGCGGCGTCGAATGCATGAAGGGCGGCATCTCGCTCGACATGCGTTTACGCTTTAATAAAGTAATTGAATTCAATGAAATCGACCAGACGATTACCGTCCAGGCCGGCATGAGCGGGCCGAAACTTGAAGAAACGCTTAATAATGCCAAGAAGCTCTATAACGCCAAGCGTGCCTATACCTGCGGCCATTTCCCGCAATCCTTTGAGTATAGTTCCGTCGGCGGTTGGGTCGTCACCCGCGGTGCCGGTCAAAACAGTACCTACTACGGCAAAATCGAAGACATCGTCCTCCGCCAGAAATATGCCACCCCGATTGGCAACATCACCACGTCCCCCTATTCTCGTGAAGCCACCGGTCCATCCCTCAATCACATCATGATGGGGTCTGAAGGTGCCTTTGGCGTCCTCACCGATGTCACCCTCCGTGTCTTCCGTCTCACCAAAGAAAACCGCCAGAACTTCTCCTTCATGTTCAAGTCGTGGGATATTGCCCAACAAGCGACCCGCGAGATGATGCAGTGTGAAGCAGGATTGGCCTCCGTTTTCCGTCTCTCCGATCCTGAAGAAACCGACGTCATGCTCCACCTCTATGGCGTGAGCGAATCGCCGATTGCCAAAGTGTTCGCCGCCAAAGGGTTTAAACCGATGGAGCGCTGCCTGTTCCTCGGCTGGAGCGAAGGCGAAAAAGGCTTTGCCAAAAACGTCGCCAAGAACATCAAGAAAATTGCCCGCAAGTTTGGAGGCATGAGTCTAACCGGACTGGTCACAAAATCGTGGGAAGGCGGGCGCTTTACCGATCCGTATTTACGCGATTCGATGCAGGATTTCGGTATTTTGACCGATACCCTCGAATGCAGCGTTAATTGGAGCAATATGAACCAGGTGCACGACGATGTCCGAAAGTACTGCCACTCCCGCCCGGATACTATCGTCACCACCCACCTGTCGCATGCCTATCCGCAAGGGGCTAACCTCTATTTTATTTTCATCACTAAAATGAATGACATCAATGACTATTTGGCTTATCATAGCGGTATACTGGATGCCATCCAAAAGTCGGGCGCTAGCATGAGCCACCACCACGGCATCGGCAAGATGTTCGGGCCGTGGCTTGAAGGCTCGATGGGCAAACTGGAATACAGCATCTTCCGCGTCCTCAAAAATCACTTTGATCCGGACAACATCATGAATCCAGGGGGCACCCTTGGGCTCGATACCCCTGAAGCAAAGAAACACTTCCCAAAGTAGAAAGTTGGCGTTATGAGTCAATTCCAATTAGTGGTCGCCACCAATAATATGCATAAGATGGGCGAATTACGTGCCCTCTTTAACGGCTACCCAATCACCTTGCTTTCCCTCAAAGACCTTAGCCTCGAGATCGATGTTGAGGAAACCGGCACCACCTTTGCGGAAAACGCCCTCATTAAGGCCCAAGCCGTTGCGGCATTAACCAAACTTCCCGTCATCGCGGATGACTCAGGCCTTGAGATCAAAGCGTTCGATGGCTTTCCCGGCATCTACTCCGCCCGTTTTATGGCGGGCCACGCCTACCTCGAGAAAGATTACGCCATCATCGAGCGATTAAAGCCGTTCAAAGATAGAACCGCCCAGTTCCACTGCGTTATCGCCTTACTGAACGTCAAGAAAAAGCCTGTCTTCTTCGAAGGAATCACTCTTGGCCATATCGATGACCAACCGCGCGGCGAGCATGGCTTCGGCTATGACCCGATCTTCGTGAGCGATGAACTTAAAATAAGTTTCGGGCTTGCCTCCGAAGACGACAAAAACGCCGTCAGCCACCGCGGCAAGGCAACCAAGAAACTCATCGATTATCTTAAAAGCGAAAAACTCATCTAACAAAAAAAGCGACCGCTGTGGTCGCTTTTCTTCATTTTGTTATTTTTATCTTTAGACAATAGCGGAGAATTCAACGGTGACGGAATAGAGGAAGATACGAAGTCCGCCAGCGACGGTTGAAAGCGTGAAACTGGAAGCTCCTGCCGGGATGGCTAGTTCAACCAAATCAGTATTGGTCGTGTAATCTAAGACCGAGGCTGCCGCAATCGTTTTGCTGGCACTCAATGCCCCACTGGTGATTGAAAGCGTCGAAGCATTCAATTTATAAGCATGGAAGACTGCCGTGACCTTGGTGACGGCGTAGCCCGATGCCATGTTAACGGTAAAGGTGCCGACGCTGCTCGTGCCCATTTTCATCGCTTGCGTATCTTCGTATGTATAAATCTTGTTTGATGCCGTGACCGAAGCGAAGGCTCCACTGAAATTCGCGAAGAACGCGCTTAGGATAGCGTCGTTCGTGGTATTGTCTGGCACCGGAGGGTAGACAGATGCATTTCCGGAGGTTAATTCCGGAATGGTGAACTGCTTGGTTCCGTTATTAAAAAGCGTATTGACGACGACTGGAGAAACGAAGGCGACACTTGAGGATTCGCTGCTGCTAGAGGATTCACTGGAGGAGACAACTTCACTGCTGGAAGAGGATTCACTTGAGGACACCACTTCACTGCTAGAAGAGGATTCGCTCGAGGAAACGACTTCGCTGCTGGAGGAGGATTCACTGCTGGAGGAAACCTCGCTCGATGAGCTGGGGCTACCAACCGCAAATTGAACGGAAATAGAATAAATGAAGGCACGTAAAGGTTTATATTGCGCGGCCGGATCAGGAATCACGGTCGCGATCGTGAAGGAACCAACACCAACTGGGGCATCGAGTTCAAGTGTTTGGGCATCAATTTTGTAATCGACTGTTGTCGAGGTTTGGGCGGAATTTTGGGCAATCGTTTTCTCGGCAGTCAGCAAGCCGCCGGAAATTCTTAGCATGGATTCATAATTCTTATAGGAATGGAAAAGGATGCTGACGTGGGTTGCCACATATCCTGAGGCCATATTGACCGTAAACGTGCCAACTGCCGAGGAAGTACCTAACTTCATTGCCGCGGTATCCTCAAAATCATAGACCTTGCTCGAACCGGTGACAGAACCGAAAACGCTGCTGGATGAAGTAAAGAGCGTTGACAAGGTGCCATCAGTAAAAATGGTTGAACTTAGGCCACTACCACCATAAGTCAATGTGCTCAGGGTCGCGCCGCTTGCCAAGGTATTGACGATGGCCGTTGAGGCAGGAACTTCACTGGATGAACTCGAAGATACTTCACTCGAAACGGAAGATTCGCTGCTGGAAACGACTTCACTGCTCGAGGATGAAACACTGGTGGAACTCGCTTCGGATGAAGAAGACACTGAACTCGAGGAAGATGATTCCTCGACCGAGGTTTGGCTCGAGGCGCTCGAACTGCTTTCCGTAGCGGAACTGCTGGACGAGATTACGCTACTGGACGTTTCAACTTTACACGCGGCTAATAACACAAGAAAAATGGTCAAAAACGCTAATTTTTTCATAAAGTTTTCCCCTTTTACTTGTCCAGTATAAGACAAGAAAAATGGCAAGTAAACAGGATTTCTTAATATAAATAAAAAAACCGGTTTCAATTGCTTGAAGCCGGTTATTTAATGATACGAGACCAACTTATTTCTTGAGGTTGTAGAAAGCTTTCATCCCTGGATAGATGGCGGTGTCGCCCAGTTCGTCTTCGATACGGATCAATTGGTTGTACTTGGCAATCCGATCGGTACGGGACATGGAACCGGTTTTAATCTGTCCGGCATTGAGAGCGACGGCAAGGTCAGCGATCGTGGTGTCTTCAGTTTCTCCGCTGCGGTGGCTGACGACGGTCGTATAGCTGGCGCGCGCGCCCATTTCCATCGCGTCCAACGTCTCGGTTAAGGAACCGATTTGGTTGAGTTTGATGAGAATCGAGTTGGCGATGCCTTTTTCGATGCCTTCGGCGATAATCTTCGGATTGGTGACAAAGATGTCATCGCCGACGATTTGAATCTTGCTGCCTAAGCGTTCGGTCAATTTCTTCCAGCCAGCCCAGTCGCCTTCGGCTAAGCCGTCTTCGATGGAGATGATCGGGAATTTTTTGCAGAGGGCTTCGAACCAAGCGATCATTTCTTCGCTGGTCTTGTTGCCTTGGCCAGATTTCTTCAGTTCATAGAGTTTGGTTTCTTGATTGTAGAATTCGCTAGCGGCGCAGTCTAAGCCGATATAGATATCTTTGCCTGGCACATAGCCGGCTTTCTTAATGGCTTCGACGATGACTTCTAAAGGTTCTTCGTTACTCGCGAGCGACGGGGCGAATCCGCCTTCATCGCCGACGGCCGTGACAGCGCCTCTGCCCTTCAAAACTTTCTTCAAGTTATGGAAGACTTCAGCGCCCATGCGGATGGCTTCTTTAAAGGAAGAGGCACCCACTGGGATAATCATGTATTCTTGGAAGTCGACGGAGGAATCCGCGTGGGAACCGCCGTTGAGGACGTTCATCATCGGGACTGGTAACTTCTTCGCGTTGACGCCGCCGATATAGCGGTATAACGGGAGACCGAAGTAATCAGCAGCGGCACGGGCGACGGCGAGCGAGACGCCGAGGATGGCGTTAGCGCCGAGTTTGGATTTGAATTCAGTGCCGTCAAGTTCGATCATCTTGTGATCGATTTCGACTTGGTCATAAACAGGCATGCCGACGATTTCCGGGGCAATGATTTCATTGACGTTGCTAACGGCTTTCAAGACACCTTTGCCTAAGAAACGTTTCTTGTCGTCATCACGGAGTTCAAGAGCTTCGCGTTCGCCGGTGCTGGCGCCGCTTGGGACAATCGCCCGACCGAAAGCGCCGGATTCCGTCTCCACTTCAACTTCAATCGTTGGGTTGCCACGGGAGTCAATGACTTCGCGGGCGTAGATATCAATAATAATTGGCATATGTAATCCTCCTTCAGGATAATGCTTACCGTAATTATCATATAACAAAATCGGCCAGAAGCGAGAGCGAAACCACACATAAAAGAATAAAATTCTTTAGTAAAGCGCTTTTATGGGCCTTGGACACCTGTCAAAAACTTTTTAGCACTCGACGCTTGACAGTGCTAACCGATATGCTAAAATAAAATTGGCACTAGGGAACTTAGAGTGCCAAAAGGAGTGAACGATATGAGATATTTCCCTGCACAGAAACATGAAGTTTCGCTGATTGACGATGATTTACTGGAAAGTTGGTTTGATTTGCCCCTCTTTAATCAAGAGCACCGCTTTGGGATGAAGACCGATATCAAGGAAGTCAAAGGCCAATATGTCCTAGACATTGATTTGCCCGGTTTCAACAAAGAAGACATCAACATCTCGGTGGAGCACGGTTACTTAACCGTTACCGCCAAACAAGAAACCTCCAAAGAAGAAAAAGACAAGGATGACCACTTCATCCGCCGCGAACGCTATACCGGCTCCTGCAGCCGCAGTTATTACGTTGGCGACGTCAAAGAAGAGACCATCAAGGCCGCTTACGAAAAAGGCATCCTCTCGATCGAATTCCCAAAAGAACCACCGGTCGTCGAAAAGAAAAAATTCATCACCATCAAATAACCAATCCAGTCGCATCAAAAAACGCATGACATGTCATGCGTTTTCTCTTTATTTTGAAATGGTTTTTCCTATCGTCACAGGAATTTTCGTTACTTGTTGATAGTCATATAAAGCGACATTGTCGGGCCGGTCGGCGTAACTCTTCATGAAGGCATAGGTATTATCACGCATGATCTTGGCGTTTTCTTTGTTGGTCAACGCAGGATCCGGATAAATCGGGGCGCCGATATGGATGTCCATCCGTGGCTTTCGGTAGTCTTTCAATAATCCTTTGGGTTTACGGAAGGTCGCCACCGCCGGGACCGCGGGAACATGGAACCGCGCGGCATAGATGAAGCTGGTCGCCGGGAAGTTACGGATACCGGTATAATAAGGCCAAATGTGGGCTTCCGGGCAGATGCCGATGATTTTTTTTCGTTTCAGCAAGACATCAATAGCGGTTAGAAAGTTCTCGTAACCTTTGAGTTCGCTGGGAAGCGGTAAGGCCCCGAGCGCAACCGTGATATGCCGGACAAACGGGATGCTGACAGCGTCAGGGCTGGAAATCACGTACGTCCTTCGGGGAACGCAGGTGAAAGCCGCCATATTGGTGCCATCGAAATTATGGCAATGGTTGGCATAGACGATGGCGCCTGTCTTGATTTTCATAAGGTTCTTCTTGCCATGGACATGGATATTCAGCATAAAACGCCCAATCAGGCGCAAGATCGGAACGGCAATGAAGTAATAAAGCGTAAAACTCCAAAGTCTAAAAAAGATGTTGGTGTGGAGGTAACGATAATTGTTCGGTATTTTATCAGGGGTGATGTGCGTACCGGCAAAATCGTCATTCAGTTCATCTTGGTAATAGCGTTTATTTCCGTATTCTATCTTTTTCATTTTGATGCATCTTGATCGCATACCGGAACATCGTTTCCATCTGGTCGATACTGCCCTGAATGGCAAACTGGCTGGCGTATTCAACATACTTTTTGGAAGCATTGGCTCGTTCTTCGGGATGTTCAATCCAGTAATCGATTTTACCCGCAAGACTAGTCGGGTCTTTATGGTTAAAGACATTCTTTTCGCTGAGGGCAAAGGCGTTGGTCGCTGATTGAGGCGAATCCGAAATAATCGGCACTAAGCCGCAAGTGATGGCTTCAAGGCAACTGATGGCCTCAATCTCGGCATCGCTCGGGTGAACGTATAAATCACAGTAGTTAATCACCTTAACGAGTTCTTCTTTCGGGTAGAAATTCATAATCGGGTGGTTGGTAAGCGCGTTGCCCCACTGCTTGACTTTCAGGTGCATCGGGCCTTCGCCAGCGAGCACTAATTGGATTTCCTTTTCGTGTTTGGACGCTTTGACCGCGTCAATCAAAATATCCTGGCGCTTTTCGTGGGCATAACGGCCGACGAAGAGAATCAGGAACTTGTCTTTGAGTTCTTCGGGTTTCGCGGTGTGTGCGGGCATAAACATCTCCGACACGCCATTTGAAATCACGAATTTCTTTACCCCGTAACCATATTTCGAGATGATGACCGAAATCATGTGGCTCGGGCAATGGATGGCATCCACTTTTTTATAGAGGACATGGTGCATATAGCGGTAGACGAGCCCATTGGCGAAATGATTGTTCTTCAGGCCGAAGTGAGCCGTCACGTTCTCGGCTTGGGTATGGAATCCGGCAGTCACCGGGATGTGGCGTTTCTTGCACATCTTGATCGCGGTTTGGCCGAGGCTGAACGGGAGCATAATGTGAACGACATCGGCCCCGTCGATTGCTCGAGCGATGACAGCTTTGTCGGCTTTGGCAAGTTCAACGCCGTTCTTAGCGACATATTTATTAAGAATCTTTCCGAAACTATAGGTCTTGACGTTGTAGTAACCGGGCTCAGTCGTATGGCTCGGGGAGACGACGCGGACTTCGTGCCCGCGCGCTTTTAAATTATCGATTAAACGTTTTGACGTGATGGTCGTCCCGTTATTCTCTTCGCCTAGGACGTCACAGATAATCGTGATAATCATATTCGGTGCCTTTCATTAGAAATTATCTAGTTCACTATACTAGTTAGACCAACACATTGTCAAATAATGTTGGATATTTTTTTGACGAAAAGAAAAGGGCAACATTTTTCGTATTGCCCTTTCAGTATATCACTCACGTTATTTTTTCAATAATCGGCCACAGCGGCCTTTGAGTCCGGTTTCGACCACTGCTTCATTATCGAGAATCTGAAACATACGATAACCGCCCGCTAAATGGGCACAGTCATAACCGCTCTGGGTCAGGATGCGGCAAGCGAGATAGGAACGGAAACCGCTTAAGCAGTTCACGTATATTTTTTTGCTCTTGTCTAGTTTATGCAGGTTCTCGCGGATGAAGTCGACTGGGATATTGATGGCCCCGTCAATATGGCCTCTCCGGAACTCGCCTGGGCTACGGACATCAAGGATAATGACACTGCCGTCGGCAGGGATTTGGCATAAATCTTCAACGTAATATTGCTTGATCACGCCATGGAGAACATTTTGTGCCAGGTAACCGGTCATGTTGACTGGATCTTTCGCTGAGGCAAATGGCGGCGCATAAGCGATTTCTAAATCCGTCAGGTCGTCGACGCTCATATGCCCGCGCATCGCGGTTGAGAGCACATCGATACGCTTATCGACGCCTTTATAGCCAACGATCTGAGCTCCGAGGATTTTCCCCGTGACCTTTTCAAACAGCAGTTTGATGGTCATGTTCGTGCCACCGGGATAATAACCCGCTTGATTGGCATCTAAGTTATAGATTTTGTCATAAGCGATGCCGGCTTTTTTGACGGCCGTTTCATTAAGTCCGGTGGTCGCGATATTCATATCGAATATTTTGAGAATAGCGGCGCCTTGCGTTCCTTTATAAGTCGAAGGAATGCCGACGAGGTTATCGGCCACAATTCTTCCTTGTTTGTTAGCCGGTCCCGCAAGCGGGATATAGCCTTCTTCGCCAGTCACATAATTTTTGATGGCGACGGCATCGCCGACAGCGTAGATATTGGGGTCGCTCGTCAGCATGTGCTCATCCGTCAATATAGCGCCACGCGGCGTTAATTTGAGTCCACTGCTCACGACGAATTTGGTGTCGGGCTTGACGCCGACGCTCATCAGCACCATATCGAATTCATAGGGCTTTCCGGCAATCGTCGCCGTGATTTTATGATTTGCGGTCGCGAACGATTGAACGCCCTGATTTAAAAGCAAGGTCACGCCTTTATGACGTAAATATTGATGCACTTCGGCCGCCATGTCGTAATCGAGCGGCGCGATAACGTGATCGGTCAGCTCAGCAACGGTAACGCGCAATCCCGCCTGCACAAGATTCTCGGCCATCTCGATGCCGATATAACCACCGCCGACAATCAGGACGGATTGTGGTTTATTATTGGCAATGAATTCCTTGATTTTTAAAGTGTCCGGTACGGTACGAAGCGTGAAAATAAGCGGACTGTCAATGCCCGGCAATGGCGGAACGATGACTTCGGCGCCCGGCGATAACACGAGTTTATCGTAGTCTTCAAAACTCTGTTTTCCGCTGGCTAAATCCTCGACCGTCACCTGTTTCTTTTCTTTGTTGATCGCCACGACTTTGTGATTGACGAAAACATCGATGTTAAAACGTTGTTTGAAGGTATCCGGCGTTTCCAAAAGCAAATCGTACTTATCGGTAATGTCGCCACCGATGTAATACGGCAATCCGCAGTTGGCATAGCTGATATAAGGTCCCTTTTCATAAACGATAATCTGAGCCTTTTCGTCCATGCGACGTAGACGGGCGGCCGCACTTGCGCCACCGGCAACGCCTCCGACAATGATGACTTTCATATAATTCTCCTTTGTTTGTTAAAATCTTTCATCTTATTATTCAAATTATCGCATGCTTTTGCAACCTTGATGCATTAATTAAAAAAGGCCGTCCCCTTTGGGGTAACGGCCCTGAGTCAGTTCTAAGAGGCTTCGTTATTTTTTGGGAGCGGCTTTCTCGCCCTTGGCCTTTGGCTCTTTCATCAGGAAATAATGGAAGACTGCGAAAAGGATGATGAGCACAGCCAAACTGCCATAGAGATAGTACCAGCCATCCAAGAAAACGATGCCGGTAATAATGAGAATCGGCGCTCCAAACATGATGGCGGTCGAAGTCCCTGTGACTAAGTCATTGGCAGCTGGGGTCTTGAATTCTGGGTCAACTTCGCGTAATAGGCCGATGCCGGTGCTCGCTGTGCCTGTCATGGTTCCGTAGAAGACCATCATGGCTTCAGTCGAATAACCTTTATAGACACGGTTCGTGACGTAGAGATCATAGAAGAAAGTAGCGACAGCGCCTAAGACACCCATGATGGCTAACGAGATAATCAAGCCAGCTCCGCTGAAGAGGGTGTTGATATCGATGGCCATGATGGAACAAATAATCATCAAGTCGAACGCAACGCCGGAAATACGGTTAAGCATCGCGTTGTTGGTATAGGTGCGTTTCATCAATTTGGTCTTTTTCAAACCCTTGATCGAAACCTTAAAGAGCATGGTGACAAAGATCGCAATGATGAAGTTGAAACCCCATAAGAGCGGCTTGATGCTGTTAATGAGGAAAGCGATACCACTGTTGTCAATAAGAACGCTCACGCCTGAAATAACAAGCCAAGTAAAGAGATAAATCACGCCAACTAAGGCAATTTGCACCGTGAGTTTATCAACGGATTCGACGAGCGGGATTTCATCAGCCGCATCCACTTCGCCTTCCTGCGGTTCACTGACATCGCCCGTGACGACGCGTTTAATCTTGCCTTTTTTCGCTAAAATATTTAAATAGAGAACGCCACCGACGCAGGCACTCACGAAGCCGAGCGTGCTGATCATAAGTCCATAAGACGTGCCGCCGATAAAGCCCCCGGCAGTTTCAAAGATACGGCCGATATTGAAAGCTTGGCCTGGACCTTGTCCGTAGCCCATCGGGAGCAGGATGCCGGCGAAAGGCGCGAGTTCCGTGAAAATAAAAGCTAACGGGATCGTGATGGCTAAACCGAGGATGCCCTGCATCAAGTAGTTGCAGACGATAAAGAGACCATTTTTAATCGGACGGCCTTTCAATGCATTCGGGTCTTTGCTCTTAACAATCGTTTTTAAACCAAGGGCGATAAATCCGATGGCAATCGTATGATAGGTGATGACATTGAATAGTTCGTTGGCTTCGACGGCCGTCGGAAAGCCGCTGACGTCTTTAAATAACCAAGTCAGCAGATACTTGGCGCCAAGACCGATGAATCCGCCGATAATGGCGGTCGGCATCAAGCTATTCCGGATGAATTTTACTTTTCTGCGTAACGCATTCGACAACAAGAGAATCAGGAATACAATCCCGATTGGAACGACAAAGTCCCAGTAAGCGCTATAGTCCCAAACGGGTGTAGGCGTCGTCGTGAGCGAAATAATCATAATCAATGTCCCCCTTTTTGAACTGATACTGATTTTGGAATATTTGTAACGTGGCCAAGTATTGGTATGTGCTCACGTTGGATTTGAATTTCACGAAGACCGTGACGTTGTTTCGGAAATAGACGATCATGACATTTTTCCGCTGCATCGCGAAGCCGATAATATCGGCAAAGGCAAACTTTTCATCCGGGAATAGCCATCGATGGACGATGACGCCTTCCTGGTTCAGTTCGAAGGTATGGCGGCCTTTACGGAACCGCTTCTTCCGGCGTTCAAACGAGAAGAATATTTTGGCGGCATCATCCAGTTTGGTTTCGGGATGTCGTTTGAGATACTCCACCCAAGACTTTAAGGTCTGGGCATTGAGCTCAATCAAAGTCTGGGCGCCGAGTTCGCTCTGCAGGTAGCCATGCGTATCATAGGTTCCGACAAAACCGCATTTGGAACAATGCAGATGTTCGCCTTCGGTCGTTAGGCCAAAAGGCTGATGGCATTTCGGGCAAACAAAAACCAAGCGTTCGAGGCCTTCGGCAATGCGTTTGCCTTTGTATTCGATCTTGGGGTCTTTGTCATAGGCATTCACATAAATTTCTTTACGGACTAAGGCAGTCATCTCATCGCCCGAAAGGTCTTTATATTCGCTCGGGGCCAGGATGCGCGTAATAGCACCGCGCGTCGGTCCGTGCTTACGGAAAACGCTCCAACGCGGATTAACGAAATTCAGGCCATGGCTAATAAAGAAAATGACCGGAACGTTGAGCATTTTAATGAGTTTTCCGATTGCCGGGGGAATGCTGACCGTCTCACCGGTCATGGTCACATTGCCTTCAACGAAAATACCGACACTGCCGCCTTCGTTCAGGATGCGTTTAATCGTTGTGATAACAGTAATATCAGGTAAGGATTTGGTCTTGCCGATCGGGGCAAAGAAATATTTAAGCAAGGCACTCGTAAAACCTTGGTTTAAAAGCTGGTCACTGGCGACAAAATAAATCGGAAAGTCAAAAACGGAATCCATCAAGATTGGGTCGGCATCCGCCGTATGATTCCCGATAATGAGATAAGGACCTGATTTTTTAAGGTGATTCATCGACGCGTGAAAACTATTTTGGTGGAGGACGATCTTGCCCGCGGTCGGACGTAAAACCGATGCCCAAAAAGCATGTCGGCATTTCACGATCCGTTTTCGTTTGACGTTTTTCGCCATGAAGGGATAAATCCTTTCAGCCAATTTGGTAAAAACCAAAAAAACTATTTGATAGCAACATTGTATACCAAACTAGGTGCAAATGTTTCATTAACTTTTATGTTTTCGGAAGGGAGCTAAAAGCCCCCACACCGCTTTGTCCGTACTATTGGTGTAATTCGGCTTTTTTCGCTGCTTTTTCCGCTAGCTTTTTTTCGAACCATTGACCGCCTTTGAATACCGCTATGACAAACACGAGGAAAGCGATGAACGCAGAAAACATTATCATCAAAGTCGGTAAGAACCCTATCGCCGCGAAAACCGGTTCCCAGGTTTCTTTCGCTAAGATGCCGCTACCAAAGAAACAGATGCCGGCAACGCCGACGCTCCGCATGAAGAGAGCAACAATGAAGAACGTCCAGAACTTCATTTTGCTGGCGCCGGCAAAGAAACAAACCAGGCTATCCGGAAAATAGGGCAAAAGAAGCGCCAAGGCGATGAACGTTGGCGACCCCGTCACTTTATTGGCTTGCTCATAAGCTTTGTCGCCAATGGCCCAGCGGACCGGTTTTACGCCAATCTTGCGCCCGAGCCAGTACTGAATGATGGAAATCGCAAAGAGGCAAATCGTCGAGAGTATGAAAGCGTTCAGGGTTGGGTGGAATAGCATGTTGGCAAGGTAGATGAACGAACTGCCAATCCCGCCAATAAAAAAGAAGACACTGGTGATCACGATAAAAAAGATAGAAAAGACAATCCAAGACCACACCCCTAGTGAGGCAATAAATAGTTTGAATCCGTCAAGAAAACCAGTGACCGAGTCTAGAAGAAACACGAATCCAAGGGCCCATCCGAGCACCATCACGACCGATGTGAGGATGATGACCAGACGTTTTCTTTTTTGTTCGGCTTTTTCGATAAGCGTTATAGTTTTTTTCATTCTATTTCTCTTTTCATTGATTGGTTATTTTGAATTCGTTACCCTCGTACAGGTTGGTCTCCAAAGGGAACGGAAAACAGGCTGTGTTAATTATACCATTTACATGTACTCTTTTGATACTTCCTGTGGTAGGATTTTGAGGTTGAATCGCTTCAGCCAAGAAAAATGGCACGATGAAACATATTTTTTTCGTTTCGCTTTTGATGAGTTTAGGAAAATAGATACGACATGAGACTATAATTGCCGGTTAAAAAAAGAGTTTATTTGAAAGATTCGTCATCTGCCCACTCGCCTAATTCTCCATATTAATGGGCTTTATGGAGCACTTATGTTTACAGTTGCCTAACAAGCGAATACAATAGTCGCGTGCCTTTGAAGCCCCTTATTTCTGAGGATTTACATGTAATGTATTATCCACGAGAAATGCTTATTCAACGACGTACATTCAACATTGCTTCAATCAAAGGAAGTGTCTCAGATGAATCTTACCAAAGCCTCCGCTAAACAATATATCTACAAGAATAGTCAGAAAATCTCATCACGCTTCCGGCCCCTTTTCCACCCGGTAGCTCCCATTGGATGGATGAGCGATATCTGCAGCCTTGTTTTTTATCATAACTCCTATCATATCTTTTATCAGTACAATCCTTACGGCACTTCCTATGGACCTGTGCATGCGGGTCACATCGTCAGTTATAACCTCACCCACTTCTACAACCTCCCGGTAGCCCTGGCTCCCGACCGCGAGAATATCGGCGATTGCTACGCCGGCGGTGCCCTAGTAAACCCTGTTCGCCCGGCAAACATGCTTCTTGCCTATACGCAACGCTTTGATACCGGCGACATCGTGGAACGGCAGAACATCGCCCGAACCAAAGATGGCGTTACCTTTATCAAGAACCCGGGTAGTTTACTGAGCGAGGAAGCACTCCCGCCCAATGCCGCTTTGACCGACTTCCGTGACCCTCATCCGATTTTGCTTCCCGATTATAACTATGTTTTCCTCGGATCTAAAACCCTCGACAATGTCGGGCAAATTTTGGTTTATCGTATTCATGAATTGCTTCATGCCAAATATCACTTCACGATTGGACCGAACCCACGCTTCGGAAAGATGGCCGAACACCCTGATTTCTTTACCCTAAACGGTAAAGATGTCTTGCTCGTTTCCGCCCTCGATGTCCCCCTTTCCAATGGTAATGTCAATTCCCGTCAAAGTCTTGCCGTTATCGGCAAAATGGACTTTGCCAACCGCGACTTTAAAATCGAATCCATCACTGAACTTGAGACCAACACCGATTTCTTCTCCGCCCAGACGCTCTTGGATGATAAAGGCCGCCGCATCATGATCGGCAGCATGGTCAAGGAAGGTACCCCTTTCTATCCCGCCGAGATTGGCCTTGGGTGGTCGGGCCTCATGACCTACCCCCGTGAGCTGACCATCAAAAAAGGCAAGATTTTCCAATATCCTGTTTCCGAACTATCGAAGAATCACGCCAAGGTGGTCCGGTTCATGCAAAACGCCATCATCGATAAACGAGCGGATTTATTCGCTGACATTGATACGACGAGCAGCAACGCGATGGAATTCGTCAATCCAAAAGATCCAACGGATTATATCGCGACCGGCATTGAAAACGGCCACGTTTACTTTGATTCGACGCACACCAAAAACGGGCCGAAGAGAAAATGGCTGTCTCAACGTGCCTATGAAGGTCACGTTAACGTCCGGATTCTCTTAGATTCCTGTAGCGTTGAAATTTTCCTGAATTTGGGTGAAGAGGCGATGACTTCACTGGTATTCATCGATAGCGAAACCTATCAGATGCGCTTGCGCGGTTCCCCCTCCGCTATCCTCCACTCCAGCGGTTTCTTCCGTGGCAAAAACTTCGATACCGAGTTATAAAACAACCCATAAAAAAATCCCCCGGTTCTATCATCGGGGGATTTTTACTAAGTTCTAGAAGTCTTTAGTTTTTCTTATTTATTTGTCCGGACATGATTTCGGCTTTGTATTGTTTTTCGCCGATTGACATGATACCGAGAACGCCTAGTGAATCGAAAATCTTGTGGAAGACATTTCTTACTTTATTCATTGATATCGCACTCCTTAACTCATAGTGACTATGATCTGACCTTCAAGCGGATAGTAACTTGAAGTCCCATATCATAACACGCTGTGGCAGGATGTCAACATCAATGCTCTACGGAATTAAATAATTGAGGTACCACTGACTCTGGTAGATGTTAATATCTTTCTCAGCGAGGCGGTTAACGACCACTCCATCGACATAATAGTCGAGGGTACGGCCGGCGCCGGTAACGGTAATCGCTGCGCCGTCACTATGAATCGTCAGCGTTCCATTAATCCCATTCCAATAGACTTGGTCTGTATAAAGAGCGAAAAGCGTCAATGGCGCATAGTAAGGATGCTGGCCTTCAACCACGCCGCTGGCGGTTTGATTGACTTCGTCAATGGCAGCGGAAATAAAAACAACGTCGGGCTGAACGAATAACCGGAGAAACGTGGAACCGTTGGAGCCATAACTGTTGCTGCCATGGTGTGCGCCTTTGTAAACCACCACTTGGTCAGTTGTGATGAGACCGGGGTAATTGCCGCGAATGCCAGAATCAGTCGTGCCTGTCGAATCGCCATTCATGTAGAAAACCGTATTATCAAAGCTTAAAAGAAAACAGATTGATGTCGTATTCGGGTCGTTGGTCGTGCCACCAGGAGCGACATAACAGTCAGTGTTCAAAAACTGGAGCGACATTCTTTCGCTGATGTGATAAATACCGTCTGAATGCATAAAAAGCTCCGTGATTGGGTGATATTCGCTCCCCATCGAAATATAAGAGTCGCGACGGGCTTCATAATTGTTTTCGCCATAATACCCATAATCGACGATGTTGGTGATACTCGTGATGTTGGACCATGTCGACGCGTAGGATATACCACCGTAGTGATCGGCATGTTCGTGCGTGACGACTAACATATCGAGCACATTGTCAGTCACATATTGGGTCATCATCGCTTTGACGTAAGAAGCGTCTTCAAAGGCACCACCATCTACTAAGATTTCATAGTTGCCGTAATCAAATAAAGTTGCATCGCCGTATTGGCCATGCATTTCAATCGAATAGACATCCAGTTGGGTTGTATTCGTTTCGCTGGAAAGGTAGTTTCCGGCACTTCCCAACGTGAAAGCCGAACTCCCCGTGATGACCGTGCTGTACGAAGTCATCGAAATCGAAGAACTGGGAATCGAATACGCTGAGGAAGAACTGCTGCTTGACGATGAAATGATTTCCGAAGATGAGGAAGAAGATTCAGCGAGAGAAGATGAACTGCTTGTCGTCGGCGTGCAGGCGCTGACCAAGGCAACTAGGACAAAAAGAAACGGCAATTTGCCGTGATGATGGAAAGAAAGGTTTAATAATTCTTTTTCAGTATTCATTTTTCCCTCAGGTCGACAAAAGATAAACGTTTGAAAAGGTCTTTTTATTGATTAGCGGTATTTGGCAAGCAAAGCTTGGGCGGCGGTAATGCCGTCAATCGCGGAAGTCGTGATGCCACCGGAATAACCGGAACCTTCGCCACATGGATAGATGCCACTGAAACCAACGGCCTGCAGGTCATCGCCGCGGACAAGGCGGACCGGCGAGGAAGAACGGGTCTCGACGGCGTATAAAAGCGCGGCTTTATCGGTAAAGCCCTTAAAATGCTTTTCAAATTCTGGCAGTGCGTCACGGAGTGATTTCACAACGAAATCAGGGAGGCATTTTTTCACTTCATCCGGGAAGATGCCGACTTGGTTGGCAGTCTCGCGGATTAACTTTTTGGTAGGAACGTCGCTGAGAAAATCGCGGACGGTTTGGACCACCGCCGCATAACTCTTGGATACTTCATAGGTCTTTCGTTCATAGGTGCGTTGCATTTCCATGCCTGCTAACGGATGCGTGCTCGGGAAATCGACCGGATCGACGTTCACTAAGATAGCGCTATTGGCAAACTTGCTGTCACGGGCAAACTTGCTCATGCCATTGGTGACGACGCCACCCAGTTCGCTGCTAGAGGAGATCACGGAACCGCCCGGGCACATGCAGAAGGTATAAACGCCTCGTCCGCTCGGTAAGTGAACCGCTAGTTTATAATCAGCGGCTTTTAAAGCCGGATGGGCAAAATATTTACCATATTGTGTTTTATTGACATCTTCCTGGAAGTGTTCGATACGGACACCCATGGAGAATGGTTTTTGTTCGATAGTCAGTTTCTTTTCGTAGAGCATCTCAAAAGTATCGCGGGCACTGTGGCCGAGGGCAAGGAGGACATTCTCGCAGGCAATCGTTTCCGTTTTGCCAAGATGCTCGACGGTGATGCTTTGCAGTTTTCCGCCAGGAGCGGTAAACCCGACAAACTTCGTCTCGAAGCGGACTTTGCCGCCTAAAGCGATGATTTTCTCACGTAAATTTTTAACGATATGGAGAAGGTTATCCGTCCCTAAGTGCGGTTTAGCCGTATATTTGATTTCGGCAGGGGCCCCGACTTCGACGAATTCATTCATTAAAATATGGACGAGATCGGTGTTTTTTCCACTCATCAGTTTGCCGTCGGAGTAGGTACCCGCGCCGCCTTCGCCGAATTGGATGTTGCTGTCGGGATTCAAAATCCCGTTTTTATAGAAATTAGCGATGTCGAGTTCGCGCTTGTCCACCGCTGACCCACGTTCGATGAGCAGGGGTTTCGCGCCCATTTTAGCGAGTGTCAATGCGGCAAATAGACCCGCAGGACCAGCGCCGACAATGACTGGGCGCGGCATTTTGACGCTGCCTGACGGCAAAGTTTCGGAAACAAAGGAATCGGAAATAATCAAAACATTGGGAAGACCTAAAAAGCTGGTTTCATCGCCTTTGATTTTGATGAAAAAATTGCAGTTGAAATAGATATCGTTCTTATCCCGGGCATCAATCGATTTTTTGGCGTATTGGAAAAAGACGACATCACTGTCTAGGAGGCGAAGTCTTTTATAGACTCTTTGTTTGACGATTTCTTCGGTCTCGTCGAGGGTCATCCGGACATTTAATAGTTCAATCATGGTGTGTGATCCTTTCATTGATCGAGTCGGCAATCAAACTTCCGCTGGCAAAGGCGAAATGGAGGTTATAACCGCCGCAGAGTCCATCGATGTCCAATACTTCCCCGCCCAGATAGAGATGGGGAAACAGTTTGGACTCGAGTGTCGCGTTATTGACTTCGGAAAGACGGATGCCACCGCTGACGACTTGGTTATTGGTGACATGATAGTCGAGGTTGACGGCAAAACGGAAATGTTTGAAGAGATGGGCCATTTCAGCAATCGAGGCTTCTGTAATTTCTTGGAGTTTCAGCCGATTGATGATGTAGAGGCCAATCATTTTGGAGAAGAGACCGACGAAGAATTCCGGGGCTAGACGTTCAGGATGTAATGCATGCTTCTCTTTGAGCATCGTTTCCACCGCTTTTTCGGTTTGGTCGGGGAATAAATCCAATTCGACATCGGCGTGGCTCACCGGTCCCTGCACAAAGGCACGGGCCAGAAAGCTGGATAACTCGAAGATCGCGATACCGGATAAAGCGTCATCCTTGAATTGGATTTCGCCACTGGTAGTGAATTTCTTATTGCCATCGATGAAGATGCTGGCCGCGCATTTGACATGGAGACCGCTCAATGAACGGACGTTTTCTTGAACGCCGATCGGGCAGACGCTGGGAGCGAGTTTGGTGTATTGATGACCAGTGCCTTTAATCATTTTTGGAAGGGAGGTGACTGGGGCTTTCGGCCCATAACCGGCGTTACTGCCGGTGGCAATCACGACATAATCAAAAACTTCGTTACCATTGATGATGAATTGCTTTTTAGCGTTTTGTTCAAAGGCAAAAACTTCATAATTCGTGAGTTCTTTGACACCCAGTTCTTTATTGGAAAGACGTAAGACATCGAGGTAGGAATTAGCGGATTCGCTATAGGGCCAAATTCTGCCTTCTTCGTCGATTTTGGTTTCTAAACCCAGAAGTGTGGCAAACGCCAAGAATTCTTTGGGGCCATAACGTAAGGCGGGTTTCACGAATTCGGGATTGTTGTAAGCTTCTGGAGCGATATGAAGATTGGAAAGGTTGCCTTTGCTATTGCCGGTCATGAGGATTTTCTTGCCGACGGTCGGGTTTCGTTCCATGACCACGACTTCGAGAGCGGGGTTTTTACGTTTCAGTTGGTTGGCTGTGGCTAGCCCGCAGGCTCCGCCGCCGATAATCGCGATGCGATTCATAGAGGACCCCTTTCTCGCTTTTACATAGTAAGCGTAAGACACTTTGACATAGTAACCACTTTTCCCTTAAAAGTAAACTTTTACGTTCTGATTAAGGGATTTTTATATCCTTATAGGCGCAAATGATAGAAATCTGTGGGCTAGATATTATCTAGACTCATTTTACGATAAAAGCCAAACGCGTGATATAGCCAATTTCCAAGCGTGTCTTTTTGCCATTTCGCTAGTCACGAAAACACGAAAAAGGAATACAATAAGAAATAGATTATTCCGTTCTATCCATTTCTAATTCTCTTTCGCTGTCAGATAAGCGATATTTTCGGAGGAAAACAAGCGATGAAGAAAATCACTGCGCTGAGCTGTCTCGCCCTGCTTGGTTTTTCGTTACTTTCATGTACCCCAAGCACGGTCGATTACTACACTGATGATGCCCCACTTGATTTTGCCCTATCGAGCGAGCATCTCAAGATTCTCCAAATCACCGATTTACATATGACCTATGGCATCGGTTATAACGATCAGAGAACCTTGGATTTAATTAAGGCCATGGCTGTGCAGGAGGAACCCGATATCATCGTCATCACCGGCGATATGTCGATGTCGCCTCAAGGCCCGTCACTCTTCAGCCAACTCTATCGGAATATGGATAGAATTGGCATTCCGTGGACCTTTATTTTTGGCAACCACGAGACGGATTCGAACGACTATTCCAAGTACCTGAGCCGCGTCCAAACCTCCGCCACTTTATTCTTTAAAGTCGGACCGGAAATGACCGACGGCGGTTATGGCAATTTCGTCATTCAAACCACCTTCGAAGGTAACCCGTTTTATAACCTCTATTTAATGGATTCTCACTGCGAAGACGAACCCGACTTCCCGTACGACCATTTCAGCACCGCTCAAGTGGGCTGGTATACGGATCACGCCGAACAAGATGCCCTCGACGGCATCAACTCTATCGCCTTCATGCATATTCCTTTAATGCAATATACCGAATATGAAGATTACACCCTCGTTGATGGCGCTTGGGGCGAAGCCGTTTGTAACCAAGGCGTTGACACCGGTTTCTTCGACGCGGTCGTCGCTGGTGGCGTGACCAAAGGCGTTTTCGCCGGTCACGACCATCTCAACAACTATAGTTTCATGAAAGACGGCGTGCTTCTCGCGTATGGAAACGCCACCGGATATAACGGTTATGGAACGACACCGAAAGGCGGACGCATCATCGAGATTGCCGCCGATAAATCCCTAACATCCTATGTGATACTCGATAGTGAGGTACTCTAATGAAAAAGCGCGATAAGATCTTTGTTGTCTTCGCCCTCTACTTCTGGTTTGCGGTGGGCTTATTCTTCTTCAATTCATTTTTATTCGCGATACTACCGGCCGCCGGCATGGTCTGGTTCTTCCTCGGAGGCAAAAAACATGTTTGAGTTAATGATAAACATCATGATTTATGCCTTCTGGATTGCCTTTATCGGTGGACCCGTTGCTTTGTTCGCTATGCGTTTATTCTATGTGTATTCGCACAAGCTCAAAGGCAAGGTGGCAGCGTTAATCTTGGTGTTACCGCTCTCGCTTGGCTTCTATTACTACCAGCCGGAAGCCACCAAATACAAGACCGCTTACAAAATCTTGTCCGGCTTCTTCTTTGCCGCCGTGGTCATCGCGTCGCTCTTCATGATTTACGAATACAAATAATAAATACTCAAGGCAATAAAAAATGACCGAGGTTGATTCCCCGGTCATTTTATTTTCTAGAATAGGATCGGCGTGACCGTCATATCCGTGGAGCTGAGGCGGATGACGACCGTGGAATTTCCAGGCATCGAGAGGGTGCCTTCCGTGAGCGTTGGGGCATCCCCACTCACGCTCATCCCACCGCTTAATGAAAAGATGCTGCCTGTCAAATTGAAGTTAGCGACGTTACCGCTGAGGTTATGGAATACAAGACTAATAAATTCATCTTGAGTCACAGTATAGGCAACGTAGTAATTGCTCCCTGTCAAGACGGGTTCTAAGGTTCCGGAATATAGTTCCTTATTGGTGTTTTTAAGCGCAATCAGATTTTTATAATAATTATATAGAGAGGACTGATCCGTCACCTGAGCCATCGCGTCAACGCCCGACACCGTTGAAGAAACAAAACTTGAACCGATGCCGTATAGACTCGGGTTGGTGGCGTAACTATCGCCCCAGAGCATCGGCGTGCGGTAGAGTCTGTCGCCAGTTCCGCCAGTGCCTTTAAGCCCGATTTCATCGCCATAGAAAACGAATGCATTTCCTGGCGCCAGGAGTTGTAAAGCCGCGGCCATTTTGAGTTGCGAGACATTATTGAGGCCGACTGCGAGACGCGGCGTATCATGATTATCCACGAAATAGGATTCGATGGCGTTCGAATTATATGACCGGATCGCGGTCTGATAAGTTTCTAGCCATGCACTATAATCGACGGAACCCGACATGGCACTAGTGATTTTTCCGCGTGTATCAAAATTAAAGAAGTCATCCATGCCGCTGGCGTAATAGGTTTCGATTTTGCTTTCGCTACTCCAGACTTCGCCGACACAATAGACATCGGGATTTACGCTCTGCATCGCCGTGTAGAATTCGTTCCACCACGCGATATTTTTATCGTAGATGTCATTATTCCATTTGTCGGAGGAAAAGGTCGGGCTCGCGTAATTAGTAAAGATATGCATCGCACCGTCAAGACGGAATCCGGAAACGCCCTTGTTGAGCCAATATTTGCCAACATTAATCGCTTCTTCACGGACATCCGGATTATCGTAGTTTAAATCCGGCATGCTTGAAGAAAAGAGCGACTCATAATAAACCCCGTTTTGGCTATTCGGGCACTGCGTTGTCTGCGTCATGCTAAAAGTATAGTAAGTTTTATATTTTGATTCGGTATTATTTTTAAATGCGTTGAGTCCCGCCAAAAACCAGGAATATTCTGTTGAAGTATGGTTAAGAACAAGGTCCATGACGATGGCAATATCGCTGGCTTCCGCATCCGCTAAAAAATCATCAAACGTGTAACCCGAGACTTCATAGTTAGGATTGATGTAATAGTAATCAATGACGTTATAACCATGATAAGAACTCGCGGGATGCGCTGGCGAGAGCCAAATGCCGTTGACACCAAGGCTTTTCAAGTAATCGAATTTATCGGCAATGCCTTTGAAATCACCGATGCCATCGCCATTACTGTCGGCAAAAGAATAAATGAGAATCTGATAATAAGTCCGATATTTAGGGCTAATCGCAGGATTATTCGGATCTTGCGATGTGCTATTTGAAGAAGAAACAGGTAACGAAGAGGATTCTGAAGAACTCGATACACCACTTTCACTGCTTGAACTGAGGGATTCACTCGAAGTCCCGCACGAAACCAAAGTAAAGGCAGAACAAGCTAGAGCAATCATTAAATTCATTGACGGTTTTTTCATACAAGTATCCTCTTGTGTCGACCTCATCATAATATAAATAGACTGCTTTGTCTAAACTAACAAAAAAACATGCCAAACGGGATGGCATGTCTTTATTTTCGTCATGGCGGAGCAAGAGGGATATACCTTGGCGAGGTTTATTTTGAAACATTTTGGCTTTTTATGTGCTTTTTTCGATTTTTCGGGGTTATTTTAAACCTTTCATTTCAAAATTTTTAGCATTATTTCGTATCAATTTCGTATCACGGAAATTGGGCATCACCGCTAAAAAGATTATTGTTGGCGTTTAGAAGTTAATAGAATATGTTACGTTTTATGCTTATTTGATTATTTTTATGTTCTTTTTTTTACAATATTCCAAAATGAATTCTACCTGTTTTTTTGATAGATCATTGCAATGTATCCTTTTAATAGTTTTATCATAATAATTAAATTCAATAAATGTGTTTCCAGTTATTATTGTTTCAAAACCTCTTCCGGTTTTTTCTTGTCCTCTAGATGAATAAGTATAGTCTCTCTTTTTAACTTCAATAAAACTTACATCTCGAAGAACAATGTTTTCTTTATATTGAACTTTGTACCAACCAATCAATATATCTGGAGAAATCAAAATAGTATCATTATCGATTTGGATAAGTTTAAGTCCATATTCGAACAATAAAATAAATAATATAAAGGAAATAACACAAATCAGTATTGTTTGCCATAATAATAAGTCCACTATAGCAAGTAATAAAAAAATGAAAGAAATGAGCAGTTTTATTATTGATCCAAATGGAATAATGTATTTTTTCATAATGACAAAGTCCCTTTTATATAAGAAATTTCACACAATGTTTCCCGCCCAAACACTATCATTGAACTACCGAAGATTCAAGAGGGATAACATTTTGTGGGGACAGCACACAAATACACCATGGCATAGCAAGTGTTAACTATCATCACACTATTTATATATGAATAAACTTATTATCGACAATATTGCAAACATATCTACTGCAATGTGTCCACCTCTGAGATTGACATTTGAGTTTTCTAATATGAAAAATACAGTTGCAACTAAAATACCTAAAATACCTGTAATATATAGTTCTTGTTTTTTAATTAAAAACAAATTAACCAATAATGCCACAATATAAGTAGCAAAAAAAATTATATGTACAATATTTTTATAATTCCATTTCATTTTGATAATTCCTCCTAAAATGTCTACTTGAAACATTCTGGAATACCCCACCAGTCCCAATGACCATCTCTTAAATCTTGGAAGGCAGCTTCTAGTATAAGTCCGACACTTGTTCCAACAACATATTCTCGATTGGAGTAAAAGACATGCCTTTATAGTGTAAATTTATGTCAAATTAATCATTAGGGACTTGTTTTTTTATATATGAGTTCCATGCATCAAGTGTTTTGCTAATTCTCTTAAATGCATTTTTATAAAATGGCGAATGCGCATAATCAGTGTACACCACTTTTTGTATATTACCATGACAGTTAAAATTAATTGTAAATATTTTCTTGTTGAAAGAATGCTCATGTGTGATATATACAGAATCTATTTTTCCTAATGACAACTCTTGAACTAAGTTGCCGTTAATATTTCTTATAATAATCTTGTGCTTTTTTATATCAATTATTATTTTTGCCCTAAACACACACCAAAATGCATAAAATCCAAAAAATATTGATGCTACTAGTGAAAATATACTCATAAATGATACATCTTTTTTAACAAATATCATATATGGAATCACAGTGGCAAATAGCAATGTGGCGTAAATAAATCCAATTTTTTTACTTGTTGTTAATAGTGAAATTGATTTTTGCATATTATTGCTTCCTAAAAAATCCCTTCTTTGATTTCTTTCCATGCACTATCTAAAGCTTCCCTTGTGTAATATATTAGAACCGCTCCAGCAACTCCAGCAGTGAATCTAATGATTTCTAAATATATTGTAATACATTAACAATGTAAATGGCGAAAAAACCAGTAAGGTTCGAATGCTAGAACAACACGATGGCGGAGCAAGTGTTTTATGAACCCGCTTTTTTTATAAAACAACGAAGAAAATAACGCTTTGGACGTGATTTTTTAGGATGATTTTATAGCCATAAAAGTTTTCGTACTCAATTCGTATCACAAGAATCAAAAAGTATGAAAAAAGCCCATACTGGGCTTTGTTTTTTTCATGGCGGAGCAAGAGGGAATTGAACCCTCGCGCCAGTTACCCGACCTACGTCCTTAGCAGGGACGCCCCTTCACCGCTTGGGTATTGCTCCGTAACGCTACTAAATATTAGCATACGAGCCCGTTCCTTTCAAGAAATAAATCCGGAACAAAAAACGTCCCCAGAGGAGACGTTTCACTAATTAATAAGCTTTCGCGAATAAGACGACTTTTGTGGCTTTGTGTCCGCAGATTGGGCACTTGTCGTCAAACGGGACTTGATCGAACGGCATGCAGCGAGCCGTCGCGTTCGTCAACTCTTTGATCTTGTCTTCGCAGGCTTGATCGCCACACCACATCATTTTGGCATAGCCGCCTTTGTTGTCGACGACATCTTTGAGTTCTTCAACGGAATGGACTTCGGTGATATGCGCGAGTAAATGAGTGAGGGCTTTCTCGTACATTTCTTTATGCATCGTTTTTAAGAGTCCGTCGACGGTTTTCGCTAAATCCTTTAATTCGACGACTTGCTTAATGCCGTCATTGCGCTTAGCGATGACGCAGACGCCTTTTTCGAGGTCACGCGGCCCGATTTCCAGACGGAGCGGGACGCCTTTCATCTCATATTCGGCAAATTTCCACCCGGCGGAGCGATCGGAATCATCGAGTTTGACGCGGTATCCGGCTTTCAGCAAGGTTTCTTCGAGTTCTTTGGCTTTAGCGAGAACCCCTTCCTTTTGTTGTTGAATCGGGATAATGACGATTTGGATTGGGGCGACATAAGGCGGTAAGACGAGGCCGTTGTCATCGCCGTGGACCATGATAATGGAACCAATCAGACGCGTCGAAACGCCCCAACTGGTCTGATGGACATGGCGGAGGACATTGTCTTTGTCTTGGAACTGCATGTTAAAGGCTTCGGCGAAACCGGTGCCAAAATAGTGGCTGGTACCGCTTTGGAGGGCTTTGCCATCATGCATCAAGGCTTCGACGCTGTAGGTCTCTTTGGCGCCTGCGAACTTCTCTTTTTCGGTTTTGCGGCCGGTCATGAATGGCGTGGCTAAGAGTTCCTTGCCGAGATTGTCGTAAATCTCAAGCATCCGTAAAGTTTCGAAACGGGCTTCTTCTTCGGTAGCATGGACGGTATGGCCTTCCTGCCATAAGAATTCGCTACCGCGTAAGAACGGGCGAGTGGTCTTTTCCCAACGGACGACGGAGCACCACTGATTGTATTTTTTCGGTAAATCACGATAACTGCTGATGATTTTCGCATAATGCTCGCAGAATAAAACTTCCGAGGTCGGACGGATGATTAAGCGGTCTTCCAGCTGATTCTTCCCGCCGATAGTCGCGATTAAAGTCTCAGGGGCAAAGCCTTCGACGTGTTCTTTTTCCTTGTTGAATAAAGACTCAGGAATCACAAGCGGCATATAAACATTTTCGTGTCCGGTCTTTTTGAATTTATCGTCCAAATACTTCTGAATTTGCTCCCAAATGGCGTAACCATATGGACGATAGATGATAAAGCCTTTGACGGAAGAGTAATCCATCAGTTCGGCTTTACGGCAAATGTCGGTGTACCATAAGGCAAAATCGGCATCGCGGCTGGTAATTGATTCGTTTTTAACAGTGTTTTGGTTCATAGTTCTTTCCTCTATTCTTATTGCGGGCTGACCGCACTGAATGATTTAACTTTCAAGATTTTCTTTCGATCGAACGGCAACAACATCGGGTCGGATTCGCTGATGACATTACTTGAGACAAGGTTAATGCCTGATTTCGTCATCAACTCAACGCTATTCCAGTTTTCCAGGTCCGTCGCGATAATCGGCTTTTTATAGTGGACAAGTTTATCGCAAAGGGTATGTAAGAAAGCCCGACGACGATTGTTTTTATTGATATCCGTGGTCATCCGTCCATCCACGACGAAGTAATCGAAGACGCCATAGATATCAGCAGCAAGGAGCAAATCTTTGTTTGCCAGGATGACGGCAATTTCATAACCAGCTTCCTTGAATTTCATTAATTCGGGGATCGTGGCTTCATTTTCCATCGTGAATGACACAAGGTCTTCTTCATCAAAAGTGAGAATGAGGTTGGCTTCCTTGACATGGCTAATGCACGATAGGGACTGAATAATAAAGGAACGTTCGCTCATCAGCACCGCAAAGAAGAGTTTGAGGTAACTGCCATCGCGTTGAGCCACGAAATCAGGAATGACTTTATTGCTGATGGCATCGAATAAATCCTTGTCTTGACCCCGCGTCGACTGCCTGGCATATTCTTTAGCTTCCCCGATACTCGAGAATAATGAGCTTAAGGTCTTCACATAGGAGAAGTAACCAAAGTTGGAAATGTTGTGGACATCGAGGATTGGGCGATATTGGTAGTTCAGTTTGTTGTCGCGGATCATAACATCGATTTCTTCATTAAATGAATCGGACTTGAATTCGCTCAGGCTAACGTTCTTATCATAGATGGCAACGCGCAAATTCCGATTTTCGGCAACCAGTGACATGATTTTCGCGTTCTTGTATAATTTGGCGAAGTCAGCCGGGAAGTATTTATTCTCGGCAATGCCGATGGCATAATCGAAATCGTCTTTAAATGCGTTGACATCGAGATAACGAGAAATCGCCCTGGATATCGAGTGAGCAAGCTGCAAGCATGTATTGCTCGAACTAGCCTTGGTATCAACGATGGCTAAATCGTTTTCAGACATTGGAATCAAATAACGAGTGTTACTCAAGAATGGATAGACCTGGTCTTTGAGTTGGCTCATGAAAACCGTGGGAATTTCTTTGTTGACGTTATTTTTCCGCTTTGTCGGGAAGAAACGCACAACGTAAGTCGCGCCTTTTTGCTTGTTTTTTGAATCGGTTAAGAGTAGTTGCATCTGGTCTTCCATGACAATCGCTTTCTTGCCTTTGCTGCTGGAGCGGCTTTTTGGCAAGCTGTAGCGTAAAATGTAACTTTCTAAATGAACGACATTCGTTGCTCGATCAACTTTTTTTACTTCAAGCAGTGAAAAATAACTTTTTTTGTCGCGGTTGACTAAAACGTCCGCTTCAAGGTAATGTGGCGCTTCAGCTAGTGGGTCGAGGACCGCAATAATCCAGTCTTGGACTTTTTTAGAGTCGTTCGCGTGGAATTGATGATAAAAATCGTCAATGGACATAATCCGTTGGTATCTGAGATTGGATTGGTTAAAATATCGGACTTCGTTCTTATTGAAATCGATTACGAAGACGCGAACGCTATTGCTCTGGTTGTGTACCAAGGTCATGTTATGTTGGTCGTAACGGTTTGAGAGAAAATAGGCGACAAGGAGAACAATGAGAACCAAAATGAAAGCGACGATAAGATAAAAAATCATATCGCCGGTTGTATTGATGTTCAGTTCCATCCGAGAAATCATGCACTTCACCCAATTAATAATTATATACTTATGCCTTCTATATAACAAATGAAAACTTGTGATACCATATCAAAAAAATAATCTTCGAAGAAGATTATGACACGCATATACTGGGTCAAGTATGTTGGTTTTCAACCCTCATAAAGGTTCCCATTATTTTGTTTGGCATTACAATTATATATGATATAATATCACTCGCTGGAGAAATACCCAAGCGGCTGAAGGGGTCAGTTTCGAAAACTGATAGAGGATGCAAGTCCTGCAAGGGTTCAAATCCCTTTTTCTCCGCCATAAGCCAATTAAGGACGTGGATTCGGTTCGCGTCTTTTTTTATTCCGCATGAAATGTGAAAAGTAGCGAATTTTGTGCATTTTGCTCTTTTAAATATTGTTTTATGCTATATAATAATCTAGTCACATTCCTAAGGAATGCAAGCGAGGTTACAGTTATGATGATTTTAACAGGTTTCTGGGGCGTCCCGGATAACAACTATTGGCTTCTCGTTCTAATCTTTGCCTCGAAGATCATTGAGGTCACGATTGGAACATTACGTAGCATTTTAATTAACAAAGGATACCGTAAACCGGCAGTCATTTTGGCTCTTATCGAAATCATGATGTGGGTTTTTATCGCCAGCAAGGTTTTAACTGGTATCACCGCTTACCCGCTTGAAGGTATCGCCTATGCTCTTGGTTTCACCGTCGGCATCTATGTCGGCTCGGTTATCGAACAAAAACTCGCCTTCGGAAAAGTCCTCATTCAAACCATTACTTCACTTGAAAAAGGCCCAATTTTGGCTGCTAAATTACGTGAAGAAGGTTGCGGTGTTACCGTAATTGACGCTGTCGGAAAAACCGAATCGCGTAAAGTACTGATGGTCATCGCCAATCGTCGCGGAAGCGAAAAAATCACCGATCAAATCAAACGCACTGACCCAGCTGCCATGATCATCCAAAATGAAGTCGGCGGCGTTGTCGGAGGCCACCTTTCTCCAATAAAATCGCTCCTAAAATAATTATGAGAAAATGAACCGAACTTCATCGTTCGGTTTTTTTATAAAGTGTTATAATTAAAACCGTAACGGAGGGACTATCATGAACATTTTATTACTCTTGACTCCTAAACGCGATGTGGCCTATATCAATGACGATTTCACCCTCAGACAAGCACTTGAAAAAATGGAGTTCCATCGCTATTCCGCCATTCCGATTCTCAACCGAGAGGGAAATTACATAGGGACTCTGACAGAAGGCGACGTCCTCTGGTTCCTCAAAAACAATACGCAACTTAATCTTAAAAAAGCTGAAGAGATGCCCGTCAATGCAATTCCTCGAATCCGCGATAACTTTCCGGTTAAAATCGACACTGATTTGGATGATCTTGTCGCAAAGTCTGTTAATCAAAATTTTATTCCCGTGCTCGACGACCAGAATTTATTCATCGGTATCATTACTCGAAAAGATGTTCTCCTCTACTGTCACAAACAAATGCTTAAACACCCCTTTTAATAAAAATGTTGCCTTAAGGCCATACCGAATATAAAAATGATGTAAGGAAAGGAAGTATTCATTTTGGAAAATCAGCCCATGGATGTCATCACTGCGATCAACACACGGAGAAGCATTCGTCGTTACACGGACGAATTGATTTCCGAAGGGGATTTGCACGTGATTCTCACGGCAGGTCTTGCTGCTCCTTCCGCGACAAACCGTCGTCCAATTCACATTATCGTTATCCAAAAAAAGGAAACTTTGCAACTTCTGAGCGCCATCAACAGTCATGGTAAGATGATCGAAAAAGCACCTGTGTGTTTAGTTATCGTTGCTGATCGAAATGCTCAACCAGTTAAAGAACTCTATCTCAATGATGGAAGTGCCGTTATCGAAAACATATTAATTGCTGCGAACGGCATAGGTCTCGGAGCGGTTTGGATCGGTGTCTATCATTTTGCCTCTTGGTATAATGAATTACTTCGGATCACAGCCTTACCCGAGAACCTCATTCCTGTTGGATTAATCGCCGTCGGGCACCCAGATGAAAAGAAAGTCACTGGCGACCGATACGATCCCACCAAGATTCACCAAGAAATCTTTTAAATTATAAAAAAAAGGCCGTTTTGCGGCCGTTTTTTTATTATTATTTAACTGGTTTGATAAAGAATCGACCATATACTTGTTCTGAATTCGACACATTGATAAATGAATCTGGGTCGACGGTTCGTACAAGTTTAACGAGTTTCGTAACCTCGAAAATTGAAACGACGATATAGATGATGATTTTGTCTTCGTTGGAGAAGCCGCCTTTAGCGGGTGTGATAGTACAGCTGTGTGGGAAATTGGCCAAGATAACTTTGGGCAATGTGGGCTTGGAGGTAATAATTTGCACTTCCGCTTTTTTATTCCGCGTATTCATCGCATCAACCACTAAGGCGGATGTGAACAAATATACCACGGCGTATAAAGCGATCATCACGACACCCCAGCCAGCCGCAGGATTGTATATATAAGAAAGAAGTGTATACAGAAGAACGACCAGGGAGTTAAAGGCAATGGAGTATTTTCCGACGGATGTCGATTTATGATAGGCAAAGTAATAGCTGACAACATCCATGCCACCGGCACTGATTTCAAATTTGAATGCGATGGCGCTTGAGAGACCAGTACAAATACCGGCGAAGAGTGCGCGACCAAGTGTGTCGCCCATACTCGCATTACCTGCTGAAACTATAATGTCCGGAATCGTTATTTGCGGCAAAAACTTGATGAAAACGGACACGAGAATAACATTTAAAAAGGAAAAAATGGCAAACCTTTTGCCAACACCTTTATATGCAAGAAAGAATAACGGAATATTGAAAACAAAATAGAAAATGGCTTGCAAAGAATTGGTCATGGCCACTGTCCCAAATTCACCGCCATAGATTATTTTTAAGAGAAGAACAACGTTTTGGGATAAACCGCTTAAACCACCTGCAACAAGCGATGTAATTCCATCGATTTGAGGCGCAATAAATGCGCGAAATCCAAATGCGTATATTAATGCGGATATTAGGCACACTAAAGTGGTAATAACATAATCAATCAAACGGCGAACGCCAGTATGATCAAACATGTAATCTGTATATTGTTTTTGAATTTTCTTTGTTTTGAACATGGTGTTAATTACCCTCGTACGTATTGTAGATAATAACATTGGAAAAAACAATAATTATGTACTCGCAGTGATTTAAACTGACAGATTGGTTTACTGAAAGACAAATTCATAAATTTTTATTGAATTCGCGACCCCTAGATGATAATATAATCCTGCTATATGAATATATAGGAGGACGTTTTAATGAAAAAAGTTTTTACTGGCGTTGGAGCCATCTTTGTACGGATATGGAGTTGGATTAAAGAGACCGCATGGGTTCAGCCTTTATTGATCGTTGGCTTGATCTTTGGTGTCATTTTCTCTATTCCTACCATTACTACTTGGATTCAGGGTTTGGCGGATAGCGTCACTAGCGCTGAGACTTATTACAAAAAATATAGAAAGTCGTTAGCGAACGACGAAAACAGCGATGCCCAAAAGCTCGTTGATTCGATGATCGCCGGCGAAACCACTTATGGCGAAAAGTTCATCCTTATGATTGTCCAATCGGGATGCACTGGATGCGAAGAAGCTCAGCCAGCCATTGAATTATTAGACGAAAAGACCAACCGCTTCTACGATGAAGCTACTCAAGGCAAGTTTAAGTTCTACACGATTTTCTCCGATCAATCATTGGACGATAATGAATGGGATGACCAGGATGGTAAATTTGCCACTCCGTGGGCTGCCTTCTTAGATCGTAATACTGAATTTCTTGAAAAGAGCGCTGACGTTGCCGCAAACTCCTGGTATTCCACAAACGGATATATTGAGCAAACTGCAATCGACGGCCTTGAAGACGGCTCGAATATGACGACCCCGACATTATTCTTATATGATGTCTCTGCGTCGAACACGAGCGGTTCTGTTGGCATTAGCGAAGTCATGTTTGGAGTTACCGGCGATACCTCGTATGATAAAGCCGAATTGCTCACGCATTGCTGGAACCACACCGACGAGTTCACCGCACCAGTTTAATCCAAATAAACCGCTCCAAGTAATTAGAGCGGTTTTTTTATACTCAAATAACGATGCTTGTTTATTTCTTTGTTATAATTAGTCACGGAGATGATTTCAATGGGATACATCAAGTGGAACCAGTTCAATGAAATAGAGGCATTTACGACGACTAGACAAAACGGTCACAGCAAACAGCCTTTTGATAGTTTTAACCAAGCCTTCTACGTCGGAGACAACTTCGAAGACGTTAAACACAACCGTGAACAAATCTACAAAGATTTTCGTATTCGTCCACGTCATCTGATAACGACTCATCAAAGTCACAGCACTGTCGTTGTTAAGGTAACGTCTAAAGATATCGGCGCAGGTGAAACTTCCTTTGATAGCGGCATCACTGGGGATGCTCTATATACGTATGAAAAGAATCTTGCGATTGGTATTTTCCATGCTGATTGCGTACCTGTGTTTCTTTATGCAAAAAAGGCTGGTTTGATAGCCATTATTCACGCTGGGCAAGCCGGAACGCTTAAAGGAATTACCGAAAAGTCAATCCGTCATCTTATTGATAAAGAAGGCGTTTCTGCAGATGATATTCATGCGTATTTAGGCCCTTCGCTCACTTTCTCCCATAACACCATCAATGCCGAAATGAAAGCAAGCGTCATTGCTCTTGGAGAGGATTATATTCGCAGTTTAAAAGAAACAAACGGAGAGACTTTCCTCGACATCCCTCTTATCAATTTTATTCAATTACGAAGGGCTGGTGTCCCAAGCTTAAACATCACAATGTCCGAATATTGTACTTATGAAAACAAAGAGTTATTCTTCTCGGCAAAACGTAACCCTTTAACAGGTCGGCAGTTGTCCATCATTAAATTCAAATAGAAAGAAAAAGCCTCGAAATTCGAGGCTTATTTTTTTCCTTTTCTTTTTTCAAAGAGTTTGATTACGCTCGGTGGGACCAAGGGGAGAATATTGACCCCGTTATCGTAAAGATCTTTAATCATCGAGGAGCTGATAAATGTCGATCCGCTGCGGCTCATGAAGAAGATCATTTCAATCGAACTATCAATATACTCATTGCCGGCAGCCAGCGAGAATTCATATTCAAAATCACTAACCGCGCGTAAACCACGTACCAAAGCGACAGCACCATGTTCACGGGCATAGGTTACAGATAGCCCCGTGCTGGCATCAACTTCGACATGTTTCAAGTCTACGACTGCCGCACTAATCATTTCGAGGCGCTCTTCAATCGAGAAGAACATATGCTTCTCTGGATTATTGGCAACTAAAACGATAACTTTATCAAATATTTTCAGAGCACGCTTAATGATTTCAAGGTGACCATTAGTGATTGGATCAAAACTTCCTGGGTAAACAGCAATTTTCATAGTTACCTCCAAATGATGGTGACATTCGTAATCCCGTAACGATATGTTCGGACTTCATGATATAAATCGGGATTTATGTTGAGTGGGGAGCGCGTCTCGCAAATAATTATACCATCTTTCGCCCAGAGTTCTTTTTCTGCAACTAATGAAATTATTTTTTCGCAGAGAAGATCGAGATATGGTGGGTCGAGAATGATGACATCAAACGAGCGATGCTCATTTGCAAATTTATAGAGGGCAGCAAATGCTTCTGAGTGTATGATCTCGGCATTGGGAATTTTGAGTGAAACGACATTGTCACGAACGCAGTTCAGAGCTTCGTCGTCACGGTCTACGAAAGCCACCATTTTCGCGCCTCGTGACATGGCTTCGATTCCGAGCGATCCGCTTCCCGCGAATAGGTCGAGGACCTTTTTGCCGACAATTCCGTCGCCAACCGCATTAAAAATGCCTTGCCGTACAATGTCTTTGGTCGGTCTGCTGTTCGGATTGACAGGCCACTTAATCATACGGTGACGATTGATTCCACCAACGATTCTCATATTACTTATCGCCTCCACATTCATGAAAATTAAAAGGAGCAAAAATCAGCTCTTGTACTTGATTGTATATATTGCGAACTTCGATATAGGCTTGCATATACTTAACGACTAATGGATGTTCGTCAAGGACTTTTTTGCATTCATATAAGTTTTTCTGCGCAATTCCGGCTTCTTTTGAAGATTCAGAATGGATTTTAAGTACATCATTGTAGTGTGTCTGTGCCATATCGAAAGCATAGGAAAGTCGCATCACTGTCTCGTCGTTTTCCATGGCTTTTTCAGCCGTCTTCAGCCGTTTAACGCGCTCATCATTTTCAATGGCTTCGTGGAGATTATAAGCTAAGACATTAACATCGTTTTCCATTGTGCTAGTTCTCCTACATGCTCATTATACTAAAATGAAATATCATATACAAAGTAAGATTCTTTATTTAAAACCCGCTTTATGCTAAGATGCTTTCGAGGTCAGAAAAATGCTCACTATCGTTAAAGACAACGTTAAAACATTACGTGAAAGAAGTTCGCCAGTCGAACTCCCTTTAACCGTTACTTATAAGAAGACGCTTTTAAACATGCTCGACTACCTAAAGAAGAGTCAAGATAAGGAATATGCCGAAAAGCATAAAATCCGTGAAGGTGTCGGCTTAGCCGCCCCACAAATTGGCATTAACAAACGGATGCTTGTTGTTCATATCCCGGGACCTGAAGATACCCATATCGATTACGCCCTTGTGAATCCAAAGATCGTTTCTAGTAGCGTCAAAAAGGCTTTTTTATCAGGTGGCGAAGGTTGTTTGTCTGTTGAAAATGACCATCCTGGATTTGTTTACCGTTCAAATAAAGTAACTATCAAAGCTTTCGACGTCTTGCAGAACAAGGACATTGAAATTGTGGCACATGGCTATGAAGCCATCGTTCTTCAACACGAAATTGACCATTTGGATGGCATTCTTTTCTATGATCGGATTAACAAACTCGAACCGTTAAAAAAAGACGAAAACGCCATCGAGATTTAAAGCGGTTTCAAGGTTCGTTTAACTTTACAAAGTAACTTTCAGCAGTTATAATACTAATGCCTTGAATATTGAAACACATAATGTACCCATTTTATGTTCATGTTAGGAGTTGATTTCATATGGCAAATGCTCTTTTGTCTTCGCCTGTGTCCGTTTTCGCTTTAGGTGGTCTTGGCGAAGTTGGCAAGAATACTTATTGCGTCGAGAACGACAAAACATTAATTATCATTGATGCTGGCGTTCGTTTTCCTGAGGAAGACTTACCCGGTGTTGATTATGTTATACCGGATTACACGCATCTACGGAATAATCGTTCAAAAATAAAAGCTTTACTGATTACCCACGGTCACGAAGATCATATCGGCGGGATTCCTTTTTTGATTCAAAATGTTTACATCCCAGTCATCTACGCGCCACGTTTAGCCGCCGCTTTAATCAAACACAAACTCGAAGAAAGCCACATTAAAGAACAAGTCAAAATCGTTGAATACGATGAAAATTCCGAAATCAAAATCGATGATTTCCGTGTTCAATTCTTTCAAGTAACCCACTCAATTCCTGACTCTTTTGGCATTTGCATCGATACGCCTGAAGGCCGAATCGTCACTACCGGAGACTTTAAAATCGACCTGACTCCGATTGGACCAGATATCAATCTTGGAAAGATGGCGCGTCTTGGAACCGAAGGTATCGATCTTCTCATGAGTGATTCAACAAACGCTGAAATCGAAGGCTATACCCCAAGTGAACGGAATGTCGTCAGTTCCATCAACGAAATCTTCTCAAAAGCTACAGGCCGTCTCATTATCTCGACTTTCAGCAGCAACATTTCTCGTATTCAGCAAATCGTTGAAATCGCTGTTGCACATAAAAAGAAAATTGTTATCATCGGACGTTCGATGGAAAACGCGGTTAAGACCTCGCGTCAGTTTGGTTATATCAAGATTCCCGATGCCAACTTAGTCGACATCGATGATATCCGCACTTTAAAGCCTGAAGAAACTGTTGTATTATGCACCGGTTCACAAGGCGAGCCGATGGCGGCTTTAGCCCGAATTGCCAGCGGTGATCACAAACAGTTGCACATCATCCCAGGCGATACAGTTGTATTCTCGTCTTCACCGATTCCGGGAAACGGCCTATCGATCGATAAAGTCGTCAATATGTTAACCCGTGCCGGGGCCAACGTTCTCACCAACTCCGTCTTCTTAAATATTCACTCGTCAGGTCACCCAGCTCGTCAAGAATTACGTATCGTCTTGAAACTCTTTAATCCACGTTATTTCATGCCAATGCACGGCGAATATCGCATGCTTCGTTTGCATGCCGACTTAGCCGTCAGCCTGGGCATGGCACGTGATCATACCTTTATCCATGGTAATGGGGATACAATCGTCATGCGCCGTGGTGTTTGTTCCGATGGCCCCCGTGTTGTCGCTGACGATGTTTACATCGATGGCAACGATATTAACGGCTTAAGTACCGCCGTTATCCGTGACCGCAAGATTCTTGCTGACGATGGCATGGTCAGTGTCCTTGTTTCGATTGATTCCAGACAAAATAAATTATTAACGCCTCCCCGCATCAGTACGCGCGGTTTCGTCTACGTGAATAGCGGGCATCTCATTGCTCATGCTGAAAAACGCGTCAATGAAGCGCTCGAGGAACTGATGAAAGGCAAAGTCACGTTCGGTGAAATCAAAAACACCATTCGACTGACGGTAGGCAAGTATTTATTCTTGAAAACGCAGCGTAACCCGATGATCATTCCGGTCATCATGAACAAGAGTCAATAATCCATGTTAATCCTCGCCAGCGGTTCGCCTCGGCGGCGCGAACTCTTAAAAAAAATCGCTCCCGATTTTAAAGTTGTTCCAAGTGATATCGATGAGAAGGCCATCAAGGCCTCTTATCGTGATCTTCCGCAAAAAATCGCCCAGATGAAAGCCTATGCGGTTTTCCAGAATTTTCCGACTGACACGGTCTTGGCCAGCGACACCATTGTAGTCATTGACAACGAGGTGTTAGGAAAACCAGATGATGCGCTTGATGCGAAACGAATGCTCAAAAAACTATCTGGCCGGTCACACATCGTGATTACGGGATACACGATTATATCTCCGAAATACGAGATTTCCCGAAGCGTCACTACGACCGTATATTTCAAGTCATTATCGGATGAATTCATCGAACGTTACATAAAAACCGGCTCTCCCATGGATAAAGCCGGCGCCTATGGGATTCAAGACAAGGACTTCGATTTGGTCGATCACATCGAAGGAAGTTTCGATAACGTTATGGGATTTCCAAGCGAAGATATCAAAAAATACCTGAAGCTAAAATAAAAAGGCCGCTAGGCCTTTTTTTCACTGATTGCTTTTTCTAAAGCCGCACTATTTTTTCCGATGACGACGGTCAATTTGTCCGTCATTTTGATGTAGCTGGAAACGCCAGCGTTTTTGAGTTTTTCGTAATCCACTTTTTCGTAATCAAACAGTTTCACGGCAAGACGCGAACCGTGGCTTTCAGCACTCTTAATATTAGATAGACTGCCTAGAGCGGAATAAAGAGGTTCAAAATCTTGACTTTTCCCCTTTTTTCTTCCGGATAAGAAGATAAGCGCGACCGCTAAAACGAGGATTAGTACTGCACCAAGCAAAAAATATAGGGCATTGTCCCGTAAGAAATAATTAAATTGATCGAGTTCATCGATGAAAACCATTTTTACCTCTTAATCCACTACGAAAGTTTTATGAATTAAATCGCAATACTCATGCCGATTTTTGTGCATTAATTTGAGTGTTTTTTTGCTGAGTCGAACATCCACTGAGTTGAGTGCGATTTTGCTCTCCATGACGACGTGGTCATAACCGACGACCGTATGTGAGAAATCGCCTTGAAAAGTGATGACGCGATCGCTGGAAAGCACGAGGCTGGAACCAAGTGAACGATAAGCGTTATTTTGGATGGTGGCGATTTCTGTAAGTTGCATCGTCACGATATTGGGATCGATTAAGGCGCCGCCAAGGGATTTATTGTAGGCGGAAGAGCCAATGCTTGAGCAGACAATCAAACCATTGCCGCGGAAACGCTCGAGCGGGCGTCCGTCGATGGCGACGTCGCTCATCATCGTATGAAAAGGATTTTCGAGACGGACTTCATTGACGGCATAGATTTTCCGGCGTTTATGATCATAATTTAACCCGACTTCAAGTAGCCGGTATTCAAAGGTTTTGGTGGATTCTTTGGTCAGGTCTTCAATCAGCAAATCTGTTTCTTCGCAGCCATAGTCGCAAAAGAAACCAAGCGTGCCGCTCCGAACACCGACAAAGGTGATGGCATCGAGGTTTTTAAGATAATGGTGAACCGCACGAAGAAAAGTGCCGTCACCACCAACAAAAATGACGAGTTCGGGAGTTTTTTCATCATAGGTGAAGCCGCGAGCAATCAGTTTTGTTTGCAGATCCGTTTGAACGGCGCAACTAAATTCATCTGTCCGTGAATAGAAGGCAAATCGCATGCTATCACCCCTTTATAAAATGCTAGCATTATTGTATCATAATATTGTTTCAAAGGAGATATCCTCATGTCCACTAACATCGAAATCGAAGCTAAAGTCCTTTTATCTAAAGAAGATTTTGAAAAGGTCAGCGATTTTTTGGGAGCCGATAAGTTACGGCGCATCACCCAAACAAACCATTACATCGATAGTAAAGATGAGATTCTCCGAGAATTCGGATTCGGTCTCCGCATCCGCGAAAAAGATGATTTCACCCTGACTTTAAAAGCACCTTTAGCCGAAGGTACGCTTGAGAAAAACCAATCCATTACCTGGAAAGAATACGAAAATATGCTCCACCGGAAAACCTTTCCGAACGGGGATATCAAAGAATTCCTAGAGATGCTTGGTATCGATGTCTCAACGCTTATGATTCTAACCTCACTGACCACCATCCGCATCGTCGCGATCTTCGAGGATGAGGAAATCGTGCTCGACCAAAACTCTTATGACGATACCATTGACTATGAATTAGAAGCCGAGAGCACCTCGATTTCTTTAGCCGAAAACACCCTCATCAAACTTTGCAAGGCGGCTGAAGTCCCGTACGTGCCCAATAAGTTGAGCAAACACACTCGAGCAATGAATGCTCTAAAGAGTAAATAGTCGATTCTCATTCATTTAACTAAGGACTTGGGGACAAGTCCTTTTTTTCAAAGAAAAACCCCGATGATGATTAATCATAGGGGTTATTTGATAATGCTTGAAAGACTTTATTTATGGCTGGTGACCGCTTGTAAGGCTTTCATGTTCTTTTCGTAATCAATTTGATCTTGAGCGTGATCGCATATCGGGTAACGTTCGCAGACATTCGGGCCACAGGCGGAAGCGGCATAGCGCTTGGCGGATGGGATGAAGGTTCGAATCTCTTCTTCGTTATATCCCACTTGGATGCGGCGGTCGCTCACCATGATGGGGCGTTTCAATACGGAAGGATTTTCTTTAATGAACTGGATGATTTGGGAAATCGTCATCGAATCAAGATCGATGTTTTTGGTCTTAATGATTTTGCTGCGTTCAGAAATGATGTCTTCGGTCCCGTTCTCGCTCTTGGCAAGGATTTCGCGGAGTTCTTTTTCATCAAGGAGAGACGAGAAAATATTACGTTCCTCAAAAGGAATGGACTGTTCTTCGAACCATTTTTTGACTTTACGGCAACTGCTGCAACTTGGCGATGTATAAATGCGGACCATAGGAACACCTCCCCTATTAAGTGTATTTTACACATAATGAACTCAAACCACAACAAAACCAGGAAAGTATTTTTTAATGAAACCGTCAGAATTATTTTTTGTGGCTTATCATCGTTAAATTGACACTCCAACTCATATAAACTATAATTTCTCCATATATGGAGGCACACTATGCAACGTATTCTCAGTGGAATCAAACCCACCGGTCAATTGACGCTCGGTAACTATATCGGGGCGCTAAAAAACTTTCCAAAATTCCAAGATGAAGGCGAACCCTTCATTTTCATCGCGGACCTCCATGCCTTAACTTTACCGATTGAACCCGAAACCTTACGGACCAACTGTCGTGATTTAGCTGCCTTCTATCTCGCCGCCGGACTCGACCCAAAAAAGACCACCATGTTCCTTCAAAGCCATGTCTCTGCCCATGCTGAACTTAACGCCATTCTCCAGAACTACTTATATATGGGTGAACTCTCCCGAATGACCCAGTTTAAAGAAAAGTCTCTCCAGATGAATGAAAACGCGATTGGTTTAGGCCTATTCGCTTATCCGGTTCTGATGGCGGCCGACATCCTTTTATATGATGCCAACATCGTTCCCGTCGGCGAAGACCAAACCCAACATGTCGAAATCGCGCGTGACCTTGTCACCCGCTTTAATAACCGTTATGGCAAAATCCTGACGATGCCCAAAGCCGTCATCACCAAAGTCGGCGCCCGCGTCATGTCCTTGTCCGAACCGACCAAAAAAATGAGCAAGTCCGACCCGAAAGGCGATATTTATCTAAAGGACGATCTCAAGGTCATCCGTAAGAAAATCATGACCGCTGTCACCGATAGCGAAGCCGTCGTCAAATATGATTCGGAAAACAAGCCGGGCATCTCGAATTTACTCGTTATCTACGCATCTTTAAAAGAGATTTCCGTGGAAGACGCCGTCAAAGAATTCGCCACCGCCAATTACGGTACCTTTAAAACCAAAGTGGCTGATATTGTCGTGGAAAAGATTGGCGCGCTCCAAGAACGTTACCGCGCCGTCCTCGCTTCCGGAGAAGTCGATCAAGTGCTGACCGAAGGCGCGCTTAAAGCCGCTAAAGTAGCCAATGTCACCCTCAAACGTGTGCAGACGGCTGTTGGGATTCTTTAATCATGAGAAAAAATAAAAAACGCTATCTCATTGCTTTCGATATGGACGGAACGCTTCTGAATGATAAGAAGACGATTTCGTTTCGCACCCGTCATTATCTCCATCATCTCGACCGGCAAGGTCATGTTGTCGTCCTAGCTTCCGGACGTCCGGTCCGCGCATTAAAGCGTTATTACGACGAGCTGAATCTCCGTTCTCCGCTGGTGTGCTATAACGGCGCTTCCATCGAGAACCCTCACGACCACGATTTCCCTGAAAAACACTACAGTTTCCCGAAAGAAATTGTCAAATCCATTTACGATAAAGTCGGCCCTGAAAACATCGATAACGTGATGTGCGAGACCAACACTGATATCTGGCTTATCCATGAAGATGAAGACTTAACCGCCTTTTTCTGGCACGAGAAGATGAATATCGTCTATGGCGATATCCGCGAAACCTTAACGCAAAACCCGATGACGATGATTATCAAAAGCCGGGTCCGCAGCAAAGAAGCCGATCAGCTCATTATCAATGCGGTAGCCGCACACGATAATTATTCCCTCCGTTTCTGGAACCGTTCCATCTTCAGTGAAATCTACTTTAATGATGTAAGCAAAGGCCATGCCTTGGCCCACATCGCTAAATACTATGGCATCCCCCATTCGCAAATCGTCGCCTTTGGCGATGCTGAGAATGATATCGAAATGCTTGATATGGCCGGCGTCGGGGTCGCGATGGTGAACGCCACCGAACTCTGCAAAGCGCATGCCAACGTCATCACGAAAAAGGATAATAACCATAACGGCATCGTCGGCACGCTCAAAAAGCTGATTAAATAAAGAAAACTCCCGATAAAAAGGGAGTTTTTCATTACTTGATGTTATAGATTTTGCAGAGCGCCGTATGAAGCGCGAGCGGTTTTTCGTTGACCACGGTTCGGTCATTTCCCACCGCGCCATAATAGAATTTGCATTTCGGTTCGGTGCCGCTGGGGCGGACCGCAATCGTCGTTCCGTCGTCGAGATAAATCTTGAGGACATCGGACTTCGGTAAATGGATCGGTTCGGTTTTACCGTTTTCATAAGCGAGGCTTAATAAATAATCTTCGCGCCGCACCACTTTTTGGCCATTAATCTCCATGAGTGGTTTCTCGCGCATGTTGACCATCAGTTGGTTCATCAGCTGAGCGCCTTCGGGTCCTTTAAATTCAATCGAATATAAGCGGTCGACATGGTAACCGAATTTCTGTTGGAGTTCTTCCATCACCATATCCAAGGTTTTGCCTTTTCGGAAATGATATAACGCCATCTCGCAGTAGAGCAAGATCGCCTGTAAGCCGTCTTTGTCGCGGCAGAATGGGGCAATCAGGCAACCATAACTTTCTTCATAGCCAAATTCAAAGTGCGGACCGCCGATTTTCTCATTGAGGGCAATCTGGTCGCCAATATATTTAAAGCCGGTCAGGAACGACTGGACTTTGAGACCATAACTCTTGGCAATCGCCGTGCCTAAAGATGAGGTCACGACGGTGTTATACATAATGCCATTTTTCGATAGCAAGCCTTTGGCTTTTCGTTGGCCCAAGACATAATCAATTAAGAGCGCGCCGGATTCATTGCCGGTAAAAAGTTCATAGGTGCCTTTACTCGAGAGATAAGCGACGCCGACGCGGTCGGCATCCGGGTCATTCATGACAATCAGGTGACCGCCGATTTTCTCGGCAAGCTTAATGGGTTCGATATAAGCACGTTTATCTTCCGGGTTGGGCGATAAGGTACCGCTGAAATCAGGATCGGGTTCACATTGGCTGAGGACCGGATATACTTCATAACCGGTATCCTTGAAAATCCGCATTGCCGGCATATAACTGGTGCCATGCTGTGGCGTAAAGACGATTTTAAAACCTTTTTTATCAAGCTGCGGATTAATCTGGATGGCTTCGACTAAACGAATATATTCGTTATCAATCTCTTTGCCGAGGGTAATCGTTTTGCCTAAAGGTTTTGTGTGCTCGACTTCGACTTCAAGCTCGTTTTTTAATGACGCGATGATCTCGACTAACCGGTCAATCCGGTAGGGAACGAGCTGGCAACCATTTTCGTCATAGACTTTATAACCGTTATATTCTTTGGGATTATGTGAGGCGGTAATGATGATGCCGCCGACAGCGTTTAAGTACCGCACGGCAAAAGAAAGTTCAGGGGTTGGGCGGAGACTATCGAAAATATACGCCTTGATGCCAAAGAGATTCAGCGTCCGGGCGATATCCAGCGTAAAGGCGCGAGACATATGACGGTTATCATGGCTGATGGCGACGCCGCGAAGGCGGGCATCCGGAAATTTTTCAATCACGTATTTTGCAAAGCCGATGGTCGCTTTCCGCACCGTGAAGACATTCATACGGTTGGTGCCTGGACCGAGTAAGCCCCGCATCCCGGCCGTACCGAATTCCACGTCTTTAAAGAAAGCGTCGTTCTTTTCGCTAACGCTCATTTTCCGCAGTTCGGCTTTACTTGTCTCATCAACGCGCGGTGAGTCTAACCACCGCTCGTAACTGGATTCGATTGACATAAGGATTCCCCTCTTCCATCAACTTTTTTATTATATCTTTTTACGTAGGGCGTCGAGAATCTTTTTTTCTTTCAAGGATAGTTCGGCCGTGAATGCTTTTCCGGAGAGATATCCGAGGATGCCTTCGACTTTGCCAAAGGTCAGCCGATAGGCATGGAGGAACTGCGAATCATATTTATAGAGTTCTTTGAACTCACGGTTCACTTCGAAGTTACCATATTTGCCATCACCGACGAGTGGGTGGTTGATTGCTTGCATATGCACGCGGATCTGATGCGTCCGTCCGGTGACGATATTGACGTTCAGTAAGGTATACGGACCCAAGTGTTCGACGACTGAATAAAAGGTCAAAGCGCTATTGGCGCCACGGAGAATACTGCCAACGCTGACCACGCCGGTGGCGGCGTCTTTGCGTAACGGCAAATCGACCTTGCCATCCTTATTCACTTCTCCGACGACGAGCGCTAAATATTCTTTTTTTAATTGGCTTTTGTCTTTGAATAATTCCTCAAGCGCTTGTAAGGCCGGAAGCGATTTTCCGAAAACGACGATGCCGGAGGTATTCCGGTCCAAACGATGCGCGGGAGCGGGCATAAAACCGACCGCCTGCGGGTCATAGGAGCCTTGAAGATAGAGATAGTTCAATACTTCGTTGGCTAAGGTTAAGCGCGCCTCGGTGGCGTCGCCGTGGATTAAAAGGCCCGATGGCTTGTTGACGATCAGGATGTTGTGATCCTCATAAATAATCTCGTGGTCAAATGTCAAGTCCTCGATCGGTTTTGGTTTACGAAAATCGCTGAGCTGTTCATCGGTGACATAAACACGGATGACATCGCCGGCTTGGATGATATAGGAAATATCAATCCAATGCCCGTTGGCCTTGACGTCTTTTTTACGGAATATTTTATAAATGAAGCTTAAAGGCGCGTCATTTAAGAGTTTGCGGACATACTTATCGGCGCGTTGGTTGGCCTCTTGCGGTTGGATGGTTATTTCTTTCATTTTGGGGGTTTCCCTTTCGTCAAATGATTATAGCATTTTGAGG
>Ga0079306_1000081_pt1 | contig 115419 bp, 90 predicted proteins | sample Methanotroph_Enr_FD_79181 | JGI IMG/M metagenome (GOLD analysis project Ga0079306, IMG submission 79181) | Enriched soil microbial communities from Old Woman Creek wetland in Ohio, USA - Methanotroph_Enrichment_5 | ecosystem: Environmental > Terrestrial > Soil > Wetlands | place: USA: Ohio... | reverse complement strand
TACGGAGGGGAGACCGCAGGGGCAGGATAAGAAAAACCCTCTTGAGCCCGACGCTTGCGTAAGCGCGGAGGGCGAGAGAAGAGTGAGGGCACGGTGTGCCCGAACGCGTTTTTCGTTCCTGCCACTGCGGTAGGCCCCGACTGGGCTTCTCGCGGTTCTTCTCCCTGAAAACAATAAAAAAATACCCGCCGGTTAGGGCGGGTATTTTTATTGGCTCGGTCGAGCTGAGTTAGTTCTGGTAGGTGATGAGCGGGGTGTTCTGGACAGTGGGGCGGCAGCCGTGCATGGGCTGCTCGAAGCCGGGCATCGAGGGGCCGGGGAAAGGGTTCAGCTTGGAGACGTACGAACCGTCCTTGCACATATAAATGCAGCTGTAGCTCGTGTCCATCGCCAGCGTGCAGACGCTGTCGTTGGAGGAAGCGCCGCGCACGGTGGCGGGGGCTTTGGGGTCGATGCTGGGGGTCTGGCCTTTCTTCACGAAGTTGTCCTTCGAGATCGCGCCCACGCGCTTGAAGCCCCACTTCACGAAATACTTCTTGGTCGCGCGGGTATCCGCGGGCGCGTCGGCGGCGGCCTTCTCCAGGTCGGCCTCGGCGAAAGTCAGCGAGTAGTTTTCGGCGGGGTCGAAGGTGAATTCCTTGGAGCCCTTGAAGCCGTTGAAGAACCACCAGCCCTCGCTGTAAAGCTCGACCTTTATCGCCACCTTCTCGCCGGCGTATTCCTTCGCCCACTTGTCGGTCGCGGTAAGAGTGAACTTGCCGTCCGCATAGGAGAAAGAGCCGAAGTTGACGCCGTTCTCGTCGGGGCGCATAGCTATCTTGTTCTGGGGCGTAAGGACGAACAGGGTGTCGTAATTGCCTTCGCGGCGGGCGGTGTACCTGTAGCCGGCTTCGTTCACGTAGAGGTCCAGCCAGGGGCCGTTCAGGCAGAGCTCGAAGCTCTCGCGCTCCCAGGGAAGCAGGGCGCGGGGCGCTATCTTGATCTGGCCGGTCTGACCCCAGCTCATGCCGGGGCGCTCGTAGCACTGCTGCGCGGGGACCATCGTGCCGTTAGGGCCGGGCACCATCACGGTGTGGCACTCGGTCACGTATTCCTGGCTGCGCAGCCAGACCCTTTCGCTCACCAGCTCTTTGTCGCTGGGGCCGAAGGAGAAGCGGGCGCAGTCGCGGGTATAAGAACCGCGGTCGGAAGCCGGCATCGGGATAGCCAGGTCGGAATTCTGCGCCTGGGAAATTATTTCTTTCAAGTTCACGCCCTGGTCGAATTTCACCTGGGCATTAGCCGCGGCCAGGAAGCCGGCGGACACCACCACCGCTAATATAAGTTTCTTCATTATTATCTGTTTCCTCCGTAAATCCCCTAACCAAGGGTATTTACGGATATGATATCTTGTTTTCCCGGACCGCGCTTTGACCGCTATCAAGCAACCTTCACGTTCTTCCCCACCCAGATGAAAGCCGACGGCAGCACGATGCACTGGCACTTGTCGCTCAGGATGGAATGGTCGTCCGGCATGATACTGACGATGCCGTTCGTCCAGGAAATATAGCGGATATGCTCCTTCTCCAGCCACTCGTAAACCCGGGGCCCCACCCGCGGCATCATGGTCCATACCACCGCGTTATCCCACGGTATCTCTTTCGTGTCCGAAGAATACTTGATCTCAGGAATCTTCTCTCCAAGCGAATCCATTCTGTCTCCTTTTTTCCTACGCCTGTGGCGCGGGCACGGCAGCGGGGGCGGGTTAGCAAAACCGTCACGGAGGCCGAGGCTTGCGTAAGCGACGAGGCCGAGTGACGAGGGGCGGGCACGGTGTGCCCGACCCCGTGTTTTGATAACTCGCCCCCGCTGTCGGGCCCCAAAACTTTTTCAGACCGCGGATTGTACCCCGAATTCTGTCCAGCCCCTTGCGGGACCTGGAGGACCATTTATCTGTTGCGGCCCACTCTGCGCCTCCCCCCGGAGGGGGACGGACGGGCTATCCTAGCGCAATTTTGGCCTTGCTTCAGGAGGGGCTTGCCTTGCCGTCCGCATTGCTGCGGACGCGGTGCGCTCTTACCGCACCTTTTCACCCTTACCCCCTGCGGGGCGGTATATTCTCTGTGGCGCTGTCCGGCGACGGGGGATATTGCCCCCGCCTCCCGGCCTATGCTCCGCTCATATAATGCTGCGAAGTTTGAACCGGCACCCTGCCCTGTGAAGTTCGGAAGTTCCTCCCTTCCCTTGCGGGAAGAGCGGCCCTCCATCCGCGGTCTGAAAAGCTATAGGTCTAAAACAGCTTCGGCTGTTTCGGGGAAGCGTTCTCTTTGGCCAGCCCCTTGTCCACCGCCGGCGCCACGTTCTTCGCGTTGTCCAGGATCTGGTTCACCAGCCTGTCGGCTTCCTTGTTCTTCTCGCGCTTCACGTGGGAAAGGGAGAGTTTTTTGAACCCCGCGGCCGACTCGCGGATCTCCGCCATCAGCCCGGCCAGGGTCTCGTCCTTAATGCGGTACTCGCCGCTGAACTGCTTCACCAGCAGCTCGGAATCCGAGAAAATTTCCAGCTCTTCGGCGCCCAGTCTGGAGGCCGCGCCCAGCGCCAGCCGCAAGCCGTTATACTCGGCGAAATTATTGGTGCAGCGCCCCAGGTATTTCCCCTCTTCGCGCAGGATAGCCCCCGAAGCGTCGAAGAACACCGCGGCGCAGGCCCCGTGCCCGGGGTTCCCGCGCGACCCGCCGTCTATGAAGATCCTGAGTTTCTTTTCTTTTTTCATCCGGGTCTTCCGTCGGGCTATTCCTTAACCTTCTCGGCGTAAACCGTGCGCTCCATGTACATCAGGCGGCGGCAGTCCTGGCAGACGGCGAAAGCGTCGTTCTTCTTCACGTCCAGGGTTTTCTGCGGGGTTAGGCTCATGTGGCAGCCGCCGCAGGAGAGCTTGCCCGTTTCGGGGTCCTCGTGAACCACGGCCACGGCCAGGCCGTTCTTGTTGGAGCGGATATTCTCGTATTTCTCCAGCAGGTCCGGGTTCAGGGCGGCCGCGGCGGCGGCCCTTTCGGCTTTAGCCGCTTCAAGGCCGGCCTCTATCTCTTTGGCGGTGGCCTGCAGGACGGCGATCTCGGCCTGCATCGTTTCCTCTATCTTTTTTACTTCGTCCCGGATGAGCTTGTCCTGGATGGAAGCCTTGTCGATCTCCTCGAGGAGGAAAAGAATGCCGGTCTCCAGCTCGTCCTTTTCCTTTTTATCGTTCTCGATCTCGCTCAGGAGAGCTTTGAAAGCGTTGTTGTCTTTCACCAGGTTCAGGTCGCGCTGGTGTTTGCGGATCCCCTCTTCGGCTTCGGCGATCTTCAGCTCCGAATTCTTTTTTTTGACCTGCAGCGCCAGCAGGGCCTCCTTCGCGGCGCTCATCGATCTCTTTTTCGCCTCGAAGGCGGCGCTGAGCGCGGCGATCTTGACCGGGACCCCGGCCGCGACGGCCCTCTTGGCGTCCATGGCGGAGTCCATTTTCTGCAGCTCCACCAGCGCTTTGACTTCTATTGTGTGGATAATTTCCATTAGTTTTTCCCAAACCCCATTATATAAACTGCGAACCCGGAATGAACGGCCGTCAGCGGCTCGTAACTTCGCCTTTCACGTTCTTCAGGATCGCTATGGCCGCGCGGCTGCGGTTGAGCGTGTAAAGGTGCAGGCCCGGCGCCCCCCCTTTCAACAGGTCCAGCGACTGTTTCGAAGCGTACTCGACGCTGAACTTGAACATCCCGTCCTTGTCGTGCTCCCAGCGCTCGATGCCCTGCCTGAGCGCGTCGGGCACCGTGACCTTCATCAGCTTGGTGCAGTTCTGCATCTGCTTATAGCCGGTTATCGGCATAAGGCCCGGCAGCATGGGCACCGTTATCCCGGCCGCCGAAGTTTTTTCAAGGAACCTGAAATAGTAAGCGTTGTCGTAGAAGAGCTGCGTGATAAGGTACTCCGCGCCGGCGGCGATCTTCTCCTTCAGGTGTTCTATATCGGCCTCGAGGCTCGGGGCCTCGGGGTGCTTTTCGGGATAGCAGGCGCCGCCGATGGCGAAATCGCCGGACTTTTTCAGGTCGGCGGTGAGCTGGGAGGCGTAAAGGTATTCCCGCCGGGGCGGCAGCCCTTCGATATTATGGATATCGCCGCGCAGGGCCAGGATGTTCTTTATGCCCAGCCCTTTCAGGCGGGCGGAGATCTCTGCGATCTCGGCGCGGGTGTGGGCCACGCAGGTAAGGTGCGCGACCACCTCCAGCCCGAGCTCCGCCTTCAGCACCCCGGAAAGCGCCACGGTGCGGTAAGGCACGGCGCCGTTGGAGGAGTTGGTGACCGAGACGAAATCGGGCTCGAGCTTCTTCAGCTCTCGCGCGGCCTCGAAAAGCTTCACCGCATCCGCTTCCGTTTTGGGCGGATAGAATTCGAAAGAGAAGACCTTTCCGCCGGCCTTAAGGCGCTCGGTGACTTTCACTTGGGGAAGCCTATCCTGGAAGGCGGCCAGTAAATGAACCAGGCCTTGCCTTTTATCAGGTTCTCGGGCACGGCGCCCCAGTAGCGGGAGTCGCAGGATTTGTCGCGGTTGTCGCCCATCACCATGTACTGCCCGGGCGGGACGACGACGGGGCCGAAATTGTCCCGGATGTACTCGGAGAACATCTTGCCGAGCATGCGGTTCTCCCAGTAGACCTGGTAATCGCCGGGCGCGGTTTTCTCGGCGACTTTCGGGTAGCGGAACTCGTCCGCGTACTGGGCGTAAGGCTCGTTCTTGACCGGCGCGCCGTTCACGTAGAGCTGGCCTTCCTTAACCTCGACGGTGTCGCCGGGCATGGCCACCACGCGCTTGATGAAATCCTTGCCGAACTGGCTGCCGCCGCACTGGAATTCGCGCGGGTCGGAGGAAGGGAACTGGAACACCACGATATCGCCCTTCTTCACATGGCGGAATTTCAGGATCTTCTTATGGGTATAGGGGATGCGGAAGCCGTAAATGAACTTGTTAACGAACAAGTGGTCGCCGATCAGGAAGGTCTTCTCCATGGAGCCCGAAGGGATCTTGAAGGCCTGGATGAACAGGTACATCACCACGGAGGCCAGCAGCACGGCGGAGAAAATAGTCTCCGACCACTCCATATCCTCCTTCATCGTGGTATTAATGCCGTCTTTGACCGGCGCCTTATGGGAAAGCCCGCGCCAGTACGCGTAGGAGGCGCCGGCCAGCGCGGCCAGGAAGCCGAAGGTCAGCTGTCTCGTGCTGAACAGCATCGAGGTCACCACGTCGCCGCGGCGGTTGTCCAGGCTGACCGTCAGCAGCACCATGCCGATAAAAGACACCATGGCGGCGAAAACCGCGTGCCAGGCCCGGGTCAGCTTGGTATTGTTCTTGAATTTCCCTTTTTCCCTGAAATGATGGGAGAGGAAAAGGTGCACGCCCATCAGGATCCCGATCCAAAAAAGTTTTTCTTCCATGTCAGTTTATCTCCATTTGATGCAAATCGTCGATCTTGAATCTTGAATCATGAATCTGGGATCGGGAATCACGGAATAAGAAATTTTTCTTTGATTCACGATCCATGATTCCGGCTTCTTATTTGTCCTGGCTGATCTTCAGCAGGGACATGAAGGCTTCCTGAGGGATCTCCACCGAGCCCATCAATTTCATCTTGCGCTTGCCTTCCTTCTGCGCTTCCAGCAGCTTCCGCTTGCGGGTGATGTCGCCGCCGTAGCACTTGGCCAGCACGTCCTTGCGCATGGCCCCTATCGTCTCGCGGGCTATGATCTTGCCGCCCACCTGCGCCTGCACGGCTATCTCGAACATATGCTTCGGGATCAGGGCCTTGAGCTTCTCGCAGATCTGGCGCGAGTTGTGCAGCGCCCGCGTGCGGTGCGTGATGAAAGACAGCGCGTCCACGGATTCGGAATGCAGCAGGATCTCTATCTTCACCATGTCCGAGGAGCGGTATTCGTACGGCTCGTAGTCGAAAGAGGCGTAGCCGCGGGACACGGACTTCAGCTTGTCGTAGAAGTCCAGGATGATCTCGCTCAGGGGCAGATAATACTCCACTATCACGCGCGTGGTGGAGATGTACTCGATCTTTATATGCTCGCCGCGCTTCTCCTTGAGCAGGTTCATGATCCCTTCCATATAAGGAAGAGGCGCTATGATGTTCGCCAGGACGTAAGGCTCCATGATGTCCATCACGTCGCCGTAATGAGGGAAGTCGGCCGGGTTGGTGACTTCGATATATTTCCCCTTCAGGCCCTGTTTGTCCTTGGCCTGCACCTTGTAGATGACGTTCGGGTTGGTGGCGATGAGCGGGATATTGAACTCGCGTTCTATGCGCTCGCGGATGATGTCCAGGTGCAGCAGGCCCATGAAGCCCAGGCGGAAGCCGAAGCCGAGGGCCTTGGAGGTCTCGCCCTGGAAGTTGAAAGAAGAGTCGGTCAGGTTCAGTTTCTCGATGGCGGTCTTGAGCGCGGTATAATCCGTGGTATTCACCGGGTAGAAGCCGGCGAACACCACCGGGTTGACTTCCTTGTAGCCGGGCAGCGGGGCGTCGATGACGGTGCCCTTCTCGAAGATGGTGTCGCCCATCTTTATCTCGTGGATGTCGCGGATGCCGGCAATGATATAGCCGACCTCGCCGGTCTTGATGGAGTCCGACTTGATCAGCTTGGGCGTGAGGTATCCCACTTCCTCCACTTTATAACTGGTCCCCTTGGAATGGAACGTGATGTATTTGCCGGCCGAGATAGCGCCGTCCACCACGCGGGTATAGATGACCACGCCTTTGTACACGTCGTAGAAAGAATCGAAGACCAGCGCCTTCAGCGGCTTGTCCGGCGAGCCTGCCGGGGGCGGGATCTCTTTGATCACGCGCTCCAGCACTTCGCGCGCGCCGCGGCCGTCCTTGGCGCTGATGCGCGAGGAGTCCACCGGGTTCTTCAGCACTTCCCAGATCTGCTCCTCGGTGGCGTCGGGGTCGGCGTGCTCCAGGTCTATCTTGTTGATGACCGGGATGATCGTGAGGCCAAGCGACTGAGCCAGGTGGGCGTGCGCCAGGGTCTGCGCTTCCACGCCCTGGGACGCGTCCACGAGCAGGATGGCGCCCTCGCAGGCGGCCATCGCGCGGGACACCTCGTAAGAGAAGTCGACGTGGCCCGGGGTGTCGATCAGGTTCAGGATATAATCCTGGCCGTCATCGGCTTTATAGAGCATGCGCACGGCTTTCGCCTTGATGGTGATGCCGCGCTCGCGCTCCAGCTCCATGCCGTCGAGGAACTGCTCGTGCATCTGCCGGTCGGGGACCGTGTTGGTGATGTTGATGAAGCGGTCCGCCAGCGTGGATTTGCCGTGGTCGATATGGGCGATAATGGAAAAATTACGTATGTTCATGTTGTAGATTTAAAAACTGCATTTCAGAATTCACCACAGAGACACAGAGAGGGAGGAGTTAAGATGAGATGAAAAAAATTATTCCTCTTTCTATTCTTCCTTTTCTCTTATGCTCTCCTCTTACCTCATCTTTCTCTGTGCCTCTGTGGTGAATTCCCCCTCTTCTTACTTCACCTCTTCCTCTACCAGGCGGCGGATCTCGTCGGCCGTGGGCATGCTGAGCGCGCGCTGCGCTATGCCCGAGAATTTTTCGAAGTTCATGGACCTGACGGCGTATTTCGCGCGCAGGTAGACCTTGGCCGGGACGGACAGCACATCCACGCCCATACCTATCAGCAGCGGGATGGCGAACGGGTCCGAGGCCATCTCGCCGCAGACGCTGACCGGCTTTCCTTTCTTATGCGCCGTCTGCACCACCAGGTTTATAAGCCGCAGCACGGCCGGGTGGAAGGGTTCGTAAAGCTCGGAGACGTACTGGTTGATGCGGTCCACCGCCAGGGTGTACTGCACCAGGTCGTTGGTTCCTATGGAGACGAAGTCTATCTCGCCCAGCAGCGAATCGAGGATTATGGCCGCGGCCGGGATCTCCACCATCACGCCGAACTCGGGGTCCTTCTTGACCGGGAAGCCTTCCTCGGCCAGCTCGGTCTTCACGTCCTGCGCCACGCGCTTCACCGTCAGCAGTTCGTCCAGCGACGAAAGCATCGGGATCATGATCTTTATATTACCTTCGGTATTGGACTTATAGATGGCGCGCAGCTGCGTCTTGAGCAGCTCGGGGTACTTGATAAAAAGGCGGATGCCGCGGAAGCCCATGAAAGGGTTGCGCTCGTCCTTGAGCCCCTTTATACCGAGCTGCGTGGCGCGGTCCCCGCCGATGTCGGCGGTGCGGATGGTGAGAGGCATGTGCGGGAAGGCTTTGACCACGGAAGAGTAGGCCTTGTACTGCTCCGCTTCCGACGGGACGGAATCGCGGTTCATGTACAGGAACTCGGTGCGGTAAAGCCCCACGCCTTCGGCCTTGATCACGCCCAGCTCGGGGGCGTCGGCGGCCGAATCCAGGTTGACCATCAGGCTGATCTTGTGGCCGTCGCGCGTGGTGGCGGGCAGGCCCTTGAGGCGGTGGAAATAGTGCTCCTGCTTCTGCAGCTCTTCTTTGCGCGCCCGGTACTTCTCGATGATCTCCGGCGTCGGGGAAATGATGACCATGCCCTGCTCGCCGTCCACGATAAGGCTGTCGCCGCTCTGGATCTGGCGGCTGATGTCGGAAAGGCCGACCACGGCGGGAATGCCCATGCTCTGGGCGAAAATGGCGGTATGGCTGGACTTGGAGCCCAGGTCCATGCAGAAGCCCAGAACCTTGTTGGACTCGCGGATGTGCAGCGTGTCCGAAGGATACAGGTTGTGCGCGACGATGATGACCGGCTCCTTGATATCCTTCAGCGAGGCCTTCTCGCTGTTCACCAGGTTGGAGATGATCTTTTTGCCCACGTCGAAGACGTCGTGCTTGCGCTCGTGGAAGAACTCGTCGTCTATCTTCTCGAACTGCTCTTCGGCCTTGTCCAGGATCTCGGAGAGCGCGAACTCCGCGTTCACGCGCTTGGCCATGATCAGCGCCGGGACTTCCTTGGTGATCAGCGGGTCCTGCAGGATCAGGTGGTGCGCGTCTATCAGCTTGGCGTGGTTCTTGCCCAGCACGGTGAGGATCTTGGCGCGGATCGCGTCCAGGTCCAGCTTGGTCTTATCCAGCGCCTCTTTGAAGCGCTTGACCTCGGCCTTGAGCTTTTCGGGCGCTATCTCCTTCTGCTCGATAAGGATATTCTCTTCCTTAACGATATGCGCCTTGCCTATGGCTATGCCCAGGCTCGCGGGTACTCCCTTTTTTATTAGCATAAGTTTTCCATCACAGCGGCTCTTTGAACTGTGGTCCGGTCTCAATCCTCGTCGAATTTGCGGGTGAACAGGTCCGCGATAGCCGAAACGGCTTCGGCCTCGTCCTTGCCTTTCGCCGTCACCTCGATGATGCTGCCTTTGCCGGCCGCCAGCGTCATGATGCCCATGATGCTTTTGGCGTTCACTTCCATCCCGTCCTTCACCAGCTTGATGTCGCAGACGAAACGCGACGAGGTGTTGGCTATCATGCCCGCAGGCCGGGCGTGTATCCCCAGCTCGTTGATTATGGTTATATCTCGTTTTATCATAAGTATAGTTTGAAAGGCTGAATTTTGAACACACTGAACAGCAGCACGGAAACGGCCAGGACCAGCGAGGCCGCGAAGAACACCGACCGCCCGAAAGCCCGGGCGGCGCGGTGCAGCGACAGCACGGCCAGCGGGAGCCCTATTTTAAGGAACAGGCCGCCGGGGCCGGGCGCGCCGGAGCAGCTTAAAGCCGCCAGCAGGCCGAAAGAGAGCAGCGCGATCGCGATAGACATCGAAAAACCCGCCGTGCTGAGCAGCCGGATAAGCCGGGACCAGTCCATGCAGTCGAGGCCGCAGGAAGCCTCGCCGCCGCAGGCGTAACCCGCCTTCAGCCCCTGCCACCGCCAGTAAACGGCGAAGGCGGAGTAGAAAATTATGCCCGCCAGCGGCCCGGCCAGCAGCAGCGCCGTAGAGACCGGGGCAGCCAGCCCGGTAAAGAGCCAGCCGTAAAAACCGCCGGCCGCCCAGACCAGCAGGCAGATCTGCACGGTCATCGGCTTCAGCCTGCCCCAGAAGATCCTGTCGCCGATCGAGGCGAAGCTGGAGGCCAGCGCCTGCTTGACTCCCGGCATGCTCTTGAGCCGCGCTTCGGGGTCGGCGGAGGCCGCGGCCCGCCCTTCGAGGCAGGCCATGTTCCCCAGCACGAAAGAGGCCATATAAGGCTGAGTATTAAAGATCTGCAGATGCCGCAGGACGGCCGCTTTCAGCTTCTCCTTGTCGGGGTAGATCTTTTCCAGCGCGGGCTGCAGGCAAAAAGCGAAGCCCAGGTTCTGGAACCTTTCGTAGTTCCAGCCCGCCTGAATAAAAAACGATCTCAAAAACATCCTGAAGAACATATTTTTAATTCGCCACAAAGAGGCACAAGAAATTATTTTTTCTCTTTTGTGCTTCTTGTGCTTTTTTGCGGCTAATCCCGCTCCGCTCTGAATCCTTATCCCTTATCCTTTCTTGTAGATCTGCGTACGGAACCTGAAATACAGCCCGCTCAGCCCGAGCCAGGGCATGAGGGAATAAGCGAAATCCGTGCCCGGGTAAAGCCCGCTCACTCCCGGCAGCCGGGCCAGGACCGCCGCGAGGGCCGTCCAGGCCAGGACATACGCGCCCATGGCGGCGTTCTCGAAAAGCATGGACCTGGCCAGCCAGCGCCGCAGGGAAAGATCGCCGGACCGGACCTGCTCTTCTATGGCCGCGTTCCAGGGGGAGCGCGCGGCCCTGAGCCGGTATTCTATCGGGGAGAAAGCCGTTCCCGCCGCCAGACCGAGGAAGAACGCGAGCGAAGGCGCCACGCCGCCCGCCGAATAGGCGAGCACGCCCGCCGCGGCCGCCGCCGTGCCGTTGGGCGGGACCACCCCGCCGACCGGGATAAAATCGATATAAAGAAGCTCGAGCAGTATCCCGAGCCTCGCGCCCTCCAGAGGGCAGCCGTTGAGCCAGCCCAGCACCGGCCCGACGAAAGCCGGGCGCGAGAGCAGGAACTGCCCCGCCTGCACGGCGTCGAGGCCGAGCAGGCCCGCCAGCGCGGCGGAAAGGACGGCCTTGAAGACTGCTATCACAGCGGGCTCACCTCCAGCGTGAAGCTGAAAGAAGCGCCGGCCTCGAGCTTCCGGCGCGAATGCGCCAGGATCACCGCGCCCTGGTAGGTTTTCTCCACGCCTTCCTCGGAGCGGGAGATCGTCTCCAGCGGGAAGGTCCAAAGGTCCAGGGGCTCCGAAAATTCCAATTCCACCCCGCCATAGACCTGATCGGGGAAGGCGCGGTTGGTGACGCCCTTGAATTCCCCCCGCGGACAGGCGGCGTAGCCCGAGAAAGCCAGCGCCAGCTCGGGACCGAACCAGAACTCGGCGCGCGAACCGCCCAGGTTGGTCACCCGGTAAGCGGCCCGCCACGAGCCGTCATGGCGCAGGAGCACGTCTTTTTCCACGCGGACCGGCACGCTGCCCCGGCCGGACCAGACGCTGCCTTCGCGGCTGAACTTTATCAGCAGCCCGTCGGCCTCCTCGGAATGCTTGAAAGAGTATTCGCCCAGCACGAAGTCGCCCTGCTCGCCGTAGGAGGCTTTCTCGAAAGCTTCCGGTACGGTGTCGGGGTGGAGGAAATGGTCCAGCAGGCACATGCGCGGATGCCAGTCGTACACCAGGTTCTTTTTAAGCTCCGCTTCCGCGGCGCGCTTTTTTTCGCTGACCGCGATGTTCTTCGCCTCGCCCTCGTGATAAGCTTCGGGGTGGCGCCAGACGATAGAGCCGAAATTGACGCGGCGCGGCTTGTAATCCCACTCCCACATCCCGCCGCCCTTGGCGGGCGAGAAATAAAAATTGGCTTTTTCGCCTTCGGCCAGCAATTCCGGCCTGCCGTCGGCGTCCCAGTCCTCGTGGGCCAGCTTGAACCGCGGGGCCCCCCGGCCGCTGGGCAGGGAGCTCTCGGCCTCGAGGATGTTCCTGTAAACCGCCATGCGGATGTGCGGCAGGTAGATCCCGCCGAAAACGCCGTGCCAGTAACCGCAGTTGCACTGCGCCTTGTAGAGGTTCACAAGGCCGAGGCCCGTGCCGGAGGCCCGCACTTTGCGGCTGGCCCACAGCATGCGGCGGTAGAGGCGGTTGGCTTCGGGGTATTTGGAGAAAAAATTGCGGAAATAGCCGCCGCGCAGGTACTGCCTGAGATCTTCGTGGGAATCCTCCCAGAGGCCGGCCAGCCGCCGGGACTTTTGCGGGGGCAGCGCCCACTGCGAAAGTTCGTGATAGGAAGTGGTGGGCAGGTAGGCCAGGCCTTTCGAGGGAGAAGCCAGGCAGTCGGAAAAGCGGGCCGTGGACAGCCAGGAGGAGTTTTTCTCCAGCAGGCCGAACAGCTTCTCCAGCCAGCCCTTGGTATAGACCAGCTCGTGGGTTCCGGGCCACAGGCCGAACTTTTCCCCGTCGTCGGCCATCACCAGGGCGGCGTCCTTGCCCTCGAAGCCCTTCAGGTAATCTATGGTCTTCTGCGGCTCGGCGAAAGGCATCAGGTAGCGCAGGCGGTGGTTGATGGGGAAAATATCCAGGTGGCGGCCGCCGTATTCGGTGGTGAAGCGGCCCGTCAGCTCTTTTTCCTCGAACCCGGCGGAGAAGAAATGCACGTCGTCGAGCGCGGTATAGCCGACGTTCATGGCGGCGAGGGACCCGGCCAGCTCCGGCTCCCAGACGCGCTCGGCCAGCCACAGCCCGGCGGGGTCGAAGGCGAAGCGGCGGCGGATATAGTCCCGCATCATATTGACCTGCCCGCGGCGGTCCTCTTCGGGGAGCAGGGCGAGTATCGGTTCGTAGTAGCCGCCGGACAGGATCTCCAGGCGGCCCGCGCTCACGAGGGCGGCGAGGCGGTCGAGGTAGTCGGGATGCCGCTCTTCGAGCCAGTCGTAAAGGATGCCGGAGAAATGAACGGATACGCGCACCCCGGGATGGCGCTCGAGCACGTCGAAGAAAGGCTTATAGCTGAGCTTATAAGCCTCCTCCAGCACGCTGTCGAAATTGCCGACAGGCTGATGGTTATGCAGAGCGATGATCAGTTTAACCATTAAAATTTAATTACCGGAAAATATTTTGCCACAAAAATGCACAAGTTAGGATTCGGATAAAATGCATTCCCTATTTTTTAATTCTTTTTGTGTTTTTTGTGCCTTTTTGTGGCTAATCTCCCCTCTTACGCTATCGCTTCCATCAGGTTCAGCGGGGCGTCGGAAGGCACGCCCCTGCCCTCTATTTTTATGCCCGAGGCTGAAAGGGCCTTGAGCGCCGCGCAGTCCGCTTCGTTCAGGAAAATGGCCTTGCCTATGGAAAAATTCTTGCCGGCGGAGTAATGCATGCCGCCGATATTGAGCGAGGGGATCTTTACGCCCCGTTCCGTCAGCGCCAGGGCCTCGGCCAGGCCGGGCAGCAGCAGCAGTACTTTGCGCGGGGTTTTTTCGGCCGCGGGCAGGTAGCCGGCCGCTTCGGCGACCGTCATTATCTTCAGGTCCACGCCTTCGGGGGTGGCGAAGCGCATGATGGCGCGGCGCAGCTCGTCGCCGGCGATCTCGTCGGAGACCACGGCCAGCTCCTGGGCCTGGAGATGCGGCACCCAGCCCTCTGCGACCTGCCCGTGCACCAGTCTGTCGTCAACCCTGTAGAGAATTATCATATGTAGGGAGATCTACTTCTTCATCAGGAGGCTCTTGACCTCGCAGATGGCTTTGCGGCCGTCGTCTATAATTTTGGCGGTAAGGCGGTCGAAGTCCAGCGACTGCCGGTAGGCGAAAGCCGAGGTCATCATATTGATGTTCACGCCGCAGATGACCGCGCATTTCTCGATGTCCTTGGCCAGCGGCAGCACCACGTTCATCGGGGTGCCGCCCGGCATGTCGATCAGGAAGACCAGGCCGTCCGCGGAGCGCATTTCCTCTATGGCGGCGGACGCGGCTTCTTTCACGCGCTCCAGGGTCATGCGCGGGGAAATGGAAACGTTCTTCAGCCCCCCCGTCTGCACGCCGACGATGCCTTCCGCGGCTTCGATAAGGTAGGCGCCGAATTCGCCGTGTGTAATTACGATAAGATTGATCATAATATTCGCCGGCGGGCAGCTTGCCGGCCCGCTCCTTACTTCCGGATGTCCCTGTGGTACTCCGAGACCGAGAAGCCGCTGGCGGCCAGCTTCTTCGCGATCTCCCCGGCTATATAGACGCTGCGGTGGCGGCCGCCGGTGCAGCCTATCGCTATGGTCAGGTAGGATTTGCCTTCCTTGATGTAAAGCGGCAGCAGGTTCTTGATCTGCTCGGTGTAGCCGTTCAGGAAATTCTTGAAGCCGGGCTTGTCCCGGAGATAGCGGCCCACGGCCGCGTCCAGGCCCGTCTTGGCCCTCAGGGCCGGCACATAATAAGGGTTCGGCAGGAAGCGCACGTCCATCACGATATCGGCGTCCAGCGGCATGCCGTACTTGTAGCCGAAGGAGATGACCGAGAGCTTCATCTCGGCGGTATGGCGCAGCTCGAGCGTCCCCGAAAGTATTTCCTTCAGCTCGCCCAGGGTGAGCTTGGAGGTGTCGATCACCTTGTTGGCCCGCGCCTTGAGATCGTAGAGCAGGCGGCGCTCCTCTTTCACCGCGGCGGCGATGTTCTTGCCGAGCGGGTGGCGGTGGCGGGTCTCCGAGAAGCGCTGCATGATCACGGCGTCGGCCGCGTCGAGGAAGATGATCTTGTAGTCCAGGCCCAGCTTGCCCAGGTTGTCCAGCGTGCGGATGAAATCCTTGAAGAAGCGGCCTTCGCGGATGTCGATGCCGAGGGCGACGTTCTTAAGGTAGCGCCTGTCGCTCACCAGCGCCGCGAACTGCGGCATGAGCGTTATAGGCAGGTTGTCTATGCAGTAAAAGCCCAGGTCCTCGAAAGATTTCAGGGCCTGGCTCTTGCCGGCGCCGGACATCCCGGTGATTATGAAGATCTTGCCTTTTATTTTTTTGGATTTCACTTCTTGCCCATCTCCCTTATCAGGCTTTCGTTGAATTTTTTAGCCACGAAATAGCCCTGGTTCTTCAGGCGCTGGTTGAGCGCGGCGACTTCGATGAGCACGGCGAGGTTCCGGCCCGGGGTGACCGGCAGCCGGAGCGAAGGCACCGGGACTTCCAGGATCTGCACCTCGGCCGTCGCCAGCCCCGTGCGGTCGTAGGTGCCGAGCGAGCCGGCGACCACGCTCTCGAGCTTCACGTGCATCTCTATCAGCGACTGGTCCATGATGGAGCCGATGCCGAACAGCAGCTCCACGTCTATGATGCCGAGCCCGCGGACTTCCATGTAATGCTTTATGTTCTTGGGGGAATTGCCCACCAGCATGTAGCCGATGCGGCGCTTCACTTCCACCACGTCGTCGGCGATCAGGATGTGGCCGCGCTTCAGCAGTTCCAGCGCGCATTCCGATTTGCCCACGCCCGAGTCGCCCTGGATGAGCACGCCCAGGCCGTAGACGTTCACCAGCACGCCGTGCACGTAGGTGATGGCGGCCAGCTGGTCGTCCAGGTACATCGTCAGTTCGCGGATGAAGGCGGAGGTGTCGGAGGTGGTGACCAGCAGGGCGATCCCGGCCTTGGCGCAGGCCTGCTTGATGGAGGCCAGCGGCTTTACGCCGCCGGTCACTATCACGCAGGGAATGTCCGGCGCCGAGAACATCTTCTGCAGGTTCGCGAGGACTTTCCGCTGGTCCTCTTTCTGGCAGTAGGCGTATTCGCCCTGGCCGATTATCTGGATGCGCTCGGAGCGGAACTGCTCCATGTGGCCGGCGATGGCCAGTCCCGGGCGGTTTATTTCGCTGACCGTGATGTGACGGTTCAGGTTTTTCGCGCCCAGGACGGCCTTCAGGCCCAGTATTTTGCCGCGGGACTTAAGCAGCTCCCGCACTGTCAGGAACTTGCCAGGGGTTTTTGCCGGCTGCGTCATTTTATCTTTACCGGTCTCGTTATTTCTTTACGGGCTGCAGCAGGCCGTAGGTGCTGTCGAGCCGCTTGAAAACGACCTGGAGCTGCTTGGTGCCCTTTTCCTGGAACAGCCAGAAATTGAAGCCCAGCTTTTCCATTTCCATGACGGCCTCTTCCTTGTTCATCGGCTTGAGGGGCACGTCTTTCACGACGGAGAAGCGGATCTCGGGACCCACCAGGGTGACGAACTCGCTCGCGTCCACGGTCTCGGTGGCGTGGTGGTCGGTGAAGCGCTCTTTGTACTTCTTTATCTGCACTTCCATCTTGTCCATGGCCTTGTCGATGGCGGAGTAGATCTCGTCGGTCTCGCCCGCGGCCTTCATGGTCTGGTGGCCGGCGTGCACGATAACTTCGGCGGAATGGATCTTCTTCTCCACGGAAACGATAACCTGCGCCCACACTATGTTATCGATGTACTCGTGAAGCTTGGAAAGCTTGGCTTCGATGAAATCCTTTATAGGCTTGGTCATCTTGATCTTGCGGGCGACGATATGTATTCTCATTGTATCCTCCATGGAAAATAAAACACGGACTTCGCGCTTTTGGAGCGGAAAGCCTTATTAATAAGATTTTATTATATTAAGGGGCGGTTTTCAATGGCGAACGGGGCGGGCCCTATGTTATCATAGCTGTATGAAATTCGAGGCCAGGGGGCTTGTAAAGATCTTCCCGGCGCCTGTTCTTTCCGGCGCCGCCCCCCTGCGCGCGCTCGGAGGGCTGGACCTCAAAGCCGGGCCGGGAGTTCTTGGGGTGGAAGGACCCAACGGTTCAGGCAAAACCACCCTCTTTAAGGCCCTGGCCGGGATAATCGAGACCGACGGGGGGACCATTCTGGCCGATGGGGAAGCCGCGGACTCCGAACGTCTCCGGGAGCTGGCCGCCTACTGCCCCTCCAACCCCCGCGCTTTTTATTTCCGGCTGAGCGCCGCCGAAAACCTGCGCTTTTTCGGGGCCCTGGCCGGACTTTCGGCAGGGCAGGCGCTCGAAAGCGCGGGAAAGCTGGCGGAAACGCTGGAACTTTCCCCCGCTGACCTGGAACGGCGCTTCGACCGCCTCTCCGAAGGGAACATGCAGAAAGTCTCCCTGATCCGCTCTTTTTCCAGGCGCGCGCCCCTGCTGCTGCTGGACGAGCCTTTCCGCGGCCTGGACGCGGATTCGCAGCAGGGCCTGCTGGAGCTGATCAGGGAAACCGCCAAAACGTCGGTCGTGGTCGTTTCCAGCCACAGCCCGGAACTGCTGCGCGCCGCCGCCTACAGGGTCTTAAGGCTGGAAGCGGGCCGGCTCATAGGGGAAGCCATATGAACGCCGCTCCCCGCCCCGCCGCCGCGGCCGTCATAGCCGCTTTTATCCGGCGGGATTTCCTGGCCGAAAGCAGCTACCGCCTTTCCTTCGTCCTTGGCGCGCTGGCCACGCTGGCCAACCTGGCCATCTTTTATTTTATCGGGGAACTTTTCGGCGGGTCGATGGCCCGGCAGCTGGAACCCTACGGGACCGGCTACTTCACCTATGTATTCACCTCCCTGGCCTTCTTCGGCTATATCGGGACCGGGGCGGGCTCCTATTCCGAACGGCTGCGCCTCGAACAGATGCAGGGAACGCTGGAAGCGACGCTCTCTACCCCCCTGGGCATGCTGCCTTTCCTCGCGGCGATGTCCGCCTGGAATTTCCTGTTCGCCACTTTCGAGCTGCTTGTTTACGCTTTGGCGGGAGTCTTCATTTTCAAGCTGGATTTCTCGGCGGCGAACTGGCCGATGGCCGCCCTCGTGTTCGCGCTCTCCACGGCCTGCTTCGCGGCGCTGGGGATGCTTTCTTCCTGTTTCGTGGTGCTTTTCAAGCGCGGGAACCCGGTGGCCTGGGTGCTGAATAATTTCGAAGGGCTGCTCGGAGGGATCTATTTCCCGGTGGCGGTGCTGCCGGGCTGGCTGGCTTCGGTCTCGAACCTGCTGCCCGTCACCTACGCGGTGAGGGCGTTCCAACTGGCCGTACACAAGGGAGCGGGGCTGGCGGAGCTCAAGGGCGACCTGGCCGTACTTTTCATCTTCGCCCTGGTCCTGATCCCGGCCAGCGCCTGGCTTTTCTCGCTGTCGGTAAAACGCGCCAGAAAAACCGGGACGCTCGGGAGCTATTAGTCCCTTGTCCTCAGCCCCAGCGCGTAATACAAGCTGAGCGGCGCGCGCGCCGAGAAGAAATAGAAGTCCCCGTTCTCCCCGGACAGCGCCGCGGAGGCCTCCTTCCAGCTGTTCCCGTCCCTGTACAGGAAAACCGTTTGGCCCGGCCCGGCGGAGGACCTGGCCGCCTTGAATTCGAAAGAGATCTCCCCGTGCGCCTCGCCGGGCAGGGAAACCGGCCCCCAGACCTTGAGCGGGAGAACGCCCTGCGGCAGACCTATGAGAAGGTCCGTGCCCGCCGCGCCTTCGGCCAGTGAGAATTCCGCGGCGGCTTCGCCCCGCACCAGCGTCCTGAACGTGATGCTGGAAATGCCGCAATCCGGCGAAAAAGCCTTTATCTCGTACTTGACCCCGCGCGGCGACATGCTGAGCGCCCGCGGCGAAGAACTGAACCTGAAAACCGCTCCCCCCGTGACCGCCGGGGCGGCCGCGGCCCGCGGTCCCGCTTTCGCGGCCGCGCCGAAACGCAGGTTGATGGAGAACCGGTGCGAGTTCCCGAGCGCGCCGAAAGGGGTGAAGGCATAATCAAAGGAAAGCCTGTCGAAGGCGACGCCGGCGCCGGCGGAAAAACCGGACCACGCCCCCAGTTCGTTGCCGTAGAGCCGGTAGCGGTAGCCGCTCCGTAGAGCCAGCCTGTCGGTCAGCGGATACTCCACGCCAAGAATGAACGACGGGTAATTATCTATGGGCTTGTCCGCCTCCAGCGAGATAAGCCCGCCCGTCTCCGCCAGGCGCCGGCTGAGGCCGGCCTTGAAGGTGAGCGGCAGAGCGTAACTCCTGGATATCAATTTAATTCCCGGCCCGAGGTTCTGCACCGTCAGCCCGGCGGTATAGCCTGAGCCGCGCCAGTTGAAACTCCGCAGCAGGCCCAGGTCCAGCGCGGCGGTGACGCCGCTTTCGTCGTCGATGCTCTGCCGTATGACCTTCATGGCGGCGCCCAGGGCCAGGTCCCGGCGCAGCTCGCGGCCGTAGGCGGCGGAAAAAGCGAGGTCGTAAGCGCCGAATTTCCCCTCGACTGGGGAGACCGTGACGAGGTCGCCGCCCTCGTTGAGGCCGCTCCTGCGCTCCAGGTCTTTGGCCGTGTAGAAATAATCCAGCCCCAGGCCCCAGGCTCCCTTGCCCCGGGCCGGGACCGTATAGGAAAGGAATTCCTGGCCGAGTCCCTGGAAATATTCATTATGGAAAAAGCTGATATTCCGTTCATCTTCTAGGTACGCCAGCCCGGCCGGGTTCCAGTAAACCGCGTAAGGATCTCCGGGAACGGCCGTAAAAGCCCCGCCCATGGCCGAAGCGCGCGCGCCGGCTCCCAGCTTAAGGAAAGCCGCGGAGGTGGTCCCGGCGGAGGGATAGATCCTGGCAGCATAGGAAGCTGCGGCCGGAAGCTGGACGAGAACGGCCAACAGGACTAGTACACCTTGTTTTTTCCAAACAAGGATGTTCTTTAAAACGTCTGGCCTGCCGTTCGATTTCATAAACGCCTCTTCTCCCGACTCCCGATTGTTTCTTAATGTATTACCGCCAGCTTCTTTATGATGGATTTATTCCCCGACGCGCTTTCCGCGCGCACGCGGTAAATATAGACCCCGCTGGCGACGTTCCTGACCCGCCAGGTTATCTCGGAAGTCTGGCCCGCGGGACAGTTGGACTTTTCCAGCGAGGCTACCTGCTCCCCGGCCACGTTGTACACGTCTATCTTCACGAAGGCCTTGTTGGAAAGGCGGAACTTGAAGGTGACGGTGTCGCCTTTGGCGGGGTTGGGATAAGTGTAAACCTCGTTCTCGTCGAAGAGCCCGCCGGAGGGGAGATACTCCATTACGCGGTATATCGCCGGGGCTTTTATCTCCGCCGTAACCTTCCGGTTAGGGAGGTCCGGCTTCGAACTGTTCACCATCTGCCAGGTCCCGGCCGAGAGGGCGTAAAGCCTCAGGTTCTCCTCGTTCATCCCGGCCACGTCGCCGGGCGTATAGGGCAAGGTCAGCAGGGCCGGCTTCAGGAGCCGGGCGGCGGCGTTCTTGAACCGCAGCTCGTACACTATCCCGGTGGGGTTCGCCCCGCCGGCGGTCTTGATCCTGAAAAGAGGCTGATAGGCCGCGGGCTCGAGTTTCAGGAAGATCACGTTGCCGTTCTGCGGGGCGGCGTCGCCGGGGATATTCAGGCTGGCCCCGTCGGGCAGGCTGAAAGAGATGCCCTGGGAGGCGTCGAAGAACCGCCAGTTGTCCACGGAGATGCCAGCGGCCTCGTCGGCAAGCGGCGACTCGTTCGTGCTGTCGAAAGCCGCCACCGAATAATAGAACCGGTAATTCTCGGGAGCGGCGGCGTCGGTATAGCCGTTCGTGCCTTTCGGCAGCACCGCATAAGGAGCCCCCGGGACGTAAGCCGAAGACTGGCCCCGGCGGTAGACCTTGTAGCCGTAAACGTCCCCGGCCCCCGCGCCGTCGTCGGGCGAAAGCGCCCACGACAGGTCGAGACTGCCCCCCGCGTCGTTCGGGGTATCGGCCACGACAAGCCCTGTGACCGGCAGCGGCGGGACGAAGTCCGGCAGCGCCCAGGCCGTGGCGGGAGCGGACAGCGGCCCGGGATTAGGAACGGAATCCAGCGCCAGCACCCTGAAATAATAAGTGACGCCGCCAAAAAGCCCCCACTGTTCGGCGCGCTCGGCGGAACCGGCGGGGTCCCCGGCGGGAATAGTGCTGACGACGAGGCCGCGCCCGTCGGGGCCGGTCCAGTCGTAATCGGCCGAAGACGAACACCTTATCACGTAAAGCGAAGGCGAGCCGACGTTCCCGTCGTTACCCGGCGCGGTCCAGTACAGCGTGGCCGCTCCGCCGGCGGGGCCGGGCTCGGCCCGCAGGTCGCCGATCGCCGCCGGGGCGAGGCTGTCCCCGGTGTCGTTTATCGAACAGGTAGAAACGGTATTGGAATTTTCGGACTCGAGGTAGCCGTCGAACGCCCTGACCGCGTACGTGAACAGCGTGCCCGTGGCCGCCGAAGCGTCCGTATAAGAGGTGGCGTCCGGGCCGAGCGAGGCTATTTCGGAGAACTCCTCCTCCCCCTTCCGGTAGACCCGCTGCGCGGTTATCCCGCTGGACACGGAGACGGCCCAGCCCAGTCTTACCCGGTTGCCGCTGTCGCCGGGAACGTCGTCCGCCGCCAGCCCCGAGGGCGCGGCCGGGGCGGAGTTTATCCTCACCGGGAGAACGGCGGTATTGCCGGTCCCGGCGCCCAGCGCCGTAAGCTTCAGGGTGTAGGCGCCGTTCGGCAGGGCGGTCGTATCCCACTCGGCCAGGACCCCTTTCTCCACGGCGTTCGCAGTGGCGCTCGAAATTATCTGCTGCCAGACCTCCGGCATCCCGCCCGTGCTGTACTCGAGAGTATAGCCGGTCAGCGCGGTGTTCGAAATATAGCCTTCTACCGCTATCGTGCCGCTCGCTACGGCGTCCGCCGCGGGGCTCGAAATGGAGACCGCGTTGGCCGCTTTGTACGCGATTAGCTTCCCGCCCATGGTGGCGACAAATACCATGCCGTTGGAAATTCCCGGCGAGGAATAGACGGGGCTGGAGAAAGTCACATCGGCGGCGTCGGAGACGAGAGTGACGGGTGCGCCCGAGGGATCGAAGGCGAGAAGCCTGCCGTCGGCGTCGCCGGCGTACAGGATATCGTTCGCCATGGCGGGCGAGGAAAGCACGCCTATAGGCGAGGTCCCGCCCAGGGTAGGGGAGCTGGCCCAGAGATAGGCGGGGGACGCCCCGGCGGGCCGGGCCTCCAGCGCGAAAAGCCTGTTCAGTACAGCGCCGCCGGAAAAATACAGCCTGTCCCCGGTCACCAGGGGAGAGCCCACCTGTTCCCAGGAAGTGCTGTCGCCGAAAGGCCCGTAGGCGTTGGCCAGCAGGAGGCCGTCCGCTGCGTTGAACGCCAGGGGCTTCTTTTCGTCATGCCCCGGCAGGGCGTAAACCACCCCGCTTGAAACTGCCACGGTGCTCATGCCGTAGCTTCCCCCCATCGTCTGGTAGGACCAGCCGGGTGAAAAAGTGTTCCTGTCCAGGCTGTAAACCTTGCCGTCGTTCGCTCCGAAATAAACCGTCGTCCCGTCCGTGGACGGGGCGGAATCCACCGGCTGGCCGGCGCGGAATTCGTACAGCAGCCCGCCCGCCGCGGCGCCGAAGACCTTCAGCTTCTTGTCGGGCAGGCCGGAGCCCACGAAGACCCTGCCGCCGACCACCAGCGGCGAAGAGACCGACGGCGCGCCCCTCTGCTGCGTCATCCAGATAAGCCCGCCGGTCAGCCGGTCCAGGGCGTAAAAAAGGCCGTCCGCAGAAGGGAAATAGACCGCGCCGCCCGCTACCGCCGGGGTGGCGTCCACCCTGGCGCCGGTCAGGAAGCTCCACAAAGGCGCGCCCGTCCTGGCGTTCAGGGCGTAAACCTTATTATCACGCGCGCCGAAATAGACGATGTCATCAAAGATCACAGGGCTGGAGAGGATGCCCCCGCCCGCCTGGAATTCCCACGCCTTCACAAGCGGCGGCCTGGCCTGCTCGGCCGTAAAACCGGTGCGCGCGTTGTTCCCGCGGAAAGTGGGCCAGTCGGCCGCCCGGGCGTGGCCCAGGGCTGAAAAAATGGCGCAGGAGAGCAGGAGGCGGGATAAGCCTCCGTTAATGAACGGAACATCTTTTAGCTTCTTCGTACTGCTCATAAAAATCCGCTCCTCGCGCGGCTTTCCGCCCCTGGATCACGGCCCGATATACAGCACATGGACCCTGCCGTCGGCGGACGTCGCGATCAAAGTCTGATTGTCCGGATCGGCGATCACGTCGACGTTCACGGGCGCGCCGGCGTACACCGGCCAGCCGGTCCTGCGGCTGCCGTCGCTGGCTTTTATAGCGTAGATGTAGCCGTCGTCGCAGCCGAAATAGACATAGTCCGCCCCGGCCCCGTAATTGACCACCACGGGCGAGGAACGTATCCTGCCGCCCGCCTGGAACGGCCACCCGGGCGCGCTGAGGCCGGTCGCAGCGTTCACTTTATGAAGCTTGCCCGCGTCGTCCCCGAAGTAAATATTCCTCGGGACGCTCCAGTCCATGTAAGGCGAAGTGTTGATAGGCGCCCCGGCGTGATAATCCTGCTCGGGCTCGGTGGCTCCGTTAGGCCAGCCGGCGGGCGGGGTCTGCAGATTGGAGGAATTCCTGGCGTAAAGTTTCCCTTCGGAGGAAGCGAAATAAAGTGTGTTATTTAGGCCCATGGTGTAAGCGTCCAGTATAGGCGCGGACTTTACCGGCAGGTTGCTGCTCTTGAAAGACGAGGGCAGGTCCTTGTTCACCGTTTGCAGCGCTACGATATTGCCGTCCGCAAGCCCGACCCAGCCCAGGTTGACGCGTTCGTCTATCACCATAGGGGCGGAAACGGGCGCGTTCACGCCGACGGCAACCGGCCAGCCGTCGCAGGGCGTACCGTCGGCCTTGTTCACGCAATGGACCTTGCTGTCCGAAGCTCCGAAATAAAGCTTGGTCCCGGTGCACCAGACATCCGAACACAGCAGGTTGGAGGTAGGGACGGCCTTCGCGTCATAGTCCCAGCCCGGCACGGCGTCGGCTCTGGTGTCGTTGTCCCGCAATTTATATACGTGGCCGTTGTCCGCGGGGACGTAGAGATAAAGCCCCGCGGAGCCGGCGGGTCCCTCCACCATCGCGCTCGGGCTCATGCTCACGGGAGAATTCCCGGGAAGGGGGTATTCCCACTTGAGGGTTCCGTCGTTCTTAACGGCCCTCAGGTAGCCGTCGCTCGCCCCGACGTAGACGGCCGAACTTACCGCCGGGGTGGTGGCGTAGGCCGGGTCGGGGTCGAAAGTGTAATATGCCACCGGCGCCGAGGAGACGGCCTGCGGGGGCAGCGTGTACGGCCAGGCCGTATTCGCCGGCGGCCGGGCCGGCTCGATCAGGGTTATCGAGGAGGTTTCCACCTGCGCGGAAAGAACGGCTTCCTGAAGCAGGTCGCTGGGGCCGTCCCTCACGAGAGCGCCCTGGGGGTTCAGCCTCACCCTGAAAACGTTATCGGGTACCACCCAGCCGGAAGCGTTCTGCGTAGCTTCGAACACCACGTAGAAAGTCCCGGTGGAAGCGGCGGGGACGGCGGCCGAGGGCAGGTCCGGGGAGAGGACCGTCAGCGTGGACATGGAGTTCGAGTCCAGCGAGATGGACGACATCGGCACATAGGCGATGGAGCTGACGTCTATGCCCGACTCGTAGAGGCCGATGGTCCCGGCGCTGGTGGAATCCTTCACCAGCATGATGGCGTTGAAGAGGTTCCTGGCTTTGCCCGTATCCAGCGTCGCCAGGCCGTTCGAATCCAGCAGGGTAAAGGTAACGGTGGTCACCTCCAGGCTCCCGAAGCCGGCCGGGCTGTTGTTGGAGATCTCGAGTTTTATCGCGCTGCCCTTCGCGGCGCTGTTAAGCCACAGCGGGGCCGCGGTGCTCGCGGTCACCGTGTGGATGGCGGTGCCGTAGGTGACCGTCCCCAGTATTATCTGCGGCGCCGACTTCGTGCCCGTATCCGTGTTGAAAACGACCCGGTAGGCGGCGCTGCTTACCAGCGGGTACCCGTCCTGGTCGTTGAACGAGAAGCCCGTCTGCACCGTGGTCTGGGAGGTCAGCGTATCCAGGTTGAACCCGATATCGGCCAGCCTGTAGATATGGGGCGACCGGAAATCGTCGCTGCCGCCGGTGCGCGTGAAGATGACCGTATTAGCGGTACCCGTGCTCGATCTCGTTCCGAACGTCAGGGTCAGGGGGAACTTCCGCGCCAGGAACTGCGGCGCGGCGGCGTTGAGCGGATAGGCCAGGAGGTTCGCGGCGGCGGTGCGGGCGTTGTTGTTCCGCGAACCGACGGTGGTAAAAGTGGAACGGACGAAATCGGCGGAGTCGCTGCCGGTCTCGGCGCCTTCGGTCGGCTGCCTGCTTATCGAGACGGTCGAATTCCCCAGGGCGAAGTTCCCCGTTCCGGCCGAGACCAGCTCAGCCCTGTAGTTATACCGGGAGAACCCCGTGGCGGCGTCGGCCTGCCAGGTGACCTGGTCCACCGTCGAGCCGGTGGAATTTTCGAGCGTCAGGAAGTCGCCGGAAGCGGACAGCCCCTGTTGGCCGAAAGCGCCGGAAACGCCCGCATAGGGCGCCCCGTCGCTGCCCGTGGAGGAGAAATCCAGCACCGTATAGTTCAGAGGATAGATCTTCCGGGTGAATTTAAATAACAGGCCTTTGGAGTTCCTGAGCGAATAGCCGGTGAGCGTGCGGGTGGAAACGGACGAGGCGTTGTACAGCTCGATGAACTGGCCGCCGAGCGCGCCGTAGGACACTTCGTTTATTTTGAGCGCGTCGGTATCCACGTAGTTGGCGTAGTTTTTAGTGGGAGTCGGGTCTATCTCGAAAAGGCCGGGGTTCCCGTCGGTTATCCTGGCGAAGGACTGCCCGACCGAGAGGCCGGGCCACTGCACCTGGTCCACGATATTGCCGGCATTGTCCAGGAGTTTGACGTGATAGCCCGCGGCGTTCAGGGTCAGACCGGTGATGGTATAGGTGGACATGGCGTTGACAGAATCCGCCGACGTCCCGGTCCAGAGGGTGGTGGGGCTGTTCTCGGAACCTATCGCGCCCTGGACGTAATTGACCTTCCAGCCGATCAGCGTCGGAGTGCTCTTTGAATTATTGAACAGCTCCACCCAGCCGTCCGTCCCCGTGGTATTGCTGGAAGGATAAACCTCGTTGACGGAGACGGCCGCCGGCAGCACTACTTCCGGGTAAACGTCGTAGCCGTTCAAAGGGGAGCCGTCGCCTGAGGACACCCTCAGGCAGTACGAGGTCCCCGGGGTCATCCCGTTATCGGTCAGGGCGAAATCCCACATCCCGTCCTTGCTGGCGGCGATAGCGGACTGGCTGTTAGTGAAATTATTAAGTTCTTCGTAGGTCTGGTTCACGTTCAGGTGCGTCCCGTGTTTCGGGTCCTGGGCATTGGCGGTAAGGGCGGTGTTGTCGTTCGGGGTATTATCCTTGAAGGCGATGACCGTGGCGGCGGTCACGTCCGTGTAAGCCGCGGGCGTGCCGTTGAGAGGCGCGTCGCAGGTGCCCTCCCCGCGGCCGGCGAACTGCAGCTTGAAAGGCTGACCGTTCGCCGGGAAATTGACCTGGCCCACGTGCAGCAGGGTCCGCAGCCTGAAAGGCGTGCCCGCCGCGCCGAGCAGGGCCAGCGAGTCCTGGGCGGCCAGCGGCGCGCCCACGTCGGTGGAGGCTGCGTTGTTGGCGAAGAACCGGTACGCGGACTGCACGAAGGTAGAGCTGGGCGGCGCGGGCCAGAAACCGAAAGAATAGCCGCCCGCGGTCGCGGAAGCGAGGTTCGTCTCGAGCGCGGTCCCGCCGTTGGCGTCCGTCCAGGTGAAGGCCGGGACCGAGGTCATTACCAGGCGCTTCGCTATCAGGTCGGAAGCGTTATCGGAAACGGTGAAGATCAGCCTGTCCTTGTTCAGCGGGTCCTGCTTTATGTCGTAATATTTTTGCGGGCTGGCGAAAAGCGGCGCGACGCTGGCGGGGGTTCCGAGCGTCGGCGTGCCGGTCGTCCCGTAGTACCAGCCCACGCTGGTCGCATTCGCGTCGTTGTAAGCCACGACCCAGCGTGTAGTCCCGACCGAAGTCAGCCAGCCGGCGGCCACAAGCTTCGTCCCGGCGAGAGGCTGCTGGCAGGACGTATCGACATTGGCGTTATTGGTCCAGCCCGCGCCGTTCCAGTAGCCTATCTGCAGGGCGGCGGTGCCCGCCGTCTTGGCGCCGTCGCCTACCGAAGCGAAGATCATCTCGTCGCTGTTCGGGTTGGCGGCCAGGTCCAGGTTAGTGGCGTCGTCGGCGAAAGTAGCCGGGGCGTACGGCTTGCCCCAGCTGTGCAGGGGGTTGCCCCCCGTCCAGGCGGCGGTAGCGACCCTTACCCCGTTAGTGGTGGCGTTGCCGACGGATTTCGCCCAGGCCACCACCAGGTCGCCGGTAAGCGACTCGAACTCCACGTCGAAATCCTCCACGTCCTGCCCCGCGCTCACGGTCTCAAGCGAGGTTTCGAGCGCCGGTGATGGCTCGTTCTCCCAGGCATTCCCGTTCCAGACCATCGCTGAAAGGTACGCGTTGCCGTCGGCCCAGATCGCCGCGAGAGCGTCCGAGGCTGCCCTCCGGTCGGAAGCCATCTTGACCCAGTGCACGACCCCGAGGGTCTGGGCCGGCTCCAGCGTCGTATTGCCCGACCAGCTGGCGGGATCGCAGCCCGCGCTGCCGGGCTTGGTGCGGTAGCCCAGTTCGCCGGCCCCGGAGGCGTCGCGGGAATACAGGACCATCACGTCGCCGCTGTTGGTTTCATAAGAGATGTCGAAACGCCGCGTCTTTTCGGCGCCGCCCACCGTCTGCGTCCACTCTTCGCTCCAGTTGTTCCCGTCGGTACAAAGCACGTGCAGCGTACCGTCTTTCACATAGCCGGCCACCGCTTCCTGCTTGGTGGTCAGCGGGCTGGTCTTGACCACGAAAAGGGACCCGGCCGCGCCGCTCAGCGTAGCCGCGGCACTCTCGAAAGTGTTCGTGGCGCTTATATAACGCCGGAACTGCGGCATAGTATTGCCGGCCTGCCCGTAAAAGACTATCCCGTCGCCGGCGTTATGAACGACCACAGCGGCCTTGGTCTGCGCGTACCCCAGGCTCACCCAGTCGGTAAAGCCTCCGTAGTTATGCTGCGCGCGCACGCGGAAATAATACAAAGTGCCCGGGTCCAGACCTTCGAAAGGGTAGTCGGGGCCGGTAGCGGGAGCGGTGCTCTTGGTCACATGGCTGGCTCCGTCATTGAAGTTCGGGGCGGTGGAGAGCTCGACCGTGTAGACCGTCCCGCCCAGCGGATTGGAATTATTCCCCCAGGCGGCGGTCAGCCTGTCGAAGCTGACGCCGCTGAAAGTGACGCCGGCCGCGACGGGCGGATTAGCGAGGGTGGAAGCCTCCGGGTAAGCGGCCCAGGGGCTGGACTCTCCCGGCCCGTTCGACCGGACAAAGAGATAATACGTGGTGTCGGGGGTCAGGGCGGGAGTATAAACCAGGGCGCCGCCGCCCACCGTAGTGCTGGAGGCGCTGATAGGGAAAGGCGGGTTGCCCGGGTTTACGGAAGCGGCCAGGGTATAGCCGGTCGCCGACTCGGCAAGCTGCCAGGCCGCCTCGATAGAAGCGGCATAGGCGTTCGTGATCGAACCGACTACGGGAGCCTGCAGGCCCAGCGTGCGCGTGGAACCCAAAGGCGCATACTCCGTATAAACGCCGTTATAGTTGGCCGCCCGCACCCGGAAATAATACTCGGTGGAGAAGGTCAGCCCCGCGAAGGCGTAGGACGGCCCGGCCGCCGGCGCGGTGGAAGCGGAAACCTGGTTCGAAGCGCCGGCGTTGAAATCCTGCGCCGTAGAAACCTGCACCGTGTAAGTGGTCCCGAACGGGTTGCTGTTGCGGCTCCAGCCGGCCGTAAAGCCGGTAACCGCAACGCCGCTGAAAGTCGAGACGGCGGTAAGGGGAAGATTCGCCAGGGTAGCGGTCCCCTGCATCAAGGTGTAAGCGGTCTCGACGCCGTTATTATTCACCCCGGCCGCCCGGAAGTAATGGGTGGTGTTGGGCACCAGGCCGGAGGTGCTCAGGAAAGCGTTGTAAGTGTCGGAAGAGGTCGCGGCCGACATGTTTCCCGAAGTCGAGACCAGTACCCGGTACAGCGCGGCCTGTGCATTGCCGCCGTCCGTCCAGTTGAATTTCATTGAATTTTCCGCCACGCCGGTGAAATTCGTAAATACCGGGGCGCGCGCCCAGGTGGAGGTGCTCGCGTCTATTGCGCCGGTGATGACGCCGTTGCTGTTGACCGCGGCCGCGCGGAAATAATAAGTGGCGTTGGCGCCCAGCCCCGCGGTACTGAGCGAGAGGCTGTAAGTGTTCGAGGAAGTGGCGGCCGAGAAATTAGCGGAGGTGGAAACCAGCACCCTGTAAAGCGTGCCGGGGCTCCGGTTGCCGTTGGGGAGCCAGTTTAGCCGCAGCGAGCCGGTGCTTATCCCGGTGAAACCGTCGAAGATCGGCGAGTTGGCGAGCGCCGAGGTGGACTGCGCGGCGGTATAAGCCGTGGCCAGCCCGTTATTGTTCAGCCCGGCCACGCGGAAATAATAGGTGGTGTCGGCGTTCAGCCCGGAAGAGCTCAGCGAAACATTGTAAGTGTCGGAAGTCGTGACCACCGCTCCGGCGGGCGGGTTCAGCGGGTCGGGCGCGGTCGATACTTTCACGCGGTACTGAGTCCCCGCCGGGTTGCTGTCCGACCAGTTGAACCGCACGGCATTCGCCCCGACGTCCGTGAAATTCGTGAAAGCCGGAGCGTACTGCAGCCGGGTGGAAAGGCCCGGATACGGGGCCCAGGGGCTGGTGGCGTCGAGCCCGTTCGCCTTAACGAATAGATAATAGGTGGTGTTCGGGCTCAGTGCGCTGCTTTCAAAAACGGACGCGCTGACGCTTAAATTCCCGACGGTGACGCTGGAAGAATACACAGGGGAAGGCGGGTTGCCGGAATTTACGGAAGCGGCCAGGGTGTAGCCGGTAGCCCCGCTCACCAGCGTCCAGTTCGCCGTCATCGAGGTCACGAAAACTCCGGAGACGGCGCCTATCACGGGAACGCCTATCCCGCCCGTGGGGAGGGTAGTCGCGTTCTGCACGCCCGCATAGCCGGCGAAAATGCCGTTATTATTGAAAGCGCCGGCCAGGAAATAGTAGACGGTATCCACTTTCAGCCCCGACGTGGTCAGGTAGACATTATAAGTATCGGAGGTAGTCACCACCTGCCCGGCGCCGGGGCTCAGGAGGTTGTCCGTGGTGGAAACCAGCACGCGGTAACGCGTGCCGGGGCCGCCCGAGGCGGTCCAGTTCAGGCGGATAGCGTTAGGCGTGATGCCGGTAAAGTTCAGGGCCGACGGAAGCACGGCCCAGGTAGAGGTTCCTTTCGCCACGGTGTAGCTCGTGGGAACTCCGTTGTGGTTCAGCCCGACCACGCTGAAAAAATACGTGGTATTCGCGGCGAGGCCCGAAGAAGCCAGGGAAAGGTTATAAGTATCCGAACTCGAGACCACCGCCCCGGGGGGAGGGGTGAAAGGCATGGACGAGGTAGAAACCTTTACGCGGTACAGCGTGCCCGCGGGGTTGGCATCCGTCCAGCTGAACTGTATCGCGCCCGCATCAACGCCCGTAAAATTGCCGGCGGCGGGATTAAAAGCCAGCAGGGTGGCGGTGCTCTGTACACCGGTATAAGCGGTGTACACCCCGTTGTTGTTGATAGCGGCCGCGTTCAAGTAATAAGTGGTGTTGGCTTTCAGCCCGGCCGAGCTCAGGTAATTATTGTAAGTGCTGGAGGAAGTCGCCGCCGACATATCCGCCGAACTCGAGACCAGCACCCGGAACAGCGTGCCCGGGAAGCGGCTGTAATCCTCCGACCAGCCGAACTTTACCGACCCCGAGCTGATGGCGGTGAACGCGGTGAACACCGGCGCGCGCGCCCAGGTGGAAGTGCTGGCGTTCACGGCCCCGGCGATTATGCCGTTATTGTTTATCGCGGTAACGCGGAAATAGCAGGTGACGTTCGCCGCCAGGCCCGCCGAGCTCACCGAGAGGCCGTAAGTATCCTGGGAAGTTGCGGCCGACATGCTCGCGGAGGTGGAAACCAGCGCCCGGTACAGCGTGCCCGGGTAGCGGCTGCTGTCGGGAAGCCAGTTGAACTTTACCGACCCCGTGCTGATCTCGGCGAAATTATCGTACACCGGCGCGCGCGCCCAGGTGGAAGTGCTCGCGTCTACGGTCCCGGTGACAACTCCGTTATTGCTGACCGCGGCCACGCGGAAATAGTATGTGGTGTTGGCCGCCAGCCCCGCGGAGCCCAGGAAAATATTATAAGTGTCCGAAGACGTCACCGCCGCCCCGCCGGGAGCGAGGAAGTCGGAGGCCGAAGAGACCAGCACGCGGTACAGCGTGCCGGGGCTGCGGTTGCCGTTGGGGAACCAGTTGAACTGTATCGCGCCCGTGCTTACACTGGTGAAATTATTGAAGTCCGGGGCATTGGCCAGCGTCGAGGTCGCCAGGGTGATGGAGCTGGTGGCGACGCCGTTATTATTGAGGCCGGCCACGTTGAAATAATAAGTGGTGTTCGCGTTCAGCGCCGAGGAAGCGAGGTTAAGCCCGTAGACGTTCTGCACGGTCGCCGCCGCTCCGCCCGGGGCCAGCGGCTGCGGGGCCGTCGAGACCGCCACGCGGTACAGCGTATCCGCGGCGTTCCCGTTGTGCAGCCAGTTGAACCGGACGGCGTCGGCGGCCACCTCGGTGAACTTGTCGAAAGCGGGCGGGTAAGCGAGCAAGGTCGAGGTAGCGGGATAAGCGGCCCAGGAACTTGACGCCCCCCAGCCGTTGGTGCGCGCAAAGAGGTAATAGGTGGTGTTCGGCGAGAGGGCGGGCAGGCTGAGGCTGGCGCTCAGGTCCCCAAGCGTAGTGCTGGAAACGTTGATGGGAAAAGGCGGGTTGTCGGGGTTAACCGAAGCCGCCAGGGTATAGCCCGTGGCCCCTTCCACCAGCTGCCAGCCCGCCGACATCTGATAAATATCTATATTCCCCGCGGAAAGAGCGTTAAGGGCCGGCCGCGCCGGCGCCAGGCCCTCAGTAAGCCTCACCCAGGAATCCCCGCTGACACCGGCGGTGGCGCCGCCGATAGTAGCTGTAACGTTATAGCCGGTGGCCATGGTCTGCCCGTTGGAATCGTCAATATGCCACCGTACCGCCAGCCTGTCGCCGTTAGCGAGCGAGGCGGGGGCCGGCGTTTTAATCCAGTTTTCCATCGCCAGCGCGCTGCTGTTCGCTTCCACCCTGTTGAGAACTACGGAGGAGATAGTGGAAAGGATATTCCCGGCATTATCCGCCTGCAGCAATTCCGCCGTTATCGCAGCGTTCGCCTTGAAGTTGCTTTCCCTGGCCCAGAGGTTGAAAGTAACGTTGCCCGCAATATCTACCGCGTCCAGCGGATAAGAATACCAGGTGACTACGGCACCGCCGGCAGCTTGTGTGAACTGGGTCAGGGCTGTGGGAGGCGTAACCGCGCCGGCCATCGTGTTTTTGGTATAGGTAACCAGTGCCGACCCGCTGGGCACGGTCAGCTGCCGCGTGTTCGCTCCCAGGGACGCCGGGGAATCCTGGAAATAAAGCTTGGTGGACGGCGGCGCGTTAAGGGTTAAAGCCCATTCCGGCGCCGAGTAATCGCTTATTACCCCGTTGTTATTCAGCCCGGCCACGCGGAAATAATAAGAGGTGGCGGGCATAAGACCGGCAGGGTTGGAATTCGGCTCATAGGTGTCTTCGGTGATCACCTCCGCCTGGCCGGGGTTGAGCGGGTCGGGCGCGGTCGACGCGAAAACGCGGTAAAGCGTATCGGGGTAAGGGTTGCCTTCGGCCGACCAGTTGAATTTCAGCGAGTACGGGGTAAGGTTCGTGAAAGCGCCGAAAACCGGCAAGGCGGCCAGGGTCGAGGTTTCCGCCGGAGCGGTATAGTCAGTTTCAATTCCGTTGTTGTTAACCCCGGCCACGATGAAGTGGTAGGTGGTGTTGGGGGCAAGCCCGGCGGAACTCAGGGAAACATTATAAGTGTCGAAGGTCGTAGCCTCGGCGCCCGCCGCCGGGCTGAGAGGGTTGGGGTCTGTCGACACCTTTACGCGGTATAAAGTGCCCGGGGCCCGGTTGCCGTTGACCGTCCAGCTCAGCTGCACGGCGCCTGGCGCGGTGATGGTGAAGCTGCTGAAGACCGGCATATTGGCCCACGTAGAGGTCGACCGCGCGAAATCGCCCGAGACCAGGCCGTTGTTGTTGACGGCTGTCACGCGGAAATAATAGGTGGTGTTGGCGGCGAGCGCGGGCGTACTCAGGTAGGTGTTGTAGGTGTCCGAGGAAGTGACCGCCTGTCCCGCGCCCGGGCTGAAAGGATCGGCCGCGGTCGAGACCTTCACGCGGTAAAGCGTGCCGGGGCTCCGGTTCCCGGCGGGCAGCCAGTTCAGCCTGAGGGAGCCGGTGCTTACGCCGGTAAAAGTGTCGAAAGCGGGCGCGTTGGCCCACGTAGAAGTGGACTTCGCGAAGTCGCCCGTAGCCGTGCCGCCGCTGTTGATCGCGACGACGCGGAAATAATAAGTGGTGTTGGCGGCGAGCCCCGTTGAATTCAGATAGGTATTATAGGTGTCTGAGGTAGTCACTACCTGCCCAACTCCGGGGCTGAAGGGGTCGGAAGCGGTGGAGGCTTTCACGCGGTAAAGGGTGCCGGGGCTGCGGTTGCCGTTAGGCCCCCAGTTCAGCTGCATAGCCCCCTCCGCCACTCCGGTAAAACTCAAGAAAGAAGGCGTATTGGCCCACGTCGCGGTGGACTGGGCCGCGCTGTAATCCGTGACCAGCCCGTCGCTATTCAGGCCCGCCACCCGGAAATAGTAGGTGGTGTCGGCATTAAGGCCGGAAGCGAGGAGCGACATATTATAGGTATCGGAAGTGGTCACCACCGCCCCGGCCGGCGGGTTCAGCGGGTCCGGCGCGGTGGAGACCTTCACCCGGTACTGTATCCCCCCCGGGTTGCTGTCCGTCCAGCTGAATTTCACGGAATCAGCCGCCAGGTTCGTGAAACTTAAAAATGCCGGGGCATACTGCAGCCGGGTGGAGACTCCGGGGAAATTGGCCCAGGTGCTCGCCACGCCGTTCCCGTTCGCGCGCACGAAGAGGTAATATTTCGTATTCGCGCTCAAAGCCGGCGTGAACACCGACGCGCTCAGGCTCAGGTTCCCCACTGTAGTGCTGGAGGCGAAAACAGGGGAGGGCGGGTTGCCCGGGTTCACCGACGCCGCCAGCGTATAACCGGTGGCGTTGGTGACCAGCAGCCAGTTTGCGGTCATGGAGGTCACGTAAATATCGGAGACCGAAACGGCTACCGGCTCGCCTAGCTGGTCGTCGGGCAGCGTTCTCTGCGTAAACGGGCCGGCATAATTGGTGAAAACGCCGGTATTATTGAAAGCCCCGACGCTGAAATTATAGTCGGTATAAGAATACAGCCCGGGAGTGGACAGGTAAGCGTTGTAAGTGTCGGAAGTAGTCACTACCTGCCCGGTCCCGGGGAGCAGGGGGTCGATCGCCGTCGAGACCTTAACGCGGTAAAGCGTGCCGGGGCCGTTGCCTTCCGAGGCCCAGTCCAGCCTGATCTTGGTAGGCGAGATGCCGTTGAAATTGAAAGTCATCGGCTGCACCGCCCAGGTCGAAGTCCCGGCGGCCGCGGTATAGTTCGTTTCCACCCCGTTCTTATTAACGCCGGCCACGCGGAAATAATAGGTGGCGTTCGGGGCCAGCCCGCCGGTGCTCAGGGAAACGTTATAAGTATCGGAGGTGGTCACCACCTGCCCGACGCCGGGATTTTCCGCCGTCGAGACTTTCACCCGGTAAAGCGTGCCCGGCGGATTAAGGCCGTTCCAGTTGAACTGCACGGAACCCGTGCTTACCAAGGGGAGGCTGTTGAAAGTGGGATCAAAAGCCAGCAGGGTAGCCGTCCCCATCACCGTGGTATAGCCCGTTTCAACCCCGTTCCTGTTAACCCCGGCCACGCTGAAATTATAAGTGGTATTGGGCAGGAGCCCCGCGGAACTCAGGGAAATGTTGTAAGTATTTGAAGTCGTTACCACCTGCCCGACTCCGGGACTCAGCGGGTTGCCCGTCGAGACCTTCACGCGGTATAGCGTGCCCAGGTCGGGATTGTAGTTGCCCGTCCATTTGTACTTTACCGCCCCCGAGCTGACATTGGTGAAACCGTCGAAGACGGGGTCGCGGGCCCAGGTGGAGGTACTCGAGTCTATATAACCCGTAATTATGCCGTTGTTGTTTATGCCGTACGTCCTGAAGTAATAGGTGGTATTGGCCGCCAGCCCGATTGTGCTCAAAGAAAGGTTGTACGTGTCCGAAGTGGTCACCACCGCCCCGTTCGGGCTAAGCACATTCGCCGCAGTCGAGACCAGCAGGCGGTACCGCGTGCCGGGGTTCCGGTTGGCGTTGGGCAGCCAGTTCCATTGTATCGCACCGGTGCTGATGCTGGTGAACTTATCGACAAGGGGCGCGTTGGCCCACGTAGAAGTCGCCGCCGCCGCGGTATAGTCCGTTTCTACGCCGTTCTTGTTGACTGCGGCCACTCGGAAATAATAGGTGGTGTTGGCGGAAAGGGCGGGGGTGCTCAAATAGGCGTTATAGGTGCTGGAGGTGGTGACCACCTGGCCGACGCCGGGACTAAGCGGGTCGGACGCGGTCGACACTTTCACGCGGTAAAGCGTGCCGGGGGCGGGATTGGTGTTGGGCAGCCAGTTGAACCGCACGGCCCCGGTGCTTATGTTCGTGAAGGTGTCGGGGACCGGCACATTGGCCAGTGTCGCGGTCGCGGCATAGGCCGCCCAGGAGCTGGAGGCCCCGGGCGCGTTGGCCCGCACGAAGAGATAATAGGTGGTGTTCGGCGACAGGCCTTCGACGGAGGCGCTCAGCCCCCCCGCCGTGGTACTGGAGGCGGCAATAGGCGAAGGCGGATTCGCGGAATTGACGGAAGCGGCCAAGGTATAGCCGGTGGCCGCACCGGCAAGCTGCCAGCTCGCGGTGATGGAACTTGAGTAAACGCCGGATATGGCTGTGATGGCCGGATGCATCGGCGCAAGCGCTTCGGTTACCTGCACCCAGGAATCGCCGTTGCCGCCGTCAAGACTGCCGCCCAAAGTCGCCGTTATCGTATAACCGGCGAGTATTCTCTGCACGCCAAGGGCGTCATCCATATACGCCCGCACCGCCAGCCTGTCCCCGTTCGCGAGCACGGTGGAGACAGGCGCCAGCGACCAGTTCTGCGCGGCCATCGTAGTATCCGACAATTCAGTTCTGGCCAGGACGACCGAGGCTATTACGGAAAGGGTTGTGCCCGCATTGTTCGACTTTAAAAGCTCCGCGGTTATGGTTCCGTTAGCCGCGGCATTGCTTTCCATGGCCCAGATATTGAAAGTGACATTCCCGGAGATAGTGATATCGTCCAGCGGGTCGGAATACCAGACAACGGGCGTCCCGGCCGCAACCTGCGTAAGTTGCGTGACCGCTGTGGGAGGGGTAAAAGTGCCCCTCGCGGTATTTTTAGTATAAGTGACGAAGCCGGGCCCCGGGAACCGCGTCAGGTCTTTTTCAATATCCGTGCCCGGATTTATCGCCGACGCGGAGTCCTGCAGATAAACTTTGGTGGCGGCATGAAGGAATGCGGGGCAGCAGATAAAGAACAAAGAGAGGAGAACCGGGGCAAAGAAAAGGGCGCGCGGATTTGCTCCGCGTTCCGCGCTCTCTTTCTTTTTAAAGTCCCGGAAACTCATAGATCCTTTTGGCCGCTTCCGCTATTCTTCAGCCGCGCCGCCGCCGCAGCTTTGCGGCTTCACGCCTTTTTTCTTTTCCTCTTCTTTATGCCTGTCCTCTTCCTTCATCATTTCGACGATGTCCTGCACGGTAAGACCAACCAGCCAGTGGTTCACCTCTCCCCGCAAAGTTTCGTACAGCTTTATCGAGATCTGTTTCCTGTCGGCTTTAGGCGCCCCGTTAAAAGTGAAGGACTCCATCAATTCCCAGACGCTTATGTCGTCGAGGTCCTTACAGAGACGGTAGCCTTTGCCTTTTTGGGATTCCACGAAACCGGAGTGGATCAAAGCCTGGAGAACTTTATTGCAGTACGGCGCGGGCAGGCCCTGGAAGCGGGAGATGTCGGCCACCTGGTTCCAGGCGCCGCCGTTGTGCTGCCCCAGGTAATGCAGGCAGGCCAGACCGTAGGCCAAAGTCCTGTTCATTTTCATAAATTCAGCCAGAGACCCGCAGTCATCGGATATAAAATGTCCGATGACTGCTCAAAAAATAGAACAGCTTGTAACGAACCGCTGTCCATAGATATCAATAGTATAGCAGTCGTATTGCCGATGTCAAGACCCGCTCTTATTGACTTAAGATACGGAGTATTTGTGCATCATTTCAGCTATTTCGCAGGCGGGTTTATTAGGGACGAAAAGATCTCCCTCCTCTAAAAGGCTTACGCCCGGGCACCGGCTGCAGAAATCCGCGTGCGGGCAGGCTGCGCAGCCCTTAAGGTCCTTAATGCCGGCCCGGCGCCACTTTTTAAGCCACCTGCCGTTCTTCCAGATGCCGGCAAAGCTTCTTCTTGTCAAATTCCCCAGTTTGAACTGCAATTGCAGGCAGGGATAGAGTTCGCCGTCCGAACCTACGGCGCAGACATTCCGGCCGGCGCCGCACAAGAAATCGAGAGTCGTGGGTCGGGGGTCGGGGGTCGAGAGTCGGGGATCGGGAATCGGGAATCGGGGACTGGGGGAAGCGGCGAAAAGTTTTACGGCTTTTGCCAGCTGGCGGCCGGAAACGCGCTGGAAAAGGGCGGAAGGATCCCCGTCGTTGGCGGCGGTGAGCACCGGGTCGAAGGAAATTTCAAAGCCTTCGCGCTTCGCGAGGGCCTGGAGCCAGGCGGCGCCGGAAATATTCTTCTTCATCAGCGGAGTTTTTAGCTTCACCTTCAAACCGCTTTTTTTCAGCAGGCGGGCCGCCGCGAGGGTGCGCTCGAACGATCCCGCCAGGCCGGTAACCGCGTCGTGCGTTTCCGGGCGGCCGTAAAGGCTCAGCTCAAAAGCCGAAACCCCCGCGTCTTTGAAAGCCTTCGCCGCAGCCCCGGTCAGACCGAGGCCGGTGGAATAAACCCGCACTTCGAACCTGAGTTCCGCGGCATAGCGGCAAAGCTCCGGGAGGTCGTGCCGCAGCAGCGGTTCCCCCCCGGTAAAGACCAGGTAGAGGGCCCCGGCTTCAGCCAGCTGCGCCAGGATATCCTTCCATTGTGCTGTAGTCAGTTCGGCAGCGGGTTTGGCGCGGCCGCGTGTTTCCGGCAGATAACAATGCAGGCAGGAAAGGGGGCAGCGCCGGGTGAGCTCCAGGGTCACCGCCGCGGGGATATTGCGCTCGAGCGTAAGGATATTATATTTGGCCGCAAGCGAAGATTCGGACTTCATATGATATAGCCACAAAAAGGCACAAGATCAGGGCACAGGAAAGGGGTTTTAATGTTTTTATGCTTCTTTGTGGCTAATTTTCTGCCTAGCCGGAGCAGCAACTCACACGAACAGCTTAGAGACCGAGCGGCGCAGTTTGGAATAGAGCCTGCCGCATAACCCTCCGGCCAGCGGGTTCCCGTTCAGGGCTTTACCGCGGATCTTTTTCCATGGCACAAGGTGCGGTTCTATCCGGCCGGAGTCGTCGGCGAACCAGGCGCCCCCGGGTACTGTCTTAACGACCCTGTGAAGCAGCACGCGGCCTTCAAGCTCATAGACGGCGCAATCGCCGGCGGAAAGCCCGCAAAAATCCCCGGGAGCCGGGCTAAGGGGCTGCACAAGCGCTATCTGCCCGGGCTTGAAGACCGGCAGCATGCTTGACCCCTCCAGCAGGAAAGCCTCGGCCATGTCGTCAGGACAGCTTCTTGTTGCGTGTGCAGGCCGCCTGGTTAAAAGGGCCTGAGACGCACTTGCCGCAGGCCAGCGCGGCGGTTTCGAAGACCTTTTCGGTCCTGATCTCGGGCTTTTTATACGGTTTTTTCTTTTTCATATGCGTTTTTCCGCCAGCCCTGCTTTCAAAAGTTCTTCCACGAAGCCCTCCAGGTCCGCGCGAGCGTTTTTTTCTTCCACTTCGAATTCAGCTGTCAAGGCCGAGACCAGTGCCTTTTCGGTTTTGCCGGCGGCCAGGCCCTCCCAGATAAGGGCGGCGGCGCCGTTCAACTCGTGCATTTCGGACCTGGCCGAGTCTACGATGAAAACTTCGCCGCCTATGCGCCTGAAAGCCAGGTTTTTTTTGATCTTGACGTTCATATGACAAGGCTAACGAAACCCCCGTCCGCTTTTGAAAATTTCAATCTTGAAAATCGCGCTTTTCTCAGCAGCCGTACGGCATTTTTCATTATATTTCCCGCTGCGCCGGGACGATCGTCAAAATTCACAAGACAGCGCAGCAGCAGCCTTAACGCTTCCCCGCCCGAACACGGGATCAGGCGGTTCGCTTTAGCCTTCCCAAGCAGATAGATCCCGCCCAGGGGCCAGGAGCCGGGCCGCCCATCCGCGCGCATCTCCCCCCAGAAAGGGGAACCGTAAGCCCTGAAACATCCGTTCTCAAAGCGGAGAAGATTGATCTCGTCGCTCACCACCTCAACTCCGGCCGCGGCCGCCAGTTTCGAAAGAGTGGATTTCCCCGCTCCGGACTTGCCAAGAAACAGGTAAGCTTTTCCCTCCCGGACCAAGCCGGCCGAATGAAGCATGAAGCCGCCGGAACGGAGGAGCAGGAAACTTAACAAAGAGCGCAAAAAAGCGTCAAGGCATTGCTCCGTCGGGACAGCTTTCAGAGTTCCGGTCCCTGCGCGAAGGTCCAGAACCGACTCAAAATCCCCGCGCTTTATTTCAAGAGAGCGACCGTCAAAACTGACCGCCGGCTTGAAAGGGTTATGCCTGCCGGGGGCCTCAAAAACCTCGAATTCATAACCGGCGCCGCCGGCTGAAGCGAACCTGGCATACCTGGCCTTAAGAATTGTAATGATACCTGGCCGGTCTGATTTGAAATTAAGCCTGAAACCGGCTATTTCAAGCCCGGCCCGGCCTGCAGCAGGGGCCTTTTTTATGCCCGCGGTGCGCCGCGGGATCACAGCCCGGACGGCCACTCGGGCCTTACCTCGTACCAGGAAAACAGCCTTATATTGACCCCCTCCACTACGATGCCTGCGGTCACCTGGTCGTCGTAATAGAGACACATCGTGGAAGTTCCCATGGCGGCCGCCTGTTTGCTGAACAAGGCGCCGACGATATTGCCGTTGCCGCCGCCGCTGAGCCCCTGGCCGCCCCCGGCATAGAGGAAACCGTGCACCAGCACGTTGGTCAGATGATACGTATGGTTCGTAGCGACATAATTGGAAGCTACGGCAGCGTCCCAAGTGGCGGGGGCGTCCGTATCGAAAGTCTTATAATGGTCCCAGGCGGAGGTATCGGCGGCGTCTTTTTTGTAGCCGTATTCCTTCCAAGCCTCGGGCGGCAGCCTGTAATCGCCAGAATGCGAACCGCCGCCGTTGCCGCTGACGTAGATCCTTCCGCTGGCCGCGATGACGGTGCCGACAATGTAATTCCCGCCGCCCTGGGAGGCGAATTCGATGTCCCCGTTCACTATGTAATAAGGCTTGCCGCTGGTATCGGTGCAGCCGGCGAAAGTTCGGGCTGTGCCCACCGGGGTCGTAGTATCATAATACGGTTTCCCGTCGCACGGGGAGTTCCCGCTGTTCTGCGCGGAAGAGATGTAATAGGCGAACTTGATCTTCGGCTCGGGCGGCAGCGCGTAATACGACCACCAGGAACGGTCGTCGGTAGAGGCGACCGTGGAACCGCCGTCCTGCGGGTCCACGTGGCCGGCGCTGAACATGCGCGGGAAGGTATTGGCATTATTTATGTTCGGGCCGGTCTTTATGGAAGTCCCGGAATAGACGGGGCCCCATTCCACATGCTCGTTGCCGGTGTTTGTCACCAGGCCGACGGCCCTGGTGGCGAAGTCGGCGGCATTGTCGTTTATCAGCACCGCCCTTATGCGCCGCGTCTGGGTCCCCGTCTTGTCGCGGCCCACGGACTCGACGATACGCTTGTCCGCGTCGGAAGGGTCCGAAGAGATATTTATGGCGTAGGTTCCGCCGTCCTCAGCCTTATAAACGATGTCGAAATGGTAGCCGGCTATGGTGCCTGTGGAAGCTATGGTCCACATGTCGGTGTTCTCCATCAGTTTCCAGCGCGCCCTGTCCACGCCGGCCTCGGCCAGGTGGAAGGCCGCCGTGGCTTTCTTTTCCTTTACCGACCACTTCCCTTCGTTCTGCACGAACAGGTTCATGATAGGGAACATCATCATAAGGAAAAGCAGGATGCTGATGACCATGGCTATGGCCATCTGGCCGCGGCGCGGAGAGCCGCCGGGAAAGGGCGCGGGGTAGCGGTTCATCAGTTCATTATCCTCACTTTTTCTACGGCCATCTGCAGGGCTTTGGTTCCGCCCTCGTAAGTGGACTTTTCAAAGGTTATGGAGATGGAGAGTATGGTGTCGTCGTCGGTCCGCGGATAGGTGAAGGCGATGTAGCGCAGGTTATTGGCTATCATCTTGCCTGAAACGCCGCCCCTGGCCTGGAAAAGCTGGTTGCCCTGCTGGTAGTAGGACATCAGGACCGGGACGCCGGCCGAGGAGTATTTAAAGAAAGTTATGCGGGAATGCGGCGGCTGGTTCGGGAGCGAGTCGATGACGATAGTGTCGCCCTGCGCCTGCCGCAGGTCCCGGTTGATATTGGCCAATGCCCCGCGGGCGTTCTTCTGTATCTCCACGCGGGCCGTCAGCAGCTGCACGAAACGGTAGACCTTGGTGAAGGTCTGGGGCGCGGCCATCATGATCACGCCCATGACGCCAACCACCATCATCATCTCCATGAGGGTAAAACCGCGTTTTGAGCTTACGGTCTTCATAAAGTTACCAGAAAAAGTTCACCGTCTTCGCTTCGGCCGCGGCCACGCTCAGCCCGGTCGAATCCTTGCGCGTGGTGGTGGGCGTGCTCCCCCTCCAGCTGGTATACCAGGCGTAAACGTTGTAGCTATAGCCGCCTTTCACGGGAATACTGAAATTACCCAGCGCGTTGGTGGAAGCCGCGTAATAAACGATACCGGCCCTTAAGGCCGCCGTGATAGTCGGCGGACCGGAGTTGGGGGGCAGGACCGCGGTAGTCACATAGATCAGGACGCCCGTGGTGATGACGGGGCCGGCCAGGCTGCCGGTATGCACGCTGCCGCTCACGCTCCCGAACGCCCCGGAAACCGTAAAGGTAGAGGAGAAAGCCACTTGGCCGGCGACCACCTCCACGGCGGTGCTGGAGGGAGAGGCGCTTTCCCCCGCCTCCAGCTGGGGCATCACCACGTAGGTTCCGGTGGAGACGCCCGAGCCGGAAATAGTGAAGTAGCCGTCGGTGCCGCTTATGCCGCTGCCCTGCTCTATGCCGTTTTTAAGCCCCACCACGGGGATATTCGGCAGCGGGTCGGTACCGTTGGTGGTGACCTTACCGCGGATCTTGCCGCCGTAATAAAGAGAAAAATCCACGTCCTTGGCCACTTCGCCCAGTCCCACGGTCAGGTCCAGGGAGGTGATCTCCACGTAACTCGGGCTCTGGTTGCGGTAGTTGGCTATCACGGTGACCAGGCCGGCCTGCACCGGCAGCGTGTAGCGGCCGCTCGCGTTGGTGGTGGCCTGGGGACTGCCGGCCGAGAAGACCTTTATATTGGGAAGCCCCGCCCCGTTCACGTCGGTGACCCGCCCGGTGGCATAGCCGTAGACGGTAGAGGAGGTGAGGAACAGGTTCCCCGTGGAAGAGGAGAAGCCGTTGGCAGTTCCCCCGTAATAGGCCACGCTCGAAAAATTAAGGCCTGAGGAGGCGTAAACGGTCCAGGAGCCGGTAGAAACATTCGTCAGGCTGAAACTCCCGGCGGAATTGGCGGTCACGGGCGAGGAAAGATTGTCGTCGGCGAACACCACCGCGCCGTACGCGGGGGTGCCGGAAACCGCGTTCTCGTGATTGGCCGAGTTTTTGGGAGGGTAGGTGAGCGACAGCACAAAATAGTCGTTATCGTTGTTGTTGGTATTATAGGCCCTGCCAACCCCCGGCATGAGGGTGCCCGGACTGGTCTTGCGGACGAACTGTTCGTTCAGCTCCAGGCCGATATCCTGTTCTATGGGCGTTCCTTTGTATAACGGGGGATTCTGACCGCCGGTTTCCCAGCCCACTTCGTCTATGCCCGTCAAAGTGGCCAGCCAGCCGATAGCCACTCCGGCCGCGTCATTGCCCGGGTCCGTATTGGTCTTGATTATATTCGGATAGTCCGCGGCCGAGTTGCTGTAGACGGCGTCGGCCTGGCGGTTGAAGTTGCCGGCCCTGACGGTGCCGGTGTTCGCGAAAAGATAATAATGCTGCGGGTCCACGGTCAGGGTCGAATAATTGAGCGGGATGACCTCCATGGCACGATTGCGCATTTCATAGGCGAGCCCGACCACGCCGGAATTAAGGCCGGTGGCCATGGTCCAGGTCCAGGTGGTGGGATTATATACCTCTACCCATTCCTGGGAAAAGCCCTCGCTGTTGACGGAACTTCCCACTACCTGGCTGACCAGAAGATGGTCGTTGACCCAGGCCGTGCCGGTTATGGTCCCGTGGTGCATCCTGGTAAGCGTGAAATTCTGGCTGGGAACGGTCTGGGCGGAAACCACGCCGAAGGAGGGGCGCGTCCCGGTGAAAAAGCCGTCCATGGTGGCCATCAGGGTGTAGGTTCCGGGCTCGATAGTGAAGGAGTAATTCCCTAAAGGGTCGGTTTCAGCGTACTTGGAGGGATTTTCCTGGGCGCGCACTACCACGCCCTCCAGGGCGCCGCCGCCCGATTCGCTCACATTGCCGCTTATGGAGGCGCTCAGGTTGACGCGGTTGGGGTTTTCCCTCAGGTTCCTCACTTCCAGCTTGCGCCACTCGCCGCGCTCCTTCCAAACGACGTAGACCTTGATCTCTTTCAGCCCCGAGTCCGGCTCGTCCCAGCTAAGGGGGACGAGTTTCTTGTCGGAATCCTCGTTCACCTTTCTTATGAGAACGCGCCTGATAAAAGTTATGCCGCCGACGTTCACCGACTCCTGGCCGTTGGGGGCCAGGTCGTACACCATCTCGCCGACGGCGAAATTAGGGTCGGACACCGGCTGCGTGGTGACCAGCACGCGGTAATAGGATTTATTCTTGAGGAACTCTATCCTTTCCTGCGCGATATTGTTGGCGAGCGAACGCGTTTTGGCGGACTGGATGCCCACGTTGAAGAACTTGAAAGCACCTACCATGCCCAGGATGCCCACGGACATTATGACCATGGCCACCATCAGCTCGGTGAGCGTGACGCCGGGCCTGCGGCGGGCCGGCGCAGGGGCGGCAGGGAGGGCCGCCGGGAGGTTTCCCTCCGGACGGCGGCCGGCGATGCCGGAGAGCATCCGGCTTAAGCTTTCTAGTGCTGACATTATTGTTCGCCCTTCCTCGCAGCGGGTATTACTAATAGTATAACCCGTAAAGATCAAACTAAAAGCAAAACCAAATCAAATCCCGGTCAAATCTTCGGGCCCGCTCCCGCGGGCGAGGCTGCCGGAACCCCGGCAGCCTGGTTTCCCCGCCTACGGGTAGGAACCCGCGTCCTCTTCTTCGGGGGCGGCTTCCTTGCCGGTGGGCTTGGCGCCGGCCGGCTCTTCCTCGGCGGCGGGGGTTTCCTCTACGGCGGGTTCGGCCTTGGGGGCTTTCTTTTTAAGCACGCGCTTCATCTTCCTCGGCGCGGGCGTGACTTCCTTGTCCACCATGGTCTGCCCCGCTTCTTCCTCGCCCTGCGCGGCGGCGGGTGCCCCGGCGGGAAGTTTCTTGCGCTTTATCAGGCGCTTCTTTTTCGCGGGCTTCGGCGCGCCCTCTTCGGACCCGGGCGCCGCCTGCTCGAGCGCGGCGGGTTTTTTTCCGGCCTCCAGCAGTTCGTCATAGCTCTGGCGCTGGTCGTCGTCCAGGAATTCCCGGATAACGTCGGGGAGGTCCCGGTTGATCTTCACCATGTTGAAGCGGCTCTCGTTCATCTTGTAGCGCCATTTTTTTTCTTCGGCGGCGTTCTTTTCGAATTCCTTCATCTGCTTGTCGAACGCGGCCGACTGTTTGCCCACCGCGGCGGCGATGCGCTCCTCCTGCTTCGAACTCAGGCGCAGGGCGGTGGAAAGCTCGGACATTATCTTCCTGGCATCCGGGCGCTGCACCGGCGCGGCGTCCGCCGCCTCCGTTTTTTCGGCCCTCGAGACGGGGGCTTCGTCCAGTTCGGTCTTGCTGAGGTCCTGGGCATACCCCGCGGCCGGCAGGCACAGCAGCGCCGCTATAAGAAGTTTTTTCATAGTTTCCTCCTGAGATGCAGATAGCTCCGAATTCGAACAGTTCCTTGCTACTCCGACAGATCGGCTATGGCCACGCGGCTGGTATGCTCGGTGCGGCCCCAGAGATCCGTGCCGCGCAGCACCCCGGCGATAAAGATCGGCAGGCGCAGCAGCCCCAGCACCGGCTGCAGGAAATAGGCGGCCGCCAGGTCGGGGCTGGCTTTTTCCATGATAAGCGCCACCGACGGGTAAAGGAAAAGCGGGACCAGGGAAAGGATCTTCATCGTAGATTCCATGCCCGGCAGGGCCGCGTAAAGCCAGACCACCAGGTTGAAAGAATCGCGGCTGGACCAGACCAGCGCGGCCCCCAGCGTCACGATGACGAAGCGGTAGGTCTGGGCGCAGTAAAGGCCGCCTTCGAAAGCGCGTACGTCCCCGCGGCGCAGCGCGCGGGCGGCCAGCCCTGGCAGGTGCCGGCGGGCCGTGTCCAGCGAGCCCCGCGTCCAGCGTATGGTGCGGCACAGGTACTGGCTCAGGGTCTCCGGCTCCTCGTCGTAAACCAGCGCGTCCTGCGACCAGGCGATGCGGACGCCGTGGATTATCAGGCGCATCTGCATCTCGAGGTCCTCCGTCAGGCAGGTCTCGTCCCAGTGGAATTTCCGGGCGATGGCGGCGGTAAAGCACATCCCCTTGCCGTGCAGCGTGGCGGAAAGACCCAGCGCCTGCTTGGGCAGCTGGAAGAACCTGTTCGTGACGAAATGCCCCGAAGCCAGGATCTTGGACAGCAGGCAGCTCGTATTCTTGCCCAGCTGCCGGCCCTGTACCGCTTCCGCGCCGCTTTCAAGCTGGGCGTTCATGGCTTCGAGGAACCCCGCATGGGCCAGGGAATCGGCGTCGAAATAGCAGAAAGCGTCGTAGTTCCCGGCGGCCAGTATCTTTTCGGTGGCCCATTTAAGGGCGCGGCCCTTCCCGGCCTTCAGCGCGGGTCCGGCGTGCTCAAGCACGGTCGCCCCGGCGGCGGCCGCCGCCCGGACAGTCCCGTCCGTGCAATGATCGGCCACCACGAAGATCTCGAAAAGTTCCCTGGGATATTTCAGGCCGGCCAGGCTTTCCACCGCCAGTCCGACGACCCCTTCCTCGTTGTGCGCGGGCACCAGCAGCGCGAAGCGGCGCTGCGTAAGGGCGCGGGCGGGCTTCTTCAAGCGCCAGAAGCCGCGGAAACTCAGAAAAAGGTAGAAGAGGCCGGTGCCCAGAAGGAACACCTGCGCCAGGTTCGAAAGCGCCGCTATTATAAGTTTGCCCATGGTGGCCCAGCCGGCGCAAAGACGCCGGCTATGGATATCGATAATAATACAAATGATAGGTACGGAAGGCAAGCTGCGGAATCATCCTGCAGCTGTTTTTTTTAAAATGTCATGGCGGCGGCAAGTAGAAATGTCATGGTTTGTTCCGCGGTCAGGGCCTGGACAGCTAAACCGGTCCCGCGCCCCTTGCGCTTTTCTGGTCTGCGCCGGGAGCCGCGTCATAAGAGACGTTCAGCCTGCCGAAGGTCACGTCGCTCGCCTGATAACTGCCGCCGGACTGATTCAGGCAGGAATATTTCAGCTGCGCCTGCAGGGTATAGGGCAGTTCCTGGCCGTTATATTCGGCAGCGCTGCGCGCGGCCGGCGCCCGCACACCCGCGAGGTCTTTTAAGCCGCCCGGGCGGATCTTCCGGTCTTTGCGCCTACGGTTTTACGGGTATTATGAGCCCTGGAAATCCAATTTATCTCCGGAGACGGCGGGGACGGGTCATGGACGGATCTCGACTTCGGTGCCTTCGGGGGCCAGAGCCCAGAGCTCTTCGATCTCGCTGTCGGTCACCGCGATACAGCCGAGCGTCCAATCCGAGAGCAGGTGAAAACGGCCGAGCCACCCGAAACCGTTCCTGATGCCGTGGATCATTATGTCTCCGCCCGGATTTACTCCGGCCTTTTTTGCGGCGGCGGCGTCGGCTGCGTTAGGGTACGAAATAGACAAGGACAGGTGATACCCGCTTTTAGGATTGCGGTGGCCGATATGGTAAAGGCCTTCCGGGGTAAGCTTATCCCCCGCCTTAAGTTTTTTCGCCGGGCCGCCGCGGCCTAAAGCTATTTTAAAACTCCGCGGCGCTTTCCGCTCGGAGTAAACCGTCAGCCGGTGCGCTTTTTTCTCGATAAGGATCTTGTTAGCGGTAGCTTTCCCCCCGGCAGCGCCAAAAGCGTTAAGGCTTGCACAAACGATAAAGAGGCAGCCCGCGATAATATTTTTAAATTTCATCGTAAGATTTCCACGGTGTCAACGTATTATATGTCCGCGGGCAGGGTGTCGCATGGGCCATTATGCCTTAAATTTTATGGGAAGAACGGCCCGGGCCGATATCGCCCCGCGCCAGATATCAACTCCGCGGGATTTTTAGTATTATAACGGTACTAAGGGGTTTGCGATTTATTTCAGACGATAAAAACTCTACCGGAAAGAAGGACCGGCCGACCGCACAGAAGCCGGCGTGAATTATGGAACATGACCGCTATGAAAGCATCTTCTTAAGGCTCGCCAGGGCTTATGTCGGGAAATATCCCCGGCACTCTTTCAAATTCCACTTCGACGACCGCGAACAAGAGGTCATCGGCTCCAGCCCCGATACGATCGAGGTAAAATTCAAGAAGACCCGGGAAACCCTGAAAAGGATCTTTCTTACCGGCTCCCTGGGGCTGGGCGAATCGTACTGCGAGGGCCTGATAACCGTCGACGACAGGCTTTACAAGTACTTCGTCTATATCTTCGTAAAACTCCTGCATGACAAAAAGCTGCTGCTCAGCCTCAGGGCGACCGATATTCTTACCGTCCTGGGCGGCAAATTCAACCGGCTGTTTTTCTCAAAAGACAAAGAAAACGACAAGGTTAAGAACATCAACGCCCACTACAGCCTGAGCAACTGGTTCAAAGACGAGAAGGACGCGAACCAGTTTTATTTGCACTGGCTGGGTTCCCCCTATATCCAATATACCTGCGGGAAGTGGGACGCGGAGACCCGGACCGTGGACGAAGCGCAGCTCAACAAGCTTAATTTCTACGCACGGCGCCTGGGGATCGACAAGGTTTCGGCCGGCAAGACCTTGCTCGACCTGGGCTGCGGCTGGGGCGGCTTAATGCTCTTCATGGCGGAAAATTACCGAGTGAAGTGCAAAGGCCTGACTTTATCTACCGCCCAGGCGGAATATATCAGGAGCGAAACCAGGAAAAGAAAGCTGGAGGACCTGGTAAGCGTGGAGGTCGCCGACGCGCATAGTCTCAACGGGAAGTATGACTACATAGTCTCCGTAGGATTGCTTGAGCATATCAGCGATTACGACGACCTGTTCAAGCGGATCTCCTTGTCGCTTAAAGAGGACGGGGCCGCGCTGCTTCACGCCATTTTTCACATCCACCGGCTTTACAAGGTCGACCCTTTCCTGTCCAAATATATATTCCCGGGCGGCTCGACCCCGCGGATCGGGAAGAGCCTCAGGACTTTAAAAACGTATTTCAGATCGGTGGACAGGAACGATCTGCCGATGCATTCCTACCCGAAAACGCTGGTTTGCTGGTATGATAATTTCTGCCTGAACGAGGCCAAGATCAGGGAGCTTTTAAAAGAAAAAAGCCTGGTCGAGGACATAGACTTCGCCATAAGGGTTTTCAAACATTACCTGGTGCTGGTCCATTGCGGCCTTTCGGGCAATTACAGCGTGGTATCCAACATCGTGGTAAAAAATTGACGGCTTTCACGGGACCGCGTTTTCTCCGTTGACTTACCCCCTTTTCGGTGTTATATTATAACTATGGAAGTACAGGGCAAGAAGTCCGGCTGGAAGATCTGGGTGTACCTCAGCCCGGTATATATAATACTGGGCATTCTGCTTTTCAGGTGGAACGCGAAGATCAATTCCAGCGACGTGGGCCTCTCGAAAGAGGAGTATAACGCTTTTAACACCGCGGACGGCGAGATCAAGAAACGCAAGAACGACGGCTACGACCCCAACCTCAGCGACAGCGGCTACAGCGTCCGCTACCGCTCCGGCAAGGCCGAACCCGGCACCCTGCCCGGCGACGGGCCGAGCCCGCAGGCCGTGGCCGCGGCCGGAAAGGCCGAAGCCGCGCGCAGGGACCAGGAAAATAAAGCCGCCGGGGCCGGCGAAGCGGGCGGACAGGGAAAGGGCCGGTCCGCCAGCCAGCTCGCCCTGGAATCGAACGATACCAAGGCCAAGGAAGCCATGGGAATGGGGAGCCAGAAAGGCTACCTGTCCTACGCCGTGGGCAAGGTGATGGGCAGCCCCAAGGCCGTGAGCGCGCTGTTGAATAACAAGTACGTGGTGAACGGTTTCATGTCGCGGGCGACGGTAAAGGCCGCCACAGGCAGCGCGCAGGGGCTTGCCAACTACCTCAAAGGCAGCGGGCCGACGAATTTCATGAACAACCCCGTGGTGAAAGCCGCCATGGACAATCCCGCGGTAGTCAACGCCATCGCCTCCAGCGGCATGATCAGCGCCATGCTCAACACCCCGGCCGCGCAGGACCTCATGAAAGACCCGCAGGCCCTCAACGACCTGGTCACCAACAATCCCCAGCTTATGGCCACGCTCATGTCGAACCCGAACATGATGAACGCCCTCATGAGCAACCCGGATACCGCCGCCCTGATGGGCAAGATCAACAAATAGACCCTCCTGCTTCCCTGTTGACACCCGTCAACCAAAAGTCCTATATTGGGCATAGGTACTTTAGCCCCTGTTCACTCTTGGAGGAAAAATGAAGAAACTCGCAACGTTACTCGCCGGACTGGTCCTGGCCTCGGCCGTCAGCGCGCAGGCTTCGCAGAAAATAATCACCTTCGACGCCGCCTATAAAGGCGCCATCGACAGAAGCATCGAGAGCGTAGGGGGGACGATCACCCGCAAATTCACCGTTATAGATTCCCTCGTCGCGGTTTTCCCCGACGATATTAAAGACGCCAGCATCTACTCCCTTAAAGGCGTCACCAACGTGGCCGAAGACAGCTACCTCCGCTGGATAGAAGCCGCTCCCGCCGCCATGAACCCGGTGCCGCTTCCCTCCGTGGAAAGCGCCCTGAAGATGATCCGCACCGGCGAGGGCTGGGAAGCCCCCGTGTTCGGCGAGATCCGCCCCGAAGCGGACCCCGCCGACAAAGAGATCCCCTGGGGCGTGAAGCGCGTTAACGCGGCCGCGGCCTGGGACTACACCGCCGGCGAAGGCGTGAAAGTGGCCATCATCGACACCGGCATGGACTACACCCATCCCGACCTCGCGGCCAACTACAAGGGCGGCTACAACGCCATAGTTTCCACCATGTCCCCCATGGACGACCAGGGCCACGGCACGCATGTGTCCGGGACCATCGGCGCCGTCAGGGACCTGAAAGGCGTAGTGGGCGTGGCCCCTAAAGCCAGCCTTTACGCCGTGAAAGTGCTCGACAAGAACGGCTCCGGCCAGTATTCCTGGATCGTCGCCGGCATAGAATGGGCCATCCAGAACAAGATGCAGGTCATCAATATGAGCCTCGGCGGCGGCAGCGGCACCGAAGCCCTCAAGCAGGTGATGATAAAGGCCAAAGCGGCCGGCATCGCCGTGATCTGCGCCGCGGGCAACGACTCCGGCCCGGTGAATTTCCCGGCCAAATATCCCGAAGCCATCGCCGTCTCGGCCTCGGACTCCGCCGACAAGATCGCCTCGTTCTCCTCCAGGGGCCCGGAAATAGTCGTGATCGCCCCCGGCGTGAACGTCTACTCCACCCGCAAAGGCGGCGGCTACACCACCATGTCCGGGACCTCCATGGCCTGCCCTCACACGGCCGGTCTGGCGGCGCTCGCCGTCGGCGCGGGAGCCAAGGGCTCCGACGCCGTCAGGGCGGCCCTGAAAGCGGCGGCCACCCCTCTGCCCGGCCTTACGCCGGTACAGCAGGGCGCGGGCCTTGTGGACTCGTTCAAACTGGTGCGCTAAGACTTAACGCAGCGCAAAAAAAGCCCCGCGGAATATTCCGCGGGGCTTTTCAATTTAACTGACCGCTGTTAGTTCCGCCCGGGTTACCAGCCGTAGCCTTCGCCGGTCATCTGCTCAAGGCGCTGCTCCACTATCTTGGCCTTGTTGACCTTGCGGCTCTCAAGGTTCTTCTTGAGGCGGCCGATCTCTTTCTCCATGAACTTCACGCGCAGTTCCTGGCCCTTCGTCTTCAGGTCGAACAGCTCGGAGAGCTTGCCCCTGAGGGTATCTTTTATGGCCTTCCTGTCGGCGTCCGGGGCCTTGTCGTATTTAAGCGACAGTTCCTTGGTGTCGTACTCCAGCGACAGGGTGCGCACGGCGTCCTTTTCGATGCTCTCGTCCTGCTGCATCTTGGCCATGCCGAACAGCTTGCCGGACATCTGCATTATCATCTTGTACTTGGCCGGCGCGATGCTGCGCAGCTCGGTCACTTTCTTGGCGAAGGCCGGGTCGTACTTGGTTATCGTCGCGAGGATCTCGTCCTCGGGCATGAAGCCGGGGCCGCCGGGGCCTTTCCCCTCGCGCATCATCATCTTCTTTTTCATCATCATCTTTTCAGGGCCCATTTCGCCCTTCATCCCGGGCTGACCGGGACCGGGGCCTTCCATCATCTCGACTTCGTCCTCGTCGCCCGGCCCGGGCCCTTCCTGCGCGATCGAATTCAGCGCCGGAACTGAAACCAGGGCCATCACCGCCGCCCACATAACGATTCTCTTGTTCATAAATATTCTCCCTTTAATTTAATTCCTTCCCTATAACGGAACTTCACGCTTTCCCGTCCAGCTGCTGCCCCGCGTCTTCCACCGCGCTGTAGCCGTACTCCCAGTCGCCGGAGACCGAAGCCATGTCCGATTGAGCCTGATAGATAGAATATTCCACCGAATCCAGGCCGGAGTCCAGCTTGCTGTTCCAGGCCAGGTCGGACGGGGCGCCTCCCCCCGAGAAAGCGAAAACCAAGGCGACCGCCGAAGCGAGCGCGCCCGAGAGCAGCGCCTCCCCCCAGTTGAAGGAGAAGCCGCGCCCGCGCGATACGGCGGCCCGGGCCGCCTGCATGACCACAGCGATGGAACCGGCGGAAGGGCCTTCGGCGAACTCCGACAAGCGCCTCTCGGCGGTCCTGAGAGCGGCGAACTCTTCACGGCACGCGGAACAGCCGGCCAGGTGGTTTTCCATCTCGGCCTTGAGAACTTCTCCGGCTTCGCCGTAGAAGTAAAGCATCAGTTTTTCCCCGTATCCGCAGTTCATATCGTTCTCCTGTAAATACAACGCGCGCACCCCGGGTTTTATTGCATGTCAGGACAGAAATTGCCGCAAAAAGACACAAGAAGCATAGAGCCGGACATGCAAAAATTCTTTTTTGTGCTTCTTTGTGGCTAATTTTTCTCCAGTTCTTTACGCAGCAGGGCGGCGGCCCGGCTCATGCGGGCCAGCACCGTGCCTATGGGGACCGAGAGCATTTCCGCTATTTCCTTGAAAGACAGCCCGGAAAAATGGCGCAGGTAGAAGACTTCGCGCTGGTCCTCCGACAGCCGGGTCAGGGCCGCCTCCAGCTTTTCACCCAAAGCCTTGTTCAAGGCGGCCTGCTCAGGGCCGGCATCGCGTGAGGCTGTGTAATCGGCCGGGCCGGGGCGCTCGCCGTCGCCCTCGAGCGGGACCTCGGCGCGGGAGCCTTCCCGCCTGAAATGGTCCATGGCGGCGTTGCGGGCTACGGTGAAGAGCCAGGCTTTGAATTTGTCTTTTTCGCCGTAGGCGGACGGGTTCTTCACCAGCTTGAGGAAAACTTCCTGGAAGAGGTCGTCGGCGGCGTCGGGCCGGCCGGTGAGGCGCAGCAGGTAGCCGTAAACGGCGCACTTGTGCCGCTCCATCAGCAGGCCCAGGGCTTCGGTGTCGCCTGCCTTGAAGGCGGCAATAAGTTCGGAGTCTGAAAGTTCTTCGGGCATTAAATTATTATTTACGGAATTAACCACAGAGACACAGAGAAAGAGGAGTTCAGAGGAGAAAAACACTGATTTATATTTCGACACCTTTCTTAATCAGTTCATTGCGGTCTCCCTTCGCTTTACTCTGCGACCTCTGCGCCTCAGCGGTGAATTCTCTCCCCAACCCAATCTTATCTCTTCTCATCCCTCTCTGTGTCTCTGTGGTGAATTTCTTTGATAAGGCTTCCCTATTTCGCATGTTTCCAATAATTTCATACGATATTAAAGTCGTGCGAAGATTTAATCTTATTCTTTTATTCCTCCTCTTGCAATCCGCCGCCGGCTACTGCGCCGCGCCGGCTTACGAACTTTATCTAAAAGGCGACCTGCTGCAGGCGGCTTCCGCCTACGCCGCGCTCGCCGTGGCCACCCCGGACAACCCGCGTCCCCTGATGAACTCCGCCGCCTGCCTGAAGCAGGCCGGGCGCTACTACGAGGCCGCGCGCGCGATGGTGCAGGCCCTCGAGCGCGACCCGCAGAACCCCGACATCTACTCGGAGCTGGGCTGGCTGCGCTTCCACATGGCGGATTATGAAGGCGCCCGCTCCGCCTTCGAGACTGCCATCCGCATACAGACCCTTAACGCCAGGGCCGAGCTGGGCCTGGCCAGCGTCTACTCGAACCTGGACGATAAAGAAAAGACCCTGGCCCACCTGGACAAATACCGGCAGCTCCGCCCCGATTTCGCCGGCGTAGATTACATCCTCGCCTGGAACTACATGAATTTCAAGATGCACAAGGAGGCCGAGGAGGCGCTGATAGAGGCCCTGCGCAAGGACCCCTCCTTCACCGAGGCCCGCCTGCCGCTGGCCGGCATCTACGCCCGGCAGGGCAAGTTCAACGAAGCCTGGAACCAGTATTACCGCGTGCTGGACTACGCGCCCGGCCACCCGGTGGCCTCGAAGATGATGAAAGTGCTGGCGGGCAAGCTGACCAAGCAGCCCGAAGAGATACGCCCGCCGTTCAGGATCACCAAGCCGCTGGTGATGGAGCCGGTGGACGCGCTGGCCAGCCTCTCCTCGTCGGTGAAGATCCGCGTCGGCCTGGGGACCACGAATACCGGCAAACAGGGCCGCAACAACCTGCTGCGGATAAAATCTTTCGAAGGGCTGACGATCACCGGCAAGGCCAGCGGCAAGGTCTTCGCCGACATACCCCACGACGAGACCTGGACCCTGACGGACGAAGGCGGGAAGGTGGTGCTGACCGCGCCCGACGGCGTCGTGCACGGGCGCTTCACCGGGGCCATCCTGGCCAAGCCGGCTTCGGCCGGCGGCTCGGTCATCTTCGACGCCACCTCCAAGACCAGGAACCCCTGGTTCAGCGGGGCGGACCGGCAGTACCGCGGCTATATCGAATTTTATCCCAACGGCAGCCGGGGCATAGGCGTGGTGAACGTCATAGAGAACGAGCTTTACCTGCTGGGCGTGGTCCCCAGCGAAGTGGCCCCGCAGTGGCCCTACGAATCCCTGAAAGCCCAGGCGGTCCTGGCGCGGACGCAGGTGCTGATACGCCGGGCGCGCGGCGGCCAGCACAAAGCCGACGGCTACCATCTCTGCGACAGCCAGCATTGCCAGGCCTACAAAGGCAGGTCGAACGAAGCCAACACCACCACCCGCGCCGTGGTGGATACCGAGGGCGAGATCCTTACTTTCCACGGCCGCCCCGCCTACACGTTCTACCACTCCAACTGCGGCGGCTGGATACAGGCCTCCAAAGAGGTCACCGGCTGGGGGGATTCCCCCTACCTGGTGACCGAACCGGACACCAAGCCCGGCAGCCCGCGGACCCCGCTGGACCCGTGGGACTACCACCTCTGGATCACCGGAAACCCGGAAGCCAACTGCAATTATCCCGGCCGCGTCCGCGCCTCGGAATTCCGCTGGATGAAGATCATCCGCCAGAAGGACATGACCTTCCGCATCAACAAGGATTACCCCATAGGCGAGCTGGTGGACATCATCCCGCTCAGGCGCAGCCCGTCGGGCAACGTGAATTCCCTGAAGCTGGTCGGGAAGAAAAAGTCCGTCACCGTGACCAGGGAGCATTTGATCCGCAATATCCTCGGCTTCAGTTCGCTGAAGAGCACGCAGTTCGAGATAGAGATAAACCGCTTCAAGAACGGGAAGGTCCGCAACTACTGGATCTACGGCGGAGGCTGGGGGCACGCCATCGGGATGTGCCAGAGCGGCGCGGCGGGCCTGGCCGGGAAATACAACCTGGACTACAAAGCCATCATGGAATTCTACTTCCCCGGCACCGACATCCGCCGCATAAAATACGTGAAGAAACCGTAGCCCTCGAAGGCGATAAAAAGAGCCCCGTCTCCGGGGCCCTTTTATTTTAACTACAGCGCCTTTAGAACTTGTACGCCAGCAGGGCTTTTATATCGGTGAACTCGTTTTGCTTCACTACCTTATTGTCGGTTGTGATCTTGCGGGCTGAGACGTCCAGGGACAGGCTTTCCCCCTTCAGTCCCACTCCGGCGCCAAGCGTGTTATTGTAGGTTTCCGCCTTTGTGATATTATCCCTGGTTTCCATCCTCTTATACGAGCCCCTCAAGCCGAACCACGGGAGCAGCCAGACCTCGGTCCCGCCGGCTCCGGTAAACACGGTCAGGTGCTGGTGAGAGGTGAAACTATTATTAGTATACTCGTCGTAGTCTATCGCCAGTTCCTGTAATTCCACGCCCAAAAGAAACCGGCCGCCGAAAAAGTGGAAAGCGGCGGCGGAGGATTTCAGCCTGTTTTCGGCCTGAACCCTGGCGCTTAAGTTCCCCTGTCTGTACTCGGGGGTCATGATAAGTTTTTCCCAGCGCGCGGCAAGAATAAGCGGGATCGACTCCAGCTTCCACTCGGCCCGCATGCCGGCCTCCGTATTATCCCCTTCGAAATCAGCTTTAGCCCCGGAATCGTTGAGGTCGCCTGACAGTTTGGCCAGGGACGCCCGCAGGGCCGCCCTGAAGCCCTTGAACGGCTTTATCAAAGCCTGGCCGCCTACCGCCGGGCCGCTGCGCTTTACCTCCAAACTGTCGGAAGGATCCTTCAAGCCCCTGTCCACATAATCAGCCGTGGCTCCGAGCTCGAAAATACCGGCGCGGAAGGCCAGCGCTGCGCCGGCGGCATTGTTGGGGAGCTCAAGCTTACTGCCGGGATCCATGCCCTTGTTCAGATTCCCGTGCAGGCCCAAACGCACGCCTTCTCCGCCGAAAGAAACGCCGGCTCCCGCCGTATTTTTCTCAAACTCATCTTTGCCTGAACCCCCGAAATCCCTGGCCTCCTCCCGCAGATGCGAAGCCTCCGCCTCGAAAGTTCCGAAGCGGCCGTAAACCCCGGCGGCGTTCCCGGAAAATTCCTGGTCCGTCAGCGAACCGCTGTAGGTGGTGCCGTTGATGCCCCCGGCGGAGATCTTGACCATGGAGGAGCCGGGCCTTATGTCGGCGCGGTTGTCGCCCCAGTTTTCGAGCGTCAGCTGGTCGCTCTCGTCGTTCACCGCCAGGCTCATCTGCAGCGCCTCCGTCCTGGCGCTCCTGAAACGCTCGGTCCGGTCGCGGTAAGGCCTGACCAGGAACTGCATGAAATCGTTCCTCAGCTCAGGATCGCCTATCCCGATTATCTCATCCATCTGGAACAGCGCGCTCGCGTCGACGGCGCCGAAACAGACGACTAACAGAAGCAGTCTTATCAGGTTTTTCATCTATATCCCCCTTCCCAAAAGTTGCCCAGTTCAATTATATGAATTTAGCCGCCGGCATAAATAAAAAACCCGCGTCTCCGCGGGTTTCTTTTGCGCCTTCAGAGCGCTACTTAATTTCCCAGGCGTCCGGGCCGGCGAGCAGGGTTTCCAGCTCCTGCCCTTTCGTGTCGCCTATTTCGGCCACCTGCCGGTAATAAAGCTCTTCGTAAGAGGGTTTCTCCGTTACCTTGAAAACCCCGACCGGCACCGGGAACTCGGGCTGGGTGAAGCCGCTGACCAGGTAAGCCATCTCGGCGTTGGTCTCATCGTAGACCGCCACCTCCGCCGGCACTTCACCGGCTTTGAACGTCACGATCTCCGGGCGGTAATTGCGGAAAGCTATGCCCTTGTCCTTGTTCTTGCCGAACACCAGCGGACGGCCGTGCTCCACCCTCAGCAGCAGGTCTTCCCTGGCCGCCGGGTCCTTGAGCGGTTCGAATTCCTTGTCGCTGAACGGCACGCATTTCTGCAGCACCTCCACGAAAGCCGTGCCGTTGTGCTTGGCGGCGCGCTCGAAAATGCGGGAAGTCCCGGCGATATCGTTGTCCAGGCCGCGGGCGACGAAAGTGCAGTCGAGTCCCACCGCGAGCCGCGCGGGGTTGAACGGGTAATCGATAGCCCCGAGCGGCGTGGTCTTGGTCTTGGTCCCCGGCTGGGTGGTGGGCGAGGCCTGGCCCTTGGTGAGCCCGTAGATGCGGTTGTTGAAGAGCACGATCTTAAGGCCGATATTCCTCCGGATGGCGTGCAGCATATGGTTGCCGCCGATGGACAGCCCGTCCCCGTCGCCGGTGATCACCCAGACCGACAGGTCAGGATTGGAGAGCTTCGCTCCGGTAGCCACGGGCAGCGCGCGCCCGTGCAGGGTATGGAAGCCGTAGGTGCTCATATAATAAGGGAAGCGGCTGGAACAGCCGATGCCGGAGATGACGGCGAACTTCTCGCGCGGCAGGCTCATGCCGGCCATCGTCTTCTGGATCATGTTCAGGATGGCGAAATTGCCGCAGCCCGGGCACCATTTGACGGGCAGGTTCGAAGAGAAGTCCTTGATGGTAAGCTTTGTGTTTTCCATGGCTCAGTTCCCCTTCAGGATCTCTTCTATCTTCGCCAGGACTTCGTCGGAATTGATCGGCTGGCCCTGCATCTTGTTGAGGCCGAGGGGTTCCAGCATGTAGGCGGAGCGCAGCAGCATCCTCAGCTGCCCCGTGTTCTCTTCGGGCACCAGCACTTTCTTGAAGCGCCGCATGAGGGGGCCCAGGTCCGACGGCATGGGGAAGATATTCCTGAGATGGACGGACGAGACGTTAAGCCCGGCTTTGCGGGCCGCTTTGACGGCCGTGGTGATGGCGCCATAGGTGGAGCCCCAGCCTACCACCAGCAAGCCCCCTTCGTTCTGCCCGTAGATGACGGTGGGCGGGATCTCCCTGGCCACCCCGGCCACCTTGTCGGCGCGGAGTTTGGTCATGAGCTCGTGGTTCTCGGGGTCGTAGCTGATGGCCCCGGTCCCGTCGGCCTTTTCAAGCCCGCCCACGCGGTGCTCGTAGCCGGCCAGCCCGGGCCAGGTCCACGGCCGCGCCAGGGTTTCCGGGTCGCGCATGAAGGACTTGTAGTCCGAAGGCGGGGGCAGCGGGGTCGTCTGGAATTTGGGCAGTTCGGAAAGCTTGGGGATGCGGAAGGGCTCAGAGCCGTTGGAAAGATAGGCGTTCGAAAGCACGATAACGGGGGTCATGTACTTCACCGCGAGGCGCGCCGCTTCCAGCGTGGTGTGGAAGCAGTCCGCCGGGCTGGACGCGGCCAGCACCACCAGGGGGCATTCCCCATGGCGGCCGTAGACGGCCTGCAGCAGGTCGGACTGCTCGGTCTTGGTGGGCAGGCCGGTGGAGGGCCCGCCGCGCTGCACGTTGATGATGACCATGGGCAGCTCGGCTATCACGGCCAGGCCCATAGCCTCGGCCTTGAGCGACAGGCCGGGCCCGCTGGTCCCGGTGGCGGCCAGTTCGCCGCCGAAAGCCGCGCCGATGGTCGAGCACATGGCGGCTATTTCATCCTCGGCCTGGAACACCACCACGTCCTGGGCGCGGTGCTTGGAAAGGGTCTGCAGGATCTCGGAAGCCGGGGTGATGGGGTACGACCCGTAAAAAAGCTTCTTCTTGAGCAGTTTCGCCGCGGTGATGAGCGCGTAGGCGGCCGCTTCGTTGCCGGTGAGGTTGCGGTATTTGCCGGGGGTCACCGGGCTCTTCCTCAGCTTGAACCTGGAGTCGAAGATCTCGGTGGCTTCGGCGTAATCATAGCCCGCCAGCAGCACCTTGTCGTTGGCCGCCGCCAGCTCCGGGGCCTTCTTGAACTTGGTCTGGATCCAGGCCCGCGTGGTCTCCAGCGGGAGGTCGTACATCCAGTAAAGCAGGCCCAGCAGGTAAAAATTCTTGCATTTCAGGACCTGCGCCTGGGTAAGCCCGGAATCTTTGAGGGCGGCTTCCGTCAGGGCGTTCACCGGCACGCCTATCACGCGGTAATTGGAAAGGGAACCGTCTTCGAGGGGATTCGACTTGTAGCCGGCCTTCTCCAGGGCGGCGGGCACGAAGGCCTCGGAGTTGGTGATGATGACCGAGCCCTTGTCCAGGTTCTTCAGGTTCACGGCCAGGGCCGCGGGGTTCATCGCCAGCAGCACGTCCGGCTTGTTGCCCGGGGTAAGTACGGATTCGTCGCCGAAGCTGATCTGGAAACCGCTGACGCCGGCGAGCGAACCGGCCGGGGCGCGGATCTCGGCGGGATAATCGGGGAGGGTGCTCAGGTCGTTGCCGGCGATGGCGGTGGCGTTGGCGAACTGGCTGCCTACCAGCTGGATGCCGTCTCCCGAGTCGCCGGCGAAGCGTACCGTTACGGAATTGAGCTGGCTGACGCTCACTTTCCTGCTGTTGTTGGCCTTATTCATTAGGAATTCGCCCTCTTTTTTTTCCCGGCTTTATTCACCCGGAAGACCGGGAAATACGGCGGTTTTTCCGCTGGACTTTACGCCAAGAATTATACTACAAATTATATTATAGAACTTCAAACGGGCGCCGGCCGGCAGCCCGCGCTCATTGCATGGAGAAACGATGAAATTACTTGAATACGAAGGCAAAGAGATTTTCGAACGCTACAAGATCCCCATGCTGCCGCGCTGCGGGGTGATCAAAATAGGCGACAGCCCGGATAAGCTGGTCATCACCGGCCCCGGCCCGTGGGTGGTGAAGGCGCAGGTGCTGGCAGGCGGCCGCGGCAAAGCCGGCGGCGTGAAGCTGGCGAAAACCCCCGCGGAAGCCCGCGACCTGGCCGGCAAAATGCTGGGCATGAAGATAATCACCCACCAGACGCAGGGCAAAGCCCTGACCGTGGAAGAAGTGCTGGTGGAGGAAGCCTGCGGCATAGAGCGCGAGATCTATATTTCGGCCGTGATGGACCGCAAAGCGGCCTGCCCGGCCATCATAGCCTCGGCCGAGGGCGGGATGTCCATAGAAGAGCTCGCCCACAGCCATCCGGAAAAGATAATCAAAGTCGCGGTGGACGCCGAAGCCGGCCTCCTGGACTTCCAGGCCCGCCAGCTGGCCTTCGACCTTAAGATCCCGCAGAAGAATTTCAAGGACTTCACCCTGCTCGCGAAGCAGCTGGTGAAGGTTTTCGTCGAGATGGACGCGAACCTGGTGGAGATCAACCCGCTGATAATCTCCAAGGACGGCCGGCTGCTGGCTATCGACTCGAAGATCGTCACCGACGACAACGCGCTCTTCCGCCACAAGGACCTGGAGGCGAAGCCCGACCACGAGGCTTCGGAGATAGAAAAGGAAGCCAAAGCCATCGGCATAAATTATATCGGCCTCGACGGGGACATCGGCTGCATGGTCAACGGCGCGGGCCTGGCCATGGCCACCCTGGACACGGTCAAGATGGCCGGCGGGGACGCCGCGAACTTCCTGGACGTGGGCGGCGGCGCCAGCGTGGACCAGATCACGCGGGCTTTCCAGATCATCCTGAAGGACCCCAAAGTTAAGGCCGTGCTGGTCAACATTTTCGGCGGCATCATGAAATGCGACAACATCGCCGCCGGCGTAGTGGAAGCTTCGAAGAAAGTGAAGATCCGCGTGCCCCTGATAGTGCGCCTTGAAGGCACGAACGTGGAGGCAGGCAGGGAGATCCTGGCGAAGTCCGGCATCAAGATAGAGCAGGCCGGGTCGCTTTGGGAAGCCGCGCAGAAAGCGGTGAAGGCGGCGAGGTAACACCATGTCCATACTCTTGAACAAGAAAACCAAACTGATAGTGCACGGTTTCACCGGGGCGCAGGGCTCTTTCCACGCGCAGCAGTGCCTGGACTACGGCTCGAACATAGTGGGCGGCGTGACCCCGTGCAAAGGCGGGACGCGGCACCTGGGCAAGCCGGTCTTCGACACGGCGCGCGAAGCGGTGAAAGCCACCGGAGCGAACGCCTCTCTTATTTTCGTCCCCCCGCCTTACGCGGCGGACTCGATACTCGAGGCCGCGGACGCGGGCGTGGAGGTCATCATCTGCATCACCGAGGGGATACCGGTGATGGACATGGTGCGCGTTAAAAAGCGCCTGCAGGCGCTGAAAGCCTCAGGCAGGAACATAACCCTGGTGGGGCCCAACTGCCCCGGCGTGATCACGCCCGGCGAATGCAAGGCCGGCATCATGCCCGGCTACATCCACGCCAAAGGCTCCGTGGGCGTGGTCTCGCGCTCCGGCACGCTCACTTACGAAGCCGTCTGGCAGGTGACCAGCCAGGGGCTGGGGCAGTCCACGGTGGTGGGCATCGGCGGCGACCCGGTGCAGGGCATGAATTTCGTAGATACCCTGAAACTATTCCAGGCCGACAAGCAGACCGAGGCCGTCATCATGATAGGCGAGATCGGCGGCTCGGCCGAGGAAGACGCGGCCGCTTATATAAAAAAAGAAATGACCAAGCCGGTGTTCTGCTTCGTGGCCGGCAAAACGGCCCCTCCCGGGCGCCGCATGGGCCACGCCGGGGCCATAGTGGAAGGCAATGCCGGCACGCATGCCTCGAAGGTGGAAGCGCTGAAGAAAGCCGGCGCGACGGTGCTGGACAATCTCTCGGAGATAGGCGCCGCGGTGGCGGCGAAACTGAAGCCCTCGAAGAAAACGAAGGCCGCGCGGAAATAGTACAATAGAGTCAGGAATCGTGGATCATGGATCCGTGATCCATGCCCCGCGATTCTCGATTTCAACATGATCAAACGCTACAAGATAGAGAACCACCAGGTCGTGCCCACCGAGGCCGAAACCCCCGCTATCTGGGTGGTGATAGCTCCCACCGAGGACGAGAAGAAGTGGCTGATCGAGAACTTCTCCCTGGACGAGCACAATTTCACTTCCGCTTTCGACCCCGAAGAGCCCGCCCGCATGGAGGTAGAGGACGACCATATCGACCTGATCTTCAAGCGGCCGAAGAACTACTCCTCCAAAGACCACTTCATGTTCAAGGTCTCCTCCATGGGGCTGTTCCTGTTCAAGGACAAGCTGATCCTGGCGCTCCCCGAGGAGCTCAACATGTTCTCCGGGAAGTACTTCAAGCATGTGAGCGGCATCCGCGAGGTCTTCCTCAAGCTCGTCTATAATTCGATCTTCCACTTCATGGAGCATCTCAAGGTCATCAACATGATCGCCGACGAGATAGAGAGCAAGATCACCTATTCCATGGAGAACAAGCACCTGATCAACATGTTCACCCTGGAAAAGAGCCTGGTCTATTACCTGAACGCCATCAACGCCAATTCCAGCGTGATAGAGCGCCTGAAGCACGTCGCCGACAAGGCCGGGTTCACTCCCCGCAGCATAGAATTCATCGACGACATCATGATAGAGAACCAGCAGTGCTACCGCCAGGCGGCCATCTACTCCAACATCTTCGCCTCGCTGGTGGGCGCGCGCGCCTCCATCGTCAGCAACAACCTCAACATCCTGATGAAGAACCTGAACGCCGTCGTCATCGCGGTGGCGGTCCCCAGCTTTTTCGCCGGGGTCGGCGGGATGTCCGAGCTCTGCACGGTCACCGGGATCACCAACCCGCAGCTGGCTTTCCTGGCCTTCATGGTGGTGATGGCCATACTGGGCCTCGGGACTTTCTGGCTCATAAAGAGCCTGGAAAAACACTAGCGCCGCAGCCCGCGCGGAGCCGCGGGATCCTTCGTCATTTACCTAATTATGCCTAAACTCTTCATTGTCTCTCTCGGCTGCCCCAAGAACCTTTCCGACGCGGAGGTGATGGCCGGCGAGCTGGCCGCCGCCGGCTGGACGCTCACCGCCGACGAAGAAGGCGCCGACGCGGCGCTGATAAACACCTGCGCCTTCCTCGGCTCCGCGGTGGAGGAATCCGAACGCGAGATCAAGCGCCTGCTGGCGCTGAAAGCCCGCGGCAAACTTTCGAAGGTCCTGGTCGCCGGCTGCCTGGTGGAAAGGGAAAAAGAGGGCCTGATGGCGCGCTTCCCCGGCCTGGACGCGCTGGTGGGGATAAACGCCCTTTCGAAAGCGGCCGAAGCCGTCGGACAGGGAAAGAACTATATCCTCCCCTCTGACGGGATCCTCGCCTCCCCCCGCCTGAAGACCCGCCTGACCGCGCCGCACAGCGCCTACCTCAAGATCGCCGACGGCTGCGACAACCACTGCGCCTACTGCCTTATCCCTTCCATCCGCGGCTCCTTCCGCTCGAAGCCGGTGCAGGAACTGGCCGAAGAGGCGAAGAAACTGGCCGAGAGCGGCGCCGTGGAGATCTCGCTGATAGCGCAGGACACGACCTCCTACGGCACGGACCTTTACGGCAGGCCCCGCCTGGCGTGGCTGCTGAACACGCTGGTGCTGATCAAGAGCGTGAAGATGTGGCGGCTGATGTACGTTTACCCCGAGCGGATCACCAAAGAGGTGATAGAGATCATGCGGGCCAACAAGAGCATGTGCCATTACCTGGACATGCCCCTCCAGCACATCTCCGACCGGGTGCTGAAAAGGATGAACCGCACCTCGACGGAAAAATCCATCAGGACGAAGATCGCGGAACTGCGCAAAGCCATGCCCGACATCGCCCTCCGCACGAACTTCATCGTCGGCTTCCCGGGCGAGACCCAGGAAGATTTCAACAGGCTGCTGGCTTTCGTTAAAAAGACCCGCTTCGACAATGTGGGGGTCTTTAAATATTCGGCCGAGCCCGGAACCACCGCGGCCGGCTTCCCCGGGCAGGTCCCGGAGGACGTGAAAGAAGAGCGGGCGCAGGCGCTGATAAGCGCCCAGAGCGCGGTGATAGACGTGATCAACTCGGGGCTGAAAGGCAGGAACATCGAAGTCCTTATGGATTCGCCCCGCTTCGGCCGCACTTACCGCGACGCGCCCGAGATCGACGGCCGGGTGGAAGTGGAGCCGGACGAAAAAAATACGCTCAAGGCGGGCGACCTGGTGAAGGTGAAGATCACCGAAGCCACCGGCTACCTGCGCCGCGGGAAAGCGGTCTGACCCCCGCCTTCGCCGCAAAAAAGAGAACGCCCGGCTTTCGCCGGGCGTTCTCTTTCACGACGGAACTCAGTAAAGCCCTTTTTCGATAAGTTCCTCGTCGTCCATGCCGAAGTGATGGGCTATCTCGTGCATCAGCACGTTGCGGATCTCGCGCTTCAGCGCCCCGCTAGAGCAGGACGATTCTATGTTCAGCTTAAAGAGAGTGATCTTATCCGGCATCGCCCCGCTGTAGGCCTGCCCCCGGTCCAGCTGCGACACCCCTTCATACAGCCCCAGAAGCCCGCGGCCGAAACGCTTGACCTGGGCCGGCGAAGGCGCCGCGCGGACGATCACCGCCACATTGTCCAGGCGCCCCTTAAAAAACGCCGGCAGCGACCTGATGGCCGCCGCCGTTTCTTTTTCAAATTCTTCGAGGGTCATTTATTTGGAAATAAAATAGATGCCGCCGGACAGCAGCAGGGTCCCGATAAGCTTGTTGACGGAGAAGCTCTCGCCCAGGAAGAGCAGGGCGAGCACGAACGTGACGGCGGGATATGTGGAGCTCAGCGGGACTATCTTGGTGGCTTCCCCGCCGGACAGGGCCTTGAGGTAGAAGAACACGCCGCCCATGGAAACGAGGACGCTGGCCATTACGAAGATCGGCCCCAGCTTATCCGAGCCCACCAGCGCCTGCTTCGTGGGCGCGTACTTCCAGGCTATGAGCGGAGCGAAGACAAGGATCATGAACAGCGTGCGCACGTAAAAAGCGCCTGCCGGGTCCATATGGTCGAGGCTGATCTTGTCGAAGAACGCGCCCAGGCCCCAGCCGAGGATGGCGAGCAGCAGGAAAATGATCGTTGATAGTTCCATGATAGATAGAAAGACTTACCTGAATTTCAACACAGAGCCACGGAGGGGGAGGAGTAAGAGGAGAAAAAAATGATATATATTTAACGCCTGCCTCCTCTCTTCTCATCTTCCTCCGTGTCTCTGTGGTGAATTTCTTTCTCTTGCCCTTTACGGCGGGGGCAGGGAGCCGGGCAGCTGGGCCTCGGTGAAGGGTTTTTTGAGATAGTTATCTATGAATTCCACAAAGCCCCATTCGTCTTTATAAGTCTTGGCCTCTTTATACATCGCCACGGCTTTCTGCCTGTTCCCCATCAGGTCGAACACGTTGCCCAGCCTGACTATAGCCCAGACGGCCCAGCGCGCGGGAGAGACCGAGGGGTCTTCTTTTATCGTAGCCGCGGCTTTGGCGAAATAGTCGGCGGCCTCTTCGTACTTCTTCTCGGCCAGGTAAGTGCTGCCTATGGCGCTCAGCACGCGCGGCAGGTACCGGCGCCGGTAGGCCGGAACGCCGTCGTTTATAGACTTCAGGTACGCCAGCGACTCTTTGCGCGATTCTTCGTATTTCTTGTCTTCGTACAGGGAAACTATCTCCACGAAATGCATCTGCGGGTGCACCGGGTACGCGGCGCGCAGTTCGCGCGACCATTTAACGGCCAGGTCCGGGTTGGCGTATTTCCCGCCCGTCTGGGTGTAGATCTCGATCAGGAGGAGCTTCGCCCCCAGAGCGTTGAAGTAGCCCTTCTCTCTGCAGAGGTTCAGGTATTCCAGGCCCTTCTTCGCGTCGCCGCTCACCAGCAGCCTGGAGAAGAACTTCACCACGCCGGGCAAAGTGCCGGCGTAGTATTCGTACATCCCGATCCCGAGATAGGCGTCGTAAAGTTCCGGGTCTATTTTGGCCGCCATGCGCGTGTTGGAGATCGCTTTCTTCCCGTCGAAATAAGCTTTGAACCAGCGGTGCTGCATCATGGCCAGGCGCGCGCGCAGGCCGTAGATCCCGCCCACCGCCAGGTAGGCATTGGCGTCGCCGGGGTGCTTCTTTATCCATTTCAGCCCTACGTCCACGGCCTTATCGGTCAGGTCGGAGTATTCCTTCTCCAGTTTCGGGTCGGACTCGTCCTCCAGGTACTCGAGGTGGGCCCATTTGGCCATGGCTATGCCGAAAATCGGGAACGGGTGGTCGGGATATTTCTGCAGGGCCAGGTTGAACTGCTTCTCGGCCTCGGGCAGGTCCACGGCATAGATGGCGTCGAGGCCTTTCTTGGAGAGGATCCTCAGTTCTTCCGGCAGAGGTTCGTATTTGGGCGCGGCCGCCAGCGCTGTTGAGGCGCAGAAAGCCAGCGCCGCGGTGAAGAGTAACTTTCTCATAGCGTTATTTTATCCGCTCCCATATATTTGCGCAGGACCTCGGGCACTACGACCGAGCCGTCCTCCTGCTGGTAATTCTCGAGGACGGCGGCGAAGGTGCGGCCCACGGCCAGGCCGGAGCCGTTGAGGGTGTGGACGAACTCCGTCTTCCCGCCCTCGGCGCGCTTGAAGCGGGTGTTCATGCGGCGGGCCTGGAAATCCCCGCAGTTCGAACAGGAGGAAATTTCCCTGAACGCGTTCTCGCCGGGCAGCCAGACTTCCAGGTCGTAGGTCTTGGCGGAGGAGAAGCCCATGTCCCCGGTGCAGAGCTCCAGCACGCGGTAAGGGATCCTGAGGAGCTTGAGGATCTTCTCGGCGTCGGCGCGCATGCCCTCCAGGGCGGCCATCGAATCTTCCGGCTTCGCGAAGCAGACCAGCTCCACCTTGTTGAACTGGTGGTTGCGGATCAGCCCGCGGGTGTCCTTGCCGTAGGAGCCGGCCTCCTGCCTGAAGCACGCGGTATAGGCGGTGAACTTCTTCGGCAGCTCGTCCTCTTTCAGAATGTCGCCGCGGTACATGTTCGTCAGCGGCACCTCCGCGGTGGAAATGAGATACAGCGGCGGCGTCCCGGTAGTCTTGTAGAGGTCTTCCTCGAACTTCGGCAGCTGGCCGCTGCCGGTCATGGTCTCAGGGGTCACCAGGAAAGGCGGGAAGATCTCGGTGTAGCCGTGCCCGGCCGTGTGGGTGTCCAGCATCAGCTGGATCAGCGCGCGCTCCAGCCTGGCCCCCTGGCCGCGGAGCAGCGCGAAGCGGGCGCCTGAAAGTTTGGCGGCCATCGCGAAATCGAGGATCCCGAGCTTCTCGCCCACGGCGTGGTGGTCGAGCGGCTTGAAGGAGAAAGCCCTTTTTTCCGAGATATCTTCGAAGACGACCTTGTTGTCCTTGGGCCCGCCGCCCTTCACTACGCCGGGATCCGGCAGGTTGGGGACGCTGAGCAGCAGCAGGTTCAGCTCTTTTTCCAGGGCCGCGGTGTTCTCTTCGCGCGCCTTGACGGCTTCCTTCGCGGCGGCGGCTTCGGCCATGGCGGCCTGGGCGGCGGCTTCGTCCCTGGAGGCTTTGGCCACCTGGATCTTCTTGGAAACCTCGTTGCGCTTCGAGCGCAGTTCCTCTATCTCGGCGAGGGCCGCGCGGTAGGCGGTATCTTTCTCCAGGATCTGCTCCAGGACAGGCAGGTAGTTCCCGCTCCGTTCGGACATGGCGGTCTTCGCCTTATCCGGGGCGGCGCGGAGAAGTTTAATATCGAGCATGGGGGACTCCGTTCAGGGTTTGGCCGTTTCGGACGGCAGGATGCTTATGATGGCTTCGCGCATTATCGCGGCGGGCTCGTCGCCCTGGCGGGGGCTCAGCATCACGTCCATCTTAAGGGCCGTCGGCGCGAAGCCGCTGTTCCTGAGCTTGTTCAGCTGGATCTGCAGTTCGAAGCGGATGACCTTGGCCTGTTTTTCGGACGAAGGGCCGACCTTGGAGACGCGGACTTCCTCCACCAGGAACGGCACGCCCCAGAAAGCTTTTTCCGGCGCGGCGCCTTTTTTCAGGAGCCGGAGGCTCAGCGCGTAGCGGAGCACCAGGCCTTCCACCGGCTTAGCGGTGGGGTTGCGCAGCGTGACGATGGCCCGGACATTGTCGGGGAACTTGAAATCGGGGGCGGTGCGCAGGTCCGCCACCGGGGCGAACGGGGTGCGGTTCTTGCCGGCCAGCTTCGAAACCTCCCAGTCCACCTTGACCAGCTCTATCTGGGAAAAGGCCGGGGCGGCGGAAGCCGCGCAAAGAAGAAAAGCGCAGAACAGGGAACGCGGGAAAGATATCGTAGTCATCATAGTTCTCCGTAAATAAACTGATTTTCAGCCGGCGGATTCAAGGACGGCCGCCAGGGCCGCTTCCATATTCTCGGGGATGATCGCTATGACCTCGCTGCGCGTGACCTTATCGTCGCACCGGAGGTCCAGCGTCACCGTGACCAGGCTGTGCCGCCCGGAACGGCCGAGGGAGGTCCACAGCGCCTCCAGCAGGAAACGCGGCTCGCCCTGCACGCATTTCGGGGCGGAAGGCAGGAAGCTTCGCTTGAGCGTGTTCGAAAGCGAGCTTATCAGCGCGTTCACTATTATGTTGCCCAGCTCGGAAAGCAGCAGCTCCTGCGCCTGGTTGAGGTTCGGCAGCTTCGAGAAAGAAAAGCCCAGGAAACCGCGGGAGATCGTCTCGATATCGTCGGGGCGGAAGATCACCATGGAGGTGAACGGGTATTCGCCGCGCACCTCGAAGTACACGGCCGCTCCCGTGCCGCCGGGACCGGAGGAATGGTCCTTGATCGCCTCTTCCATGCTGCGGCAGGAGACCCGCGCGGCCGAGACGCTCCATTTCCCCGCCGAGATGCGGGACAGCTTGGAGACGCACTTTTCGAGGCTCGCCACCGCTATCCGCTCCAACATTTTGTTCGCTTTAGCGTCCATATCAGGCCTGGGACAGTTCCTTCATCAGCGCTTTGAAATCTTCGTAAGAGAAAGGCTTGCGCAGGATCGCGGCCACGCCTTTATCGGACAGCCGGCGGTCTATCTCATCCTGCTCCACGGCCGTCACCACCACGACCCGCGCCGCGGGATCCACGGCCCGCAGGTCCCCGAGTATCTCCACTCCGGACCTGCCCGGGAGTATCAGGTCCAGGAAAACCACGTCCGGCTTGAATTTTTTAAAAAACTCCACCGCGCTGGGGCCGTCCTCGGCCTCGGCCACCACTTCGTGCCCCAGTTTTTCCAGCAGGGACTTGATGGTGTATCTAGTAAGTGCGTTATCTTCAACCAGCAGTACTCTCATGTTTCCCCCTAAACCCCCGTTTTTCCCGCACTTTCACCGCTTTCCGCGCGGCCAAAGTGCGGGGCACGGTATCAGCTCAGCAGCAGCAGGCGCACTCGTTCTTGGGCTGGCCGGCGGCTTTCTTCTTCAGCATCTCGGCCGCGTTGGTCTTTTCCCATTCGAAGCCGGGGCGGCCGAAGTGGCCGTAGGAAGCGGTCTTCCTGAAGATGGGAGAGCGCAGCTTCAGCGTCTTGATGATGCCGCGGGGCGTCAGGTCGAAGCTGGAGCGGACGATCTTGGACAGCTTCTCGTCGGCTATCGTGCCGGTGCCGTGGGTGTCCACGTAGAGGCCGACGGGCTCGGCCACGCCGATGGCGTAGGCCAGCTGCACGGTGCATTCCTCGGCGAGCTTGGCCGCCACGATGTTCTTGGCGATATAGCGGGCCATATAAGCGGCCGAGCGGTCCACCTTGGTGGAGTCCTTGCCGCTGAACGCGCCGCCGCCGTGCGGGGCCACGCCGCCGTAGGTGTCCACGATGATCTTGCGGCCGGTCACGCCGGTGTCGGACTGGGGCCCGCCGACCACGAACTTGCCGGTGGGGTTGATGTAGATCTTGGTGTTCTTGTCGATCAGCTTCTTGTCGATCACCGGGGTGATGACGGCCTCGATGATCTCTTTGCGGGACTTCTCGGTTATCTGGTGGCCGCTCTTGTCCAGGATCTCCTCGGTGTGCTGGGAGGAGACCACGATGGTCTCGATGCGGGCGGGCTTCCCGTCATGGTACTCGACGGTGACCTGGGTCTTGCCGTCGGGGCCGAGGTAGGGGAGGATGTTCTTCTTGCGCACTTCCGCGAGGCGCATGGAGAGGCGCTGGGCCAGCTGCAGGGGCAGGGGCATCAGTTCCGGGGTCTCGTTGGAAGCGTAGCCCACCATCAGGCCCTGGTCGCCGGCGCCGCCGGTGTCCACGCCCTGGGCGATATCGGGGGACTGGCGGCCGATCACGTTGATGACGGCGCAGGTCTCGTAGTTGAAGCCGTATTTCGCGTGGGTGTAGCCTATCTCTTTGATGACCTGGCGGGCGAGGGTGTCGATGTCGACGTAGGTCTTGGTGGTTATTTCGCCGCCGACGACCACCATGCCGCGGGTGATGAACGTTTCGCAGGCTACGCGGCCCGCGGGGTCCTTCTTCATTATCTCGTCAAGTACGGCGTCCGAAATCTGGTCGCATACTTTGTCGGGGTGCCCTTCGGTCACCGACTCCGAGCTCACGTATCTTTTACCTTTGAAGTTCATGTTTTTCCCTCCTGAATTTATCCGCAAATTATATCAATTTACCTACCCCACCAGTTTGACGGCCAGGTCCAGGAACTTCTTCGTGTTCTCCGGGCCGTCCGTTTCGGCGTAGGTGCGCAGCAGGGGCTCGGTGCCCGACGGGCGCATCAGCACCCACCAGTCGTTGTCGAGCACGATCTTGAGCCCGTCGATGGTGTTGGTCTCGGTGATCTTGTGCCCCAGCAGCAGCTTGGGCAGCTTCTTCTTTATCTTCACCGCGAAAGAGTGCTTGTTCGGGATGGGCTTATCGATCTTGAAGTCCCTGCGGACGAAGCAGGACTTGCCGTATTTCTTCTCGATCTCGGCGTACATGGCCGAGACGGTCTTGCCGGTCTTCACCGCCATTTCCATGATGAACAGCGCTGTCAGCGCGCCGTCGCGCTCGGGCAGGTTGCCCTTCCAGCAGTAGCCGCCGGATTCCTCGACGCCGAAAGTCACGTCCTCGTTGAGCATCTTCTCCGCTATATACTTGAAGCCTACCGGGACTTCGTCGAAAGCCAGGTTGGCGGCGCGGGCGATGCGCTTGGTGAGGAAGCCCATGGACACGGCCTGCACGATCTTGCCCTTGTACTGGCCTTTGGAAAGCAGGTACTCCAGCATCAGCGGGGCGGTCTGGCAGGGCGTCATATACTGCCCTTTGTCCGAGACCAGCGCGAAGCGGTCCGCGTCCCCGTCGAGAGCCACGCCGAACAGCGCTTTATGCTTCTTGACCTCGGCGGCCAGGTCCAGGAGGTTCTTCTCCACCGGCTCCGGCGAGATCCCCCCGAACAGCGGGTCGTGCCTGTCGCGCAGCTTTATCACGTTCTTGGAATTAAAAAGTTCGCCGGCGGTCTCGGCCCCGACGCCGTACATGAAGTCTATGACCACGGGCCCGGCCAGCTTGGCCAGGGTTTTCGCCGCCGGGATCTTGGAGTTGAGATACTCCACGTAGACGGGGCGGAAATCCTTCACGGTGACCGGCGCGCCCGAAGGCTTCATGGGGACAGCCTTGGCCACGTAATTCTCGATCTCGGCGGTGACCGAAGGAGGGGCGGAGCGCCCGTTCTGCTTCACCTTGATGCCGTTATAATGATGGTTATTGTGGCTGGCGGTGATCACCACCCCTATCCCGTAGGCCTTGGCGGTGAGCAGGCTGATGGCCGGCGTGGGCAGCGGGGAAGAACCGAGCGCGACTTCGAAACCGTTGGCGGCGATAATGTCCGCCATCGTCCGGGCGAAGAGGTCCGACATGAAGCGCCTGTCGTAACCTATGGCCACGGTCGGCTTCTCGGTGCGCATATACTTGTAGGACAGGTAATCGGCCATGCCCTGCGCCACTTTCCTTACGACGTCGTAGGTGAAATCTTTAGCTATGATGCCGCGGAAACCGTCAGTACCGAAAGAAATATGGTTTGACTGGTGGGAACTCATTTAAGCCTCTCTTTGAAACTAAGGTCGACAGCCGCCTGGCGTCCGGCCTTATATGCCGGAAACTTATATATATTATTAAAATTAAAGGGATAACTCAAATACCCAGGCCGGAAAGCAGGGCCGGCAGGTCCTTTTGCATCGCCAGCGTGACGGCCCTGGCCGGAGCCGGGCTCAGCCCCGTTTCTATCACCCCGGCCACCCCCAGACCGCGCAGGGCGCGCCTGTCCTTTATCAGCGACCGGCCGCAAACCACGATAACTGGCTTTTTCAGCCGGCGGGCGGAGGCTATGGCCGCTCCGGGCGCCTTTCCGTAAAAGGTCTGGCGATCGAAACAGCCTTCCCCGGTTATCAGCAGGTCCGCGCGCGCGAGTTTTTTTTCGAACCCGGTCTTTTCCAGCACGAAGGCGGCCCCGTTATCCAGCTCGGCCCCGAAAAAAGCCGCCAGCCCCGCCCCCAAGCCGCCGGCCGCTGCTCCGCCGCGCAGACCGGACACGTCCAGGTTGAGGCACTCTTTTACAACGCGCGCGTAATTGCGCAGCGCCGCCGCCATAAATTTCACTTCCCGCGGGCCGGCCCCTTTCTGCGGGCCGAAAACCCGCGCCGACCCGAGCCTGCCGCAGAGCGGATTTCTTACGTCGGCGAGCCCGGTCACTTCAACCCCTTTCAGCAGCTCGCGGGTATGCCCGGTGAAGATAGCCGCCAAGGAGGCCAGGCCGCGCGCCCCGCGCGCTATGGGCCGGCCCGCTTCGTCCAGGAGCGAGAAGCCGAAAGCCTGGGCGCAGCCGGCGCCGCCGTCGTTGGAGGCGCTGCCGCCGAGGCCCACTATGATCTTTTTCGCCCCCCTCAGCACGGCTTCGGCCATCAGGGCGCCGACTCCGCGGGTAGAGGCGTCCAGCGGGCGCAGTTTCAGGGCTTCCAGCCGCCCCAGGCCCGAAGCTTCGGCCATTTCGATGACGGCCGTCCGCCCGGCCATAAGCCAGCGGGCCGTCACCCTGGCGCCCAGGGGCCCTTCGACCCGGCTGCGCATTATTTCTCCGCCAAGGACGGGGCGCAGCGCGTCCAGCAGGCCATCCCCCCCGTCGGCGATGGGAAGCACCTCCGCGTCAGCCCCCGGGCGGACCCGGCTTACGGCCCTGGCGGCGGCCGCGCCGGCGGCGGCGGCGGTCAGCGTTCCCTTGAAGGCGTTGGGGGCTATCAAAATCTTCATGCCTAAATGATAGAATAAAGGTGTAGCCGTAAGCGAGAAGACAGCGGAAGCGCCCGCGGACCGGCGGCGCACAGGAAGCGGCTTAACTTCAAATGAACCCCACAAAACCCAGCATTGTATACCGCTATAAGAACGGGCTCTACGTGAACCTCACGAACCGCTGCCCGACGGCCTGCGTTTTCTGCGTCAAGAACGCCTGGAAGATGGACTACCACGGCAGCAACCTGAACCTCGCCGGCGCGGACCCCTCGCCCGCCGAGGTCCTGACGCTGGCCAAGGAGCAGTGGGCGGCGGCCCCTTTCGAAGAATTCGTTTTCTGCGGGTACGGCGAACCGACCATGCGCCTAGAGGCCCTGCTCACCTGCGCGCGCCTCATCAAGAACGGCCGCGCCGAACCGATCCCGCGCAACATCAGGATACGGCTCAACACCAACGGCCTGGCCAACGCCGTCTGGGGCCGCAACGTGGTCCCCGAAATGAAAGGCCTCATCGATTCGGTGCATGTCAGCCTGAACTCGGCCGACCCCGTCCAATGGCTGGAAATAATGCGCCCGATGGACCCCTGGGCCGCCACCGGCTTCGAGAAAGTAAAGGAATTCATCCGCGAGGCCGTGATGCTGCTGCCCGAGGCCTATGTCACCGCCGTCGAGGGTCCCGGCCTCGACGTCGAGAAGTTCAAGGCCCTGGCCGGGCAGCTCGGCGCCGAGCCCCGGCTGAGGCCGAGGCTGGAGGAAGAGCAGTGATCGAGCGCAAAGCCCTTTTGCTGCTTATCGCGGCAGCCGCCTTCGCGCTGGTCAGCGTGCCCAGCGTGCTCTTCAACAACGCCATCAAGAAGTACTTCAGCTTCGTGGGCCACTGGAGCGTGGCCAACATAAAACCCTCCCGGACCGGGATCATCCCGCCCACGCATCTCCGCGCGGAAAGGCCCTCCGAGCCGCCCCAGCCCGAACTGCGCTTTGTAAAATTCTCGGTGAAGGTGGCCGGCGCTAAGGAAGTAAAGATCACCGGCGATTTCAACAAGTGGAACCCCGACGCCCTGTCCCTGGTGAAAAAGGACGGCAAGACCTGGGAAGCCCTTGTGCCCCTGCCGCCCGGCAGGTACAAGTACCTTTGCCGCATCGACGGCCAGGAAGTGCTGGACCCGCTCAACCCGGACACCGACATGGAAGCCGGCCGTAAAGTTTCAGTCCTCACCGTAAAATAATTTTTTTAATAGGGGGAAATTGCCACAAAGAGGCACAAAATAAACGACATTCCCTTTCCTCAATTTTTCTCTCTTGTGCCTCTTTGTGGCTATATCTGCAGGTCCGCAATATAAAATTTATGAAGAAGACTTTAGGCGCTCTTGCTCTCTCCGTTCTTTTTCCCGCCTTGCTGCCCGCGCAGCAGGCGGTGCTCTGGGTTCCCGCCGATTCCGCCGGGACCGAACAGGTCGTGGCCGCGCTCGAGCAGAACGCCGGCCTCCGGCTTACCGCCGCCTTCTCCTCGCTCCCTAAAAACCTGGAAGAGCGCGTCAAAAAGCTCGAAAAAGACGGCCGGCTGGAACTCGCGCTCCGCCCCGCCGGCGACCCGCCGCTGCCGCTGCTCTACTACCCCGCCGCGCCGGAAGTAAAATGGGCGGGCAAGCCGTCCACGGCGCCTCTCGCGACCGACCAGTATTTCCTCGCGCTGCGCCTCAGCCTGGCCCGGGACGAGGCGTTCAAAGCCTATAAAAAGGCGCCCGCCGGGCTGGTCAACCCTCCCGGCGGCATCGTCGCCGATTATTTCCCTATAGCCAAAGCCCTGGGCGTGAAGTGGCTGGCCTGCGGCCCCCTCGCGTCCACCGCCGCGGCGGTGCTGGAAGCCGGCGGCGTCTACGCCGTGCCTTTCGTGAATTTCTCCACGGCCCCGGCCGCCTCCGGCGGCCCGGTCTTCACCCTTTTCGACGAGACCTCCGCGCCCGACCCCGCGGCCCTGCGCGCCATGCTCCTGGCCGAGCTGAAGGCCTCCGTCCCGCAGAAACGCCTCACCGTCTCGGAAGCGCTTAAGACCGCGCTCTCCACCGGTGCGGCCCCCGCCGAAATAGCGGCGGCGGCCTCGCCCTGGAGCGGGGATTATACTCCCTGGGCTTCCGCTCCCCTCCAGGCCGGCGCGCTCGCCGCCCTGGCGCAGACCAGGACCGACCTCATGCTGCACCTCAACGCCTCGCAGGGCAATTATCCGAAGGCGTCCCCGGCGTTCGAAGAGTATTTCTCCGCCGAGGACGGCGGAAAACTGCGGGCCCTGGCCTCCGCCGACGCCGAGGCCGCCAGCGAGACCGAAATAGAGCTGAGGAACGCCCTCGGCAACGCCTACAGACTTATGCAGAAGGCCCCCCCGCCCTGGGTATTCTCCAGCCTGGCCGACGCGGCCTCCGCGCCCGAGCAGGCCGAAAAGATCCGGATCGCCGAACTGCCCGGCGGCTTCGAGCTCACCAACGTCTCCAGGGCCCCGGCGCCCCCCGCCAGAACTCCCGGGCTGCCCTCCGCCGCCGACCCCAACCGCATCTGGAAGCTCGCCGGTCTCAGGGTGGAATCGGACCCGGAAGGGATCCTCTTCCAGTTCATCCCGCTGGCGGTGGACAACGCTTTCAAGAACCCGTCCGGTTTCAGCCACGTAAGGCTGGACCTGTATATCGACGTGAACCACCGCCCGCGCGCCGGCATGTCCCGGCCGCTCGAAGGCCGCCCGCTGCGGTTCTTCCCGGAGAACGCCTGGGAATACGCCATTGAGGCGACGCCCAAGGGCGCCACCCTTTATAAAGTTACGCCCAGGGGCCCGGTTCCGGCCGGCTCCCTGAAAGTTACCACGGAGGAAGGGCGCATCACGGTGCGCGTGCCGGCGGACCTGCTCAAGGGGAACCCGGCGCTCTGGGGCTATGCCGCCCTGATGCTGGCCCCTAAAGAAGGCGGCGGCTTCGTCATCACGGATTATATAGCGGCGCAGATCGACAACGGCTACATCTACGCGGTGCTGCCGGGAAAACTCTAAACTCACGGGGGGGGCTCAATGGCCGACAGGGATGAAATAGTTTCTTTCACGGATTCTTACCTGGACTCGAAGAACATCAAAGACATGTCGCAGAACGGCCTGCAGGCCGAAGGCCGGTCCGAAGTGAAAAAGATCGCTTTCGGCGTTTCGGCCTCGCTCGAATGCGTCAAGCGCGCGGCCGCCTGCGGCGCGGACATGCTGATAGTCCACCACGGCCTGCTCTGGGGCCGCTCCCAGCCGTTCACCGGCTCCTACAAGCGCAAGCTGGAGACCTTGTTCCACACCGGCCTTTCGCTCTGCGCCTGGCACCTCCCGCTGGACAAGCATCCCGTCTGCGGGAACAACGCGCGGCTGCTCAAAATGCTCGGCGCCGGGAACCTTAAGCCTTTCGCTTATTACGACGGGGTCAGCATAGGCTTCAGCGGGACTTTCGCCAAGCCCCGCGCGATGGGCGAGATAGCCGCGGCGCTGGCCATCAAGCTGGATGCGGAGCCCCTCTGCTTCAGGTTCGGAACCGAAAAGATCAGGACCGTCGGCGTGGTGAGCGGCGGCGCGGCCAGCATGTTCGAGCAGGCGGTAGCGGCCGGGCTGGACCTCTACATCACCGGCGAAACGGGGGAATTCGTGCAGGAATTCGCGAGGGAGAACCGCGCCAACTTCGTGGCGGCGGGCCACTACAACACCGAGAAGCCCGGCGTACAGGCGCTGGCTGAAGTGCTCAAAAATAAGTTCAAGGTGAAGACAGAATTCATCGACATACCGAACCCGGCGTAAACGGGAAGGGATAAAAAAGAGCGGCCGCCGGGAAACCGGCGGCCGTTCTTTTTACGAGGGCTTCCCCCTACTTGTTCCAGGCGTCCACTTTAAGCGGGGCCAGCTTGCTGTGATGCCTGCCGTAGAGGAAGTAGATCGTTATGCCGATGGCCATCCAGATTATCAGCCGCAGCCAGGTGGCCCACGGCAGGAACAGCATCTGCCCGACGGTCACGATGATGCCCAGCGCGGGGATCAGGGGCACCAGAGGCGTCTTGAAAGGGCGCTTCAGGTCGGGGTGGGTCCTGCGCAGCACGATGATGCTGGCGCAGACGATGGCGAAGGCCAGCAGCGTGCCGATGGAGACCATCTCGCCCAGCGCCCCTATCGGGAAAAAGCCGCCCAGCAGCGCCGCCACCGCGCCGGTCGCAATAGTGGTGACATGCGGGGTGCGGAACTTCGGGTGCACTTTCGAGAAGAAAGCCGGCAGCAGGCCGTCCAGGGACATCGCGTAGAAAATACGCGGCTGGCCGAGCAGCAGCACCAGCATCACCGACGAGAGCCCGGCGATGGCGCCTATCTTGATGAACTTCCGCAGCCAGAAGAGGCCGGGACCGGCGGCGTTCACGCCCACCGCTATCGGGTCCGGGACCAGCAGTTCTTTGTAGCTCACTATGCCGGTCAGGGTCAGCGCCACGGCGATGTAGAGCACGGTGCAGACCGCCAGCGAGGCCAGGATGCCGATGGGCATGTCGCGCTGGGGGTTCTTGGCCTCCTGCGCGGCCGTCGAGACGGCGTCGAAGCCTATATAGGCGAAGAAGATCACGCCCGCCCCGCGGAAGACCCCGCTCCAGCCGTACTGGCCGAAAGTCCCGGTGTTGGCCGGCATGAACGGGTGCCAGTTGGCGGCGTTGATATAGGAAAAGCCGAAGGCTATGAACAGGATGACGACTATCACCTTGGCGAAAACCGCGACGTCGTTGACGGAGGCGGATTCCTGGATGCCGACCACCAGCAGCGCCGTGACGGCGGCGATGATAAGGACGGCAGGCAGGTTGATTATCGCCCCCGTGGCGGTCCAGCCCGCGACGTGGTCGAAGGCGAACGGGGCGCTGGAGATCGACGCCGGGATATTTATCCCGAAATCGCGCAGGAAGCTGGTTACGTAGCCGCTCCACCCCACGGACACCGCGGCCGCGCCGAAGAGGTATTCCAGGATCAGGTCCCAGCCTATGATCCAGGCCAGCAGCTCGCCGATGGTAGCGTAGGAATAGGTGTAGGCGGAGCCCGCGATGGGGATCATCGAGGCGAACTCGGCGTAGCAGAGGCCCGCGAAAGCGCAGCCGACGGCCGAGATGATGAAGGAGAGCACTATGGCCGGCCCCGCGTACTGCGCGGCCGCCTGCCCCGTCAGGACGAAGATGCCGGCGCCGATGATGCCGCCGATGCCGAGCAAGGTGAGGTTCAAGGGCCCCAGCACGCGCTTCAGCGAATGCTCTTTCTCAGAAGCCTGGTCCATCAAAGCTGTTAAAGATTTCTTCCTGAATAATGCCTGCATAGCCCTCCATATTTAAGAACAGAATTGTCAAATCCTACTAATTCCCGCGCCCCCTGTACAACGGCGGAGTATTTTTGTTTACTTGAACAAATGAATAAAAAGACCGGTTATCTCCTGCTTCTTTGCGGCCTTGGCGTGCTCCTCGCGAGCGCGCTCATGCTCTGGAAGATCTTCTACGGCACGATGCAGCCGCCGCAGGCTTTCAGCTCGGAGAGCGTCATCACCGTCGCCATGCCCAACGGCGCGGCGGTGAACGTGCCGCTGCCGCCTCACGTTAACCGTTTCGCGAACCTGTCCCTGGGCTTCATGCTGATGTTCTTCCTGGCGGTCGTGGGCGGCAAGATAGGCGGGCTGGGCGTAAAATTGATAAACGGCCCCGCGGCGCCGCCCGCGCCGAAGTGACCGGCGGAAGCGACGCCGCCAAATAAAAAAGGCCCGGATGTCCGGGCCTTTTTTTTGAGCCTCGACGAGCTAGAACAGCCCCGTGATATTTCCCTCGGCGTCTATGTCTATATTCTCGGAAGCCGGGTGCTCGGGCAGGCCCGGCATGCGCATTATGTCGCCGGTGATAGGGATCAGGAAGCCCGCCCCGGAGGCTATCTCTATTTCGCGCACCGTCACCACGAAGTCCTTCGGCCGGCCTATCAGCTCCGGGTTGTCCGACAGGGATTTCTGGGTCTTAGCGATACAGATCGGCAGCTTGTCCAGCCCCAGCCCGATTATTTTCTCCAGGTCTTTCTTCGCCCTGGCCGTGTAATCGATGTATTTCGCGCCGTACATCTTGCCGGCGATGGCCTCTATCTTTTTCTCCACGGGCCATTCCCATTCGTAGACCGGTTTGAAGCTGCAGGCCTTGTTGTCCTCCACGGCCTTAGCGACTTTTTCCGCCAGCTCCAGCGCCCCGGCGCCGCCCTGGCCCCAGACGTCGGCCACGGCCACCGGGACCCCGAGTTCGGCGCACCTGGCTATCACCACCGCGAGCTCCTCTTCGGTATCGGACGTGAATTTATTGATCGCGATCACCGGCGAGAGCTGGAACTGCTTCATATTCTCGACGTGCTTTTCCAGGTTCTCCAGGCCGCGCTTCACCGCCGCCGCGTCGGGCTTGTTCAGGTCCTTCAGCGCGATGCCGCCGTGGTACTTCAGCGCCCTCACCGTGGCCACCAGCACGGCCGCGCTGGGGCAGAGCCCGGCGTAGCGGCACTTGATGTCCAGGAACTTCTCGGCGCCAAGCTCGAAAGCGAAGCCCGCCTCGGTCACCACGTAGTCGGACAGGCTGAGGCCCATGCGCGTGGCTATGATCGAGTTGCAGCCGTGCGCGATGTTCGCGAAAGGCCCGCCGTGGATGATAGCCGGGGTATTCTCGCTGGTCTGCACCAGGTTCGGCATCAGCGCGTCCTTCAGCAGGGCGGCCATAGCGCCGTGGGCCTTCAGGTCGCGGGCGTAAATGGGCTTCTTGTCGTATGTGTAGCCGACGAAAATATTCCCCAGCTTCTCCTTGAGGTGCTGCAGATCGTTCGAAAGACAGAAGATCGCCATCACTTCGGACGCCGCCACTATGTCGAAGCCGGTCTCGCGCGGCACGCCGGACATGGTCCCGCCCAGGCCCACGATGATCTTGCGCAGCGAGCGGTCGTTCATGTCCATCACCCGCTTCCAGGTGACGGTGCGCGGGTCCAGGCCCAGATTGCTCTTCTTGTTCTGGATATTATTATCGATGATAGCGGACAGCAGGTTATGCGCTTTCTCTATGGCCGCAAAGTCGCCGGTAAAGTGAAGATTGATGTCCTCCATCGGCAGGACCTGCGAATGCCCACCCCCGGTGGCGCCGCCTTTTATGCCGAACACGGGCCCGAGGGACGGCTCGCGCAGGACCACCGTGGTTTTCTTCCCCAGCCGGTTCAGCCCCAGAGTAAGGCCTATGGAAACCGTGGTCTTGCCCTCGCCGGCGGGAGTGGGCGAGATGGCGGAAACCAGGACGAGCTTGCTCTTCCCGGCTTTTTCCAGGTCAATCAGTTTATGCGGAAGTTTGGCTTTGTACTTGCCGTAGAGGTAAAGGTCGTCGGCCGGCACCCCCAGCTGCGCAGCGATCTCCCCAATAGGTTTCAGTTTTACGTTCCGCGAAAGCTCTATATCAGTGGGCATCATATTCTCCTATGCTTCTTCCCGAGTTTAACTCTTTATTCCCTTTCCCGCAACGGGGCTTACAGTGAACTAGGGGACGAAGCTGGTCAAATACTACAAACCCGCCTGGGCGGACACTACGATACTGCCTTCGGGCCCGCTCGACAAGAAAGCCCTGCGTATTCCCGACGTGGGATGGGGATAAAGATGGTGCTTTCAGGGGAAGGCGCGGACGAGATATTCGGAGGCTGCCTGTATTTCCACAAAGCGCCCGACGCGCGCGAATTCCACGAGGAGACGGTGCTCAAGCTGGCGATGCTGCACAAATACGACTGCCTGCGCGCCTAAGCAGCAAACATAAGGCCGCTTATCACTAGTTCCACCCCTGCCGCTGTCTTTTTCTGCGTGAAAAATTCGCCGAAAACCGCGCCCTTCCTTCTGTTTTATCTATAATAACAAAAACATGGTTTTCCTTAAATTTTGCTAAGCGCCGTAATAGCGGATAAGGTTCTTATTAGGCGGCGGCATGAGCAGACCCCAGCGCCGCAGGAACTCAAGTGGGGTAACGGGAGTTGACCCGGAATATGGGACACAACACTTAACTCTGTTCAATTAAATGATGAGATCAAGAATAGCGCTCTTTCTTTGCGCCTTACTCCTGCCCTACGGGTCGGCGACCGCGGATTCGAGCTCAGGCGTTGAGTTAGTTCCGCAGGCAGGGCACATCCGCAACATTAACCTCAATTTTGCGGTGAACCCCGCGAACACCCTCATCGCGTCCGGCGACATTGAAGTTAAACTATGGGACATGCGCGGAAAACTTATAAAGAGCTTCCCCGTACAGGGAAAAGTCTGGGAAATCCAGTTCAGCCCTGACGGGGAGACGCTCGCGGTCGTCTTATCCGGCAATAACAGGACTCTGGCTTTTTTCAACCTGAAAGGGGTACTCCTGAAATCTTTCCCGGATGATATGGGCTCATCCATTCGCCGCAACTTCTTTGCCTTCTCCCCGGACGGCAATACCGTCGCGGCATCGACAACGCGCGGCATAAAATTATTAGATACCCGCACATTTAAAGAAATCGCCCTTCTTCGCTGCCCCTGGGCGCTGCAGCACTCAGTGATTTTCACCGCCGACGGGAAACGGCTCATTTCCGCCTCATCCCCCGGGAGGATAGCTGTCTGGGACACGACATCCCTTAAGATGTTAAACAGCTTCCAGATAAACGCACAGGATATAGTGGGGGTAAGTCTTCATCTTTCACAGAGAACGCTGGCGATCACAGACCGAAACACAGGCACGTCCTTACACGCGCTGGACGGCAAGCAGATCAGTACCATACCCGGACGTGAGCTCGGTATGTACAGCCCTAAAGGAGATTTTTTCGTCTCCGGGCAGGCGGGCTATGGCTGGATTTATACCGTCGACAAGAACGGCACAGGCCTGAAACAGAAACGCTATTTGCCCATATCGGGGGCCGCGTTCAGCCATGACAGCAAGACGCTGTTCTTCATTAATAGTCTGAAGCTTGTGGCGTATGACCTGGAATCAGACACAGAAACAGAACAGTTCTGGCCGGTATCGGAAAACACGACCGCCGTAGCGGTCAACCCCGCGAGCAGTATGCTGATAGCCGCCACTCGTTCCGTGAATATTTCTCAAGCCAGGATCTGGGACCTGAACTCTCTATATTGGCAGAAAAGCATATACCTGTTCCCCGACCGTTTACAAACCGGAGAGACCCTGACAAAGCGTCAAGAACAGGCCGATAGCAACCGGCAATCCTTCAACATTCTGACTTTTAGCCCCGATGGGAAAACACTTGCGGCAAAAACCGACGGCTCGGACCGTTACCTCATCGATTCCACCAACTGGACTCTCCTGCGCAGGCTGGAAAAGCCCGTAGGGATACAAAGCAATACGGACTTCACAGGGAAAATGGAATTCACCCCGGACGGAAAATATATCATAGGGGTCCTCTCCATCAACTCCCTGGGGCTATGGCGGGTCCTTGACGGTGAGCTGGAAAAAACCTTCGCGAGGCATCCCGCCTATTACATATCAGATTTCGCGGTGAGCCCGAACGGGAAAATGGTGATCACCGCTGCATGGGACCGCAACGTTCGGGTCTGGGACATCTTCCGGGATACGGTCGTTTGCTCTGTTCTGCTGCCGGCGGATGCGTCCAATGGTCCGGTGTTCTTTACGGACAACGGCACGTTCATGACATACGATCCCAATAAAAAGATGGCGACGAAGTGGACATTGAAGGGAGAAATGCTCGGGTCGACGGAGGCGGACCTCCCCAAGTTAGGAAGTCTTCGTTATAACCCCTTGCCGAAGCTCCTGGCTGTGAATATGGGTACCCACGTAAAGATCTGGAACACACGAAACAATGAATCCGCAATGCTTTTATCGAATGGGGACGACTGGCTGATCGCCACTCCTGACGGGTACTTTGACGCGTCTCCACACGGCGGAGAATTGGTAAAGATGGTGAAAGATCTCAAGGCTTACGGCATAGACCAGTTTGCGGTCAGGAACAACCGCCCGGACCTGATACTGGAGCGCATGGGCTTAGGCACCACGGAAGAGATAAGCCACTACTACATGCTTTACAAGAAGCGCCTGCAGAAACTAGGGTTGACGGAAGCGGACCTGAACGCCGAGCTCAACGCTCCGGAAGCGAGGATAACAGGAACAAGGACGGAAGGCAAATTCGCGACCGTATCATACATCATCAGCGACGCCAAATATCCTCTTAAGCGGTATAATTTTTACGTCAACGACGTTCCTCTCTACGGGCCAGATGGCCATAAAGCCGGCGGTCGCTCCTTTACCGGAACGGAAACGATAGAGCTGACTACCGGCAGGAATAAAATTGAGTTAACAGCTGTAAACCAGGCAGGAGCGGAATCTTACCGCGCCTTAACTTATGCGCGCTACTCCGGCACCGAGAAAGGGTCACTATATTACCTGGGATTCGGCATATCCAAATACAAGGACGCCTCGATGAACCTTGATTATGCCGACAAAGACACAAAAGATCTGGCCGCGACCATCTCACTTATGCGCCCGGGATACAAAGAGGTCCGCGTTAAAACGTTTTTAAACTCTGCCGTGACCGCAGCGAACTTTAAAACCGCCAAATCCTTTTTAAAGGAGGCAAAAACAGGCGACACCGTGGTCCTATTTATTGCCGGCCATGGCGGATATGACAAGGGCAGCGATCCGCAGTATTACTATCTTCCATATGAAGCTGACGCGAACGATCTTGCCGCTACCGGGATAACTTTCGAAACGATTGAAGATATCCTCAACGACATAAAACCGCGCAGAAAACTTTTTCTCATGGACACCTGCGAAGCGGGAGAACTTGATGACGAGACCTTCAATAGCTATTTCTCAATGGCCACAGGCAGGGGGATCAAGCCGAGAACTTATCGCAAGCCGGCAAAAGGTCGAGGGGATGGCGAAGAAAAAAGGCGAGGGTATCTTTACAGGAAGAATCGATTCATCTACAACAACATTTCCCGCCGCTCCGGAGCTATCGTGCTTTCCTCATCAAGAGCCGATGAAATCTCCTATGAGAGCCGGCTTATCAAGAATGGTTTTTTTACGAGGCAGCTTATCAAAGCCCTGACATCAAAGATCGCGGACGCGAACAACAACAATCATATAGACTCCAGGGAATTGCTAAATTACGTGTCAACGGCTGTCGCAACAGACACCAACGACCTTCAACATCCAACCATCGACAGGGATAATCTTTTCCAGGATATCGAACTCCCCATATCCACGTATCAGCCGGCTCCATAGAGCCGCGGGGGCACAGTATAAAAAGCAACCCCGGGTTCCGGCCCGGGGTTTCATTTTTTGTTTCGGCTGCGCCCTACCAGCACTTGCCGCCGGAGAAATCGCCGTGCCAGTCATTAGCGTACATCCATACCCCAGACAAAGATTATTGCGCTTCTCCTCTAAATAGCCTAGCAGATGATCCCGACAAGGGACTATCGGGGCCCAGGCCGGGGATGGGTACTTTTCCTGCATTTTCAGGGACCTTGGGACCTTAAGGACAGAGCCTTTGCATACTAGACTATAGCTATGTTTAAACAGCTTCTCCTTTCTATTTCCCTCGTCACTGTTTTTCAGCCGTTCGCTTCCGCCCAGGGGATAAACCCCGAGGCGCTACAGGCGCTTAATGCCGCCGCGATAGAGTCGCAGGATATCCAGGTCCCCGACATCCCCGCTGATAAGAAATGGGGCGTCAGCTATCTTCTGAACGGCGTGCTGTCCATACAGGAAAAGCGCGTACTCCTCAATACCCCGGACGGCCGCATATTCGAACTGGACCTGAGCCTGCGCAAGGCCCGCAAGTACGACGGGCACAGCGTGAAGGTGGAGGCCAAGGCCAAGCAGGCGGACGACATGTCCGTACTGAAAATTTCAGATATAGAAGAGTACAACCCCGCCGCCGAGGTCAAGCTGCCCGCTTACCTGGCCAAGCGCCGCCCGGCCAGACTGCTGGCCGACAGCGCCGGCGTGATGACCGTGGATAACGTCCGCTGGCTTTATAACGCGAAACCCACCGACGAGACCTTTGACTGGGCGACCGCCGCGATAAAGCCCGAACTCGTGAAAGAAGTCTATTTCATCAAGAAGCCTTTCGCCCCCGAGTGGATAGCCGCGCACTCCCTGCTGGCCTTCACTTTCGAAAAAGGCGGCCTGACCGACGCCAAAGGCAACGAATCCGCCGCGCTGGCCCTGAGCATAGAGGCCTTCCTGCGCGAGGGCCAGACCTACGACCTTAAAGAAGGCCTGAGGAACAAGTTCGGCATAGTCTGGATGCTGACCACCTGGGAAGACTACGCTGCCCGGACCGCCCTTGTAGATAAGGCCCGCCTTATCCCTTACCCGGTCACGAACCTTTCGCACCGGCAGAAAGCCGACCTGGTGCGCGAAAGCGTAAAGTTGGCCGGCGTGAACCGCGAAGGCGAATATTATCACACCATCACCAATAACTGCACCAACAATCTGCTGATAGCGATAAACCGCGTGCTGCCCGAGAACCGCCGCATCCATATGTGGACCATCCCCTACCTGGCCTACAACGTGCGCGCCACCATGCCGGTGATGGTGCCCAAGTACCTGCAGGGCAAAGGCCTGCTCGGGCCCGAACTCGGCGTCATCAACGAAACAAATTACCAGAACCCGCTGCCGTAAAACTTCGGCGGTTCTTAATAAAAGACCGGGGCCTTTCGGGGCCCCGGTCTTTTTTTCGCGTCAGCGTTTGCGGCGGGCCGCGGCCGGCTTGGGCGCCGGTTCCTGCGGCCAGCCCGCGTCCGCCACATGCTCGCCCGGGGCGTGGTCGGCGGCAGGGCCGTCGGCTACATGTTCGCCGGGAGCGTGATCGGCCGCCGGCGCTCCCTCCTGCCCTTCGCCCTTGGGGCGGTCGCCTACGAATTCTATGCCGTCCACGTAGACCAGCGTCTTGGAGCGATGCTTGCCGTCCTCTTTGCCGGTCCATTCCTCCAGCGCCAGGTGGCCTTCCACGTAGATCTGCCGGCCTTTATGCAGCGTGGCGGCGAGGTCCGCCAGCTTGCGGCCGTTCTCGCGGTTAAAAGCCTTCATCTCCACCCACACCGGGACTTCCTCCCACTCCCCGCTCTGCGCGTTCTTCCGGCGGTTATGCACCGCGAAACCCACGTTGGCCACCTTGCCCCCGTTCTGGAACTCCGTCACCTCGGGATCGCGGGTCAGCCGCCCGATCAGCATCACCTTGTTCAAGTTCGCCATAAGACACCCCCTCCCAGATTTGAAGTTTTCCCGAGAAGTCTCCCCGTCGCTTCAATAGCATAGCAGACGAACCCGACAAGGGCTTGTCGGGTTCGTAAGTGCGGGAAGAAGACGCTTAAGGCTTCAGGCGGGCCGGCGCGCTTTCCATTTCCAGTCCCTGATCTCCGGCATATCCTCTCCGTATTTGTAGATATATTCCTTGTGGTCCACCAGCCGGTCCCTCATTTCCTGCTTCAGGTTGTCGCCGCGGCCGGCCAGGCCTGGCAGGCGGGCGATGGCGTCCTGTACCAGGTGGAACCGGTCCATGTCGTTGAGCACGGCCATATCGAAAGGCGTGGTGATGGCGCCTTCCTCCTTGTAGCCGCGCACGTGGATGTTGTCGTGGTTCGCCCGGCGGTAGGTAAGCCGGTGGATCAGGGTGGGATAGCCGTGGAAAGCGAAGATCACAGGCTTGGAACACGTGAAGAGCGAGTCGAAGTCCTCGTCCGGCAGACCGTGCGGGTGCTCGGTCTCCGGCTGCAGTTTCATCAGGTCCACCACGTTCACCACCCGGATCTTCAGCTCGGGCAGCCGCTCCCTGAGGATCGAAACGGCGGCCAGGGTCTCCAGCGTGGGCACGTCGCCGGCGCAGGCCATGACCAGGTCGGGTTCCACTCCGTCGTCGGTGCCGGCCCAGGACCAGATGCCGATGCCGGAAGTGCAGTGCCGCACCGCGGCCTGGATATCCAGCCACTGCGGGGCCGCGTGCTTGCCCGCCACCACCACGTTCACGTAATGCCGGCTGCGCAGGCAGTGGTCCATCACCGAAAGCAGGCAGTTCGCGTCGGGCGGCAAATACACGCGCACGATGGAGGCTTTCTTGTTCACGACGTGGTCGATGAAGCCGGGGTCCTGGTGCGTGAACCCGTTCTGGTCCTGTCGCCAGACGTGCGACGACAGCAGGTAATTCAGCGAAGCTATCTTCCGCCGCCAGGGCAGGCCCAGCGTGACCTTCAGCCATTTGGCGTGCTGGTTGAACATCGAATCCACGATATGGATGAAAGCCTCGTAGCTGTTCAGCAGCCCGTGGCGCCCGGTGAGCAGGTAGCCCTCCAGCCAGCCTTCGCACAGATGCTCGCTCAGCACTTCCAGCACCCGGCCTTCGGGAGCCAGGTTCTCGTCGGTCTTCAGCACCGCCGCGTTCCACTGACGGTCGGTGGCCTCGAAGAGGGAAGTGAGCCTGTTCGAAGCGGTCTCGTCGGGACCGAAGACGCGGAAGTTCTTCTGCTCCGCGTTCTGTTTGACCACGTCCCTCAGGAACTTGCCCAGTTCGCGGGTATCCTCGGCCTCCACGGCGCCCGGGGCGGGGACCTTCACCGCGTAATCCCTGAAATCCGGCATGCGCAGGTCGCGGAGCAGCAGCCCGCCGTTGGCGTTGGGATTGGCCCCCATGCGGCGCTCCCCTTCCGGCGCCAGGGCGGCCAGTTCGGGTATAAGTGCGCCTTTCTTGTCGAAAAGTTCTTCCGGCCTGTAGCTCTTCAGCCATTTCTCCAGCATTTTCAAATGCTCCGGCTTCGCGGCCAGCTCCGAAAGCGGGACCTGGTGCGCGCGCCAGGTGCCCTCTATGGGGACGCCGTCCACTTCTTTAGGCCCGGTCCAGCCCTTCGGCGAATTCAGCACTATCATGGGCCAGCGCGGGCGGTCCTTCGCGCCTTTCTCCCTCGCTTCGCGCTGTATGTCTTTTATGTCGCTCACAGCTTTGTCCACCGCGGCCGCCATCAGCTGGTGCATAGCGGCCGGCTCATGACCTTCCACGAAGAGCGGCTCCCAGCCGTAACCCCTGAGGAGCTGTTCCAGTTCCTCCCGGCTGATCCGGGCGAGGACGGTGGGATTGGCGATCTTGTAGCCGTTCAGGTGCAGGACGGGCAGCACGGCGCCGTCGGAAGCGGGGTTCAGGAATTTATTGGAGTGCCAGGAGGCGGCCAGCGGCCCGGTCTCGGCCTCGCCGTCGCCTATCACGCAGGCCGCGATCAGGCCGGGGTTGTCCAGCACCGCGCCGAAAGCGTGGCTGAGCGAATAGCCCAGCTCGCCGCCCTCGTGGATGGAACCCGGCGTTTCCGCGCCTACGTGGCTGGGGACGCCGCCCGGGAAAGAGAACTGCTTGAACAGCTTTTTCATCCCGGCTTCGTCGCGGCTGACGCCGGGATAGACCTCGCTGTAGGTTCCTTCCAGGTAGGTATTGGCCGTCAGCGCGGGGCCGCCGTGGCCGGGGCCCGCTATGTAGATCATATCCAGGTCGTAAAGCTTTATCGCCCGGTTCAGGTGGACGTAGATGAAATTCTGTCCAGGCGTAGTGCCCCAGTGGCCCAGCAGGCGCGGCTTCACGTGCTTCAGGGCTAGAGGTTCGTGCAGCAGCGGGTTGTCGTAGAGATAGATCTGGGCGGCGCCGAGGTAGTTGGCCGCGCGCCAATAGGCGTCCATCTTCGAAAGCAGTTCCGCGGAAAGAGGTTCCTTCCCGGTCTTAACCGAAATTGTATTTGTGGTCATAGTTTCCCCCTGCCTGGATTATAGCCTTAGGTGCCTGCCGATGCAAGCAGACAGCTAAACGGCCTGGCGGTCTATCCTCGGGAGCAGCAGCGAAACGAAGGAAAGGGCCAGCACGGCCGAAGCGTTCACGGCTATGCAGAAGCCGACCGAGAATTTCTCGGCCAGCATCCCGTTCAGCATGAAGGTGAGCGGCAGTACCGCGTAAGCCAGCGTGGTCAGCACGGAGAAGAAGCGGCCTTTCATCGAGTCCGGCACCGTGGACTGGAAAAGGGTGAGGATCACGGCGTTGCCCGCGCCCAGCGCGGCCCCGGCCCCGAAGAGCAGGGCGCAGATGACGTATTTGTCGCCGGTGAAATAGAGCCCGCCGAAAGAAAGACCGACGGCTACGAGCGAACCGAAGAACCAAAGGTAGATACTCCCGTAGTCTTTCTTGAAGCTGAGCGCGACCGCCAGGGCCGACGAGCCCAGCGCGAAGAAAGTCTCGAAGACGGCCAGCCAGGTCACGGACTCTTTCAAGGTGAACTTCACTATCATCGGGATAAGGATGAGTATCGGCCCGACGAAGAAATTGAAGGCCGCGAAGGAAAGTATCAGCCAGAGCACGGGCTTATTGCCGAAGATATAGGCCAGCCCCTCGTGGAACTCGGCCCGGAACGAACTCTCAGTGCGCGCCTGCGGGGCCAGCGAGGTCTTTATCCCCCACACCGCCGCGAAAGAGGCGGCGTAGCCGGCCGCGTTGAACAGGAAAGCGCCGGCCACGCCCGCGGCCGCCATCAGCACGCTGCCCAGCGCCGAGCCGATCACGTTCGAGAACTGCATCACCGAAGAATCGGTCGCCACGGCCTGCGGCATTTTTTCTTCCGAGGTCAGGCTCAGGATGGAAGCGGCCACGGCGGATTCGAAAAGCGGGCCGAAGCCGGAGATAAGGAAGCAGATGGAATAGAGCCAGTAAAGGTTCAGCCGGCCGCTCCAGAGCAGCACGGCGAGCGACAGCACCAGGCAGGCGCGGGCCGCGTCGGCGGCCAGCATCACACGGCGCTTGTCCGACCTGTCGGAGAGCGTGCCCAGCAGCGGCCCGAAGACCACCACGGGCAGGACGTTGACGGCCATGATCAGCCCCAGGTGGAACTTGGAGCTTTCCCCCGCCTTGGACAGCACCCACCAGGCTATGGCTATGGAGAAAAATTTATCGCCCACCGCGGAGATGACCCGGCCCGCGAACAGCCGGCGGAAATCCGGGAACAAAGCCAGCGGGTGGGACTTCACCTCGGAGATCACTTCGCGCATTTAGCCCCCTTCCTGGCGCAGAGCGCCTCCAGTCCTTCCACGAATTTTATCACCTCGCCGTTCACAGACCTGGCGTGGGAGGCGGAATGCACCCGCAGGTACCTGTCCAGCTCGCGGCGCAGTTCGCGCCGGGAGATCTCGCCGTTCAATAAGGGTCCGATGAGGTTCAGCGTGTCCCCGGGCCTCAGGTAGCGGAATTCATGGGCGGCCAGCCAGGCCGCGGGCACGGCGCTGCGCCGCACCAGCGCCGCGGTGGAATAATCCCAGTAAACAACCGCCCAGTCCTTTCGCGGGAAATAAAAAAGATAGGTCGGCCGCCAGAAGACGGCTTCACCGCCGGCCACCCGCTGCTTCACAGGCACGTTAGTCTCGTCCAGCTTTATCAGCGCCAGATCCAGCTTGTACTTCGCGATAAGGCTGGCCCAGTTCTTCACATTGCCGCTGAGCCCGGTGATCTCGGTGATGCGGTCGTGAAAAATATAGCGCCCGTCCACGAAGTCTTTATAGTCGGGCCCCAGCTCCCAGCCCAGCCAGCCGCCCCAGCTCCAGTAATTGTAGAGCCTGAGCCCGGAGAGCTCCGCCTTGTTCGCCCGCAGGAAATCCGCCAGGCCCGCCGAGCCCCACCGGTCCACCCGGGGTTTCCATTCGTACTGCGTCCAGACCAGCCCGCTGTAGAACCACCACGCGGCCGCCAGCCAGAGCGCGCCTCCGCCCCAGGCCAGGACGCGCCAGCGCAAAGCCGGCGCCGGCCGCTCCCAGGGCAGGGCCAGGGCGAAAACCAGGCCGGAGATCACGAAGAAAGGGATATGCCGCGAGTGGTTGGCCGAAGCCCACAGGAAGAAAAGCAGCGCGGCGAAATGGGGATAGACCGTGTGCCTGCGGCGCAGCAGGAAGAACAGGAAGCTGCCCGTCACGCCGGCCAGCACCAGGACATAAGGCCACTGGTAAGCGTTGCTCAGGTCGAAGCCCGCCCACTCCTGGATATTTTCCTGGAGGGTCGTTATATAGCGCTGGTGGTTGGCGATGACGGAATAGATCTTCCAGCCGTAGGGGTTCGCCAGGCTGGCGGCCAGGCCGAGAAAGAAAAGCTTAAGGTAGTCCAGACTTTTGCCGGGGCGGGCGAAAGGCGCCTTACCGTAGATGAAGGGCAGTTCCTCGGTGAAAAATTCCCCGGCCGCGTAAAGGCCGATCAGCGCCAGGCCGTAAAGGAAACCCGCGTGCAGATCGGCCCACAGCGCGAAAAACGCGAAGACCGCTGCCTTGGCCCGCCAGCCGGCCGGCACCGCCGACAGGCGGCTTTTCTCCAGGAAATATAGCGTGACGGCAAAGAACAGCAGGGTGAAGTTCTCGGGGCGCAGGTCGCAGTTCGGCATTATGGCCGCGGCGAACAAGGGCAGCAGGAACGGCAGCGCCGCGCGCCTGCCGTAAAGCAAAGCGGTGGCGCGGAAAACCAGCAGCGTCAGCGCCAGGACCAGTACTTTAAAAAGGAAAAGCGCCGGGAAGCCGCCGGCCTTGTGCAGCAGGTAATAAAAGACCTGCGACAGCCATTCGAAATCCACCCACCCGGCGCCCGCCATGGGCCAGGAAAGGAAGTCCGTGCGAGGCGGGCCGAAGTGCGCCGCCGTGAACTTACCGGCGGAAAGGTGCCAGTAGATATCCGGGTTCACTATCGGCATCAAAAATACCGAGCAGGCCAGGGCGAAAGCCCCCCAGCCGAGAATATTCCAGATCCTGTCGCGTTCGTTCACAGCTTAATTCTATAAAATAGACCCGTCTGAAACATAAGGCAGATTAAAATCCCCGGAAAAGCGCATTACCCGCGGGGCGGGACGAGGTACGCCGCCGGAGACAAATAGTCATAGACGACTTCGCCCAAATCCAAAGTCAGGTCCGCGATATAATGCAGGGCCGACTCTATTTTCAGCACCGGCAGTTCCGCTACCGGCGCCAGCGCGTGAGGGTGAAGCTCCAGGGAGCCGGGCGCGGCCCAGGCGCCTTTGAGCGTGACCCGGGTAGTGTAATAGCGCACCAATTCGCAGATGCGCGCCGAGCCGTCCACATGCGGTATTATTTTCAGAAGGAAGTTGGGGGAGGCGAGCGACGCCAGCACGCCGGCCGGATCGACCGGGCGATGCTTGAACCCCATAGTCGCTTTAGCGATACGCGTTTTTCCGTAATCCAGCGAGCCCACCAGGGTGTCTATCTCCGTCTCGAGTTTGGCCAGGGCGAGTTTTTTAGGAAAGCCCCAGAGCTCCCTGCCGCCGGCTATGGGCGGGTGGTCGTTAAGGTACATCGCGTGCGCGTAGTTCCCTTTCGCGCCGCGGAAGCTGACCGGAATGATCTGGCCGGACTCCGTATAATCGCCGAACCCGGTGGAGTCGGGCATCCGGATAAATTCGAACTTCACCAGCGGCTCGGAAATTTCCAGAGGCTCCGGCACTACCGCGCGCAGGGCGTCAGGATCCGTACGGTAGGTGATAACCAGGTATTCGCGGTCGATGAAGCGGTAAGGCCCGCGCGGAAAAGCGGGGCTGGTCAGCGGCATTGCGAAAGCGGCGGCCTTGACATCGTCGATAGTCATTTCAATTCCTTTACCTGCACCTGCTCCGGGGCTTGATCTAGTATAGCCCGTGGCCGCCCGGGGCGGCTATTAGTAATTCTTCCGGCCCTGCCGGGTAGTATTACGGGCACCGGACGGCTCCCGCAAGGCGGAATTAGCAATGAAAATGCTAAATTACTGATAAGTTGCGGAGGGGTGGCGAGAGGTTGCCCTTATTATATGGAAAAATATTTCAAGTTCGCCGAACGGAACACAGACCTGAAGACCGAAATGCTTTCGGGAGCGGCCACCTTCCTGACGATGGCCTATATCATCTTCGTGAACCCCGGCATCCTCTCCGCCGCCGGCGTACCCTTCGCCGGCGCCGTCACCGCCACCGCCCTAGGCGCCGCGGTCATGAGCATCCTGATGGGCGCCATCGCCAACCGCCCGCTCGCGCTGGCCTCCGGCATGGGCATCAACGCCGTGCTCACCTTCTCGGTCATCGGCTTCCAGCAGGCCAACGTCCCGTGGCAGGTAGGCATGTCCGTCATTTTCATCGAGGGCCTGCTCATCCTGCTGCTGGTGATCACCGGCTTCCGCGAATCCGTCATGAACGCCATCCCGCTCAACCTCAAAAGGGCCATCGGCGTCGGCATCGGGCTGTTCATCACCGTCATCGGCCTCAACGAGGGCGGCATCATCAGGCCCGCGCCCATCACCATGCTCTCGCTGGGCGATTTCTCGCAGAAATACGTCTGGGTCACGCTGGTCGGTTTTTTCTCCACGGCCTTTTTCATGGCCTCAAAGATAAAAGGAGACATCCTCTGGGGCATCATCGCCGCCGCCGGGGCCGCGCTGCTGCTGGGCGTCACGTCCGTCCCGCACTCCGCTTTCGCCGCGCCCCATTTCGGGACTTTCTTCGCCCCCTTCCAGACCGTGAACGGCCAGCTGGCGCTGGTGCAGGCGCTGTCGCCGGGCCTGCTGTTCGCCATCTTCGCCATCATGCTCACCGACTTTTTCGACACGATGGGCACCGTGGTAGCCGTGGGCGAGCAGGCCGGTTTCGTCGGGAAGGACGGCACCGTGCGGGACATCAAGAAGATCCTGATAGTGGACTCGGCCGCCGCCGCCGCGGGCGGGCTTTTCGGCGCCAGCTCTATCACCACTTATATCGAATCCGCGGCCGGCGTGGCGGAGGGCGGCAGGACCGGCTTCTCGGCGATAGTGACCGGCCTGCTGTTCGCCCTGTGCGCTTTTTTCGCCCCGCTCATACAGATGATAGGCGGCGGCTACAGGCTGCCCAACGCTTCACATTACTGCCTGCTGGTTAACAGCGGCTTCACGCCCCCCGCCGACATTATCCCCCCTTTCACCGGGGATTATTTCGTCTACCCGATAACGGCAGGGGCCCTGGTGATAGTGGGCTCGCTGATGATGAAGACCGTGCGCGACATCGACTGGGACAGGTTCGACGAGGCCCTGCCGGCTTTCCTCACCATGATAGGCATACCGCTGACCTACAATATCAGCAACGGCATCGGCTTCGGCTTCATCAGCTACGTGGCCATAAAGCTGGCGAAACGGAAATTCAGCGAAGTGCACCCGCTGATGTACCTCGTCAGCCTGGCGTTCCTGCTTTCTTTCATACTGGCGTCAAAGTAACATATAATTAGTTTCGGGAAACAATGTCCTACTACAAAAAACTCAAAAAGGACCTGACTGGCGCCGCGGCTGCGGGGCTCATAACCCCTGAGCAGGCGGAGAAGGTGTGGGAGAACTCCTATGCCGGCAGGACTTTTGCCGCTTTCAAGGCCGCGCACTGGATCGGCGCCGCCGCCGGGCTTTTCGTCGCGCTCGGCGTGATCCTGGTGGCCGCGAGCAACTGGGACAAGATAGGCGCGGTAACCAAGATGGGCGCCTTCCTGCTGCTTTTCGCCGGCGCGGCAGAAGCCTCGCTGCGCCTGGACGAAAAACCCGCCGGCGCTATCCCGCTCGAGATCCTCTGGTTCTTCATGCCCGGCCTGGGCATAGGACTTTACGCCCAGATCTTCAACCTGAGCGGCGACCCCGTAAAGCCGTACCTGGTCTGGGCCGCCCTCGCCGCGCCGCTCGCCGTGCTCTCGAAGCGCCCGGTGGCGGCCTATCTCTGCGCCATACTCCTTTTCGTGACTCTTTACACCGGAACGCTGGACGACAGCGGCATGCTCGCCCTGACCGCGCACCACTTCGGCGAGGCCGCGCAGCCGCCGGTCTGGCACTGGGCCTTGGCTTTGGGCGTGATCGGCGGAGGCGTCGCCCTTTTCCCGGGCAAAAAACTGGGGCTCCCGCTGGGCGCCTCCATCGTCTGGCTTTTCATAATGTTCATGAGCAACACCGCTATACACCTGCGGTCCGAAGCCCTGGTGCTGCTCGCCGGCATGTCGCTGGCCGTGCTATGGCTTTCCTGGGGCCGCCGCTCCGACAGCGAAAAGGCCGGCCTGCCGCTCCTGGCCTGGACCGCCGCCGTCTACGCGATGACTTTTTTCTGGCATTACCATACCCGCGAGTACTACGGCGGAACCCCCGACACCACCGCCGGCGCGGCGCTGGTCTGGCTGGCTTTCGCCGGCGCCCTCGCCACGGTTTTCCTGAAGAAGCAGAGCCTGCTGTCCGAAGGGAAGATGGAAGACGTTCTCGCCAAGGTCCTTCTTGCGGCCTCCGTGCTCTGCGCTTTCCTGCTCTTCGACGCCAACGAAGGCTCGGCCAAAATACTTGCGGTCATCGCCAACCTGATCCTGGCCGCCTTCGGCACCGGCTGCATCCTAAGCGGCGCGAAGAATTCCGACGAGAAACTTATAAACCGCGGCATCGCCGTGATAACCATAACCGCGATCACCCGCTTCTTCGACCTTTTCGGCGGCCTGCTCAACAGCGGCCTGGCCTTCATCGTAACCGGCCTGGCCTTCGGGGCCCTGGCCTATTTCATCAATAAGGGCAGGAAAGCCCTTATAGAGTCGGTGAAGAAATGAGCAAACTCCGCATCGTCCTCGTCCTGCAGCTCCTTTTTTTCGTGATCTGGGGCGGCTACCTGCTGACTTCCCGGAATTCGGACTCTCCCGAATTTTACCTGGAGACTACGCCGGTGGACCCGCGCGACCTGCTTTCCGGGACTTATGTAGCCCTTTCCTACGAGGTGTCCGCGCCCAAGGCCGGCGACTGTCCCTCCTACACCAAGTTCGGACCGGTCTTCGTAAAATTAGAGGACAAGGGCAGAAAAGCCAACACCGCCGCCGGCCCGGTACCGGTGTACGAAGCCGTGAACTGCGCCAAGACCCCTCCGCGGGAACCGGGCTGGGCCGCCGGGAACCTGCAGTACGGCTTCCGCGGCATGATCGTCCGTTACGGCATAGAAAAGTTTTTCCTCAACGAGAATAACCCGCTGAAGGATGCGCGCAGCGGCTCCGTGATAGCCAAAGTCAAGATCGACAGCAGCCGCCAGCTGGTGCTGCTGGACCTGGTCAAGAAGATTTAGCTCGCCAGCGGGCGCAGGCGCCCCCGCAACTCCCGCTGGCGCGAACCGCCCGGCGGTTTGCCCGTAAACCTCAAGGAGAACCTCATGCAAAGAACGCAGGAAATGACCAGCGTGCAGCCGGACTGGGAAAAGTTCCACCCCCTCCCTATCTCCGAGAAGTCGCCGTTCTTCAGCAAGGACGGCCGCGTCTACGACTGCCTGTTCGCTCAGCAGTTCAACCGCGACCTGCTGACCCTCCTTTTCCGCACGGCCGACCGACTGCGCGAGGTGACGCAGCATAAGGACGGAGCGGACTACATTTCCGGCCTGCTCTCGGACAAGCGGGCCATGCTCTATTTCGCGCAGCCCTCCACCCGCACGTTCATGTCTTTCCTGAACGCCTGCCACATCCTGGGCATCAAGACCTCCGAGATCCGCGACAGCTCCACCTCCTCCGAAGTGAAAGGCGAGACGCCCGAGGACACGGTGCGCACCTTCTCCAGCTACGTGGACATGATCATCATGCGCCACCCCACCCCCGGCTTCGTGGAAAAGACCGCCTGGCTGATGAACCGCACCGGCCGCCCCGTGCCGATCGTCAGCGGCGGCTCGGGCAAGGACCAGCACCCCACGCAGGCGCTGCTGGACACCTACACGCTCTACCGCAGCTTCAACGGCGACATGGACAACAAGCACATCGTGATGGTCGGCGACCTCAAGCGCGGCCGCACCGTCAGGTCGCTGTCCTACCTGATGAAGAACTACAACAAGATCTCCCTTTCCTTCGTCTCGCCCAAGGAGTTCAAGATGGAGGCCGACATCCTGGACTTCCTCAACCGGCACAAGATCCCGTTCCAGGAAACCGAGGATTTCAAGGGCGTGCTGAAGACGGCCGACGCCATCTACATGACGCGCATCCAGGACGAGCACGACAAGGCAGGCGAGAGCAAGGGCGTGGATTACTCCCCGTTCTACTTCCGCAAGGAGAACCTGAAGGACATCAAGAAGACCTGCGTGATCATGCACCCGCTGCCGCGCCGCCACGAGATCGAAGTTTCGGTCGACGAGGACCCGCGGGCGGTGTTCTGGCGGCAGGAGCGCAACGGCATGTGGGCCCGCGCGGCCCTGATGGCCTACATCTTCGGCGTGGACGGCAAGATCAGGTAGGCCCCGCGTAAAATAAAAAAGCCCCCGGCTGTCCGGGGGCTTTTTTTTGCGCCTGGGCGCTTTTAGTCGCTGAGGAGCGAGGGGTCCGCGAAGCGGTCGCGCAGCGCGTTGGCGTTGGTGAGCTGCTCGTTGTACCCGACGCGCAGGTTGTCGTTGTAGAGGTTGTAGGTGCTGGCCACGTTCTCTTCGCCCTTGATGCGCTTGTCGGTCTGGATGTTGAGGCTGGCGTAGATGTCCTTCACGTCCACCAGCTGGATCATGATCTGCATCATGCCCTCGTAGCCCAGGCGGCTCTTGCCCTTGCCGGCGAGCACTTTCGAAAGCCTCGCCGATTTCTCTTTCTGGTCGGCGGTGTCGCGGACGCTGGCGATGTCGGAGACTACGGCGGCCACGTTCGTGCAGAAGGAGTTCACCACGCTGAGTGGGTCGAAAGTGTTGTCGCCGTCGCGCTTGTAGTCGCTGAGGATCTTGCTCGCGGCCTTCCAGTCGTAGTCCACTTTATTCTTGGCGTTGAAGCTGAAGAGGTGCATCACTTTGCCGATGATCTCGCGGTCCAGGCCTTCCATCACGTTGAACACGGCCTTCATGATGGTGGCGGCGGGCGCGGCCACGATGTCGCGCACGGCTTCTTTGGTGAAGACCAGGGAGAAGGACATCAGGGCCGATTTGTAGCTCTTGGTGTTCACCATCGGGTTGCCTTCGCTGTCGGTGCCGGAGGGATTCGCCTCTTCGGCGGTGAGGCGGGGGAACAGGGTGTTCACGTCTATGATGAATTCGCTGTTGATCCCGTTGCCGCCGGTGCCGGCGTACTTCAGGATCTCGTTCATATTGGTGACCATGCCGCGGGCGTCGCGCTCGTCGTGCTTGATGTAGCCCTCGTAGCGCTGGTAGACCACCGCGCCGTCGGACACCGCGCCTTCCTTATCCTCGTAGTTGACCACGTAGAAGTTCTGGGTGGTGTTGTGCTTGAACATCTTGCCGGCTATCGGGATATTGATGTTGCTGTTGGATTCGGTCTTGGAGACGTTGTTCACGTGGAGCACCTGCTCGCCGTTCAGGGTCTGGTACCGGTCGTAGCGCTGGCCGGTGCTGGACTCGTGCTGCAGCACTATGGGGATCATGGCGTTGAAGCCGTTGGAGTGGCCGCTGAAGTGGTCGGAGCCGGCGAAGGTGGAGTTGAGGCCCAGGCCCTGCTCTGCCACGTTCTCGACTTCGTTCATGGCCGCCTGGCCTTCGGCGTTATCGGCGGCGTCGGAGTAGTCGTTGAAGCGCACGCCCATCTGGATGAGCTTCTTTATGATGCTCAGGTCGCCTTTCAGGAATTCGGTAAGCTTGGCCAGCTGCTCGGGGTTCTTCGGGTCTATGATGAACTCGAGCAGGAGCTTCTTGCCTTTCACGCGGGTGTGGGAGAGGCCGAGGCGCAGGGCCAGGTACTCGTTGAACTGCCGCACCAGCTGGTGGTTCAGCTCTTTCATCAGGAAGTTCTCGGCTTCCGGCAGGCCCAGCAGGCCCGCGTCGAAAGAGGTTCCGAGGGAAGCGCCGGCGCTCTTAACGGTGATGCGGTCCAGGCGGATGCGCATGCGCAGCTGGTTCTCGCTCATCCTGAAAAGGGTTACGGAAGGCTTCAGTTCCTTCGAAGTGCCGAGGGAGAAGGAGATCGTGACCCCGGGCTGCACGGCCACGCCCATCCCGCCGCTGATGCCCACGCGGAGCACCGCGGGGAACTTCCAGATCTCGTTGACCTGCATCTCCGAAATGCGCTTTTCGTTGATAGGGAGGATGGTCTTGACCTTGCGGAGGTCTACCAGGGCAAGCAGGTTCTTGCAATACTTGGTCTCCACCGTCTTGCGCACTACGATAGAAGTGCCTTCGAGGCCGCCGGAGAACCCTATGTTGAAAGCGTTGCCGCCTATGTTAAGGATGTCGGTGATGGTGTGGCCGGCGTCCAGCTTAACACCTACCTGGTCTACGAGGGCGATATAGTTATCGGGGTACTGCTTGAGCGAGCGCTTGAACTTGCCTTCGATGCCGCCCACATTGTCCATGCTCGCGCCCTGGTTCAGGGGGATCTCGGCGCTCTTGCAGGCGTCGTCCATCACGTCAGTCTTGAGGTCTTCCCAGAAATGGATAAGTTCGTTGTTGCCGGTAGTGGGCACGGTAGGCTGGGCTTCGGGGGCCTTGGGGCCGGCCGCTTTGGCGCTCTCGGCGCGTAAGCCGCCCACCAGCTCGGCCATCGAGCCCTGGTTGGCGCCTTCAAAGAAAGAGGAGAAGTCTGCTGAGCGGGCCGGAGCGCAGATCGCGCAAACCAGCGAGAAGAAAACTGCCGCGAATTTCACTTTCGATATAGGATTGTTGTTGGTCATTGCTAATAGTTTAGCGCAAACGGCGCCGTTTCATAAGAGGCCAAGTGCCCAAAGCGGGGAAGTTTTAATGCCTACCCCGGCTAGGCCTGGCTGGGCCCATGGCCCTGGGCCCTTAGGCCCTATATATTGATAAACGCGTTTATGTATACACTATTGATTTTGAAACTGCTACAATCCTTTTTTACACCATATCGCCGGTTCCGGGTCAGGGCCGGGGGGCTTGAAAATCCAGATCTTTTGCCGAGGTAACAGAATGCCGCTAAAAACCATAAAAGCTTTGTTGCGCGCGCTGCCGCTCTGCCTTCTTATAGCGGGGTTCGGCCCCGCGGCCGAAGCGGCGGTTTCCAAAACCTCGAAAAGAGTCATACGTTTTTCCGCCAACCCCGCGCTGACCGTGGTTCCCGGCTTCACCGCGTCGGCCGTTTCAAAAACGCAAATACAATGGAGCTGGTCCACCGGGTCTTTCACAGGCTCCGGTATCGACGGCTACAAGCTGCATTCTTCAAGCACTGCCGATGTGATACCTCTGTCCCCGGGCACCAGCTTTTACATTGATTCCGGCCTGGGCTACAACAAAGCCTATACCCGCTGGATAACCTCCTACCAGGCGGCGGAGCAGGGCAGCGATTCCGAACACCTGGTAAAATACACTTTCGCCGAGGCGCCGCTCTCTTTCAACCTGAGGTCCGTAACCGCCGCCAGCGCCTACATTGACTGGCATTACAGCAGCGCCACGGCCTACGCCGTAGAATATTCCACCGACGGCGGGATTTACTACGCGCGCAACCGGGCCATCTTCGTCCCCTGGCAGACGCTGCAACTGTTGAGCAACAGGAACTACCGGCTCAGGATAGGCGCCCTGAACGGCGACGAGGAACTGACCCCGGGCGAATACAGCGCCGAACAGTTCACGACCACCCCCCCGCTGGACCTTTCCCTGACCGCCGTGACCAATTCCTCTTACACTATAGAATGGCGGTGGGATAACGCGCCTTTCGCGGATACCGATATAACCGGGTTCAAGATCTACAGGTCAAGCACCGCCGAATTCGGAATTCCCGGAGACGCGGACGCCGGCGGGGTGCTCATGACCTTAACTCCGCAGACCACCTTCTGGATAGAAACCTTCGCTAACGGCTCCGCTAATACGGGTGATAAGCAGCACGCCCGCTGGATAAAAGCTTTCGGCGTCCTTGAAAGCGTCCATCGGACCATTACCAATAAATACACCTATGCGGTAGCCCCCCTGACCTGCGCGCTGCTCGATACCCCCGAGGATTACCTGAATATATTTGAAACCTCCCTTAATCTGGCATGGCCGGCGGGACGCAACGCCTCGAAATATCCTGTGGAGTATTCCACAGCTGCCAATTTCGCGGTCTCAATGTCTTCTTTCGTGGCAGGAAGCGGCCTGTCAACCTCCGTGACAGGGCTGACCCCCAACACCAAGTACGATTTACGGGTAGGGGCGATAAACGGCGACAACGAACAGACCCCGGAAAATGCCAGGAACCCGGAGGCCTACAGCTCGGTCTACAAGGTAGTAACCAGGCCGCCGGCGCCGGTCACTACCGTCAGCCCGGTGACGGACACGATAATCAAACTATCCTGGTCCACCGCCGCTTACACCGGCATGCCCTATCTGGACGGCTATATAGTAAGCACCCCCGTATTTCACCAGGACCTGGGCATGTTCGTAAACGATCCGCTCAATCCGCTCGATCCGCTCGAGGTGTTCGATCCGCTCGCCCCTTTCGATCCGGTGATCTATAACATGGCTCAAACGCAGTTCAACCTGGACTACAGGCTCACCAACAGCACACATACGATGGCTGTCTCCGTCCACCAGACCTGCCCCGGTTACGCCGCCTACGGCAGCCTGGTCATAAACGATACCGGCTCCACCTTCGCCACCCCGCCCAACGACGTGTCTTTCGACACCGTCACGGCCCGGACGGTCAGCGTCTGGTGGCGGCATCCCGAGGTGCCCGCGACGCAGTACAGGGTAGAGCGCTCTACCAACACAGGGGAACGCGGCCCCTGGGTCTTTATTTCAACCGCCGCCGGCACGAAATATCTCGACAGCGGTCTTTCCCCCTCCACCACCTATTCCTATCGCATAGGCGCCATCAACCTGGTGGGCCTGCAGACGGTGGGCCTTCCGGCCGCCACCGGCGGCTTCCGCCGCGATTACAGCTTCGTAAGCAGCACGATCACAAAGCACGTCGCGCCGACCCTATCCGGAACTCCTTACGGAACAGGCAGCATTTCCTGGTCCTGGACCAACAGCGTTCCCGGCGTGCTGACCTATAATATCTATACCTCCACCTATGGGCTGCTGGCCGCGGGCTTAACCGCGGGCACCACCTTCTGGATAGAAACAAGTCTCCCCGGCGCAAATGCCAGTTATACCAGGGAGATAGCCTCCCTGCGCTCCGACGGCATGGGTGAATTCGGCGAAGCCTCGGCAGCGACGCTCGCCCAGCCCCCGTCCGCCCTGGCCGCGTCGGCTACCAGCCAGCATTACATCACCCTCGGCTGGTCCGGCAACGGCGGCACGCGCTACAAGATAGACCGCTCTCTGGACGCCGCCGCCTGGACCAGCGTAAAGGTCTGGGCGGACTCGCATACCGCGGTGTCCTTCACGGACACCGGCCTGAACCTCAACACCACTTACTATTACGCAGTAAGCGCCTATAACCAGGCGGGCGCACTCTCGCTCTCCAGCGCCGTCTCCGCCGGCATACTCACGCTGGGCATGCCGCCCGGAGTCGTCCCGGTCTTCTCCACCGCGACCGCGGCCCAGACCATGAGCGTCACCGGGCAGATGAACGTTTCCCTGCCGGGAGGGGCGGCCGCCGACGGGTACATGTTCTTCAGCACGAACGCTTTCACGGCCCCGGCCGGGATCTCCAAGACTAACCTGGACGCCTCCATAGCCGCCTTCAGCCCCAACACCCTCCTTACCGGGTCCATGGTGGAGCTTCACCTCTACGACCTGTCCGGCGGCACCGTAACCAGCGGATTCGGCAGCCCCGCCACCATCACCCTGAACTATCCCGACGCGACCAACGACGGCCTGGTCGACAACATAACGCCGCAGCCAGGCGAGCTCACGCTGAAGATCTTCACGCTCGACGCATCGACGCTGAAGTGGATGCCGGAGAACTCATCCGTAGTGAACACTGCGGCCAATACCGTCTCCGCCAGCATAAGCCACTTCTCGTTCTACGCGCTGGGCAGCGTGGTATCGGTGACCGGGGAGATAAGCGGCGTCTACGCTTATCCCAACCCGTACAAACCCGGCAGCTCCGGCTCGTTCGGCCAGTCAGCTTTCGGCGAGGGCGTGGTCTTCGAATCCCTTCCCGCCAGGTCCAAAGTGCAGATCTTCAATATCGCCGGCGGCCTGGTGAGAGAGATCTCCGACGATGACGGCGACGGCAGGGTGGTGTGGGACGCGCGGAACCGCGACGGCGCGCGCGCCGCTTCGGGCAGCTACCTGTACCTGGTAACAAGCCCCTCCGGCGGCAAACATAAAGGCAGGATAGCGATAATTAAATGATCCCTTTTCTTTCTAAGCGGAGGAACGGCCATATGCTAAAAATCTGCGTACTAACACTCTTCTCACTGATGTCAGTCGCGGCAGACTGCGCGGCCGCAGGCAGCGAGGGCGCCTCTGGCGGGCAATTCCTGAGGATAGGCGTAAGCGCCAGGTCGGCGGCGCTTGGCGAGACCGGCTCCGTGATCCCCGGGGCGCAGGCGCTGTTCTACAACCCGGCGGGCCTGGCCGGGATAAAGGGCGCGGAGATCTACGCCTCGCAGATCAGCTGGGTGATGGAAACCTATTATTCCAACCTCGCTTTCGCGAAAAGAGCCGGGTCCGGGGTTTACGGGCTGGCCGTCAGCTACCTTTCTGCCCCCCCCACGGAGAAGTACGATAAGTTCGGCACAAAGCTTTCCGACACTTACTCCGCCTCCGACCTGGCGGTCACTCTGGGCTACAGTCACGAACTGGCGGGCAATACCGATATCGGCCTGAACGTGAAGTACATCTCGAGCAGCCTGGACACGGAATCCGCTTCCGCGGTGGCCGCCGACGCCGGGATCAGGTACGCGGCGATACCCGATCAGCTGGATTTCGGTTTCGTCCTGCAGAACGCCGGCACTAAACTGAGCTATATAAACTCCGGGGACTCCCTGCCCATGAACTTCAAGTTGGGCGGGCAATACACCGTCAGCCTGGAAAAAGCCCGCGACATAAAGAAGGACGTCGCTATTTTCACGGACGTGAATTACATGAAAGACTCCGGCTTATACGCGAACGTGGGCGTGGATTTCATGAGCGCCTACGACAAGAATACGAATTTCTCCCTGCTGGTCGGGTACAGGACCAACGCGGACGGGAAGGCTTCCGGCATCTCGGCGGGACTGGGTGTGGACATGACGCCCTTCCTCGTGGATTACGCTTACGCCCCCATGGGTGACCTGGGCAATACTCACAGGCTTTCGCTTACCTATAAATTCGGGGCCGGGACCGCGGCTTTGAATTAAGGCTGCACCGGACCGGGATCCTATTAAATGAAGAACGCCGTGAAATTCGAACCGGACTATATCGCCATCGATACCACCTACAGGTGCAACCTCGCCTGCTCCTTCTGCTTTATGAACAAGAGCGCCCTCCGCAAGCCGGCGGGAAAAGAGCTGAGCCTGGCGGCCTGGAAAAAATTCATCGACACCCTTTCCTCCAAGCCCCGGGAATTCTATATCGCCGGCGGCGAGCCCGGCCTGCGCAAAGACCTGCCCGAGCTGGTGGCCCACATTAAAAAAGGCGGGCACCGCTGCCTGATAACCACCAACGGCTGCTCCCTGGACGTGACGGCCGCCCGCAAGCTTCTCGAAGCCGGCCTGGACGAAATTACCGTTTCCCTGCACGGCACGCCCGAACTGCACGATAAGAGCGTGGGCCTGAAAGGCGCCTTCGCCAGGACCGCGGCCGTCTGCGCCTTCATCAATTCTTCCCCGCTCAAAGGTAACAAGCGGCTCACTTTCTGGTGTGCCATTAACTCCGTTAACCACGACAAGCTTTATGAAGCGTACAAGGTCTTCAAGGCCATGAAGCCGGACCATATAGCTTTCAACCACCTCGATTTCATAAGGGAAGAGGACCGGGCCGAGAGCGCCGCCCTCTTCAGGAAGGACCTCGGCTGCCGCCTGAACCTGAAGACCTCGGAAGCTTTGGCCGCCGGGATCTCGGTGAAAAGACTCGCCGCGCAGATCAGGAAGATCAAAGCGGAAAAGGACCCCTCCGTCAGGTTCGACCTGGACCTCGACGAAGCCGGCATGAAGCTCTGGTACGACACAAAAGTGAAATTCGCGAAGAAAGGGTTCTGCCTGGGCCAGTGGAACGGCATCTGGGCGGGGCCGAACGGCGACATCGTTTCCTGCCAGCCGCTGGGGCACGTGATGGGGAATATTTCGAAAGGGGACTGGCGCGCGGCCTATAACGGCCCCGCCTACGCTAAATTCCGGGACCTGCTGGTAAAACAGGGCGGCTTCCTGCCCACCTGTTCAAGATGCGGCCGCACTTCGTACACCAGCGCGCACGTGGAAACGCCGGGCGCCGGCCGGCTGCTGAAAAAGAACTGACAGCTTTCTGTCATAGGGAGAACCATATGGGACTTAACAAATTCGCCGGGATCTATCTTTTCAGCAAAGACCGCGCGCGGCCGGAAAAACTGCTCCGCGCCGCTCTGGGCGGTGAAACGGGCGCCCAGGCGCCGCTCGCCCCCGCCCCGGGCCTGGCCCTGCCGCCCAAAGCCGCTTTCCTGCCGCTGGCCGGCAAGTCCGGCTCCTGGCTGCAGCTTGAAAGCCCCGACGTCAGCGCCAAAACCGCCGCCGCCCTTTACCTTGAGAACGGGAGCGCTTTTCCCGCCGGGATGCGCGGTCAGTTCGCCTTCTCCCTGCACGACGCGAAGGACAACTCCCTGCTGCTCGGCAACGACCGCTTTTCAGAGATCCCCGTTTTTTACGCCCTCTTCCCCGGCGGCATCGCCTGGGCGGAAGAACCTTCCATGCTCAGCCGCCTGCCCGGCGTGGACGGGGGGACCGACCTGCGCGTCGTGGATCTTTACCTTACCATGCGCTATCTCCCCGCCCCCTTCACCATGTTCAAAGGCGTGCGGAAACTTCCCCCCGCCTCCGTGCTGACCCTGCGCGGCGGGAAGATCTCGATAACTCCGTACTGGAATCCTCCGATGGAAGAAGGGAAGTTCAGTTCCTTCGAAGAAGCTTCTGAAGCGGTGCACGCCGCTTTAGTGGACGCCGCGAAACACCGCCTGGGCAGAGAGAAACGCGCCGCCGGCGTGGTTTCAGGCGGCATAGATTCCTCCTCGGCCGCGGCCATCGCCAAACATTGCGGGGCCGGCCTGAGCACCTTCACCCTGGGCGCAAAAGGGAAAGAATGGGATTATTTCGGCCCCGGCAAAGCCCTGGCCAAAGCCCTCCGCTCCGACCACCACGAGATCTATTACGGCGAGCCCGGCGAGAAGGATATCCTGGAAATGGCCGCGTCCTTCGGCGAGCCGCAGGCCGACCAGTGCGCTTTCCCGCTCTGGAAAGCCGCGGAGCAGATGAAAGGGCTCGCTAACGTGATGTTCTCGGGCGACGGCGGCGACGAGAATTTCGTGGGCTACGGGCGCATACGGCGGATGATAAATATGGCCAGGGAGCAGAAAGCGCCTGAGATAGAGCTGCTTCTCGCCAAAGCCCGCCTGCCGGAGACCAAGCTTACCCCCGCGGTGCGCCGCGACCTCATTCACGGGGGCACGAACCGGCTTAAAACGGTTTACTACGAGCTCTCCCGCATTTACTTCTGCGACACCGGGGATTTTTTCCTGAAGAAAGAAAGACAGGCGCTCTGCCGCCCGGGGCTTATAGCGTCTCTCGGCAAAGAGCACCTGACCGCGGACGAACTTATCCAGAAGGGCGTCAGGGACACGGCGGGCCAGGACTGGCTGAGCCGGCTCACCCTGCCGGACCTACAGGTTTTCCACCCCGACTGCACCGTACCCAGGCTGCGCGCCTCGGCCGCGCGGGCCGGCATGCGGATGATCTTCCCCTATATGGACCACCACCTGGTGGAACTTGCGCGCTCCATTCCGGAAAAGTGGAAGCTCCCCAAACGCGGCGACTGCAAATTCATCCTGCGCAAGACGATGGAGCGGCACCTGCCGCTCAAGATCACAACGGGCAAGCAGCGGGGCTTCAGCGCCCCGGCCGGGCTCTGGCTGAAAGGAACGCTGAACGAGCTCTTCCGGGAGACCATGCTCTCTTCGGACGCGCGCACCGGCGGCATCTTCAGGCACAAGGCGGTGGAGCAGCTGTTCACGGAACATCTGGCGGGTGAAAAGGACCATAACGGCAAGCTCTGGAACTTGTTCATGCTCGAACTCTGGATGCGGACGCATTAAGCCGGTAGCGCGGCAAGTATAGTATGATTTAGGGCAGGGGAGAAAAAAAGATGCCTAAAATTCTGGCGGTGGAAGACAATCCCGCTATACTGGATTTCTACAAGGAATTATTCACCGACGAAGGGTTCGAGGTGAAGACCGCGGAAGACGCTTTGTCCGCGATCACCCTGCAGCAGCAGTTCAAGGCCGACCTGATAGTGCTCGACCTCAACATCCCGGCCGGCGGCGGGATGATGGTTTTCGAGACCCTGAGAAGCCGTCTCTCGGACCCCGTTCCCATAGTTTTCTCCACCGGGAAACCCGAACAGCTTCCCAATTTCAAAAACATCCACAACGTGTCCGTAGTCTGCAAGCCCACGGACCCGGCGCTGCTGCTGTCCGAGATCAAGAAACTCCTTCCCAAATTCTTCGGCGTCGCCATGAACCCAAACCCGCCCCCCCCGCCGCAATCGAAAGCCGGCAAGTTCAAGGTCCTCGTGGTGGACGACGATCTCAACATCCTTGAACTCTACAAGGAAATACTTTCGAACGCGGGCTTCGAGATCCAGACCGCGGAAGACGCGATCGGCGCCGTAACCAAATTCCAGGACTTCAAGCCCGCCCTCGCCATCCTGGACGTGGATATGCCCGCCGGCGGCGGCAAGAAAGTTTTCGAGAGGCTGCGTATGCAGCTGGCGTCGCCCGTCCCCATAATCTTCTCCACCGCCTCCCCCGAGGCGGTGATAAGCCTGGAAAAGAACCTGAACGTAGTAGTCCTCAAGAAGCCGCTCACCCCGGAGCTCCTGGTGGAGACGGTCAAGAAACTCCTTAAAATGACCTAGCTCCCGGCCAGCGCCGGGATCGGTTCTCATCCCATCTGTTATTGTCTTGAGCGGGCGACATGCGAGCGGCAGCGAGCCTCCCCATAAGGAAATTCCCGTCGCCCGATTAAATTTAAAGGCCATCCTGAAAGGATGGCCTAGAAATATGGAGCGGGCGATGGGAATCGAACCCACATCTCAACCTTGGCAAGGTCGCGTACTACCACTGTACGACGCCCGCATTTGCCTCTGCAAAGCCTTAAACTTAAAGGCACCTGAATATTTTACCAAAATAAACGGCGTTTGGAAACCGTTCAGTAATGTTCCGGGGCATGCCCCTCTTTGACTTCCTTCGAGAAGGAAAGAGCCAGCAGCAGCGCCGCCAGGGCCAGGTAGCCGGCGGTGAACTGGTAAGGCACCTGGTTGGCCGGGTAAGCCAGCGTCCACGGGAAATACATATTCCCGTCCGGGATGGCGGAATGGATGATGCCGAAGAAGGTCAGGAAGGCGCAGATGCCCAGGTAGAACGCGGCCGCGCGCACCTGCCGATCTATGAGCTTGGCCATGAACGCGCCCCAGAGCATGCCGGTCAGGATGAAGCCGTTGCCGAGCGCCACTATCACCTGCAGCTCGGGCAGGCCTTTGTCCACGGCCACCATCATCTTGTTGAAGATCTCGGTGGGCACCATCGAGGGATTGGAGAGCTTTATCTGCAGCATGCGCGCCACCGTCGGGAAGAAGGCGAGCGCTACGGCCGGCGCGTGGCGGCGCGGGCAGGCGTGGAAAGCCTGGCACATGATGTCCAGGCCCACGAACACCAGGATCGGGGCTATCACGGCGCGGGGGATCAGCTCCACGATGAACCCGACGTAGCCGAGGAAGCCGCCGAGGCCGATGAAGATGCCGGTCAGCAGGGTGTAGCCGGCGCGGCTGCCCATGGCCTTGTAGGCGGGCTGGCCGATGTACGGCGTGGACTGCGCGACGCCGCCGCAGATGCCGGCCACCAGCGTGGCGATAGCTTCGGTCAGCAGGATGTCGCGGGTATTGAAGTCGTCGCCGGCCACGCGGGCGCTTTCGGTGACGTTGATGCCGCCCACCACCGTGAGGATGGCGAAGGGGATGGCGATAGGCAGGTACTTAAGGGCTTCGCCCATGCCTTTCATGAAGTCAAGCGTGGGGATGGGCAGTCCGAAGTGGAGCTGGGCGGAGAAGGCCTGGTAATGGCCGCCGGCCAGGCCGTACGGGGCCAGGATATAATAAAGGACGGTGCCGATAACCACGGCGCCGAGCACGCCGGGGAAGTTCCTGGGCAGCTTGATGCCGGCTATCAGGGTATAGATGATAAGGCCGAAGGCTATCATGCCGACGATGGGCATGCCGAATATTTCGAGGATGGGGCCGAAGCCGATGAGGGCGAGGCCGATACCGGCGAGCGAGCCGAGGAGCCCGGCCTGGGGAATGATCTTCTGGAGCCAGGCGCCGAAGAAGGAGCAGGCTACTTTCACCACGCCGATGAGCACCATGGTGGCCATGCCGAGGTACCAGGTCATCATGGCGGCGTCGTATTCCGACATGCCTTTGGCCTTGAAGCCGAGGAAGGCGGGTCCGAGCACGGCGAGGGCTATGCCGATGGTTGAAGGCGTATCGAGGCCGAGGGGCATGGCGGTGACCGTCGGGTTCTTGGTGCGCTTGGCCAGGCGGAAGGCCATGATGGTGTAGATGATGTCGCCGAACAGCACGCCGAAGGCGGTGCCGGGGAACATTTTCTTGTAAACTATTTCGGCGGGAAAGCCGAAGGCGAAGATCAGTATGCCGGCCAGGAAGGAAAGCACGGTCATGTTATCGAACATCAGGCCGAAGAAGCCGTTGATGTCCCCGAGTTTAAACCACTCGTACTTAAAAGGCGCCTCGTTCTTGTTGTCAGCCATTTATTTTCTCCTCTCGAACCCCTTCTTCAAAATAAGTTTACAAAATTTACGCGTCAGAACTTATAGGCCAGCGAGGCCCCGACCGCGCCTTCCGGAGAAAGATAGGGCGCGAAGCGCAGGGCGACGGGCGCTGCGGGCGCCCCGCGCACCGCCGCGGTCCGGCCGCCGGAGGCGATGGCCTTGCCTATGCCGTAGCCGACGGCGAAGCCCAGGGGGTAGTCGCTGGCCCAGTGCACGCCGTTGTTCACCATCTGGAAGCTCAGGGCGCCGATCAGCGCGTAGCCGACCGGCTTTATGAATTTTTTCTCGGGGTAGTTCTCGGAGATGACGGTGAGCGTCATCACGCAGGTGGCCAGGTGGCCGGAAGGGAAAGCGTCGTAGCGCGTGCGGTGCGCCTGGAAATCCTTGAACGACGGGAACATGCGCCAGACCCCGCGCGGGGCGGTGGCGGCGCGGGGCGTCTCGCGGCCGGTGACGCGCTTCATCACCTGCGTGGTGAAGCCGGTGACGATAAGGCCTTCGGCGAGCTGGTGCCCGGTCTGGGCCGCGCGCCAGTCGTCCTTATTCAGCAGGCCGCGGGCCTCGAAGTAGCCGAACAGCCCGAGGTTCAGCCAGCCGTCGCCTATAAAGTAGAAAGCCGAGCCCAGGTCGCTCGGGCCGCGGAAGATAGAGACGCCGCCGGCCTTCAGGTAGGTCTTGGTCTTATCGACGCTGGAGATATTGAGGCGTTTGCCCGCGCGCCTGGTCTCGTTGTAGATCTCCTGGTCGTACTTTATCAGGAGCACGGTGGAGGCGCCGATGGCGGCCAGCCAGGGCAGGTTTTCTTTTTTGAAGCTTTCCTTCACGAAGACGCCCAGGTCCGAAGGGCCGGAGCCTATGGTGTGCCAAAGGCCTGACTTCGAATAGGTCAGCGTGGAGCCGTCTTTAAGCGTATAGGTCCGCGAGGACGCGTCCTGGGCGCGGAGGCCGGTGGAGCAGAAGCAGAGCAGCAGCAGCGAGGTAATTGTTTTTTTCATCCGCGGGACAGTTTCCAGGTGGTGCCTTTCGGGGTGTCTTCTATCTGCACGCCCTTGTCGGAAAGGGCCTTGCGAAGCTCGTCGGAGCGCTTGAAATCCTTGGCTTTACGGGCGGCTTCCCGTTCTTTAATAAGGACCGCCAGCTCCGCCGGCAGTTCTTCCGCCGCTTTTTCGGCGAAGAGGTCCAGGGCCAGCACGTCCTCGGAGGCCAGGGCGAAAGCCAGGCGCTGGGGCGCGGGGATAGAATGATCTTTCAGCGTTTCCCAGAGCACGGCGAGCGCCGCCGGCATGTTCACGTCGTCGGCCAGGGCCTCGGCGAAATCCTTGTAGTATTTTGCTTCCCGGTCCAGCGAGTGAGGGGCCGTGCCGGACTCCGCCTTCACCTTCTGGGCCAGCGCGCGCAAGCCGTCCAGGCCGCGGGCCGCGGCCTCCACCGCTTCCCAGGTGAATTCCAGCTGTTTGCGGTAATGCGTCTGCATGCAGTAATAGCGGTAGGCCAGCGGGTCGTAGCCCTTTTCCGGCAGGACGGACGCGGTCAGGAAATCACCGGAGGACTTGGACATCTTGCCGGCGTCCCCCATCACGAGGAACCGCACATGCATCCAGTAATGGGCGAAAGGCTGGCCGGTGGCGCCTTCGGACTGCGCTATTTCGTTGGTGTGATGGATGGCGACGTGGTCCTCGCCGCCGCAGTGGATGTCCATGGTGTCGCCGAGGTGCTTCATCGCCATGGCCGAGCACTCCATGTGCCAGCCCGGGAAGCCTTTGCCCCAGGGGGAATCCCATTCCATCTGGCGCTTCTCCTCCGGGGTGGAGAACTTCCAGACGGCGAAATCGGTGGGCCCGCGCTTCTGGGCGTTGGCCTCGATGCGCGCCCCTTCCCGCAGGCCTTCCATGTGGCTTTTGCCGGCGAGCTTGCCGTAATCCGGCAGCTTCGCGGTATCGAAATAGACGCCGTCGCCGGGGATGATATAGGTGAATCCCTTCTTCTCCAGGGCCAGGCCCAGATCTATCATTTCCTTGATGTAATCGGTGGCGGGGCAGAGCACGTCCGGCTGCAGGCAGTTCAGGGACTTGTAATCCTTGAAGAAAGCCTCGGTGTAGAATTTGACCACGTCCCAGGCGGACTTCCCTTCCCGGCGGGCGCTGGCCTCCACCTTGTCCTCGCCGGTATCGGCGTCGGAGGTGAGGTGTCCCACGTCGGTGATGTTCATCACGCGCTTGACCTTGTAGCCCAGGAACTTAAGCGCGCGCACCAGGCCGTCCTCGGCGATGTAGGTGCGCATGTTGCCGATATGGGCGTAGAGGTAGACGGTGGGGCCGCAGGTGTAGATCCCGGCCTCGCCTTCTTTTATCGGTTTGAAGATTTCTTTCTGCCTGGTGAGAGTGTTGTAGATCCTGAAGTCCATATCGTTCCTTGAAGAAAGATGAGAAAAGAACTATCTGCCGCCGACGGCCGTTTTTATCCTGGCGTCCAGCTCCCTGAAAAAGTCCCCGCAGATCTCCGGCCCGCTGCGGCGGGCGTATTTTTCCTGCATTATGCACGAGACTTCGATCTCGGAAAAAGGGTAGACCGCGCCGCGCGGCGCCAGGGAGTAAGTGAACCCGATCTCCATCGGCTTGTCGCCCGCATGGTTCCTGACGGCCGTGTCGTAGCTGGCGGAAAGCATGCCTTCCAGCGCGGCCTCCAGGTCGGCGTCGGGGGTTTTCACCAGTTTAAAGGTGCGCTTCTCGAATACGATCGCGGAGCCTGGGCCGGAAGGTTCCTGCGCCGCCTGCCGCCCGGCCGGCTGCGGGGCCGAGCAGGAGCAGAAGACAGCGACGAGGGGCAGCAGGAAGAAGCCGGGGGCTTTATTTTTCATGGTTATTTCAGCACGCTCGCCACGGCATAGCAGACGATGGCTTCGCCGTGACCTATATCGCCAAGGCCTTCACGGCTTTTGGCTTTGATGCTTACGTCGGCGGGGTCCATCTTCAGGATCTTCGCCACGGAGTTGCGCATATTCTCGTAATGGGGCTTCAGCTTCGGCTCCTCGGCCAAGATGGTCGCGTCCACGTTTATGATCCGGGCTTTTCGGGAGAGCAGGACCTCAAGGGTCTTCTCCGCTATGACCACGCTGGAAATGCCCATCAGGGTGAGGTCCGTAGGCGGGAAGTAGACGCCTATTTCGCCGGCGGAGATGGCGCCCAGGAGCGCGTCGCTGATGGCGTGCAGCACCACGTCGCCGTCAGAATGGCCGAGCAGGCCCTTGGGGTGTTCGATCCTGATCCCGCCCAGGATCAGCGGACGGCCTTCCACCAGGCGGTGGATATCGTAGCCGAAGCCGGCCCGGGCGAACTGCATTTTTGAACGCGCCGTGATCTCTTTTTCTTCTTTCATGAACGCCTCCGCGATAAGAATGTCTTCGGGGGTGGTGATCTTGATGTTGCGGCCGCTCGAACGGACCACCGCGGCCTTTATACCCAGCTTCTCGAGCACCTGCGACTCGTCGCTGTAATCTTTCCCGGCGCCGGCGGCGTCCAGGATGGCCGAGATGACCCCGCGCCGGTAGCACTGCGGGGTCTGCACCGCCATCAGCGAGGCCCGGTCCGGCGTGCTCTCGAACTCCGCGCCGTCGGCGGAAACCTTCTTGACCGTGTCTTTCAGGGGCACGGCGGGCACCGCGGCGCCCCTTTCCGCCGCCTTTTCGAGGCAGGCCCTTATCAGCGGCGCGTCCACCAGGGGCCTGGCCCCGTCGTGCACGGCGACCAGCTCCGCGCCGGGGCTGACGAACTTAAAAGCGTTCCTGAGGGATTCGGTGCGGGTGGCCCCGGCCGGCGCCACCTTAACCCCGGCCTTTTCCCAGGCCGGCCCGTATTTCCTGAGATTTTCCGGCCCGAGCGCGAGGATCACCTTCGAGAACAGGCCGCTGGAGGTAAAAGCCTCCACGGTCCACTCCAGCATGGGGCGGCCCGCCAGCGGCAGGTACTGCTTTTCCATCCCCATGCGCGACCCGGACCCGCCGGCCAGTATTATGGCCTCGGACCCGGAAATCTCTCCGCTCTTTTTTTTCATCCTTCGGTTTTCCGGCAGCTCCTACGGCTGCTTGGGGCCCTGGGTCGCGGCTTTGCCCTTGACCCTGGTGAAGATTATGCGGCCCTGGGAGGTCTGCAGGATGGACTGCACCACGGCGTCCACTTTCTTGCCGATGAACTCGCGGCCGTCCTCTATCACTATCATCGTGCCGTCGTCGAGGTAGCCCACGCCCTGCTCCTTTTCCTTGCCGTCCTTCATGACGAACACGTTCATGTCCTCGCCGGGCAGCACCACCGGCTTGAGCGCTATGGTGAGGTCGTTGATGTTCAGCACTGTCACGTTCTCGAGCGCGGCCAGCTTGTTGATATTGAAGTCCGTGGTTATGATCGAAGCCCCCAGTTCCTTGGCGATGACGACCAGCTTCATCTGGTTGTCCGAGGCTTCCTTGATGTCGCGGTCTATCACGCGGAACGGGATATCGCGGGATTCCTGCAGGCGGGCCAGGATGTCCAGGCCGCGGCGGCCCTTGGCCCGGCCGATCGGGTCGCTCGCCTCGGCCAGCGCGTGCAGCTCCTGCACCACGAAGCGCGGGGTGATCACGCCGCCGGTGATGAAGTGGGTGTCGCAGATGTCCAGCACGCGCCCGTCGACGATGGCGGACAGGTCCAGCACCTTCATGTTCTTGCCCCGGCCCTTGCCCAGCGAGAGGATGTTCTTGTCCAGGTCGTCGAGCTCGGGGATCTTCTTGATGCTGATCATCATGCCCAGCAGCGCCAGCGCGTATTTCACCACGAACGTATACTTCAGCCAGACGTCGTTGAAGTCCGGGTTGCCGATCTGGAACACCGTGTAGTCCAGCAGCTTGGACAGGATGATGCCGACCACGGCGCCGATTATCCCTATAATGAGGGAGAACAGGCTGACGTTCTCGAATACATATTCCACGCCGATTATCACCAGGCCGATAAGCACGCCGAAGGCCAGGCCCTTGAGGTCTTTAGAAACGTTGAACCAGGTCAATATCGGC
>Ga0079306_1000080_pt1 | contig 115798 bp, 93 predicted proteins | sample Methanotroph_Enr_FD_79181 | JGI IMG/M metagenome (GOLD analysis project Ga0079306, IMG submission 79181) | Enriched soil microbial communities from Old Woman Creek wetland in Ohio, USA - Methanotroph_Enrichment_5 | ecosystem: Environmental > Terrestrial > Soil > Wetlands | place: USA: Ohio... | reverse complement strand
TTGACATGCAAATTTATTTAAACAAATAATACCTTTTAATCATTGAGAAAAATAAAAAGCCTGAAAAATGTCCATTAGAGTGTATCTACTAAAAAATAGCCTGAAAAATGTCCATTACGCCTAGAAAAGCGTCTTAAAGCAAATATTAATACTTCAAACTTTAATTTTTGTTATTCAGTTTGAACTAATACCCGATGCCCTATATTTTTATTTAATTACAGAATTAGTAATTATTTCAACGAAAGTTAATCGTTTATTAAGGCAATTTTAATCCTGTTTTAATTTCGTCCCTGTTTCTACAGATTAAATTTGATTTAGAATTAGATTTACCAAAATCTATAAAGAGATATTATTATTAATTAAAATTTGAAAACAATGAAAACAGTAGGAAAAGTAGCTGCAGGTGTGCTGGCTGGTGCCGCAGCAGGAGCAGCGTTAGGGGTTCTATTCGCACCCGACAAAGGTACAGAAACGCGCAGAAAGCTTGCTCAAAAAGGCAAAGAAGTCAAAGAGAGCGTGAAAAATAAATTCGGCGAAAAAACGGATAAAACAAAAGAAAAACCGGAGCATAAAGAGGAGTAGTAAAATTTCCAAACAGGAAAAGAGCTAACCTAAAATCTTTAACAATTTTAAATCTCAGGATTTCGAATTTGTTATTTCGAAAAATCCCGGTAATAATGTAATATATGGAAGAGAAAACGAACGAGATTGAAAATCTTTTTCACCAGGCTGTAGACTACTCAAAAACTAGTTTTGAAATTATTAAATTAAAAACTTTAGATAAGAGCGCTGATGTTGCATCCTCGCTGCTTACACGTTTTGTGTATTATACAATAACCGCCATTTGCCTTATTGTTTTAAGCCTGGGAGTATCATTCTGGCTTGGTGAAATGCTTGGAAAATTATATTTTGGCTTCCTGATTGTTGCTGGATTTTGGGCTGTTACCGGGATTTTTCTTTATTTATTTTTCAACAAACGTATCAAAAAAATGTTTCGTAATTCTATTATTAAAAAAGCGTTTCAGTCATCATGATAGAAATCAAATCCGGCAATGAATTGAAAGCGGCTATTCTTCAGTTAGAAGGCCGGCAGGCAGAACAGGAACAAATGCTGCGAGCCCAGTACGAAATTACCTATAAGAGCCTGAACCCGATAAATATTCTTAAGAAATCTTTCAAGGATTCGTTTTCTTCAAATGAAAAAGAAGCGGGAGCTATTGATTATTTTGCCAATTTTATTGGTGATTTTGCTTCAAAACAAATTTTAAAGGGAACATCCAATACCACTGTTAAAGATTATTTAAGCCCGATAATACAAGTAATTATTGTTACCATTATTAAACAAAATTCCGATTTTTTTCAGGCTTTCGGCGAATCGTTAATCAACGTTTTATCAAAGGAGCAGGACACGACAGACGAGGAATAATATTTATGGATTAACCTTACTAATGATGAAATACCATCTTACTTATTGAAAACACGAATTATAGGTAATTTTTTCTTATTCTATTTTAGCAGGAACCGTGAAATAAAAAACTGAACCTTTACCGACCTGACTTTCGACCCAAATCTTTCCGCTGTGCTTTTCAACCAATTCTTTGCATAATATCAACCCTAAACCGGTGCCTCCTTCATGATCAGTCCCTGGAAGGCTAAATTTAATATCAGTCCTGAAAAGCTTTTCAAAGTCATTTTCTTTGATGCCGACCCCCGTATCTTTAATAAGAACCACAACTGATCCGGCTTCTTCTTTTGTACTGACAACAACCTCTCCGCCGCTGGGCGTATATTTTATTGAATTATTGATAAGGTTGCGTAAAATTGTAATAAGCATGTTCTTATCCGCAAATATCTCAAAGTCTCCGGCAATGTTATAGATCAAAATTATCTTTTTGTTGGCAGCAAATTCATTTAAATTTGAGAGATTCCTGTCAATCAGCTCTATTAAATTAATTTTTTCAGGTTGGAATAACATACTTCCAGCCTGCGATTTTGCCCAGCTAAGTAAATTCATAAGCATATCATAACCGCCTTTTGCAGAATCGTTCATAATTCTGGCAAACTCAGCGATCTTAGTTAAATCGTACTTATATACATTTTCACAGAGTAATTCTGAAGCCCCCAGTAAACTAATAAAGGGATTTTTCATATCATGGGCTATGATCTTAAAGAATTTGTCCTTAGTGGCATTACTTTCTTTAAGCGCTTCATTCTTTTCTTTTAGTTCGTTTTCAAATCTTTTTCTTTCTGTAATATCGATAAATGACACTAAAATATTCGATAATGTATCTTCGAATCCTTTTACTACCGAAAGATGCAAATCCAATAGCTTAACATCTCCGGATAAGGTCCTCATAGGCATTTCACATTCGAATTGTTTTTCACCCGATGCAAGCGCAATCAATTCTTCTCTGAAAATATCAAAGGAATCCTCGTTAAAATAGAACAGCATACTTTTTATTACATCGTCTTTATTCTCTGCACCATAAAATTCAATACTTTTATGATTGATTTCAACAACTTTCACCAAAGATGCCAGATGAATCACATCTTCTCTGTGATCTTCGAAGTACTTTCTGAAATCTTTAACACCTGAAATTTTAAGTTTATCAAAGAATTTTTTAATTTCCGAATAATCTTCTTTCCAGATGGGTATTGCTGAAAACTCAAATAATTTGTGGTAATTTTCTTCGCTTTGTTTAAGTTTTTCATTGGATTCAACCTGTTCGGTTATGTCGTGAATCATGCCTATTGATCGGGTAATAATTCCCTCATTGTTCCTGACGTGTTCGCATTTTTCATGAACAAAACGGATCTCACCGCTATGTTTTTTTAGTACACGATGATTCAGTTCAAAACTTTCCCTGTCGTCCTTTATTGATTCTTTGTAGGTTTTATTCGCTAAGACCCGGTCATCAGGGTGCACAGCTTCAAGAAAATCTTCATAGGTTGGGGCGAATTCCTGGGGCTTCAGTCCGAAAATCCGGTACACTTCATCAGACCAAATGAATTTATTTGTTTCAAGGTCTAGTTCCCAACTGCCAAGATGGGCCATTTCCTGCGATCTTTTATGTTGCTCATTCGCTTTGATTACATCTCCGGTTCTTTCAACGACCTTGTGCTCAAGAAAAGTGTTTAGTTCCCTGACCTCGGCCTCACTTTTTTTCAATTCGGTCACGTCTATACCCATTTCCATGACCATCTTCGAACCATCAACGTCGGTAAAAGGAAAGTCAAAAATGGAGTAATTGCGGTCATCTGGACCGGTCCATTCCCACGTTAATGGCATTCCCGTCTTAAATACGTTGAATGTCTCACAGATTTCACAGGGTTCTGTACGATTGAAGAGGTATTCATAACAACGTTTTCCGTGAGATTCGCCAAAACGGTCACGGAAATATTTATTAGCGTATGGTACTCGATAATCATCAGAAAGAAGAATAAGGTAGGCCGGAAGAAGTTCGAGCACATCGTTGAATCGTTTGCGTTCTGCTTTTATCGCTTCTTCGGCTTTGTTTCTTTCGGATATTTCTTCTTCCAGCATTGAATTTGCCTGAGTTAGTTCTGCGGTTCGTTCTTTTACTAATAATTCCAGCTCTTCATGCGATTTCTGAAGGACCGCTTCTGCTTTTTTTCGATAGGTAATATCACTAAATACAGTAACAAATTTTCCCTTTTCAGGCGAGAATACTGATATTTCGAAATGTTTTTTCAGATCCGGAATATATGTTTCGAAACATTGCGATCCCCCGCCTTTGGCTACATGTGCATAAATATCCAGATACGGAGGCTCCTCTGTCATATAAATTTTTGTAGCCCGGGCTCCAATGACAACATCGCGGTTGAGCCCCGTAATTTTTTCAAAAGCTGGGTTTATTTCAATAATAGTATAATCTACAGCTTTTCCATTATTATAAATCACCTCATTATAAACCAAACCTTCGTTCATTGAGGTAAAAATAGTTTGTAGTTTTTCTTCACTGCGGCCCATGGCTTCATCCGAGGCATGGCGCTTTTTATCAATGCGGTTTACCGAACGCGCACTTATCCAAGTAAGAAAAATAAGGCATATCGTATATGTGAGAGCTACAAGGAGAACACCAACTTCGGATTCAAAAAAATCTTTACGTTCTCCATACATCCTGATCCACGCAATGGCAACAGGCAGGGTTAACAACCATGGTAAAAGTCTCCGCGCCATCAACCCACCACTGTTATGACTGGTAAAAACTTTCATAAACCAGGATTTGGTATTGATAAAAAGTACAGCTATACAAATTGATGTTGACGCAATACCTGAATTTAAAGCAACAGACAGATGATTGACTGTATGCAAGGAAAGAACACCCAGCAAATAAGTTACCGGAATAAGGTAGCTCACGGCAAGGACCGGTAATATGATTATATGTGCAATGTCTGTTAATTTCTTATTATGAAACGACAGCAAGATGATGATAATACCGAGAAAAGAAAAATTGGCAGCGGTGAGTAATGCCATCCTGTTATCTATTGAGAGGAAAAGATTAAAAAAATGTACTGCAGCTAATGAACTCTCAGTACCGGTTATCAATAACACAATATGAATCCAGCATGATAACAAACCAATAACGAAAATACAAATACCGAATAATACAGGAATGTAAACGACAGGCCGCCATTTAGTGTTAGTATTGATAATTATCATTGCAACTGAGGCTAACACGAAGCAGATAGCACCTATAATTTTCATAGGGACCCATGATTCTTCCAAACTTTTAAGGATTGTAATACTAAAAATCCAGCCTAGTAAGTCCATCAAACTAATAAGCAGGGTCGTAAGAGCAAATATGAGGACCCAATATTTTCCTGATAATTTTGAATGCGGAAACTGTTGAGTTTTAGTATTTATTTTCATTTGCTGACATTTTAAATTTGATACTCCCCATAAGCCCGAATAATTTCTTATATAAATATGAATAGCTTGCCAGGTTCAAGTTTGCCGACGGTTTATCCGGAAAGTTTATTAAAAGGACATTTATTAATTTTAAAATTTCATAACACAAATTTAACATTTTTTTTTGAAAAATCAAATTTTAATAATGTTGTTCTGCTAAATATTTGATCTGCAATGTATTATTATCAATAAAAATTTCCTGATTATAGAGATTTTTATAAAACACATCTATTAAACTTTTGATTTGGCAAATTGGAATTACTATCTGCTAACCTATATTATAATTGACGTTTTATGATATTCTGTAACTATAAACAAATTTTAATAACTTAATCAATTCTTAATTTGTTTTTAATTTGAATTTAATTTAACCCGGGATGTATAAGGATATCTTTATCCACTTTAAATACAATGGGAATTTTTCCACAAAGACTTTTGATCTTTTTACATATTTGAATTCAGACCGAATATCTACCTTTAAAAGGATACAAATGAGAATAGAAATGCCCCAACTGCCTTATGAAGCGGATGCACTGAAACCACACATTTCCGCAAACACTCTTGATTTGCATTACAGGAATTATTATCTGGCATATAGTGCGAAACTCATGGGACTGATATTTGGGACAAAATATGAGAATGCCGATCTCGGGACCATCATCAGAGAGGCCGATGGCCCTGTCTTTTATAATGCAACCCAGGTTTGGAACCATTCATTTTATCTTTCAAGTATCAATACCAGGAAAGGTTACAATTTTAATGACAGGTTTACGGCAGCAATTCTTTACAGTTTCAAATCATTTAGTGAGCTTAAAGAAGAATTCATAAAATCGGCTGTTTCAACAATGGGGCAGGGATGGGTATGGCTCATTGTTAACGAATCCGGTACACTCGAAATTATACAGCAGGAGGATGCTGAAAGCCCGTTGCGTAAAGGAATGAATCCAATACTTACTATTGATTTGTGCGACCACGCTTATAATATGGATTATCGTAATAATCGCCTTGATTATATTTATTCTTTTTGGGACCTCATAAACTGGGAAATCGTTGAGAAAAGATTCAATAATTTTTATTTAAATAGTGAGCTCAGAAAACAACTTAATAAAGTTTTTTAGAACAAATTAAATAAGATGAAAGTACTGATGTTGAAGAGAAAATATCAAATGTTTACAGTTCAATAGCATCATTAAATTATAATAATTTAAAAATCTATTTTTATGAAAAATATTTGTTTATACTTTCATGTTCATCAGCCCATATTGCTGAAAACATATAGTTACTTTGAGATCGGGAAGAACCATTTATACTTTGATGATGAGAACAACAGGGAGCTGATCAGGCGGATGGCCGACCGAACCTATCTTCCTGCAAATAAGATATTACTTGATCTTATAAAAAAATACAACGGTAGGTTCAGAATATCTTTTTCCATTTCGGGAACTCTAATTTTTATGCTCGAGAAATATGCGCCTGATGTGATCCGGAGCTTCAGGGAACTCGCAGAAACCGGGTGCGTTGAATTTTTATCGGGCACACATGCATATTCTCTGGCTTCGCTGGCAAACAAGGAAGAGTTTGTGGAACAGGTAAAATTGTATGAACAAAAAATTTTGTCGTTGTTTGGAATGACACCAACAGTATTTGCCAATACCGAACTTATTTACTCAGATGACTTAGGAGAAGTGATATCCGAATTGGGTTATAAAACTGTGCTTGTCGAAGGCTCCGATCAGGCCCTGAAGCAACGTAGCCCGAATTATATATACCGTCATCCTGAAAAGCCGCAGCTAAGTATATTAATGAATAATTTCAAGCTTAGCGAAGATATCAAGGCGGATATATCTGAAAATATTAGTTCGAAAACACCAATGTATGCTGAAAATTTTTTACTCAGGTATAAATCCGCGCCGGATGAAGAACAGGTGTTCAATATCATGATAGATTATGAAACGTTTGTCCGGCATCATGATGAGAACAGTTGTATGATTGAATTCCTGAACGGATTATTACCAATTATCTTTTGTGATCCTGATTTGCATTTTTGTACTCCATCCGAAATAACAGAAAATATTTCTACGTACAGCGAAATTAGTATTCCTGATCCTGTTTCTTGGTCCGCAAAGGATGAAGGTTATAACCAAAATTCATGGAATGATTTGCAAATAGAAGCTTTTAATAAGTTATACGCACTGAAAAAACAAGTTAAAAAATGCAGGGATTCCGAAATCATGGAAAGCTGGCAATGGCTGCAATCCAGTGATTATTTTTTTTATATGAGTTCCATATGGTTTGAAAATACTGACCTTTCAGGGTATTTTACCCAATATGAGTCACCCTACATTGCTTATATAAATTACATAAACATTCTGAATGATTTTACCGGGCTGGTAACCGGAAATTCTCAGGAAGATATCCAGAAAAAGCCTGCCCTAAATAAAAAGCAACCCTGGAAAAATTCCTCCTCTGAAGAACAGGATGCAATGCTGGATAAAAAGTTTTTGCCTGTAAACAGGTTAAGAAGGACGATTTAAGTGCAAAACCTTGCTCAATAAGTAAAATAAAAAAGACTTTTAGCCATCGCTAAAAGTCTTTCTTCTTTGTCGGGACGACCCTCCCGATCCGCCAATTGGCGGATGTCGGGATACGCTAGCCAACTGCGCCACGCGCTAACATGGCCTGATCCTCTTCCTTTGGGTTTTCTTAAACTAGAAAAAGAAAGACCTTTAGTCATCGCTAAAAGCCTTTCTTCTTAGTCGGGGCGAGAAGACTTGAACTTCCGACCCCTTGCACCCCATGCAAGTACGCTAGCCAACTGCGCCACGCCCCGTTTTTTTTTGCAAAGATATATTATTTATTCAAAAAATAATTTAATGTTACAAAAAAACTTAAACTTTAAGGCTAATCAATACATTACTATTAAAGTTTTTTTTACTTTTGGTCAATAATTAAAAATATAACTAAAATGAAAAAAATCAGCTTTATGTTAATGGCTTTAGCTACTATGGTCTTCTTTTCGTGTAAAAACGATAAAAAGGCCGGCGATAATCCTTTCTTTTCGGATTATACCACACCGTTCCAGGTGCCGCCTTTTGACAAGATCGACACAATTCATTACATGCCGGCATTTGAGGAAGGTATGAAACAACACAATGCGGAAATTCAGGCTATCATCGATTCAAAAGAAGAACCAACATTCGAAAACACGATTCTGGCCTACGATAAATCAGGATTACTGCTCACTAAAGTTGCCAACGTTTTTTTCAATATTGCTCAAGCAAATACAAATGAACAGCTTCAGGCAATAGAACGGAAAATTAGTCCGATGTTGTCGAAACATAACGACGAAATTTCGATGAACGAAAAACTGTTTTCGCGTGTTAAAACAGTGTACGACAAACGGAATGATATGAAACTCGATAGCCAGCAGGTCCGTGTTGTTGAAAAATATTACCGCGATTTTGTCCGCCTGGGTGCCAATCTTCCTAAGGATAAGCAAGATTCTTTAAAAAAGATCAATTCTGATTTAGCAACATTATCACTAAAATTTGGAGAAAACCTGTTGGAAGAAAACAAAAAATTCCAAATGGTAATTGAAAATAAAGCTGATCTCGATGGCTTGCCACAAAGCGCTATTGATGCGGCTGCCGAACTAGCGAAAGAAAAAAAGATGGACGGCAAATGGATCTTTACAATTTCCAAACCCAGTATGTTGCCATTTCTGCAATATGCTAAAAACCGTGCTCTGCGTGAAAAAATTTACCGTGCTTACTTTATGAAATGCGACAATGGTGATAAGAATGATAACAAAGAGATCATTGTAAAAATTGCAAACCTGCGTGTGAAAAAAGCTCATTTGCTCGGATATAAAAGCTATGCAGCCTATGTGATTGATGATAACATGGCAAAAACCCCAGAGGCGGTTGGCGATTTTTTGGCAAAACTATGGGAACCAGCCGTAAAGATGGCAAAGAACGAAGTTTTGGAAATGCAGAAAATTATTGACAAGGAAGGTGGGAAATTTAAATTGGAACCCTGGGACTGGTGGTATTATGCCGAAAAGGTGCGTAAAGAAAAATACGACCTCGACGAAAACCAGTTGAAACCCTATTTCAAATTAGAGAATGTCCGCGATGGAATGTTTAATGTTGCTACCAAATTGTATGGCATCACATTTAATAAACTCACCAACCTCCCCATTTATCAGAGTGATGTTGAAGTATATGAAGTGAAAGAAGCCGATGGTAAACATTTAGCAATTCTTTATATGGATTATTATCCGCGCGAAACTAAAAGGAGCGGAGCCTGGGCTACAACCTTTCAAAGCCCCGAATGGCGCAATGGCAAAAAAGTTGACCCGATAGTAAGTCTTGTGCTGAATTCAACGAAACCTACCAAAGACACCCCGTCTTTACTGACCTGGGATGATGTTGAAACATTATATCATGAATTCGGACATGCATTGCACTTTATGTTGTCAGACGGAAAATACAATCGTACAGCCGGTGTGGTTCCTCGTGACTATGTTGAAATGCCATCCCAATTCATGGAAAATTATGCTTCGGAACCAGAAGTGTTGAAAATGTATGCCAAACATTACAAAACCGGTGAAGTCATTCCTGATGCGCTCATTGAAAAAATCCAGAAAAGCGGGCAATTCAACCAGGGATTTTCGATTACGGAGATATTAGCTGCAGCAATCCTGGACCTGGAATATCATAATGTAACCGAGCCGAATTTCAAAAATGTCAACGAATTCGAAAAAGCTGCTATGGACAAGATCGGTTTAATTCCTGAAATTCTGCCACGCTACCGTTCAACTTATTTCTCACATATTTGGGATGGTGGTTATGCTGCCGGTTATTATGTTTATACATGGGCTGAAGTGCTAGATGCGGATGCATTTGATGCATTTAAACAATCAGGTGATATATTTAATAAAGACCTGGCGGCCAAATTCCGCAAATATTGCTTACAGGAATCCGGTGATGGCGAAGGTATGGATCAGTACCGCAAGTTCCGCGGAAAGGATCCATCAATCGAACCGTTACTCAAAAAAAATGGTTTGAAATAAAAAAGTATTATTCATTGTAAAAAAGGCCCGGAATTTTTCGGGCTTTTTTATTTGGCCAGGTAAAGGATCTGTATTCTTTTTAAAAAGTATACCAACTTTCGCATATCGTTTTATTCGTATAATTTTCCATTTTACACTATACAAAGAATATCAAAATCCGATATTTTCTTGCCTGGGTTTTTACCAATTATTATATACTTCGATACTACTTTTTTCTTTAGGCAGGTTTGAAGAAATTATGCGCGCTGGCCTATCCTGCCGGCAGTCCGTAGGACTCCTTACGGAGCGTGGGTTGGTGTGAATCAGAAAACATTAGAAAATCTGTAAAGGCACCGTAGGTGTTTCCCGTCCGCCGTCCTTTGGCGGACGGGACTCCTTTGCAAATATTTTCTTTGTTTTATGAGAGCGGGGGGAAGCATTCGGCAGGACTGTCCTTTTTTGTAACTTTTTTGGACAGGCAAAAAAGTTATTAATCTAAATCACATTCTTTTTCATTTAAGGTAGACAATTCTGGAAATAATTAAAAATCTTATTTTTTTGAAGATTACAAACTAAACTTGAGTAAGCATGTAAAAAGGATAAAGATTTTAAAGAAGTTGAATTATCTTTGCATGTGCAAAAATCTTTTGAATTGCAAAATACAGAGAATAACAGTATTCAAATATTGAACGAAGAGATTTTTGAAAAGCTTTTCAGGGAGCATTTCAAGGGCTTGTGCTTTCTTGCCACGCGTTATGTAAAAGATATGGAAACGGCCCGGGAGATAGTCCAGGATGTCTTTGTTGCTTTTTGGGAAAAACGTGCTAATATTGATCTGTCAAAATCACCAAAATCTTACCTCGGGACATCGGTATATAACAAATGCCTGAATTACCTGCGCGACAATCGAAAATTCAACAAAGACCTGCTTATCGCAGAAAATTTATTTACCGATGTACCTGCTGAAGCGACAGATGTTCTGGTTGTGGAAGAAATAACTAAAAAAATTGAATCCGCTATTGCGGAGCTTCCGGAAAAATGCCGGGAAATATTTGTGATGAACCGTTTCGAGCAGCTTAAATACCATGAAATTGCTGAAAAACTCCAGCTTTCTGTGAAAACGGTAGAATCGCAAATGTCAAAAGCGCTGCAACATATGCGGCTGAGGCTGGCTGATTATATTACGCTGCTTCTGTTGATTTTATATTTTATGAAAAATAATTAATACGATAAGGGTAAACCTGAAATGATGTGTATATAAGTTGTGATTAAAATAATGGAAACGAATCCGACATATTATAACGACCTGATTAACAGATATTTTTCCGGAGATGCAACGGAGAAAGAGGCCGAAGAACTTGCTGAATGGATCAAAGCTGATGAAAACAACCGGAAAGCGTTTGACAAAGAAAATAAGCTGTTTCAATTATTGAACAAATCAACTATCGAAAGGTCTGTCAACATTGATGATGAATGGATAAAGTTTAAAACTGCGATTTCAGGATCTGTAAATAGTGGTCAGGAAAAATATACCTTGCCACCTGAACAAACTAGCCGGAAAATATGGCTGGTGCGTGCGCTCCGGGTCGCGGCTGTCTTTGTTATTCTGGCAATTGGAAGTTATTTCCTGTATCCATATCTGGGTAAGGTTGAAAACAGAATATTAACAGCCTCCAACGAGATTAAAAAAGCTTCATTACCCGATGGTACCAAAGTTACGTTAAGCCCGGGATCAACAATAATGTATCCTTCAAGATTTAAAGAAGAAAAAAGAAAAATCAAGCTGGAAGGCGAAGCCTATTTTGAGGTCAGGCACGACGAGTCCCAGCCATTCCTTATTGCTGCCGGTAATATTTCTGTTGAAGTCCTTGGCACGTCTTTTTACGTGAACACGAATGCTCCCGGCAATACTGTGGAAGTGAAGGTTACTACCGGCAAAGTTGCCGTTTATTATTCGGACAAACCGGAAAATAAAATTATCCTGACAGCTGGAGAAAATACGTCACTGAGTAAAACAGAAAATGAATTACCCGCGACCGAAAATATGTTGCCATCAGTTTCTGAAAAGATTGAATTTGTTGATCAGCCGCTTAGCAAAATAGTAACACGGTTAAATAATATTTATAATGCTGACATCAGGCTTGCATCCGAAAACCTTGGCAACTGCAGGATGACGGCTGCTTTTGAAAACCAGTCGCTGGCTTCGGTCCTTAACGTGATCAGTTCAACCCTTGATGTACAAATAAGCAGAAAAGGCAACTCAGTAATAATTTCGGGCGAAGGTTGCAACTAATTTTCTTATGAACCTGAAAATGCAAACGCTTAAAAAAACATTTGTAGTCCTCTTGCTATTCTTAACCGCGACCGTTTTATCTGCGCAAAACCTTGACCGGAAAATCACCCTCAAAATAAAAAACAAGCCCTTTGGTGAAGTCATCAATGAGATAGGCCAAAAGGCAGACATCAATTTTTCATACAGCTCACAGAATATTCCTGTTGACAAGCTTGTAAGCGTTAAAGCCCGCAATGCCAGTGTCCGGAGCATCCTCGATGAATTACTGAAGAAAAATAACATCGAATATTCGGTGGTTGAAAACCAGGTGATACTTAAAGTGATTAAAAAATCAGTTGAGCCGTCAGTCGAAAAACTAGCCGGCGAAAATCAGAAATTCACCATCAGCGGATATTTGAAGGATGCTGCTACCGGCGAGGTGCTGATAGGCGCTTTTGTTTACGCAAAAGGAACCACTATCGGCACTTCTACAAACGCCTACGGCTTTTATTCGCTTACGATACCCAAAGGCAAATATGATATGATCTTCTCGTTTGTTGGCTATAAAAGCCTCGAGGAGGCATTAGATCTGAAGGATAATCTGCAATTGTCAAAAGAACTGGAGTTTGACAAAACTGAGATTAAAGCTGTGGAAATAAAATCGGGTTCCCCGGAAGAGGCCATACTCACCAATAAATTGAGTGTCATAAAATTATCCCCTAAAGAATTGTCACACCTTCCTTCATTTGCCGGGGATTTCGACCTGATAAAAACGCTGCAATCCATACCTGGGATAAAAACCTACGGCGATGGTTCGGCCTTGTTTTATGTACGGGGCGGCAACAGCGATCAGAACCTTATTATGGTTGATGAAGCGCCTATATATAATCCGTCGCATTTATTCGGTTTTTTTTCTGCCCTGGCGCCTGAGGCCATCAACGATGCGGAAATTTATAAAGGTGATTTTCCTGCAAAATATGGTGGGCGCCTGTCTTCTGTTATTGATATCAAGATCAGGGAAGGAAATATGAAAAAGTTCGGATTTGCAGGAAGTATAGGTCCATATACTTCTTATTTGTCTGTAGAAGCTCCAATCAAAAAAGACAAATGTTCTTTTTATGTTTCGGGCCGGAAATCTACCCTTGGCTGGATACCTTTTGTGCTCAAAATGAACAGGAATTTAAAGATGAGTTTTTTTGACGTAAATGCGAAAATAAATTACAAAGCAAACGAGAACAACCGTTTTTTTCTTTCTTTTTATGGCGGACAGGATGTTTACAGCCGGATAAACCAGTCATCTTTTAACACCTTTGGTATCACATGGAACAATCTGCTTGGAACATTCCGATGGAATCACATTTTTAACAATCGTCTTTTTTCTAACACAACCGTATATTACAGCCGCTACAATTATTTTTTATTCTTATCGCGTGAGGAAAAAAATTACTGGAAATCTGCCATTATGGATCTTACATTTAAAACGGATTTTTCATATTTTCTGAATCCTGATAACACGCTGCGTTCCGGTATATCATTAAGTTATCGTACATTCAATCCGGGCAATGTCAGTTTTACCAATCCTGATATGCAGGAACATGCTCCGGTGATTTCACCCTATACATCGCTGGAATATGATTTATACCTTAGCAATGAACAGCAGATAGGAGAGAAGCTCACACTGAACTATGGCGTCCGTATACCGGTATGGCAAGACCTCGGCCCGGCAACCTTGTATTCATTCAATTCGCTTTACGGGGTTTTTGATACAACCGCCATTGAAAAAAGTAAAGTATATTCCACCTATGTTAGTCCCGAACCAAGATTTACCATAAGCTACAGTTTCACAAAAAGAACAACCCTTAAATTAAGTTATTCCAGAACGAGCCAGTTCATGCAGGTATTGACAAATTCAACAGGGCCTTTCACGTCGCTGGAAGTTTGGGTTCCTTGCGGGCCAAATATTAAACCTCAGAAAACGGATCACATCGGTTTGAGCTTTTTCCAGAATCTTTTCGGTTCAAGGCTATTATTGTCTGTTGACGGGTTTTATAAATGGTTTCACAACACCATTGATTATAAAGACCACGCCAATATGCTGTTCAATCCGTTGATTGAAGGTGAGCTGCGCTTTGGCAAAGCAAGGGCTTTTGGCGCTGAACTTATGCTACGCAAACCCCAGGGAAAGTTGACAGGCTGGATTGGATACACCTATTCACGTTCATTTAAAGAAATTGCAGGAATAAACAATGATGCTGAGTTTCCTGCTAATTATGACAGCCCTCATAATATCTATGTCAATATTTCTTACGATACTAAAAAACGCTGGTTTTTTTCAGCTAACTGGATGTATCTGACGGGCAACCCGATCACAACACCTGTGGCATTTTATTATTACAACGGCTACACGGTTCCTGTTTATGGAGCTAAAAACAACGACCGCCTTCCCGATTACCATCGTCTGGATGTCTCGGTTGGCCTGCGTCTGAATAAAGCATACCGGAAATATCAGCACAGCCTTGTCCTGACTTTTTATAATGCCTACGCCAGAAAAAATCCATTTTCAGTGAATTTTAATAAGATTTATGATGGTGGAAATTTTGTAGTGCCTTCTGATAACAGCAAGGGCTATGAGCTTGTGCCAACCACTATTTCAGTGGCCGGGATAATACCTTCACTAAATTATAAATTCAGATTCTGATGAAGAAGATTATATTTTATTTCATTCTTTTGTTGTTTGCTTCCTGCGAAAAGCAGACCGAATGGCCACTTCAGGCGGAAGAAACTTCCCGCGTTGTTGTTGAAGGAATGATTACCAATGAAATAAAAACTCATTCCATACATGTAACCCGGACCGTAACTGCATTAAATATGCCTCCGCAGGCTGTTTCGGGCGCCGGAGTGATTATCAGCGATGCCGACTCGAGCTGGTTTCTGACGGAGCAGATCGGAAAACCCGGATTGTATGTGACGAAAAATAATTTTTCAACTAAACCGGGAGTGCTGTATACATTGCTAGTAACATCCGGCGGAGTGGCATATTCTGCCAAAACACGAAGTGTGCCGGTTACTCCGTTTGAAATGCTCCGATACGACAGAAGCCCCGGTGAAAGTTTGTATCATATCACCTGGATTGCCAACCCGTATAATGCAGTCCACCCGGCCATGTATGAGATTTTGCTTGACTGGTCGCAACTGCCGCAATATGCCGGACAGGATTCTGCGAGCTGTACAGCACGTTTGTTTTATTACAGCCTGCCCACGCTTGATGTCAGCGAAGTATTTGCACCTGAAATAGAACATATTATGTTCCCGGCAGGGACAAAAATTATAGAACGTAAATATTCATTGACCAAAGAGCATGTTGATTTCGTTCGTGCGATGATTTCTGAAACCACCTGGAAAGGAGGGCTCTTTGATTCAGCGCCTGCTAATGTTCCGACCAATATAAGCAGCGGAGCATTGGGGTTTTTCGCTGCATGCAACGTGATCACTGGCACAATGACCGTGCAGTAATATCTAACTAAGCGAATTCCGGAAAAATAATGCTACTTTGTTTTAGCGCCTTTTACCTTTATTCTTATCGACTTTAGGTTTTTTGAAGCGCCTGTCGTTGCTTTCTGATTTGCGTTTTTTGAAAAAACTCCTGCTATCTCTGGGTTGAGCCTTTTCTGAAGCGCCTTCACCATGAAATACTTTTTTCTCTCTTCGGAAAATGCTTTCGCCATCGCCTTCACCCTGTTTTGATCCTTCACCATTCGCCGAACGTGGCTTTTTCCGGAACTTACTGTCATCAAACGAACGTCTTCCTGGCCTTTCATTCCTGTCATGATGCCCGTAGCTGTCATTTCTGCGGCCACTGTTGGATCTTCTGTCATCCTTCTGATTGGAATTTTTGTCTGAGGCTCTTTCAACAATAATTTCGCGATTATCAACTATGAGGTTTTTCATGGAATTGAGAACCTCATCTGCATAACCTTCTTCCACTTCAAAAAATGAAAAACTTTTCATCAGGTCAATCCGGCCGATGGGAACTTTTAATCCGCGGGTATTGTCATTTATAAGCTGGATTAATTCGGCAGGATAAAAACCATCCGTTTTGCCCATATTAATAAACAATCGGGCATAACCTTCACCGGTGGAATTTTCAAATTTGTCGCGTTTGCTGTTTTCTTTCCAGTCGGCCTTACTGTCTTCTGAAACGTTGATGTTAACAGAATTCTTTTTATAATATTCCAGCAGCCGGTTGAATTCAAGGGAAACAAAGCGTGTGATGATCTCTTCTTTATCAAGCCATTCCAGCTTTTTGAAGATAGACGGGAGGTAGGTATCGATCTGTGAATGATTGATCTCCACTTTTTCCATCCGGTTGATAAAATTGAATAATTGCTTTTCGCAAATTTCGTGTCCCGAAGGAATTTCAGCATGTGTAAATGACTTGCCGATTTTTTTCTCGATAATTTTCAGCTGATATTTTTCTTTGAGATTCACAATTACAACGGAAATACCTGCTTTACCCGTCCGGCCTGTCCGTCCGCTCCGGTGTAAATATATATTATGATCTTCAGGTAACGAATAGTTTATTACATGGGTAAGGTCGTCAACATCAAGGCCGCGAGCGGCAACATCTGTAGCCACAAGCAACTGTATATTCCGGATGCGGAATTTCTGCATCACGGAATCACGCTGAGCTTGCGAAAGATCGCCATGCAACGCATCCGCATTGTAACCGTCGCCAATCAGTTTGTCGGCAATCTCCTGTGTCTCTCTTCTTGTCCTGCAAAAAACAATACTGTATATATCCGGGTTATAATCGGCAATACGCTTTAGTGCAAGGTATTTATTTTTTGCCTGGACGGTATAACAAACATGTTTGATGTTTTCAGCTCCTGAATTTCTCACACCGATGGTTATTTCAACCGGTTTGTTCATGTATTTTTTTGAAATCCCGACAATTTCATTGGGCATGGTGGCTGAAAAAAGCAAGGTATTCCTGCCTTCGGGCACTTCAGAAAGAATGGCGTTGATATCTTCCAGGAAACCCATGTTCAGCATTTCATCAGCTTCATCTAATATAACACGGGTAATATTTTTCAATTTAACTGCTTTGCGTTCCAACAGGTCGAGCAATCGTCCCGGAGTTGCAACCACGATCTGCACCCCGTTTTTTAATGCTCTGATCTGTGTTTCAATGCTGGTACCTCCATAAACAGGAAGTATTTTTACCTTGTCGCTATATTTTGCATAATCGGTGAGGTCGCCGGTAATCTGGATGCAAAGTTCCCTGGTAGGGCTAAGTATCAATGCTCCCGGTAACGGATTGTTCGTGTCAGCTTCCTGAATCAGCGGAAGCCCGAAAGCTGCAGTTTTACCTGTGCCGGTCTGGGCCAGCGCTATAATATCATTTTTCCCGCCGAGCATCAGTGGTATGACTTCTTCCTGCACGGGCATCGGGTTTTCAAAGCCCATTTCATTAATGGCTTTTCTTATCTCAGGTGAGATAGATAATTCTTCAAAAGTTTTCATTTAATTTTTTTAATTGTGCTTTTGTATGCTATTGGTTATATACCCCTACGATGGCATAAGCACAAGGAAAGGAATGTATTGTAAAAACGTTTAGCTTGTAACACTGTTATTTTTATGGGTGCAAAGATAGTGAATATTTGTGAATTATACGGTATGTTCCTATATAAAAATACGTATAGCCCAACTTATACCCCTGCAGAATAGGACAGTAAGGAATATTTTAAATCAGCGATAACCTGTTAATGACAAAATTCTCAGTCTTCAGCCATCACGATAATGCAGTCTCCGTCGGCAAAAGTTACCATTTCTGATTTAGCGGGGTTTATTTTCACACCATAAGTTTTCACAGGGTTGAACGCATCTGCGATTATGCGGTATCCGAAAGCAGATTCATTTTTAAGGGCTGCTGATTCAACAACGGTGTAGAAATTAACAGGGACACCAATTTCAACATAATTGGCAGCAGGTTTAAGATATATTTCCGAACCTTCTTCCTGAAACAGATCATTGTAAACCCGCATAAGCGATTTGTTTTCTGAAATCTGGGCCAGCAACATACTCAGCAATTTGTCGCTTACAATAAAGTCGTCAGCCTTGGTTACTTCCGCTAATTCCCTGTTGCGTAAGTCCATCATTTCACTGACTATGCTAAGGTCGGTGTTTTTTTGTTCAGAAAGATGGCGTAATTGAAGCAGGGTTAATAAGGTCCTGGCATCAGCCCGTTGTACATCCATTTCATCAATGTAGGATAACACAATAATATGATCAAAAATTTCAGGATTAAGTGATTCTATGACAAATCTGTCCGTGGTATCTGCTTTGATAAACTTAGCAACAATATTTTGATATACTGTTTTTGTTTCATTTATAAAAGGCTCTACTTCGTCGCTGTTGGCAACAACTGTTATTTCTGAGCCCTTTTGCACATAGTTGTTCATCTCTCTTATGATAGACTTGCCACGATGGTTCCATCCAAGAATCAATGTCTTTTCGGTACTTGCATTTTCAATTTTGGTTCCCCGGATTTTGGCAGCATCCACAGTTCCTTTTTGTTTTGAAAGAACGAGGGTGTCATCATCTTCTGTGATGGCCATCACCAGGTCACCTTCTTTGAATACCTTGTCCATTGGCGGGTTCACCATTACATCTCCTTCGGCGGTCTTCATACCAACTACGGCGCTGTCCTCATACCAAAGCAGCGATTCTGCATACGTTTTACCAACAAGGCCGGCTTCATTATTAAAATACATTTCCGATCCTTCAAAGCCCATGATTTCGCTGTAAACAACGCTCAGGCCTGACTGCCGGCAAGTTTGAACCATGATACGGGAAATCAGGTCATCGGTCAGCAGCAATTCCACTTCATCTTTTCCTATAATTTTTGCAGGATCAATAAAACGTTCTTCCTTTATTTCTGCAACGATATGGTAGGGTTCTTTTCTCCGGTTTGGATTATTGGTGACGGCCAGTATTGTTTTGATGGTTTGTGAGTCGGCGTCTTCACCTTCGGGCGCAAGAATGATAATACTCCGGGTTTCATGCGGGTTGGCTATTTCCAGATCACCGATGTCATTTGGCATTCCGCTGCGGCAGATAACTTTGGTGTTTTTTAGGTTCCCTGCTTTATCATTGATTTCGTCTTCCATCTCTACTTTATCTTTGTCGGCAAGAACCACAATGCGGGGCTTTTTCTGGTTTTCATTGGCAATGACCAGCTCCGAAATAATGGTAAAAATCTTTGGCGACCATCCTAAAATAAGTGTGTGGTTTTTTTCAATTACAAAACTTCTGCCTTTGCGCAGTTCCTCAAGTTTGGATTCAATACCGCTCGATAACACGCCGATTAATGTTGATACAATAAAAATACCACCGATTGTAACACACAGCATCAGTATTCTGAAACCCCATCCCGCATCACCACCCATTGTTCCGGGGTCAAGCGTTCGCATAAGGCTTTTCCAGGCACTTTCCATAAATCCCATTTTTTCTTCTCCTTCAGGCGCCACTCCAACTATAACAGCAATGGTGGCAATGACCAGCACTAACAGCACAGATAATACGGCCAGCCACATGATTAAAGCAGGTGTGCCTTTCGACATTGTTTTGTCAAATGCGTAACGAAAACGATCTTTAAAAGTGATTTTTTGTTTCATGGGATAATTTTGTATTAGAAGGTGGATTAAGAGATTTATCTCGTCAAAAATAATAAATTAATTTTGGGATTGTAGTAAGGTGAAAAAATATTATTAAAATGTCAACACAATTCGGTATGAAAAACCCAAGAAACAATTGTTTTAAAGATTCTTTTGAAAAAAATAGTAATTTTATCAGGGTAAAAATTAGTTGATGTGTATTAGTTATGAAGACACAAAAAATAAATAAACTAAAACCTAAAACTATGAAAACAACAAATCTAATCAGGTTCAGCGCAATTCTGTTCGCAGTTATTGCCCTTGGGTTTTCCTCTTGTAAAAAAGATAAAGATCCGGATACAGACTCTTTACAACAAATGGCTGCTGACGAAAACAAAATGGCAGCGTCAGACGATGATGTAATGAATGATGTGAACGCTGTAATATCCGGAGGCGGAGCGAAATCCTTAAATACATTGCCATGCAATGTTTCAGTTGATTCGGCAACCATAATCGGGGATACCATTATTTATAACATTACGTTTAATGGCTTAAACTGTCCAGGCACCCGGATTAGGGTGGGGCAGGCCGAAGTGAAAAAAAGTATCTACACCAGTTGGGTAAACGCGGGAACGACGGTAAGGGTGAAATTCATCAACCTGCTGATTACACGTGTTTCGGATAATAAATCACTCACATTGAACGGTACAAGAGTATATACCAATGTCAGCGGTGGTTTGATCGTTAATTTAGGCTCTACGGCTACTTCGATCGTACACCGTGTCAGCGGTACGCTGGTTGCCACTTTTGATGATAATACCACACGCACCTGGAATGTTGCCCGCCAGAGAACTTTCACAGGTACTCCGGGTAATCTTTGGTGCACGGTTGATGGATTTGGATCAGCCGACGGCTACGATTATCTTGTAGTGTGGGGAACCAACCGTAATGGGGAACAATTTTATACACAGATAACGCAATCTGTGATTCACAAACAGTCCTGCAATTGGGATCCATGTGCCGGAGTTAAAGTGCACCAGATTCCTTCTGATAACAAAAAGGCAACATTTACCGGAGGCTTTGACGATAATGACCAACCGGTTGATGTCAACGGGAGTGCATGCGCTACCAAATACCGTATTGACTGGGAAATAAACGGCAACAGCGGCACATTATATAGATTCCTGTAATTTATTAATAACCAAAAGTAAAACAGGCTGCTTTGGCAGCCTGTTTTTTTTATTGTATACCCTCAAGAAGCCGATGTATCAAAGTATATGTGTTTTTGAAAACTTCTTCAAGTTCATCAGTTTTAAACCATCTGATATCCGTGATATCTTCCTCAGTTTGGGGTTTTAAGGGTTCTGATCTCACGGCAGCCATCTCATACCAGTATGTTTTTTTCAGAATATGTGCGTTTTTTTCGGTATAAACATGATAAGTCTTATCAACCCTTCTTACAATTAAAAGTGATTCCAGGCCGGTTTCTTCACGAACTTCACGTAAAGCAGCATGCTTTCTTCTTTCATCCCCGTCAATTTTTCCCTTAGGCAGATCCCATTTTCCTCTCCGGAAAATACATAAAATACGGTTGTCTTTATCACGGACCAATCCGCCTGCGGCTTTTACTAATTTGTAATCATTCCGGAATGCTTTGAAAAGACTTTTCGGTTCCGAGCCAATCAAAAATAAAGTTTGAAGTTTTTCGTTTAATACAAAGCCGGAAATAATTTTTTTGACATCATTTAATGAAGGGTTATCATAAGTTATAATTGTATCAGCATTATTATCAACAAATTCACTGTTCGTGAAAATTATTTCTTTGTCGTTTATGTATACTTTGTAAATTTGTGCCATGAAAAAGAATAATGATATAGCGTTAAAAACAGCAGAATATTTATTGCAAATAAAAGCAATAAAATTGAATCTGCAAAAACCATTCATATGGGCTTCAGGTTGGAATTCACCTATCTATTGTGATAACAGGAAAACATTATCCTATCCGAAGATTCGTACCTACATCCGGCAACAGTTTGTTGAAATTATCCGCGAAGAATTCGGCACACCGGATGTCATTGCGGGTGTTGCTACAGGAGCGATTGCGCAGGGTGTTCTTGTTGCACAGGATCTTGGGCTGCCATTCGTTTATGTGCGTTCCGCGCCAAAAGAACACGGACTTGCAAATTTAATTGAAGGAGTCATTGAAAAAGGCCAGTCGGTAGTTGTTATTGAAGACCTGATATCAACCGGCGGAAGCAGCCTCAAAGCAGTCGAAGCATTGCGCGATGCCGGCTGTGATGTAAAAGGTATGGCTGCCATTTTTACGTATGGTTTTCCTAAAGCAGCGGAAAGTTTTGAAAAAGCAAATTGCAAGCTGGTTACTTTGTCGGATTATAATTCGCTGCTACAGCAGGCTTGTGACAGTAATTTTATTAAAGAAGAGGATCTTGCCCGTCTTGTAGAATGGCGTGAAGCTCCTGATAAATGGGGAAAAGAATAAAATGGGACAACTTAAAAGTGATAAAACCAGCATTGGCGCTTCGATAGAGAAAATTTATTATTTTTTGTCGGATTTTAATAATTTTAAAGATCTGATGCCGGAACAGGTTCAGAACTGGAAATCAACAGAAGAAAGCTGCTCCTTTGACGTCAGCGGCATGGGACAGATGTCATTGAAAATGGTGGAAAAAATCCCCTTTTCAAAAATTCGCATTATTCCTGAAGCTGGTACCAAACTCCCTTTTACATTTGAACTTATTTGCCTGTTGGACAAGGTTAACGAAAATGAAACCTCTTGTGAATTTGTATTTGATCATGAAATGCCAATGATGATAAGTATGATGGCCTCGCGTCCGTTGCAGAACCTTGTCGATATTTTAGTCAAGAAGCTGAAAGAACATTGCGAACAGCCTGGATTCTAAAGGTTCAGTATCACTGATTAACATAATTTTACAGTACTTTAGAATGATGGAAATATAACCCGCCAGGCGGGTTTTTGCTGTTTTATTTCAATTTTTCTTCAATATTTGTTTTCACGATTGTCCGATAAAAATTTGCAAAATTGATGAAAAGCATATTGGAATTAGGCTTTGCACATATGCTTATACTAGTATGAGTTTCTACCAGAGAATGAATTGCTTTTCAGCAATTTATTTTCACTTTTATCCTAAAGGATGTAAATTGCTGAAAATCTGTCCTTCCTTTAGGACCGAGGCGAAAAACGAAAACTTTTATTTACATCCTTTTTCTACAAATTAAATTTTTATCGGACATTATTGATTTGTTTTCAATTTTTTCCTGCTTTTACAAATTTTAAAAATATTTTAAATTTTTCTTGTATTAACTATGTATTTAATATATATTTGTCGGAAAAATTGAAAACTGTAAACAGCGCTGAAATACTTGATTATGTGCGTAAATCGCGCTGTTTGATAAAAAATTAATTAAGTGAAAATAAAAAAACCAAAAACATGAAAAAGATTTTATCATTAGCTATGATTGTTTTCAGTGCATTAACTCTGAATGCACAGTGGCAACAGACAAGCTGCCAGGCCGGAACCGGTGAGATGATAATGAGCCTTGCTGCAAACGGGAGCCATATTTATACATGTATTGACGTGGCCGGAGTGAAAAAATCTTCAGACGATGGAAGTACGTGGAATTATGCCAACAATGGTCTAACGGCTTCCAATTATAATACATTAGCGGTGAACAGTTCCAATGTTTTTCTTGGTACCGATGCCGGAATATTCCGGACGGGAGATCATGGAGCTACATGGGTTCCGGTTAATAATGGATTATCATCAACCTTTACAGCAGCCACTGCATGCTATGGCGATAGGGTATATGCCAGTGTTGGCATTGGCCATTTATTTTATTCCGTTAATGAAGGTTCACTCTGGAATGAAATAAGCAACGGATTACCTGCAGATGTTTCTATTAGCTCATTGATATTTGGTTTGGGATTTAAGAATTCAACAATATATGCCGGGTTGGGAGCAGGTGTATATAAATCAACGGATATGGGCCTGAACTGGAATCTATCAAGCAATGGTATAAGTGAGTATAATGTTATTCCGGCATTTGCCATTTCAGGAAATAATGTGCTGGCAGGAACTGATAACGGTTTGTATGTATCAAGTGACAGCGGATCTAACTGGACGCCGGTCGATTTAGGAATTAGTTATATTTCCATTTATGCGTTAAAACAGCATGGAGCTACCCTATATATGGGAACGGATAAGGGAATTTTTAAATCTACCGATAACGGGATGGTTTGGGATTCCATCAATACAGGTTTAACCGACCGTAACATTCAAGCATTAGCCATAAACGATAATTATATTTTTGCCTATGGACGCACAACAGGTATCTGGCGCCGGCCATTAACAGAAGTAATGGGAATCGAAGATCAAAATTCCAGCACGGCACCGATGCTGTACCCAAACCCGAATAATGGGGAATTTACCATTAACAATGAGAACACTATAAATTTGATTGAAGTTTATAATATGCTTGGCGAACAAATTTATACTGCATCAGACACTAAGCCGCAAACACAAAAGGAAGTAGATGTTTCAGGCGCTCCCAAAGGAATTTATTTTGTGAAAATTTCCGATAAGGATAAAACGTCTCTAGTAAAAATGGTGGTGCATTAATAGGATTTCGTGATTATAGAGATGCAATCTCAAAAAAGGATTTGTAACGATTTTCTCTCAGTGGTTCTCTGTGTTTTCTCAGTGAGGCTCTGTGTAACAGCAATTTAAAAAAATAACACAGAGTTGCACGGAGGACACACAGAGTTTCAGAGAGTCTTTTTGGGTCAGTCTCATATTTCTAATATAGATTTGTAATGGAAAAAAAGAAGAATCTTTTTTTGAATCTAGGCGATATCATTCCTGCCTTCAATTACTATTTTAATTTTGTTCATGTCCCCGCATAACATGTTTCCGTCGTCTGTAGTAAGTTGTAGCCATCCGTATTCGTTAACACCACAAATGTTTGCATAGATTCTTTTTCCTTCGTATTCGAAAACACTTCTTTGTCCGAAGCGGTATAAAGCCTGAAGGTAGTCGCGGTCTGTTTCAGCAATCCTGTTGTTCATAATCATTTCGTACCGAATCTGGTAGATTTCCAGAAACCGTTTTAGAGCAACATTAAGATCGGTCTTCGTTTTTGTATGCTGAATTATGGAAGTAGGGTTGGGAAGATGTTCCGGGAATTTTTCCTGATTTACATTAATACCAATACCGATGATAGCGTATTTCATCCTGTCTTTCTGAATGGCCGCCTGTATAAGAATGCCGGCTATTTTGTGGTCTCCCACATAAATATCATTCGGCCATTTTATGGAAACACTTTTATCAGGGACCAGTTCCGAAATGAGTTCAAAAACAGATAAGGCCACTGCTTTATTTAGGAAATATTGTTTTTCTGCCGGCAAGAAATCCGGGAAACACACCATGCTGAAAGTCAGGTTTTTTCCGGCCTCCGATACCCACTTATTTGAACCTTGTCCTTTCCCGGCCGACTGGCATGTCGCCATGATGCAACAGGGCTCTATTATTTTGCCCTCCGAAATTTGTTGTTCCGCATATGAATTGGTTGATCCGAGGGCTTTTTTGCGGATTATTTTCATGATTTAATAATCGAAAAATAAGTGAATAATTTGACTTATATATACAATAAATAATTCGCAATTATTAATTTAAAATTGTAACTTTGCAAATTTAAGAAATTTTGCTAATGCCCGTAAAAAAGAAAAAAGCTGAAAAGCCCCAAGTCAAAAAAGCTGTAAAGCCCCAAGCCAAAAAAGCTGAAAAGCCGCAAGGTAAAAAAGCTGAAAAGCCGCAAGTTGAAGACTTCATCATTAAAGGAATGATCGAAAAAAAGGCGAAAAACATCGTCAGCCTCGATTTTTCTAAATTTCAGAATACCATGTTTTCCAGGTTTATCATTTGCCATGGTACGTCACGTACACAGGTCGAAGCTATTGCTGATGCCATTGAAGAAGAGGTGCGTAAAAATACCGGGCAAAAACCCGTGCACAGAGAAGGATTTCAAAATGCAGAATGGATACTGCTGGATTATTTTGATGTAGTAGCACATATATTTCAGGAAAAATACCGCGACTTTTATAAACTGGAAAATCTTTGGGCCGATGCGGAAATTAAGCACATTGATTCAGAATAATAACTAAAAAACGAAAGTAGATTCATGGCCAACCAACAGGATAATAAATTTAAGAACGAGTTGCAGGGAAATAATCAGGGGAAGAAAAAATTCAATTTTTACTGGATATATGCAGCCATTGCAGTGGCTTTTTTTGCCCTGTATTTATTTAATGGGACTGGCAGCAGCCCGCAAGTAATCACATGGAATAAGTTTGTTACTTTTCTCGAAAAACAGCAGGTTGAAAAAATTGTTGTAGTAAATAAGGAAACTGCCGAAATATATATTAAAAAAGATGCACTATTAACAGATACTGCATTTAGTAAAGTGAAACCCAAAGAAGGTATTGGCGCTAGTAAGGTAAATGAAAAGGCACAATATCAATTTGAGATATTATCATCAGAAAACTTTGAAAGCAAAGTGCGTGATGTTGAAAGGTCCATCATAGCAAAAGATACGGTTGGCAAGAATATTATTGAAAAACAAAAAATACTTAACCGCCAGAGTGTTGATATTGTCCCGGAAACGCGCCGCAACTGGAGCGGAGACATTTTAGGCTGGATCATCCCGATTGCCATTCTCGTCATCATCTGGCTGGTTATTATGCGGATGATGGGTAAAGGTACCGGCGGCTCACAGATCTTCAATGTAGGAAAATCAAAAGCACAACTTTTCGATAAAAACACCAGCAGTTCCATAACATTCAACGATGTTGCAGGTTTGGAAGAAGCAAAAGTGGAAATCATGGAGATCGTAGATTTCCTCAAAGACCCGAAAAAATACACCACATTAGGCGGGAAAATCCCGAAAGGTGCACTGCTTGTCGGGCCTCCGGGTACCGGTAAAACGCTGCTTGCAAAAGCTGTTGCCGGTGAAGCCAAGGTTCCGTTTTTCTCGCTCTCAGGCTCCGATTTTGTTGAAATGTTTGTCGGCGTTGGCGCTTCACGTGTGCGCGACCTTTTCAAGACTGCCAAAGAAAAAGCGCCTTGTATTATTTTTATCGACGAAATTGATGCTATCGGGCGTGCCCGCGGCAAAAACCCGATGACAGGTGCCAATGATGAACGGGAAAATACCCTGAATCAGCTATTAACGGAAATGGACGGTTTTTCAAGCAATGCAGGTGTTATTATCCTGGCTGCCACCAACCGTGCCGATATCCTCGACAGGGCTTTGCTACGTGCCGGACGTTTTGACCGCCAGATACATGTGGAACTTCCCGATCTTGAAGAACGTAAAGCCATTTTCAAAGTTCATATGAAGCCGCTGACATTGTCTCCGGATATAGATATTGACTTTCTCTCACGCCAGACGCCCGGTTTTTCCGGCGCTGATATCGCAAACGTCTGCAACGAATCAGCTTTGATAGCTGCACGAAAGAATAAAAAATTAATTGAAAAACAGGATTTTCTTGATGCCATCGACCGCATTGTCGGAGGACTGGAAAAAAGAAGCAAGATTATTTCCCAGGAAGAAAAGAAAGTCATCGCATTCCATGAAGCCGGTCACGCATCTATTAGCTGGCTTGTTGAACATGCAGCTCCGCTGGTGAAGGTTACTATAATTCCTCGCGGTAAAGCGCTGGGTGCAGCCTGGTACTTACCGGAAGAACGGCAGATAACTTTCACCGAACAATTGCTCGACGAAATGTGTGCAATCCTTGGCGGCAGGGCATCCGAAGAAGTCAATTTCGGAAAGATCTCTACCGGCGCCCTGAACGATTTAGAACGGACAACCAAGCAGGCTTATGCCATGGTAGTGTATTTTGGGCTTAACAAAAGGCTTGGAAACCTGAGCTATTACGATTCCACGGGCCAGCAGGAATATGCCCTTACCAAACCATACAGTGAAACTACAGCAAAAATTATCGATGAAGAAGTTGGAAAGATCATTGAAGAAGTATACGCCAGGGCAGTAAAGATCATTACAGATAATAAATCTAAAGTGGAAGCGCTTGCCAGTCTTTTACTCGAAAAAGAAGTAATTTTCCGTGAAGATGTTGAGGAAATTTTCGGCAAACGCCCTTTTGATGATGGCCATCATATCGACGACGATGCCAAGGACGTGAAATTTACGCTCAGAAGAGGAAAACCTGAAGACGAGATAAAACCTGTAACGGAAGAAAAAAAACCGGAGCAGACTGAAAATAAAGAAACTAAGGACGCCACAAACTGTGATTTAGCAGAGAATTCCGGGGATTAATACTTTTAAAATTCTGAATAAACAGCAATGGAAGAATACAGTTCACGTGAAAAAGTGTTGAAAAATGTTCGTAATGCCGGAATTTATCAGGCAGAATGCCCTTTTACGGATATTGATTTTTCTTTAAATGTTTTTAAGGAATCCGGTGAAACCCCCGATGTTACATTTGCAAAGGCTTTTGTGGCTATAGCCGGAAAATTCGTCTATTGTGCCGATAAAACAGAGTTTCTTCAAAGCATCAGTGTTTTTTCCAAAGAGTACAAGTGGGATAAATTGCATTGTCATGAACCCAAAATCAAACAATTACTGACCGAGGCGGAAGTTCCTTTTAGCGAAGATCCAAAATCGCTGACAGAAGCCGTTCAGGGTATCACTTTTTGCGAATGCCTGATTGCCAGGCTCGGCAGTATTATGATCTCTTCAGCACAGGCTTCAGGGCGCAGGCTTATCGTATTTCCCGATGTTCATATTGTGGTGGCATACACATCGCAGATTGTTCCTGATCTGGCAGAAGCACTCGCAGTTGTTGCAGAACGATACAGCGAAAATTTCCCTTCGCTGGTTTCTGTTATTTCCGGGCCAAGCCGTACGGCAGATATTGAAAAAACACTGGTGATGGGCGCACATGGCCCCAGGGAACTGTATTTGTTTTTAATTGACGACATGAATACTGAATAAATTATGGACGAAGACTGGGTGTTAATTTTTGAAACGAATAAAGATTTTGAAGCAGAGCTTATAAAAGGCATGTTGAAAGAGCATGATATAGAGGTGTTTATAATGAATAAGCAAGACTCGCTCTACCTTATCGGAAATTTTGAATTATTCGTCACCCGCAATGACGTCATGAAAGCCAAAACATTAATATTGAATTTTAACTCGTGAAAAAAATTGTAACCCGCACCATAACCGGACTGATATTCATAATAATTGTCATTGGTTCCATATGCTGGAGCATTTATTCTTTCATGCTTGTTTTTTTGATCATTTCCGTTTTGGGCATCAACGAATTTTATAAACTTTCATCCCTGAATAATATCAAGCCGCAGGTGTTTTATGGCCTTTTCCTGGGCGCTTATACTTTTGCCAGTATCTCATTATATGCTCATAATATTATCGGTTTTGAATTTGTTTTGCTGATCCTGTTGTTTTCCTTTATCATCTTCATCATTGAACTGTACCGCAAAACAGAGCACCCTTTTGCTAATATTGCCCATACGCTGTTAGGCGCATTTTACATTGCACTTCCGCTGGCATTACTGAATTTCTTATACAGCCCTTTCCAGATAAGAGGGGAATTCAACACCCATTTGCTTTTGGGATTTTTCATCATCATATGGACAACCGATACGGTTGCCTATCTTGTCGGTTCCGCCATCGGAAAACACAAACTTTTTGAGCGTATCTCTCCCGGAAAAACCTGGGAAGGCTCTGCCGGCGCTTTTGTTTCAGGCATACTGACGGCATTTGTTTTATCATTGATATTTAAGGATCTGTTATTTTATCAATGGATGATAATTTCGATGATTATCGTGATAACAGGCACTTTTGGCGATCTGGCCGAATCACTTTTGAAGCGCAGCGTGAATGTAAAGGATTCCGGCACTATAATGCCTGGCCATGGCGGCATACTCGACCGGTTTGACGGAGTGTTTTTTGCAGCGCCTTTTGTTTTTATTTATATTTATTTTTTTATTGCTAACTGATTATGAAATTACACAGAGAAGGTACAAGAATAATACTGACTGTTTTGATTATGCTTGTTATGATCAATTTTCCGCTCTTTATGTTTCTTAAAGGCTTTTTATGGTTTAAAATAATTATACTGATGGCATCGCTGGGTTTTTATGTGGTGATACTTCGTTTTTTCCGGGTGCCTTCGCGAATTTTTGTTACAGATCCCAACCTGATATTTTCGGGAGCCGACGGTGTTGTTGTGGCTATTGAAGAAATTGATGAAGAAAAATATCTGAACGAGAAACGCATCCAGGTATCGGTATTTATGTCGCTGCATAATGTGCATATCAATTGGTTTCCGGTGAGCGGAGAGGTTATTAAAACCGAAGATTATTATGGCCGGTATTTCGTGGCGCGCAAGCCAAAATCTTCATACATGAACGAGCAAACCACCACCATTATAAAACCTGAAGGACGCCCGCCCATCCTTGTCAGGCAGATAGCGGGCTTTGTGGCACGGCGTATTGTATGTTACGCTGAAGAGAAAATGAAAGTGGAACAAAACGACCAGCTGGGTTTTATAAAATTCGGTTCCAGGGTTGATATTCTGATTCCATTAAACGCCAAGGTTTTGGTGAATATCAATGACAAGGTCATAGGCGGTATCACGCCGATCGCACAATATATTGATTAGCAGTTTCCAATACGACCTAATGCTTTAGTCGTTGCGAAACGGGTGCGTCACACAGAGCCGTCCCGATTCCGATAGCCATCGGAACTATCGGGGCGTGTCGAAGTGTGACAATGATGGCCAGGCTTCCCTGCCAACGTGCCAACTCCGGCAGGCAGGGACACGTTGTTAGACTAGCATCCACTTGTAATATTTCTTTCGGACAACGGCTCTGCCTGACCGTGGTTATAGTGGCTGCCTGACCTGTTGTCTTTCTGGACTATTACATATTATATACCGGTATTCATTGCAAAAAAAAACCTTCCGTTTCGGGAAGGTTTCGTAAGAATTTTTACTGGCCAAGATATGCTTTGAGCAGTTTGCTGCGCGATGTATGTTTCAGCCGGCGGATGGCTTTTTCTTTGATTTGCCTTACACGCTCACGGGTGAGATCAAACTTCACGGCAATTTCTTCAAGTGTTAGTCCATGGTTCATGCCAAGGCCGAAATACAGATTAATAACATCACGTTCTTTATCTGTTAATGTAGATAGTGAACGTTGTATTTCACGTGAAAGAGATTCATACATGAGGTTGGTATCGGTAGTAACACCGTCCTCGCTCATATAAACATCAATAAATTTGGTTTCTTCATCCTGTGCTAACGGAGCATCCATCGATACGTGCCTGGTCGAAATTTTCATCACGGCATTTATCTTTTCCTGAGGAATATCAAGCGATTCGGCTAATTCATCGGGCAGGGGAGGACGTTCGAATTTTTGTTCCAGACGGGATAATTCTTTGGAAATTCTGTTGAGCGAACCTACCTGGTTTAAAGGAAGGCGGACGATCCTGGATTGCTCTGCAAGAGCCTGTAATATCGATTGGCGTATCCACCATACTGCATAAGATATAAATTTAAATCCCCTGGTTTCATCAAAACGCTTTGCAGCTTTAATCAAACCAAGATTTCCTTCATTGATAAGGTCGGGGAGGCTTAATCCCTGATTTTGATATTGTTTTGCCACAGAAACTACAAATCGTAGATTCGCTTTGGTGAGTTTTTCAAGAGCTTCCTGATTTCCGGCTTTGATCTGTTGAGCCAGCTTTACTTCTTCGTCAGCCGTGATAAGTTCCTCACGTCCTATTTCCTGTAAGTATTTGTCGAGGGAGGCTGTTTCCCTGTTTGTTATGGATTTTGTAATTTTTAATTGTCTCATTATAACAGGATATATTTATAATTAATTGATTTTCAGGAATATAATAACCTAAATGGGAAACGGGTACAAAGATACAAATTTTTTTAATATCTGCCAAATATTTCTTTTTAGGAATTCAAACAGCAGATAGTACGATAAAAACAGGTATTTTGTTACAAACCGAATGAAAAATATGCCTGCATACCATTGGTATATATACCTTCAATCAGCACGGTTCCCTGCTTGTTACTCAATATTTTAATAACATCACCTGTTGTCTTTACCTGCTGATTATCTATACGGGTAATGATTAGGCCTTGCTTAATCCCTGCACCGGCTAATTTTCCTTTTTCCAGCTTTATGATTTTCACGCCGCTTCTAAGGCCCAGGCTGATCTTTTCTTTGTCGGTAATTTCCTGCAACGTGGCTCCAAGCACACTTCCGTTTCCGGAACCATCCGGGTTCAGCACGGCAGTTCCTCCTTCACTGTTTTCAAGTGTAAGGCTGACTTGCTTTTCAACGTTGTTGTGCATGATGGTCACCGTGATCTTATCACCGGGACGTTGGCGGACTATCATTTCTTTCAGTTCGGAAGAACTGTTTACGCTCGTCGAATTTATTTTAGTAATAATATCGCCCTGCATGATACCTGCTTTTTCGGAAGCGCCGTCTTTATAAACCGATTCAACATACACGCCTTTCATATCTTTAAGGTTGTGTGCTGCCGCCAGTTTGCTGTCGATGTCAGTGAAATTGAGGCCGAGGAAAGCCCGCTGCACCTGTCCGAATTCAATTAAGTCGGAAATGATTTTACGGACAATATTCGATGGTATGGCAAAGGAATAACCGGTGTATGATCCTGTATTGCTTGCAATGGCAGCGTTGACTCCAATAAGTTCACCATTGACATTCACCAGTGCGCCGCCGCTGTTGCCCGGGTTGATGGCGGCATCCGTCTGAATGAAAGATTCCACCGTGGAGTTATCGCCCCAGATGTTGATATCTCTTGCCTTAGCGCTGACAATACCTGCTGTAACTGTGGATGTGAGGTTAAACGGGTTTCCGACCGCCAGCACCCATTCCCCGATTCGTAAATCATCAGAATTGCCGTAAGTTACGTAAGGAAGATTTGTTTCATCTATTTTGATAAGCGCCAGGTCTGTGCCGGCATCAGAACCGACGACGGTAGCTGTGTAAGTCCTTTTGTCGTTGAGCGTTACTTCAATTTTGCTGGCATCGCTTACCACATGGTTGTTGGTGACAATGTAACCGTTTTCTGAGATCAGAACACCCGAACCTGCGGTAATGATAGGTTGGTTGTTGTATTTTCGCTGGTTAAAAAAGTTGAAAAAAGGATCATAACCAAAAAACTGGTCGTAGTAAGAGTTTTTGTAATCGTACTGTGTTTGAATATGAACCACGGCGTGAATGGTTTTTTCTGCCGCGGCGGTGAAATCAGGGCCGGTGGTTGGGCGTAAACCTGTCAAGCTGACAGTTTGAACCGGTGTCTGGTTTTTGAAGTAGGTCTGAATGTCGCTATTCTTTTGGTCCACCAGCCTGAAAGCGAAAATTGTTGCAAGACTTGATAATACTGCAATAGCAATTGTTAAAACTGTTTTTTTCATATGCTGTAAATTTTTGCGTTTTCTTATCAAAATTTATACCTGATGATTTTTTGTCAGAAACTAATAAAAAACGTCTGAAACTTAATGATAGTATATTTTTATTGCCAAATATGTGAAGCTTAACTTTTTTAATGGGAATAGGCAATTATTATTACAAAAAACCAACGATTGATATAAACAGTTTTAGATATATTGTAAGGAAAATGCCGCCACTCTTTATTTTTATACCAGGGAGCTTCTGAGATGATTTCTTATTAAAAAATATTACCTAAAGCGGAACTCAAATAAACCGTTATCGGTGAAATAGTATTACTTTTGTAGTTAACTTGAATACAAAGGTCAAAATCAAACGATGAGTTTCAAAGTCAACAAAGTTATTTACCTGCTATTAGGCTTAGTCATGGGATTTTTTGTCGGAGGCGGCATCATCTGGTGGCAGTTAAATGACAATAATATCTTGGACTATTTTCGAAAAAATAAAAATGAGTTGAGTATTGACACCAGCCAGTACGACCAATCTATACGGCCTCATAAAAAATCCGGGCAGAATTTCAAGATCGGAAATGTAAAAATTCCGGACACCTTTATCGACAGCCTTAAAATGGATTCGGCAACCTTAAGCCTCGAACAGCTTATTGCGCTTTATAACAGTGAGATAAGTGATACGGCCACCCAGTCATCAGGTTCTTCATACGATGATATCGTTATTTCAAAAGATGAACTGATCATTACAAGGCTTATTAAAATATCCGGCGAAATCCCGGAGGTGAACGACAACTATGAACTGGATTCTATCCTCACCGATCAGCGGCAAACCACGCGCAAGCAAAAAGGAACCCTCAAAGTTGAGTTCTGGAGGTCGCCGCTTAATTACAAAGGATATAAGCTCAACGAAAACAAACTGGTACTTTTCGGCTTGTATGAATTTAACAATCTGTCAGTTATAGGTTATAACAACGAACTTTTTATTAAATACAACAAGGAGTATTACCTGATCGAATACACGGATGATTTCAGATCGTTTGTACCCATGAAAAATGAATCGCTTTTAAAAGAACTGAATTCGATATGATCTGGAATTTTCATAAGTACCATGGCGCGGGAAATGATTTTATCATCATCGATAACCGAAAGCTCCTTTTCACTGCCAGTGAAGAAATAATTTCAAAACTTTGCCACCGGCGCTTCGGCATAGGGGCAGACGGGCTGTTATTACTTGAAAAATCAGACGATCATGATTTTTCGATGCGGTATTTTAATTCCGACGGCCGGGAAGGATCGATGTGCGGCAACGGCGGAAGATGTATTGCTGCCTTTGCATACCAACACTTAAAACTGAATGAAAAAATCACTTTTCTTGCGGTTGACGGCATACATCAGGCTGAAATTTTGAAAAGTGAAAATGGTATTACGCAGGTCCGCCTCAAAATGGCCGATGTTTCTCAGGTTCAGCATGGCGAAGGATATTATGTTCTCGATACAGGATCACCCCATTATGTAAAATTTGTTGAAAATGCCGATGAAACCGATGTTGTGGCAGAAGGAAAATCGGTCCGTTACAGCCCGTTATTTCCTCATGGAACCAATGTTGATTTTGTTGAAATAAAAAACGGGAAACTTTATGTCCGCACATACGAGCGCGGCGTGGAAGACGAAACCTTATCATGCGGTACCGGTGTTACAGCTTCAGCCATTGCTGCATCATTTGTTAGTCCTGCAAATGAATATGAAATTACTACACGAGGCGGAAATTTAAAAGTGAGTTTCACTAGGGAAAAGGAGTTTTTCTCCGATGTGTGGCTTGAAGGCCCTGCCGCATTTGTTTACATGGGCGAAATAGAAATATAAATTTATGCAGAATAATCGAATCAACCTGAGAGCAGTAGAACCTGCAGATATTGATTTTATTTACCGGCTCGAAAATGATGTCGAAAATATGATGACAACAGAGCATTTTGAGCTGGTGTCACGCTATGCCATCGAACAATATGTGCTTGGCCTCGGGCAGGATTTGTATGCCTCCGGCCAGATGCGGCTGATCATTGAATCAACCGATACCCCTGAAAAAAAATCCATCGGCTGCATCGAACTATTTGAAGCCGACGCCATCCACCGCAGGGCAGGCATCGGAATATATATCATTGCAGAAGCGCAGAAAAAAGGTTATGCCTCAGCAGCGCTGAGTGTGATGATTGAATATTGTTTCGAAACGCTGGGATTGCATCAGCTGTTTTGTAATATCGGCGAAGAAAATAAGGGTAGCCTGAAACTATTTACAAATCATGGATTTCAGCTTATCGGCCTGAAAAAAGACTGGCGGTATTATAATAAATCATGGAAAAACGAGTATATGATGCAGCTAATAAATGGATAAAATGCCGGAAAAAAAAGTAAAAATTGAGACCCTGGCGAAAAAAAGAAAAAAGGGCGGGAAAAAAAGTAAGTTTGGAAAAAAATTCCTTGTTGGATTTCTTACTTTCATTGGTATTTGTTTGATTGCCGGAATTGTCATTGGCAGCAGGTATTACAAGTTCATCTACGTGAAAAATGTGGACCTCGGCGGCAAAAAGGAATTATATGTTTATATTCCGACAAATTCCAACTTTGATGATGTTAAAAAAATATTGTACAAACAGGATATCATCATTGACACCAATACTTTTGAATGGTTATGCGAACATAAGGCATATACCATGAAAGTGAAATCAGGCCGTTACCTGCTGAAAGACAAAATGAGCAATAATGAGCTCATTAACATGCTGCGTTCAGGAGATCAGGACCCTGTCAGGCTCACGTTTAACAACATCAGAACCAAGGAAAATTTTGTTTCAAGAATCAGTAAACTGATTGAAGCAGATTCCGTTTCACTTTCAAACCTGCTGAACGATACCGCCTATCTGAGAAAACATGATCTGAACAAAGATAATGTCATGTGCATTTTTATTCCGGACACCTACGAAATATTCTGGGACACGCCTGCCGAAAAATTTTTCGAAAAAATGGTTGGCGAATACGAAAAATTCTGGAATAAAACCCGCAGGGATAAGGCTGCTGCTATAGGGCTCAGCCCGGCCGAGGCGGTGGTTCTGGCTTCTATCGTGTATCAGGAAACAAAGAAAAAAGACGAAATGGCAAAAGTGGCCGGCGTTTATATCAACAGGTTAAACATTGGGATGCCTTTGCAGGCGGACCCGACGGTGATTTTTGCTATCGGTGATTTTTCCATAAAAAGAGTGCTTACAGCCCAACTACGATATGATTCGCCATACAACACCTATCAGCATGCCGGACTTCCGCCCGGGCCCATCTGCCTGCCCGAAGGATTTGTGATTGATAAAGTGCTGGATTACGAAAAACACGATTACCTGTATTTTTGCGCCAAAGCCGACATGTCGGGATACCATAGCTTTGCCGAATCTCCGGCTCAGCATCAGCAGAATGCACAAAAATATCATGATGCACTTAACCGGCGAAAGATAAAAAAATGATAGTTTATCCAAAAAAAAATTATTTTTACAAACCCAAATAAATTTGACAACCATGAAAAAGCTATTTCTTTTATCACTCATTTTATTAGTTGTTTCTTCTGCGTTTGCTTTGAATCCAAGCCGCAAATACGCCGCACGCCCCGGTGATTTCGGGCTTGACTTTGACGAAGTGACCATCCAAACATCTGATAACCTGAACCTTAAAGGCTGGCTTTATAAACCTCAGACACCTTCCTTCAAAATGATCATTTTAAGCGGAAGCGGTGATGGCAACATGGCTGATCTTATTGAAGTAGCAAGCAATTTCGTTACGCTGGGATATAATGTGCTGACCTATGATTACAGAGGTTACGGCGAAAGCGAAGATTTTACGATCAACAACAATTTTTTTATCTATGCCCAGTTCGAAAAAGATCTTAATGCCGCCATTGATTATTCGAGAAAATATTATTCAAAGATGAAAATCGTTGACCTTTATGGCGTGCAGGTAGGCGCGGGGCTTTCAATAGCCGTTGGCTGCAACCGTAAAGAAATTTTTCAGGTTATCGCCGATTCGCCTTATTCGACGCTGGAAGGTGTAAAAAAGAAATTCAAGGAATTTGCTGGTAAAGACGTTTTATTGCCGCTAGGTTTTAACAAATACATGATAGAACCTTTTTATGCATTGGAATCAAAAGGTACGGCTATTTACGGCGTACTGTTAATTGCAGGGGAAAAAGAGTTAATATATACCGCCGCGGACATTAAAGAATTGAGCAAAGTGCAGAAAAACCGTTCCACGGTTGTTATTGTAAAAGATGCTACGGCTGCTGAAACATTTACAAAGGATAAGAACAAGTATTTCGAAAATATTCGCGATTTTCTTAAAGAACCTTTATAATTTTTAATGGATGACTGCATTCAAGGCATACGACATCAGGGGGATCTATAATATCGATTTCTCAAAAAAAGAAGTCTACAAAATAGGTTTTTTCCTGCCGGGTTTGTTAAAAGCTAACAAGATTCTTGTGGGGCGTGATGTGAGAACGTCATCCCCGGAAGTATTTGAATACCTCACCAAGGGCATCACCGATGCAGGAGCTGATGTGTACGACCTTGGGCTGGCTACAACACCCTATGTTTATTGGGCCACGGCAGCTTTTAAATTTGACGCTTCTGTTCAGATCACTGCCTCGCATAATGCAAAGGAATACAACGGGATGAAAATTTCGCGTACCAATGCGTTTCCAGTCGGCTATGACAGCGGGTTGCAAATACTGGAACAACTGGTGCAGAATGAAACACCCCAGCCGGTAGAAGCCAAAGGAAAAATAATCCCTTTCGCCCAGCATGATAAATACATGGCTTTCTTGAAGCCGTATGTTCCCAATATTTCAAAGCTGAAAGTCAGTATTGATTGTTCCAATGGCATGGCGGCCTTGTTCATCAGAAGGCTGCTCGGTGAAAAACCCCAATACCTGTTTTTTGAACCCGACGGAACATTTCCCAACCACGAAGCAAATCCTCTGGAGCCTGAAAATGTTGAGATGCTGCAAAAACATGTACTTGAAAACGCCAGCGATCTGGGCGTTATTTTCGATGGTGATGCCGACCGTGTGATGTTTGTGGATGAAAAAGGGCAATTTATCTCTCCCGACCTTATCATTGCCGTTTTGGCGCATTACTTTGCCGATAAAGAAAAAGGCATTGTGCTTCAGGATATCCGCAGTTCAAAAGCTGTTGGTGAATACATTGCCAAGCTTGGTTACAGTCTGAGCATGTGGCGCGTTGGCCGTGCATTTGCTGCGCCAAAGCTGAAAGAAATTAATGGTTTGTATGGCGGCGAATATGCCGGGCATTATTATTTCCGCGATTTCAATTATTCCGATTCCGGAATGCTCGCCTGTTTGCTCGTGCTTGACGTGGTGGCGAAAATGAAAGCCAGGAGCATTTCTTTTTCACAACTGATAAAAAAGATCTCACCGTATTTTAGTACGGGCGAGATGAACTTTAAGATTGAACACAAAATGGAAGCGATGGATGCCTTGCTGGCATATCATACAAAATCAGAAAAACCTGCGGCCTTTTATGATTTTGATGGTTACCGTGCCGATTTCCAGCACTGGTGGTTTAACGTGAGGCCATCGAATACAGAGCCGTTCCTGCGTTTTATTGCAGAAGCCGACAGCCCTGAACTGCTGGAGCGGATCAAAGAAGAAACACTGGCCGTGTTAAAACCATTCTCAAACGCCTGATTTTGCTTAAGAATTTTTCCATAACATTATTTTTTCTTGCCCTGCTTGTATCGTCAAAATACCTGTATCCGCAGGTTCCTGAATTAACTGACAGTTCCTCTGTCAATAGTAAGGACAGCGTGGTTACTGCGGAAGGGCTGAATTACCGTTATGAAAAACTTCAGATCAATAAGGCATCGACGCCTCTTTTCAGTTTTCCTGATGAGGTGAATAAAAAACGGCTTGCTGCGGTGCTTGCTACGGATGGCGTTTTGTTTGCCTCGTCTATTTATGGATTGAATGAAATATGGTATAAAAACTATGACAAGTCTAAATTTCATTTATTTAACGACAGCCGTGAGTGGATGCAGATGGACAAGCTGGGGCATCTGAAAGCGGCCCATATCATTACCGCATACGGCTATTATTCATTCCGCTGGGCGGGCCTGGACAAAACGAAAGCTGCTTTATACGGCGGCGCTGTGAGTCTGGGTTATCTGACGGCTTTGGAGGTGCTTGACGGCTATTCTTCGCACTGGGGATTTTCACTTTCAGATATGTCTGCCAATCTGCTGGGATCAGCATTATTTGTTACCCAGGCCATTTTTCTCGAAGAACGCCGGATAAAATTAAAGATTTCATACCACCCGACTCGCTACGCACAGTATCGCCTTGAAGTGCTGGGGGATAATGCTGCCTCGCGGATCATAAAAGACTATAACGGCCAAACACAGTGGCTTTCGGTGAGCGCCGGCCTGATGATGCCAAAAAGCAATAAAATACCCAGATGGTTATGTGTCTCGGTAGGCTACGGCGCGGAAGGCATGCTGGGAGGATTTTCAAATCCGGCGCTTAACGAAAAAGGGGAGGCATTGCCAACTTTTGAACGTTACCGCCAGTTTTATCTGTCGTTTGATGTTGATTTTGCACAGGTGAAAACCAACAAAAAATGGGTGCGCGGGCTGCTCCTGGCTCTAAACGTAATAAAAGTCCCATTTCCCACGCTGGAGTATAACACCAAGGGGGAGTTTAAGTTTCATTATTTGTATTTCTGAGTTTTATTGTACGAAATATTCCGGTTTAAAAGGTACGGAATTATAATTGTCCCCATAACTTACCTGAAGTTACCGTTAACTGATTTAATTTACTTTTTATCGAGTTATAATGATTATATAGTTACTTTAGTAAATCAAATATTTCATAATATAGAAATGAATATATTTTTTAAACCATGAAAAAGTATTACTTCATTTTCTTGTTAATCTTTCATTATTTGGCTGCATACAGCCAGGATGGCGTTACAAGTTATCCTGATCCCAGTGGATATAGCGTAACGGACTTGCGTTACAAATCCGGATTAGGAATTGATGCGTCGAACAATAAATGGGTGGCATATGACTCCATCGGTTTAGGGAAATTTGATGGTATCGGCTGGACAATGTATAATACATCAAATTCTCTGATTCCTTCAAATAAAATGACCAGCTTGTTTGTTAAGGGTAACACAATTTATGCAGGAACCATGAAAGGGCTTGGCATTTTTGACGGAAATTCAACATGGACTATTTATAATACTACTAATGGTTTGCTAAACAACCAGGTAAATGCTATCAATTTCCAAAATGGAATTATATGGGTTGGTACAAACAAGGGCCTGGCGAAATATAATGGATCCATTTGGAAATATTATTATTCACTGAACTCTGGTATTGCTAATGATACCATCACAGCTATTGAGTTTGGCGCTAATGATACCGTTTGGATTGGAACGATTGACGGCCTGTGTTGTTTATACAATGATACCTTTACAATTTATGATACGGCAAATTCGGGTTTGAATAGCAGTTACATAAGCTGCCTGAAAAAGGACATGAATAACAATTTATGGATAGGCACCAGGGCAGGGGCTTATAGAATGAATAGTAATATTATTACACCTCTTGAAGACATATTTAATATAATTCCTGGAAATACTTCGTTTATAGCTTCAATAGGAGCGCATGAAAATTACATATATATACCTGGCTATTCGGTTGGTTATAGTAGTACGTCCCAATGTATTTTCAAAATTAATTCTGTAGATTATTCGTATGTCACCTATTATTGTCAGTATGGGGGGATCAGTTATGTATGGCCATATTTTCTTTGCTCTGATTCGAATGATATTATCTGGATTATTTCTAGTTTTACGCCGAAACAGTTGAGATCATTTAATTATTTAGAGGGCAGGATGTATGATGATTATGATTTATTAGCTGCCAATAATGTAAAGGCAAGGTTTAATGCGGGAGGGCAGCTGTTTTGGGATTTTGAAGGATCTCCGACTTTTGAAGTTCCAAAGGGCAGCAAAAAAAACACCTTATTTTCCGGTGCTTTATGGGTTGGCGGCAAAGATACCAGCGGTTTGATACATACGGCAGCTGAAAGATTTCAGCAAGATGGAAGAGATTTTTTTCCGGGGCCTATGATGGATTCTGCATATTATGGTCAGGAACAGGAAAAATGGAACAGGGTGTGGAAGCTGAAAAAGACTGATATTGAATATCATTGGGCTCATTGCTTCGACCCGGGGTATGTTCCTTCTCAGGCAATAGCCAGTTGGCCGGGAAACGGTGATACAACCTTGGGCCAGTCACCGATTTTAGCGCCTTTCAAAGACTGGAACAACGATGGCATATATAATCCATATGCGGGAGATTTTCCTTTAATCAAAGGCGATGAAACAGTGCTTTTTATATTTAATGATGATCGTAAACCACATGCTGACAGCAAAGGCAATAAATTACGATTGGAAGTAATAGCTATGGCCTATAGTTTTGATTGTGAGGCAGACTCGGCTTTGTGGAACACAGTTTTTCTCAATTATAAAATTACAAACCGTTCTTTGTTAACCTACGACAGTTCTTATGTCGGTTTATTCGTTGATACGGAATTGGGCGAAGGCACAGATGATTATATAGCCTGCGATGTTACCAGAGGCTCATTTTATACGTTTAATGGCGACAGTATTGATGGTTACGGCCGGCCTCAGGATTACGGCGCCAATCCTCCTGCCCAGGCCATTGTTTTCCTTTCAGGCGCCAAAATGGATGATGATGGAATAGATAATCCTGCAGGTTTATGCGATGCCGGATTGAATGGATTCAATTTTGGAAATGGAATTGTTGATGATGAACACCTTGGTATGAGTACGTTTAAGTATTTTAATGGCTCGGGCGGCCTGGAAGCAATAATTGCTCCAGATTTTGCTGCTGGATATTATGATTATTTAAAAGGAAATTGGTTGGATGGCGTACACATGCAATATTGGGGTTTTGGACATCCATCGGCCGGCGCTACAGGCCCTGCTTGTAATTACCAGTTTCCCGGCGATTCAGACCCGTGCAATTGGGGTACCGGAGGAGTTCCGGTTGATCATCCGCCATACTGGACAGATGAGCAGGCCGGTAATCCGCCTTATGACAGGCGTGGTATGGGCTCTACCGGTCCGTTTACTTTTAAACCGGGCGATACGCAGGAAATAGATTTCGCTTTTGTTTATGGAAGAGATTTTACTAATCCCAATGAATTAGCCGCTATACCGGTGATGAATCAGAGAATTGACAGTATCAAAAGTTATTTTAGAAAAGATCACACACCTTGCGGGAGCTCAATTTCAGGAATAAATGATAACCAAAAACCTGATTCTCAATTCAATATTTACCCAAATCCGGCAAATGATCATATTACTGTTGAAACAAACTTAAGATCAGACATAGAAATTTTTAATATTCAGGGACAACTGATCAAAAGTATGAATACCAATGGTGATAAAACCAATATTGATATTTCGGACTTTTCAAGAGGCATGTACTTTGTGAAATTAAAATCAGAGAATAATATCGAAGTGAAGAAATTTTTGAAGCAGTAGGATGCGTAATAAATAGTGGTTTATTTATCAAAATAAATTTCTTTCAATCAATCTTTACCTCGGTCCTAAAGCCCGTCCGGTCAGGCGGGCTTTAGTTTTGAGGAAAAGAAAAGAAAGGATTTAAAAACAAATTTACATGTTTTCCAAAATTCAGACTAGTTGAGGTATGTATCTATTAACTTTTCATCCTAGAAATATTAATATTACACCCATAACTTGGTGAAAACTACCGTAAACTGATTTTTTTAGTTTTTTATTGACTTATTTTTGTTATGTATGTACCTTTAGTATATCAATTATTTTTAATTCTAGTATTAATTATTAATTTAAAAAACTATGAAAAAGTATTACTTGGTTTTCTTATTAGTATTTCATTATCTGGTTGCATACAGCCAGAATGGAGTAACAACCTATCCTAATCCCAGTGGATATGATATAGCGGAGATACGCAGCAAATCCGGATTAGGAATAGATGCGGCGAACAATAAATGGGTGGCATACGACTCCATCGGTTTAGGAAAATTTGATGGTGCCGGCTGGGCCATGTTTGACACATCAAACTCGCAGATACCTGCCAATAATATGACCAGCTTGTTTGTTAAAAATAACATAATATATGCAGGCACCAAAAAAGGGCTGGGCGTTTTTGACGGAAATTCAACATGGACGATTTATAACACTACTAATGGACTGCCAGATAATTATGTTAATGCAGTCAATTACGAAAATGGGAATTTGTGGGTTGGCACCAACAACGGCCTGGCGATATTTAATGGTTCCACCTGGAAATATTATAATTCACTTAATTCAACAATAGCTGACGATATCATCACGGCTATCGAGTTTGGTAGTAATGATACCGTTTGGATCGGAACGATAGACGGCCTGTCCGTTTTATATAATGAAAATTTTACAAATTATGATACTTCAAATTCGGATTTGAACAGCAGTTATATAAACTGCCTGAAAAAGGACCTGAATAACAATTTATGGATAGGCACCAGGGCGGGGGCTTATCGAATGAAGAATAATGTAATAAAACCACTATCCGGTATTTTTAATATTATTCCATCAAATAATTCCATAAATATTTCATCCATAGATATTTACAACAGCTATATTTACATACCTTGTGAGGTGCCTACTTATAATAATACTGTTCAGGGTTTATTAAAAATAAATTCAGCTGACTATTCTTTTGTGTCCATTTATTGTCAGGTTGGTGTGTATAATTATTCATGGCCATTTTATATACGTTCAGACACGAATAATATTATATGGCTTATTTCAAGCTTAAGTCCTAATCAATTGAGATCATTTAATCCTATTGAAGGTGTTATGTATGATAATTCCGATTTATTATCTGCGAATAATGTCAACGCAAGGTTTAACGCGGGAGGGCAGCTTTTCTGGGATTTAGACGGTACATCGGCTTTTGAAGTACCAAAGGGAAGCGGAAAAACAACTTTGTTTTCCGGTGCATTATGGGTTGGTGGAAAAGATGCCAGCGATAAACTGCATATGGCAGCCGAAAGATACCAATTTGACGGGAAAGATTTTTTTCCGGGGCCTGTAATGGATTCTGCCTATTATAATCAGGAGCAGGAAAAATGGAACAGGGTATGGAAACTAAAAAAGACGGATATTGAATATCATCAGGCGCATTGCTTCGACCCGGGGTATGTCCCTTCTCAGGCAATAGTTAGTTGGCCGGGAAACGGTGATACAACCTTGGGGCAGTCCCCAATTTTAGCTCCCTTCAAAGACTGGAACAACGATGGTATTTATAATCCTTACGCTGGTGATTTTCCCCTGATCAAAGGTGATGAAACGGTTCTTTTTATATTTAATGATGACCGTAAACCTCATGCTGATAGTAAAGGCAATAAGTTACGATTGGAAGTAATAGCCATGGCATATAGTTTTGATTGTAACGCAGACTCGGCTTTATGGAACACCGTTTTTCTCAATTATAAAATTACAAACCGTTCTTCCGTAACATACGACAGTTCTTATATCGGATTATTCGTTGATACGGATTTGGGCGATGCCTTAGATGATTATATTGCCAGCGATGTTACAAGAGGGGCTTTTTACGCTTATAATGGTGATAGCATTGATGGTAGCGGTAGTCCGCATGATTATGGCGCCAATCCACCTGCCCAGGCAGTTGTGTTCCTTTCCGGGGCCAAAATGGACGATGATGGAATTGATAATACTGCCGGTATATGCGATGTAGGGTTGAATGGATTTAATTTTGGTAATGGAATTGTTGATGATGAACATCTTGGTATGAGCGGGTTTATGGCTTTTCAGAGCATGGGGACCTACATTCCAATCACATCTCCTGATACCGCTGCTGATTATTATAATTATTTAAGAGGAAATTGGAAAGATGGAGCACGCATGCAATATTGGGGATTGGGCCATCCAGGCGCCGGCGCTACGGGACCTGTCTGTAATTATCAGTATCCCGGCGATTCAGATCCTTGCAACTGGGGTACCGGAGGCGAACCGGTTGCGCATCCGCCTTACTGGACAGATGAACAGGCTGGTAATACACCTTATGACAGGATTGGCATGGGTTCTACAGGACCGTTTACCTTTAAACCGGGCGATATGCAGGAATTAGATTTTGCCTTTGTTTATGGAAGAGATTTTACTGATCCCAATGCGTTAGCCGCTATACCGGTGATGAATCAGAGAATTGACAGTATCAAAAGTTACTTTAGAAAAGATCATACACCTTGCGGGAGCTCAATTTCAGGAATAGATGATAACCAAAAACCTGATTCTCAATTCAATATATACCCAAATCCGGCTAATGATTATATTACTATTGAAGCAAATTTTAGTTCGGAGATAGAAATTTTTAATATTCAGGGACAACTGATCAAAAGTATGGATACCAATGGTGATAAAACCAATATTGATATTTCAGGCTTTTCAAGAGGTATGTACTTTGTGAAATTAAAATCAGAGAAAAATATCGAGGTTAAGAAATTTATGAAGCAATAGAGTGCTTAGAAACTGTTTTGATCCGCTGCGGCGGATCAAAACAATTTCTAAATAAATAGTGATTTGTTTCTGAGGTACAATTGGAACAAACGCCTTCCTTTCCAAGCAGAAATATAAATAAAACAGACAGTTAATATAAATAAATAATAATTGTTTTTATACCCAATTACTGCTTGGGAAAATGCGTTTTATCTAAATATTTTAACATAATGGATGTTCCATTGACTTGAATTTTGTTTCTTCATTTGATATAACCGAACCGATGAAATAATAATTTAATTTTATATTATGAAAAATTTATACACAAGTTTGCACAAAAATTTAATGCTGATGAAAATGATAAAGCCACTGGTTTTATTATTTTTTTTAGCACTGGTCTTCAATGTGAAAGCACAGACACTGACACCTTCTTCAACAATTTACTGTCCGGGAACGGGCGGAGTATCATTTAGCATAACCGGGGCAAGCGGATCCTACGACCTGTATAAAGATGCCGTGTATCAGGAAACTGCAGTCGATGTGGCAGGTTTTGTAACTTTTACTGGCACATATACAGCCGGAAGTTACACAACAGTTCCTGCAACAAATACAGTAGTAATTATTATGGATCCTATTATCGCAAATACAGGAGATAATGCGACTATTTGTTCTGACAGCTGTGTAGTACTTAATGCTTCTGGTGGCAGTGTCTATAATTGGGCGCCTTCTTTTGGGTTAAGCAACCCGGGCATTTCAAATCCTATGGCTTGCCCGGCGACTACTACAACATATACATTAACAGTAGTTTCCATTAATGGATGTTCAGCATCAAATAGTCTTACTATTTCAGTTTCTTTACCACATGGTTCAGTTTCTATAACTCAGGGGAATGCTTCATGTGGTTTGTGTAACGGGAGCGCAATAGCCAATGTTTCGGCCGGCACGCCTCCGTTTTTATATTCCTGGTCAAACCTAGTAACTGGCCAAGTGGTAACAGGTTTATGTCCGGGTTTTTATAATTTAACAGTAACAGATGCAACCGGATGTGCTACTACCGATTCATTGGTTATTGCTAATATTGGTAGTTTATCTGTCGTAACAGATACGCTGGTTCATGCAAATTGTGCAAATAATACCTTAGGTTCTATTACTGTTCATGGATCATGTGGAGTCGGAAACTATTCCTATCAATGGGTTCATGATGGAACCATTTTATCAGATACAACATCAACAATTAATGGACTAACTGCCGGAGATTATGTTGTTTGGGTAACTGATGACAATGACAGTTCTGCAACAGCTTTATTCCAGATTAACTCTTCCTCAAATATTTATGCATCAATCAATGTAACCAATGCCAATTGCGGTAATAATGGCACAGCGACAGTTAATGCTCATGGAGCTAATCCTCCATTTACTTTTATTTGGAGCGACCCTTTGCATCAGACTTCAGCAACAGCAACAGGATTGGCGCAGGGAACATACTGGGTTACTATTACTGATACCATTGGATGTACACTTATAGCTAATGCTACTATTTTATCGGGTTGCCTGAATATTATAAAAGGACGGGTTTTTCTTGATTCTAACCAAAACTGTATCCAGGATACAGGAGAAATTGGGTTAGCAAACAAGGTTGTCTTTGTTACCCCCGGAAATCAATACGGAAGTACAAATGCAGCAGGTGATTATACAATTTCAACTCCGAATATGAATAATATACTGCATGCGCCAAACAATATTCAACCGTATTCACTTAGTTGTCCGGATACAGGTACATACACAGTTGATTTTGCCAATGTTGGTGATACTTCTGCCGGGAATGATTTCGGGCTTTATAGCAACCCTAATAATTTTGATGTAGGCATTCATCCGGGATGGTCGGGTGCAAATCCGGGATTTAATAAGACCTATTGGATACTATTTTTCAATAATAGTCCTTTACCTCAGAATGTAATTATTCGTTTTACGTACGATTCGTTACTGCAATATACCAGTTGCACGCATGGCGGAGTCCATTATCCGATGCAGCATAAAATTGAATGGACAATAAATAATGTGCCCCCTTCAGGATATTACTTGAACTGGGCTCTTGCACCCTATATTTATTTTTATGTCCCAACATCGGTAAACATAAATACCATACTCCATTCTTGTTTTGAAATTTTGCCTATAGCCGGCGATGCAAATCCAGGAAACAACACTATATGTGCAGAGGAAGCGGTGACAAGCTCACATGACCCGAACTCAAAAGACGTTTCTCCTGTTGGCGAAACTTCCGAAGGATATATTGCAAAAAATGACTCCACATTGCTTTACAATATACATTTTCAAAACGATGGGAATGATACGGCGTTCACCGTTATTGTCATTGACACACTTTCACCTTTTCTCGACCCTGCAACGATAGTTCCCGGCGCTGCCAGCCATCCTTATACTTTTGATCTTTCAGGGCAGGGTGTAATAACTTTCAGATTTGACAACATACTTTTGCCTGACAGCAACGTGAACGAACCGGCAAGCAACGGTTATGTTAATTTTACCGTAAAGCAGAAAACAGATAATCAGGAGGGAAGCGTAATAAAAAACTTTGCGTCAAATTATTTTGATTTCAACCCGCCTGTAAACACAAATACGGTAAAAAACACCATTAATTCTTTTTACATTATTTCGGAGGATTCAGAAAATGACGTTAATACACAAATTTATCCAAATCCGGCTAATGATTATATAACTGTTGAAACCAATTTAAAATCAGAAATAGAAATTTTTAATATCCAGGGAAAACTGATCAAAAGTATGAATACAAATGGTGATAAAACCAATATTGATATTTCGGACTTTTCAAGCGGGATGTACTTTGTGAAATTAAAATCAGAGAAAAATATCGAAGTGAAGAAATTTATGAAGCAGTAGGATGCTTGATAAATAATGGTTTATTCCTGAATATTCATTTCGGAATCAACAATATCAACATAAATTTCTTTCAATCAATCTTTACCTCGGTCCTAAAGGATGGATTGATTGAAAGAAATTTATATTAAATCATTTCCATTAAAATGCAAGCCATTAGCCATTATTTGAAATATTATCCTGCGAATTACTTTGAATAATTTGATTGATCATTTTCTTGATTTTATCTAACGATAAAGCCGTATTTTCCACTATTTCGGAATTTTTAATTCTTAAAATTTTCAAGCCAAGTTCCTTTAATTCTTCCTCCCGGCTTTTATCTTTTATTTTAACTTCAATTTTTTCATGGATTTCACCATCGATTTCTACGACCAATTTATATTTATGGCAATAAAAATCAACAACAAACCTGTTGATTGGGTGTTGTCTTCGGAATTTCAACCCCAAGAATTTATTATTTCTAAGTTCTTCCCAAAGAATTTTTTCTGCATCGGTCATATAAGTTCTAAATTCCTTAGCTTTCTGATAGGCAAAAGAATCAGTTCCATAATGCATGTCATAAATATTATCTATCTCTATCATAAATAAGCATTAAAAATTCTTTCCTTTCTTTTCCATCCTTTAGGAACGAGGTAAAGAAAAGAAAGAATTTAGAAACAAAATTTTTTACAGGGCTTTATCTATTCAATTAAAATTGCCTTTTCCAGTACTTTTTCATTTTTATCATTGTAAAAAACAATTGTGTAATTACCCAAGAGATAATTTCGGATATTGATACCAGTTTCATAGAAGCGCTTAGCACCAGGCTTTGAATTATAGGGAGGAAAGAATTCGTATTCATCAACAATTTTGACTAAATTGAACTTTTCCACTTTATCACCGTTTGAATTAAAAATTATTATGGTGTCTACTTTTTCTTCCAGTGAATTGGCAATTATCAGTAAAGAATCGACACCCTTACTTTTATTAATTACAATCTGATCAACAAACCTGCTTTTAAAACTAACATGACACATATTTCCTTGAATTATTAGCTTGTAATAATCAAGAAATTTATTTTTAGTAGAAAAAAATACAGAATCTATTCCTTTTAATGGATCCAAAGGGAATGTACTTAGGGGTTTGAAAAGGATTTTTAGTTTATATACAGTTGCTGGTTTGATGATGAAAGGTTTTAGAAGTGTGTCATTTTCAATTGATAAACTAACACTTTTGTTAGTGGCAAATATGCTGTCAACCATGATTGGTTCCGATAAATTAGAGTAAAATGAAACATAAGTAGTGTCAGTTAGCCCCAAGGTGCACCAAAGAGATTCTTCTACAGATGAGAATGATACAGGATGAAGTGGATAATATAATTGATTATGAGTGAGTATGGATTTAGCCTTCTCCTTATATTTTCTTACGTATGGCAAGGGTTCTGATCCTTTATATTCCTCTCTCCAATCATTAAAATAAATGGTAAATATGGTTTTGACACCAGAAACATACTGCTGGTTTTTTTTATTATAACCGTTTATATAATAACTCCGATTAGCGATCTCTCCTGGTTCAATCCAAGGCCCTCCGTCATACTGCACCCAATATTCAATCCACCAGCCATTTTTTACAGAATAGAAGTTTTTGTAGTTTGCTTCAAAACAAATCAATTCTCCGCTTTTTTGCCTTAGATAATTATTAAATTTCGTTTTTATTTCTTTAGGTAAAACCTCAATTATTTTCAACTCTCCTTCTGAAGAGTTTTCTGGCTCTTTCAACTCAGGAGTTTGACTTTCATGACTTCCATTGTTATAAAAATAAATCCAATATCCATATTTCAATCCTCTTTCATCGATTCTGTTTATAGTATCCCCCCTATAAACATAGAAGCTCTGGCAAATACCTAATTGGCAAAAAAATAATAATATTAAAAAATTCAGGATTTTCATTTTTTATAAAGGCGCTAAGTTTAAATTTCCTTAAATATGCTTACAAATTTAATAGTAAAGTAGGGTAAATACAAAACAAAATCTTCCTTTATTCTTTCCTGCTAAAATCAATAAGTTCCCGTCCGCTGTCACGCATAAGCTCTATAGCCCATTTCGTGATGATGACGGAACTTATGATACCACTGATGGCATCAAGCGAATAATTGTTATAAACCATACCGACGGTCAGCGCAATGATCGCCGTCAGGCTGGTCAGGCCGTCAGCAAGCACATGAAGGTATGCTGAACGGATGTTGTGGTCGCTGTGTTCCTTTTTGTGGTGTAACGTAATGGCGCTGATCACATTAACAACAAGCCCGATGACTGCCACAAAGATGGCCTCGGTGAATTTGATCGATAATGGGTGGATAAACCTGTCAATGGACTGGATCACCATCATGATCGCTATTATTTGCAATGCAATAGCACTGGTAAAACCGGACAGCGCCAACAGTTTTTCTTTTTTAAATGAAAATTTTTCTGTCAGCGAGTATTTGCGTGCAAAGAAATAGGCAAGCCACGACAGTCCAAGCGCAAATGCGTGTGATGCCATATGATAGCCGTCGGCAAGCAGCGCCATTGAGTTTGACCAGTAACCAAAGAATATTTCCACTCCCATGGTTAACGCAGTCAGTATAACAACGATACGCGTTTTTCTTTCGTGGTTATAGCTTTGGCTGTGATGGTGGTTATGACTGTGTTTTCCGGACATTATTGTTAAAGATCAATCACTTCTTTTCTTTATGAATAATAACTTCGGTTGCGCCAATGCCGTATCGTGCAATGCTGGCGTCAAAATACTCGAGGTAAGGATATTGCTCAAGGATTTTTGCCAGTTCGAGCTTCAGGATTCCTGCACCCACACCGTGGATAAAGATCACGCGTTCGTAATTTTCGGCGATGGCGTTTTCGAGGCATCGTGCAAAATAATCCAGTTGTATCTGCAGCTTTTCATGGTTGCCCAAATGGGAATGTTCGTCGCACAAGGCTTCAATATGCAGGTCAACTTCGGCAAAACCGTCTTCGACACGATGTTTTTGTATCAGGGAATCTCTTTTTAACTGTGCTTCAGGAATTTTTGCCTGTGCCTGAATTTCTACATCTTTTCCAACAATAATAGGTGGCTCGCAAATTTTATAAATAAAAGCACGCTTGTTAAAAATAGAATTTTCAACGTAATTGTCTTCTTTCAGCAATTTTACCGGTTTAAATTTAAACTCAGCGCTGACAGGATCAATTATTTTTTGAACAAAATCACTGAAATACAATAGTTGCATCACTCCATTGGTGAAATATTCCATTTGGTCGCGGTCGGCCAGCTGGATGTTTGCTTTGGCATATGCCGTAATGCTGCCATATTCGTTGCCTATGAAGCCTTCGCTATCTTTAAGGAACAGGGTGTAAATAACATCCAAAGACGTGTTGTTGATCAGAAATATTTCAACGTCACCGGCGATCATCATCCGCTGGTCCAAAGGAACAAAGGCAATATGGATGCCTGCGGGTAAGTCGAAAGGATGGTTTTGTCCCGGTTCAGCTTGTACTTCTTCTTCAGGTGATATGTTGTAATTCGTTGGCCCTGAATCTTTCTGGTCATCAAAAAACCTTGCGGCAGCACTTTCGTTGGTCACCAGCAGCAGCTCGTTTACCATCACAGGAACATCAAATCCTTCGCTGATGGCAACGTTTACCATGCTGTTACTGATAATTTTACTTACAATTCCGCCGCCCTTTTCATTTAAAAACTTAACTTTATCGCCTACTTTAAATTTCATCGTATTTTTATTTCAAAATTAAAGATAAAAGTGTTGCCATGAGAAAAAACTTAATTTTTGTTTGTATAATACTGTCGTTAGCGGCTCCGGTTTCGGCCCAGAAACCTGTACAAAAAGATAAAGCCACGTTTGTGGAATATAAGCCGGGATACTACGAAAACGTGATACTGAAGGAGTTAAACAAAAGAGCCGTTTACGCCGAAGGGCGCAAATCCCTGAAAGTTGATTACCAGAATATAAAATTTCCGAACGACACTGCCTTATACACCAAATACTGGCACACGCCGGCAGTATCGCAAGGCAACACTGGAACATGCTGGGCTTTTGGTTCTGTGGCCATGATGGAATCGGAACTTTACCGGGTGCATCAGAAAAAGACGGACTTGTCGGAGATGTTCGTGGTCTATTACGATTACCTGGAACGTGCAAAGGATTTTGTGAAAACCAGGGGTGAAACGTATTATGAAGAAGGTTCTGAATCGAATGCGTTGGTTAGGATGATGGAAATTTACGGTATGGCCCCATTTTCTGTATATTCCGGTTTGCTGCCCGGGCAGCGGGTTTACGATCACAGTGAGATGATTGAAAAAATGAAAGACTATCTTGCAAAAGTGAAGATGAACGATGCCTGGAATGAGGATGAAGTGGTAAAAAACATAAAGGCCATTATGAATTCTTATATGGGCGAACCGCCAAATAGTTTTACTTATGAAGGGACAAGCTATACACCTAAGACTTTTGCATCGGATTATATTCAGATCGAACCGCGTGATTATTACAGCTTTATGTCCACCTCAAGCGCGACATTCAATCAAAAATCAGAACTTATTGAGCCCGACAACTGGTGGCACAGCAAAGATTATTACAATGTCTCCATGGATGATTATTTTCTGATAATTACAGATGCCCTTAAGAATGGCTACAGCATTTGTATGTGCGGCGATGTCAGCGAGCCGGGCATTGATAATGAAAAGCAGACACTGATGATCCCGACCTTCGATATCGCGCCAGAATACATCAACGATGATGCCCGGCAATTGCGGCTTGACAATGGGACTACCACCGACGACCATTGTATGGAAGTAGTTGGCTATTACGTTTATAAAAACAAATACTGGTTCCTGTTGAAAGATTCAGGGGCAGGAGCATTTGGTGTCAAGCAAACAGGCTACCGCTTTATGAATGAAGATTTTGTGAAGCTTAAAATGATGAATATCCTTTTGTACAAGTACGCGGCGAAAATTGTGCTGGATAAGATTATTAAGTAAGAAGTAAGAAGTAAGAAGTCAGAAGTAAGAAGTCAGAAGTAAGAAGTCAGAAGTCAGAAGTCAGAAGTAAGAAGTCAGAAGTAAGAAGTCAGAAGTCAGAAGTCAGAAGTCAACTGTTGCGAGAAGTTATAACTTTAGGAATTTTCCCCTGTAATTTTCGGAAGGGGTTTTGATCCCGATTAAATACAGTCCGCTTGGCAATTGTCCAACCGGAAGCTCAATTTTAGAACTGTTTTGCAGGTCCGCCGCGGCGAATTGTTTGTTGATTATTTTCCTGCCCGATATATCCGTTATTGTTAAAGTAACACTTTCATTAATTATAGATAAATCTATGGTTAACAGATCGGTTACAGGGTTTGGATATGTTCTGATAGGGTTGGATGCTTCTATTGGTTTTACGGCAAGGCCACTGGGAGCCGTGTACAAATATTTTACTGAAACATTGTTTTGGCCCTGCTTGTCAATTTGTAACACAGGTTCGTGAAATCCTTCAGCCAGCCATTTGTATTCTGTAACATTTCGGTCGAAACCTAAACCAAAGCCAATAGAATCGTAATAGATCGTGTCGTAGTAGGTAACCAGTGATTTTACACGTATTACGCTAAATGTATCGGTAGGCAGATAAAGTGTTCCCCAGCCATCAACAAAATTCACTCTGTGTCGTTTTTGCCCGAAATACCCAAGACTTGGAATGTCTGCGTGAAATTCAGAATCCGAAGTGTCTCTGGCGCCATAAGTTATTGGGAAATTGTACCATACATCAGGGTTGTTAAATTTAAAAGGCAAAGGAACCCCGTTAATTTTTGCCCCCAGGCCCAACATAACAAAACGGGAAGATGAATTTTTATAAAAATTGAAACCTTCAGTAATTTCCAGCATTGGGATGGACTGCATTTCCTGAGGTTGCGCCACAGTGGCCTTATTATCCTGATCGAAAGGATTGGCGTAAACGGCCATATATGCCAGATTGGTAGCATTGACCGCGACAAAAGTGTCCATGACCTCTCCTGAGGATGAAAGAGAAGAAAAATCCCAGATATATGCGGTATCGGTTGTAGTATAATTAAAGCCGCTCAGGTTATTTTTCGTACTGAACCTGATGGTATCTCCAGCTACAGGCATATTGCTGCTGTCGATGACGACCTGTGCGTTTAATGCCAGTGTCACAAAAATCAAAATAATTGAAGTGTAAAATGTTTTCATATTTCTTTTCTATTGCGGGTAATTTATTTATAAACTAAAGGATGTAAAAAATATTTCGTCTTAGCCTCTTATCCTAAAGGAAGTATTGATTTTCATCAATTTACATCCTTTAGGACCGAGGCAAAATAAATTGATGAAAAGCAATCCACCACGGCGGACAAATAAAAAATGTAGGTTATATTTTAATAATACCTGAAAGTTAGTTATGGTAACGCTTTTCATATAAAAACAAAATTTTTTTCGGGCATCAATATTTTTTTTTCAAATATAGGATGAAATTTTGTAATTTTTTAAAAATGAGTTCAATGTTTTTTAAGCATTTTTTCAATAGCTTCCTTAGCTTTATTAAATCTTGATATCCCTGTTCCTTCAATAATTTCAACACGGGCATCCCTGTCTTTCAGCTCTTTATAATACCAGTCGAAAAAATAGGAGCGGAGTTGTGGATGTTCGCGCTGCGGATCGGACTCCCAGGGTATATCAACATTGCACAACAGGTAAAGGTCATACGAATAGTTCAGGAGGTTTTCCGACACCCACAGCGGACATTTATGGTATTTGTGTTCAGCCCATATTTTTATTACGGTAAGCTCGGTATCACAGATCAATAGCCGGTTAGCTTTTTTTTCTGCATGTTCCTGCGCCGCGATCTGGCCTTTAGCAATTATGTCAAGGTCTTCAAAGTTGTATTCACGGTGGAGTTGATCAATGTATTCACGGGCATATTCCGGAACAAAAACAGTATTGTAATGAGCAGCCAGTTCTCTCGAAAGCTGAGACTTTCCAGTCGATTCAGGTCCGGTTACCGCAATCCTGATCAAACCACCGGAAGTTTTTTTAAATCCTTTTTCCATGTATAAAACCCGTAAACAGCAAGTAGTGTAAATATAAAATATAAGGGAGCAAACGCGTACAATTCTTTAATAAAATACAAAACCGTACAGTTGATATCAATAACGATCCACATCAGCCAGTGCTCAATAATCTTCTTTCCCATGGCATACGTGGCAATGATCCCCCAGACGGTCAGCAGTGAATCCCAGTATGGGAACGCAGCATCAGTAAAGTTTGCAAATAAATATCCTGCCACATATGACAGGATAAATCCTGCAACAAGCATGATGATGAGTTCTTTGTTTTTAATTTTCCTGACCGGTAATTCGAATTTTTTTTCACCTCCAAAAATCCAGTTGTACCATCCATACAAGGTCATGACAAGGTAAAAAACCTGAAGAACCACATCAGCATATAGTTTAGCAATAAAAAAAACATATAACGAGAGCACCACATTCACCAGGCCTACCGGCCAGCACCAGATCTTTTGTTTCGCAGTAAGGTAAACTCCTGCAATACCAAGGACGGAGGCAATTATCTCAATATAGTTTTCGGTTATCCAGTTCATGTAATAGGAAAGTCAGAAGTCAGAATTTAGAATTCAGAATTTAGAAGTCAGAATTTAGAAGTCAGTCCGCCGCGGCCGGTCAATTGAAAGTTGGTCATATTAGTCAGGGGTTTAGCTGAGGTTATATTTTCAAATCAGCATTAATCACTTTCATCACAAAAACAGAATGAGGCAGGGAAAATGATTTTTCAATTTCATTGGTCAGTGCATCCATCACATACCTGTATTCTCCAAAGACCTGAGTACTCATGCCGTTGGTTTGTGCCGTAAGCTCTGTGTATGTATTGATACGCTTAATAAAGTCAATGATGGCGGGTTTAAATTCTTCCTTCAGCGGGTAATAACTTATGTCAACAGAAACATTCATATAAAAATATTTTGGTGCATGCAAATATACATTCAAAATTATTAGTAATTTTGAAAACAAAACCTGAATGGTTTAAATCCCCATGAAAATTATTAATCAAAGGAAAAGATGTTGCATTTCAGGTTCCGGGGTTGCATCTGACCTTATAAAAACCAAATGAATGAAAAGATTTTTATTATTTCTCGCAATCGGTGTGTTTGCAATGTTTCTGGTCAGTTGCTTAACAGTAGAAAAGAAACAGTACACCTTTGAATTTACCGGCAAAGATTCCGGAAAGCTTACCATCAAGTATATTAACATCATGTCAAATGTTGATTCGGCAGGTTATACCGAAACAGTGGATTTTGACGATCTGCTCACCAGCTATATCAACGGGACAAAAATTGAAGAAGCTTATCCTGAAGCAACCAATATTTCAAAACGCCTGTTCGAAGAAAACGGAGTACTTTGCGGCGAAGTGATTATGGAATTCCCAAGCCTTACTGCAGCCCGTTTATACCAGTTCGACAAAAAGAGCCCGTATATGTTTTATACAAGTTCTGTTGATGGCGAAAGCTATGTGGAATCAAACGGAACCTATGGCGGCGACAACATGCCCATTGTAATGTTCCCGACCAAATTGAAAAAACTTGTGGTAACAACCAGCGTCAGCAAACCTACAGACGAAAGTTATGTAAGCCTGCTGGGCGAGTATGTTAAATGGAAAAGAAACTAATTTCAACTTTAAAGGCTTCTTCGGGAGCCTTTTTTTTTACAATTGTCCGGAAAATTATTAATATGCTAAAGGATGTAAAAACATTCCGTTCTTTGCCTCTTATCCTAAAGGAAGTATTGATTTTCATCAATTTACATCCTTTAGGATCGAGGAAAATAAATTGATGAAAAGCAATCTGCCATGGCGAACAATTAAAAAATGAGGGTAATATTTTAAATTATATCTAAATGTTAGTCCGCCAAGGTGGTTGTTAAGGATTTTCATAATTTTACAAAATTTTTGCCGGACAACAATGTTTTCTTTAGGAATTATTTTGCATTATACAAAAAGCTGTTACTTTGCCCTGAAAATTGACAACATGAAAAAAATATTTTTACTGACTGGATTTTGCCTGTTATTAGCTGCATGTACCTCAAAACATGAAAAAGCCCTTGAGCTGAACAAGAGCGGAATAAAAAAAATGTACAGCCATCAGACGGAAGAGGCGCTTAAAGATTTTGATAAAGCTATAGAACTGGATCCGCTCTTCGACCAACCATATTATTACCGCGGAAATATAAAATACAGCGCCACCGATTACCAGGGAGCCCTGGCTGATTATTCAAAAGCCATTGAAGTCAATCCCGGTTTTGCCGATGCTTATTTCAACAGGGGTAACCTGTACCAATCAATAAATCAGCGTGACAAAGCATGCGCCGACTGGCTCAAAGCGGAAGAACTTGGTAAAGAAAACCTGGTGGATGTACTGAAAAATTGCCGGTGATTTTTCCTATACGTTGAACCTGATGTGCATGATATCGCCTTCTTGTACGATGTAGGTTTTCCCTTCAACATAAAATTTCCCGGCAACCTTGCAGGCACTTTCAGAGCCGAGCTTCACAAAATCGTCATATTTCATTACTTCTGCCCGGATGAAACCTCGTTCCAGGTCGGAATGGATAACTCCTGCAGCCTGCGGGGCATTCATGCCGTTTTTTATGGTCCATGCCCGTGCTTCCATGGGACCGGCAGTATAAAAAGTTTTCAGATTTAACAGGTGAAAGGCTGAATTGATGAGCTTGTTTACGCTGGGCTCTTTAAGTCCCACATCATTTAAAAAAGCCATGCGGTCTTCCGTGGTTTCCAGTTCAGCGATTTCTGCTTCCAGTTTTCCGGCAATAACAAGCACTTCGGTATTTTCGCCTTTAACTGATTCTGAAAGCGCCTCAGAATATTTGTTTCCCGTTATTGCAGAAGCATCATCCACATTGCAGACATAGAGCACGGGCTTTTCAGTGAGCAGGCACAGGTCTCTCACCAGCTTGCGGTCTTCGTCAGAAATCTCCAGCGTGCGGGCCGACTGAAAGGATTCAAAATGGTTTTTATATTGTGTGAGAACTTCCAGCAGGTGTTTTGCATCTTTGTCGCCTGTTTTGGCTGCTCTTTCAACACGCTGCATCTTACGTTCCACCTGGTCCAGGTCGTTGATCTGCAGCTCAAGGTCAAGGATTTCCTTATCTCTTACCGGATTAATTGATCCTTCAATATGAGGAAGGTTCTCGTCATCGAAACACCTGATTACGTGGATAATGGCTTCAGTCTGGCGGATGTCGGCAAGAAAAGAATTCCCCATGCCTTCACCTTTGCTCGAACCTTTGGTAAGTCCCGGGATATCAACGACTTCCACAGTGGCATGTACCACCTTGGCGGCTTTTACAAGCTTTTCGAGTACGTAAAGACGTTCATCAGGAACATTGACAACGGCCAAATTAGACTTGTTTGAGCTGAAAGCAAAATTGGTGATTTGTGCTTTGGTGCTCGACATGCAGTTAAAAATTGTTGTTTTACCAGAGTTTGCCAGTCCTACTATTCCGCAATTCAGTCCCATAATTTTTTTTTGCAAAGTTAGAATTTTTCTTTATCTCCTTTTACAAATTAAGAATTATCTATTGTGAGGTGTTAGATTTAAAATTTGAAGTGCTTAAATTTCCATAATTACAAAATAGTTACTGCTTTATTAAATAATTTCTTCCCATACTTTTTTGTTTGCCCAAAAAAGTACGCAAAAAAAGGCATCCTGTCGAACGCTTCAACCCGCTCTGAAAAAAACAAGAAAATTTTAAAAAAGTAGTCTCGTCCGCCGCGGCGGACGAGAAACGCAAGCGCCTTTTTTAATCTTCTAAATTTTTTTCATTCACCCCACCCACGCCGCACGACAGGAAAAGCCTGCGCGCCTATTATCCGCTAACCTTTCCTAAAAAACCGAATTGTTTCACAGCCCGCAGTGGCGGATTCTTTGGTTCGTTTCTTTTGGACACGCAAAAGAAATGAACACCCAAACCAAAAAATGTAAATTTTTTTAAGTTAGAATTCTTATTCTACTTTTTTGAATTCTTTAAATCTGAATTAATACAGCAGGTTTCAATTTACCAAAGTGTCGAATAATTCGGTTAAGGTACAATGTTATTAATGCATTTGTTTGATAACCATTTTGTTAAAAACTTATGCAATACTTTTTAACAATCCCAAAATACGTTGCTAAATGCCATATTTTTGAAAAAAAAAAGTTTATGTATTCAGTTAATGAGCTTAAAGAAATTGCCACCCAAGTGCGTCGGGACGTATTACGAATGATCTTTGCCGTTAATTCGGGCCATCCGGGTGGCTCACTCGGCTGTGCGGATTTTCTTACCTGTTTGTATTTTTCAGTTATGGAACATAAATCCGAGCCGTTCAGCATGGATGGTATTGGAGAAGATATTTTTTTCCTGTCAAACGGACATCTTTCTGCAGCCTGGTACAGTGTTCTGGCGCATTCGGGGTATTTTGACACCAACGAGCTGGCAACATTCCGGAAACTGGGGACACGTCTGCAGGGGCATCCGACCACCGCAGAGCATACTCCCGGAGTCCGAATTGCTTCAGGATCGCTTGGGCAGGGTATGTCGGCCGCTATAGGTGCGGCATTGGCAAAGAAGTTAAATGGTGATAACCACCTGGTTTATAGCCTGCACGGCGACGGTGAGCTGGAAGAAGGCCAGATATGGGAAGCAGCCATGTTTGCCGCGGCTAAAAAGGTGGATAACCTGATATCTGTAGTGGATTATAATGGCCAACAGATTGATGGACCGGTAAATGAAGTGCTGAGCCTGGGTGACCTGAAAGCCAAATTTGTTGCTTTCGGTTGGAAAGTGTTTGAAATGAACGGTAACGATATTGCTGAAGTACTGGATATGATGAAAATTGCCAAGGCAAATACCTCAAAGGGTGTTCCTGTCGTTATATTGATGAAAACTGAAATGGGTTGTGGCGTGGATTTTATGACGGGCACACACAAATGGCATGGGATGGCGCCGAACGAAGTTCAGCTTACAAATGCTCTTTGTCAGTTGCCTGTTACATTAGGTGATTATTAATTAAGGCAGAAACTATGAAATTACCAGGGTTGAAAAAAATCATATTTCTTGTTGTGGCGGTTCTGCTGTCGTGTAATGCTTTTGCCCAGATCACCGTCACGGAAAATGAAAAACCCAAACCGAAACCTATTACCCGTATTTTATTTGTGTACGATGCTTCTCAAAGTATGCTTGGTACCTGGCAGAGCGACAGGAAGATAACTATTGCTTGCAAACTGATGTCGGAGTTGCTTGATAGCCTGAAAACACTCAATAATCTGGAGCTGGGTTTGCGTATTTATGGTCATCAGAAAAATTACCCTCCTCAGGACTGTAATGACAGTAAGCTTGAAATACCTATCGGTGCAGGCAATACAGAAAAGATCAAAAACAAATTAAAAACCGTAAACCCCAAAGGCACCACACCTATTGCCGCTTCGCTTGAGGCGGCAGGAAACGATTTTCCACCTTGTGAAAATTGCAGGAATATTATCATCCTTATTACCGACGGACTGGAAGAATGCGGCGGCGACCCGTGTGCCGTATCGCTTGCGCTTCAGAAAAAAGGTGTCGTGCTCAAACCTTTTATTATAGGTATCGGGCGCAACTTTAAAGAGTCGTTCGACTGTGTGGGAACATACTTCGATGCTTCCACCGAGAAAGAATTCAGCAAGGCCTTGAATGTGGTGATCTCACAGGCGCTGAATTCCACGACAGCACAGATCAACCTGCTTGATTCATATGGCAAACCAACCGAAACAAATGTCGGGATGACCTTGTACGATAATTTTTCGAAAACGATTAAGTATAATTTCGTTCATACCTTAAACGATCTTGGATTGCCGGACACGCTGGTACTTGACCCGCTGCTGGCATACGACCTGGTGGTGCATACTATTCCTCCGGTGTCGCACGACAGCATTGCCATAACTCCGGGAAAGCATACCACCATCGCGGTGAGCACACCTCAGGGAGCGCTGGAGCTTAAGATAGGAGGAAAGCTGCCATCAGTAAAGAACCTGCAATGCATCGTTAGGCAGAAAGGCAAAATGGAAACCCTCAACCTGCAGTCTTTCGATCAGAAAACAAAATATATTATCGGTAAGTACGACCTTGAAGTACTCTGCCTGCCCCGTATGTATATCAGCGATGTTGAAATAAAACAGAGTTATACCACTACCGTTGAAATTCCAATGCCGGGAATAGCAACTATCCAGGTTTCCATGCGCGGGTATGGCGATCTCTATGTTGAAGAAAATAACAAGCTGAAGTGTATCTACAAGCTCAACGAAGAGGGGCTGCAGGAGATGCTTTATTTACTTCCCGGTAAATACCGGATAATTTTCCGGTCAAAATATGCAACACAATCGTTTTACACTATAGATAAATCATTTAAAATTGAATCGGGCGTGACAACCCGGGTGAACTTTTATTAAAATATGAAAACATACCAAAAAACTGGAGAAAAAGACACGCGTTCGGGATTTGGCGAAGCGCTGAACGAATTGGGACAGGAAAACCCTGATGTTATTGCTTTGTGCGCCGACCTTACCGGCTCGCTGAAAATGGATGCCTTTGCAAAGAACTTTCCCGATCGTTTCATACAGGTAGGCATTGCTGAAGCCAATATGATCGGCATTGCCGCCGGCCTGACCATAGGCGGAAAAATTCCTTTCACCGGAACGTTCGCCAATTTTTCCACTGGCAGGGTGTATGATCAGATAAGGCAGAGTGTTGCTTATTCAAACAAAAATGTAAAAATCTGTGCTTCTCATGCTGGTATCACTCTGGGTGAAGACGGCGCCACGCATCAGATCATGGAAGATATCGGGCTGATGAAAATGCTGCCGAACATGGTTGTGATAAACCCTTGCGACTTTAACCAGACCAAAGCCGCGACCAAAGCCATTGCAAAACACGTTGGCCCGGTGTACCTGCGCTTCGGTCGGCCAAAAGTTCCTGTGTTTATTCCTGAAGATGAACCTTTCATTATTGGTAAAGCATTGCTGCTAACCGAAGGCAGCGATGTGAGCATCTTTGCCACCGGGCATCTTGTCTGGAAAGCGCTCGAGGCTGTTGAAATACTAAAAGAAAAAGGTATTAATGCCGAGTTGATAAACATCCATACAATCAAACCGCTGGATGCTGAGGCTATATTGACATCTGTTGCCAAAACTCGCTGTGTGGTTGCCGCTGAAGAACACATGATGAACGGCGGCCTGGGTGACAGCATCGCGCAGCTGCTTTCACGCAAACTGCCCACGCCGCTTGAGATGGTGGCTGTTGACGACAAATTCGGCGAAAGCGGAACTCCCGAAAGCCTGATGGTAAAATACGGATTGGATACGTTGGATGTTGTGAATGCCGCGATGAAGGCGCTGCAAAGAAAATAAAAATGGCAAAAGGAAAAAAGCGAAAACGGATATTTAAAATCTTACTCTGGTTTTTGCTGATATTTATTTTTATCACTGTATTCCCGGTATTTTTATACAAGTTTGTTCATCCGCCCATTACACCATTAATGGTCCTGCGAGGCTTTGAGACCAATAAGAAAACCGATTATAAGTGGATACCGATTGAAAAAATGTCGCCGAACCTTTTTCAGGCAGCACTGGCAGCGGAAGATGACACATTCATGAAACATCATGGGTTTGATTTTCGTGCGATAAAGCTGGCGTATGAGTCGAATCAAAAAAGTAAAAGAACCAAAGGCGGAAGCACCATCAGTCAGCAAACGGCAAAAAATGTGTTCCTCTGGCCGCATCGCGATTTTGTCCGTAAAGGGCTGGAAGCATGGTTTACGGTGCTCATCGAATTTGTCTGGGGAAAAGAACGGATCATGGAAATGTACCTGAATGTGGTTGAATTCGGACCGGGTGTTTATGGCGTGGAAGCCGCATCATTAAAGTATTTCAATAAACATGCAGCCAAATTAAGCAAGTACGAAGCTGCCTCGCTGATCTCGGTGCTACCGAATCCGAATATTTACAAAGTGCTGAAACCATCGGCATATACGCAACGATACCGGAATGCGATCGTACGAAGGATGGACCGGATTACTAAGGTGAAGTTCGATTAATGTAAAACATAATTTCTGAGCAATTTTGTGTTAATCTGGCTTAGCAGGTTCAAAGACAACGTCTATCCAATAAGAACCGGCACCAAATTCATCAATGATCTTGTATTTATAATCATACTCCAGCGCAATTGTAGTAAACTTCAATTTCCATGTCATCGTAACCAGGCTGTCTTTTTTGTCTTTCTTATATTGATTAGGTTTACCATACTTTTTTATTAAAAGATCCTTGAAGGAAACAAAGAAATCTTTTGCTTCCTTATGGTGAATAACACTGAATGTATTGCGCTGAAGGACTTTGATCAATTTATTCTGAGCATCATAAAAAAGCCAGGTATTCATTCCCTGAAATTTAAATTGTGCATCTAAAGCGTTTGCGTCTGATAATTTGTTTTTATTTTCAGCAATAACTTTCTCAACGCTGTCTTTATTTGTCTTCCAGAATAAAAATTCCCACCCGTTAAAGTCCTGTGCCTGACTGGCTGTTGTCAGGATAATTAAAGAAAATAGTGTTATTATTGTTTTCATGCGGTTCAGCTAAAATGCCTTTGTGAAATTTTATAAGTTATTCAGAATTAATACGTTGACTGTTCTCTGATTATTTTATTAAACTTATATGCCTTCCCGTTTTCGAATTTTATCATATAAACCCCGGCAGCCAAACGATTTGTCTGAACAACTGTTTTTTCTGTCAGGCTGCCTTTAAAAACTTCCATTCCCAAAATATTTGTAACAACAAAATTAAGTTTTTCATTATTGCCTTGCATTTCAATTATTAGTTCATTTAAAACCGGATTCGGATAAATTTTAATTATTGAATTTGTTATGTTTTCATCAAGACCGGTCAGATCCACATGTATTATGTTTGAGGTATCTGAGTTGCAACCCGACAAGGTTATAATTGTGTAATAATCATCCGTTGATGTTGCTGTATAATTTTGGCCGTTTTCGCCGGAAATAGCGCCTCCCGAATTATACCATTGGTTGCCAGACGTTGCACTTGAACTAAGAACATTCATATTTTGTGTTATTACAGGGGTTGCGGGGATCGGATTAACAGTAACCGGGAAGGTTGATGTTCCTCCGGGGCCATAATTGTTCACACCGCTGACAACTATATTGCCGGAAACGGCGCTTAACCCAAAATCAACGGTGATGCTGTTGTTGTCACTCGTTCCTGTGGCTCCTGATGGCAAGGTCCAGATATAGGATGTTGCATTTGGGATCGGCGGAACCGTGTAAATGACGTCATTTTGACCCTGACAAACCGTTGACATTCCTGAAATAGCGTCGCTGCATCCCGGGACGTGATTTGCAACAACACGGTAGAGCAGGAAGACAACTGCGCTCATACCAGATGGAAATGAATTGGAGAGTCCGCAAACTACGGTTCCCAGACATGTGTCGTAAATCATTTTACTTTTATATCCCCAAATATCTCCGCCATGTCCCCAATAGGTGTAACCCAGCGTTGTTTCACGGCTTAATCCCAACCCATAATCATACGTGGGATTTGAAGTTGGACCAAATGTGGCAATCTCTGTGATGGAAGCTTGATTCACTAGTTGCCCGCTGAACAACGCATGATACCATTGAGTCATATCCGACGAAGTTGAAAAAATAGCGCCTGCAGGTCCTCCGGCAGAATTCACACCAATACGGGATGTATCATGGAAATCAACGTTATTCCACCAACGATGTGCTATCGTGCCAATTTCTGGTTCCTCTACATCATAAAATGTATTGGTTAAATTAAGCGGAGTTAGAATACTGTCACGAATAATTTCTGAGATATGATAACCTGTTGCGCTTTGAGCAATCATTCCGGCTAAAATATAATTGATGTTCGAATAACTCCATCCAGTTCCTGGTGCGAATAACGGAGCGCCAACCCAGCTTAATACTTCGACCGGAGTAAATACCCGGGAAGGATGTGCCATGATAGTATCCATCCAGGGCGCGACAAAAATCGGGTCTGAAATGCCACTGGTGTGATTCAACAATTGACGTATTGTAATATTTGAGTTTATATTAGGATATGTGGGAAGCCATTTGTGCAATGAATCATCGAGGCTGATAATACCGTCTTCCGCGAGCATGAGCATGGCAGTGGAAACAAAAAGTTTGGTATTGCTTGCAATTCCGAATTTCATATCAGAAGTTACGGGCTGGCCGGCGTATGACACACCTCCCGTACCTTGCCACGTACCTTGCCCTGGGACATACACACTGGCGGACATGCCTTTAATATTGGAAATCATGGCAACGTAGGTGTCCAGCGTATCCTGGAGCATAGCTGCAAGTTGAGGATTAAACGATTGGGCGCTTGCTGATTGAATTGCCAGCAGAAACAGGGTTACGCGTATTATTTTTTTCATAATTGTCTTTTTAAATATTTTCGAAAATTATTTTCTTATGATAGAAAACGTGAAAAGTATTAAAAAGAATTGTTTTTTATTTTTTTAATCTCTGTTGGGCAGTCAAATGTATTTTAATCTGATTGGTTTTACTGCCTGCCTTCTTTTGCTATCGCATAGTGGGTGTGGCTAGTCTGTATGCAAAGCGCCTTTCAAATACATGTTTTAACAGAAATCGAAAGGATTTTAGGATGGTGCAAGATTTACCAAAGGACATTTTTGCAAAAAAAAGTCCTTTATGCACCTTTGGCATTTTAGGGGGCTTGAAGAAAAATGCCTGACAAATAATTATATAAATCAGGATGCTTTTTCTTAAAATTCTCGGGATTATCAAAAAAATATTCGCTGACCACAGCCAGAAATTCCGCATCAGATGTAAGTGCATAAGGGCTGATATCAGACCTACCTTGCTCAATGTTTTCCATTTCTGCTTTTACTATTTGTAACCATGGAACAACATAAGCATGTTTCATCAGGATTTCCGGAATGCCATCAGTGGCGCCGTCATCTTTGTCAACGAGATGGATAAATTCGTGGATACCCACATTGTGCTTTTGATTTGTATTGTTATAAGCATTTACCAGGTCCGGTTTTGAAATAATCATCGTCCCGTTCATATAGCGGTCACCTACCATGCCAATGATGAATTCCTGATGCCCTTCAAAACGTTGGGTTTGAAACTTCTCGTCAAAACTATTGGGGTAAATGAGGATTTCCCTCAAATTTGGATAATTGTATTCCGGGAATGCAAACATAGGGATGATGGCACTTGCAGCCACCATGATTTTAATGCTATCGTCTATTTCTGTATCAATCGGTTCGATTTTTTTTGTTGCCAGAAATAGCTGTACCCGTTTTTCAAAACCAGCTTTTTGGGTAATATCCAAATCGGAGTAAAACTTTACATGTTCTTTCAGGATACTCCTCCAATTCTCGGGAAATGGCTGTGCTAAGATGCGTTTTTCTTTTTGTGATTTCCTTATAAAAAGTACATATATCATGGCTCCAACTACCGCCAGAATAATCAGCACTACCAAAAATTCATCGTAGGGTGGGAGCATAAATTTGTGTTTATTTTGTTTTAATTTATTTCTATACTTAATCCATGGATTTCATCAAATTGTAAACCGGGGTCTATAGACTGTATCTTTTTTAAATTGCAAACCATGCGGAATAAGATTGCCAGCATGTCGTGTTAATTTCTTACCCCATCAACAATATGGGTTATTCCACCTCCCAATCCTCCCCACCTTAAATAAAGGGAAATTTTATCATTCCCAATAAATTCACCACTGCAATAATAAGTTGGGAAACCAGATAATACGCCTTCTTTGTCAATTTTTAGTATTATTGAATTATCTCCGGAGTATTCAATCTTTATTTCATCATCATTATTTCCATATTTAATTTGGCCTTCGTAGGTTAATGAATCATGATAATAATATCCGATACTATCAGTATTTATTTCTGTCCTTTCAACTTTAAAATTCCAATCACCTGTATATTTATTTCGATAATCGAATGGTTCTTTCTCACAGCCAATAACAATTAAAAGTCCCAAAATTATGATTAAAAAAAAAATTTTCATTTTTTTAAATGCATTCTAACGTTCCGGGGCATTACAGCGGGTTGGTTTTAAATTGCCCCGCCGTTTCAACCCGCCCCGCACTGTGGCTTTAAAGAAGATACGAGTTAGTAGCCGTATTTTTTTGTATGTCAATAATTGTAAGTTCAACTATCTCAAATTCATTTGTCATTTCCTGTTATTTGGCATATTTTAAAACCACTCCACCTGTCAAAAGCTGTTGTATTGAAACCAAAGATAAATTTTGTTGAGTAATTCCCTGTCTGAAAAGTGACTGTCCACTCCCTAAAATAACCGGCGCAATTCCTATACGGTATTCATCAAATAGATTGTCGTTTATAAAAGTCTCAGAAAGGTTTGCACTGCCAAAAACATACATATCTCTACTGCCTTGTTCTTTTAATTTCCTGATTTCGGTGGATGCGTTTTCCTTAATTAGCGTCGTGTTATTCCAGTCAGCCGATTTCAATGTTTTAGAAAAAACTAGTTTGGGTATTTTGTTCATCAATTCGGCAATTTCTCCTTCTTCCTTTGTCCAATATGCTGCCATTCCTTCATAAGTCACTCGTCCAAATACAAGGTAGTCGGCTGCATTTAATTGCTCTATGCTTAGTTTTTCAAGTTCTTGTCCCCAGATAACATTATGAAAAGACAAATCCCAATTTTGATTTCCTTCAAAATAACCGTCTATGGTCATGATATTCCACATAATTAGTTTTCTCATTTTTTTGTCTATTAAGGTTATTAAAGTTGATTATTGTCACTTAATATGGCCACAAAAAGGACCGGTGTGGCAAGTCGGCGGCGGTGATAGAAGTACTTTCCTGTCCACCAAAAACCGCACACTAAATAAAAGAACTGCACTGTCCTAAAACTCGCACCCGCCGCTGCTTGCCGACACAAAGTTATGGGTAGTTGACTTTTCTTTTTTCTCGTCAGTATAAGGGTGAGAATTTTTATCTTTCCACTTATTAGTGCCATTTTCAGTTATAATGCAGAAATTCATTAGAGTTTAAATAGAAGGTAATATAATTTAAGAATCATATATGAAATATAAAGACTGTCAATTTATTGATGCTAAAGATTCAACAAATAATCTAAACGAAGGATTGAATTGAGCAGATGAAGAAATGTCTTTTTTTCTTTTCCAATTATTTAGTACTTGGTTATAAGTACATACGCTTGTTGCATTATTTTTATCTTTACTACGTGAAGGTAATCGGTGAATTTTATTTTTTTCAAGTGCACTATTGAGAGTATACAAGCAATTCGATGTATCACATCTATGGTGATTATTATAATATATTGGAAGTAACCAACATTCAATAGTATTGACACAGATGGCAAATAATATATTATTCTGATATTGATCTTTTATAGTAGACTTAATATTTTCGTAAATTCTTGCTACTATGTCAGTATGCAATTCTTCGATTGTTTTTTTTGTATTATCAGATTTGGTATCAGAGACATTAAAAGGTTTTGTTTGGCAACGATCTGAATCAATTTGTATTATTAAATAATCATTTTCAACAAAAATACTATCCATATCAAATCTTCCACAGAATTTTAAAACTTCATTCCATCCACCAGGCGTATTCAAATCTTGCTTGCCATTAATAATTCTCGGGTAAATTTGATTTATCAGAGGTTCTTCGGTTTTAAAATACTTAGTAATAATGTGTTTAATTATTCTGTATTCCGATGCACCTTCAGTAATTAATGCAAAATTCATAAAAATCTGATTTATTAAAAATTATCCGGTAAACCTCCAATATAGCCGTATGACCAAATCTCTGACAAGCTCTTTTTCCTTTTTGGATTATACTCAATTCGTTTAATCTTTGTATGTCCTTCTTCATTTCTTCTTACTACGAACAACCTTTGACTATCGTCTTGAAGATTCAATCCATCCAAAATAAATGGATTCTGGGTTGTAACAATAACTTGCTTATTATATTTTTTTGATAATGAAACAAGTCGATTTGTTAATTTTGCACATAATCTTGGGTTCAAAGAAGAATCAATATTATCTATTGAAAAAAATCTTGGTGTTTCATTGGAAATAAAAAGAGTTGAATAAAATAAAAGGAATAAAAATCCCTCATTTGCGCTTCGTTGATCAAAGTATTTCAAATCATCGAAAAGATACTTGTCTTTTATTTTTAAAGAATATTCTGATTCCAATAAATTCTTTGGAATTATAATATCCTCAAACCAGTCGAAAAGGAATAAATTATTCTTAATAGCATTAAAGATGCGTACGTTTTTTTTGCTAAATTTTATATTTTTAAGGTGCTGAAAAAGTCCTTCTCCTTTTATTCCTAATGGGTACATTTGTGTTGATTCTTCAAATTTTCTTAGACTGGTTTGCTCAGGTGTATAAATTATATAGTTTGATATTTCGGGGTTTCCTTGTCTTCTCTCAGTAGTTTTTATTATCGAACTCAATTGCTCCATTTTTTGTTTCAACTCATCATCCACACTATCAATCTGGGAAAAAACTTCTGTTAATTTCGTTTTATTAGATTCATCTCCACTTTTATTTATAGTTTTTTCAAAAGAGCCCATTATTTTTCTCATTGCCTCAATTTCTCTCTTAGACTCATCCAATTTTTGATTCATTTCATAAGCTTGCTTCAATAAATCAGAGAAATTTTTTTCGTTCCATTTTTTGGGATTACTTTCTTCCTGTTGAATGTCAAAAAAGTTCTGTTTCTCATCAACATAAAGTTCGATATGAATTGGGTTCATGCTCGAATTCTTTTTAAAAGCAGAATACATAAATTCCGGATTCGTTGCTCGAATTCCACGACTTCCAAGAAACTCAAAATCTAATTTATGGGCCTCTGCTGCTGCCCCAAAAGCTATGGCTTCTAAAATGTTAGTCTTACCGCTACCGTTGGCACCAATCAAAACATTAAATCTACCTATTTCCAATGAAATATCAACTATTGATTTGAAATTCTTGATATCAATTCTATTTATCATATTATATGTCTTGAGTATTAAATAATCTTACAAATCTTATTGATGGTAAAAATACATCTGAATTTTGATACAAGCTAAAAAATAATGTAATTTTTACCAGAAATATGTACTATTATTTGTCCCCTAAAATAAAAAAAATGCAATATATTGTATTACAAATGGTTATATGCATTTTCCGTGGTCATGCTGGATCAGTAACGAGTCGTGCCCACATTAGTCCGTAGCATGTCAGCATATGTACGCATCAATTATTATTAATCTTTTTCCCCCTTTTCAATTACCCATAACTTTTGTATTCCCATACCAATTTCCTCTTGCTGCTGCTATTTTACTTTAGTTTATTATTTTTTCACCCGCGTGTAAGTCAATGTATTTCCTCTTCCCATATATTGTAAGGTCAGTTTTTCTGTGCTTATAGAAACGATGTACCAACACAGGTCTGATTTTTTACAACTGATATAACGATCTTTTTCCTTTGAATTATTATCAGCTTTGTTTGATTCATTTCCACATTGGTCTGCCAGCATAAATTCTTCATCATCCCAGCTTTGCATTCCTTCAGAGATTTCTTTTCGGTGATTTTTATCAAAAACCAGGAAATTAGTTTTATCATCGGTACTCTGCCATTTTCCTTGTAACAGTTCAAAATTCAGTGATTGGTTTTTACCGGGCTTCTCCGCCAGGTTGGTATCTGTCAGGCCTGTTTTATCATTATTTGATTTCAGCCCGGGATTACTATTGCAGGCTGCTAATATCAGAAAAGAAACTAGTATTGCTAAAAATGTTAATCGTATTTTCATTTGTCTAATAATTTTTTTAAAATGTGTTTATATTTTGTTTGGAAATGAAGCCTTTCAAACGTACCAATGGCGCTTATGTTGCTGTCCTGGCCGCAATCTTTTTTCCAATTTGAAAATTAATAATTGAGAATAACCAGATTATTCCATTTTTTTTATTTTTATTTTTCAGAACTTTCAAGTATCAGTTTTACCACATCGTAGCCAACGGCATCAAACATCTCTTCAACATTGTTGGTGTAATCCGAGTTATGGCTCATGATGGCATCCTTTACCATGAAGGCTTTGTAATCGTGGTTTTGTGCGCCTATCCAGGTTGCCAGCACACATCCAACCGAGCTCAACCCACACAGGAATAAGGTGTTGCTTCCGTGTGCTTTGATGACATTATCCAGATCGGTTTTATTAAAACCATCACCGTAGGTTTTGATTACTTTCGGATCGTCTGATTTTATTAATACAGAAGCCGGGAATTCAAACTGCTCGGTACCGGGTTCCGGGCCGGATTCCTTATCGTGGTGATAAATTCTGATTACGGGATAGCCGTTTTTACGGAAAAGCTCGATCAGGGCATTTATGTAATACAAACCCACTTCTTTTTCCCTCTCGGGAACCATTTGCAGGTACACATTCTGAATGTCAATAACCAGTAGTGCCGGTTTTACCTGAGTTTTGGCTTTTTCTTTTACTTCCTGTGAAAAAGAATTACCAGAAAACACTACCAACAGGAAGGCGAGGATCAAAATTGCTTTTTTCATAATGGATTTATTTTAAAATTTGTAACTATTCACACTTTAGCAAATATAAAAAAAAAATCTGTACGGTTTTATATACTTGTTATTCAGAATTTTTGATTTTGTTTCACGAATTAAAAGAGATTCCTCACCTTCCTGCCTTCACTGCCGTTGCGGCAGGCAGGGTTCGGAATGACATCACAATCTTGGTAAGGTAAGGGAGGAGGAAAGCAGCGGAGCGCAAGGCGCTCCGCTGCTTTCCTCCTCCCCAATAACAAACCATATTGTCATTCCGAATGCCCGCCTGACTGACGTAGTCGGGCAGGGAGCGAAGCGAAATGAGGAATCTCTTTGTTTTTAATTGTTTCATTAATGTGAATCCGCCGCGGCGGATTACTAAAGTTATAATTCTTCATTTATATCAAATTTAATAAATTTCCGCCTCAAATAAAAAATTCATTCCTTTCAAATATTCTTAGCCAACTCCTAATAGTCTAACAGCCTAACTCCGCCGCGGCGGACTAACAGCCTAACAGTCTAACAGCCTAACAGCCTAATTCTTAATCCTCTTCAACGGCCTTTTCTTGATCATTCCGCCTTTTGCGTCTTTAATACTATGCATAATGACGAACGCTTCCGTATCAATTTTATCGACTTCAGTCTGCAGTTTTGTAAGTTCCAGACGGGTAATTAAGGTGTAAACGATATCCGTTTCTTTTAATGCCACCCCACGTTTGGCATATCCCTTTTTACCAGAATAAATGGTGCAGCCCCTTCCAAGTTTTTCAATAATGGCGAGCCTTATTTCATCACTGAAATCAGAAATAATGGTGACGCCAATGTATTCTTCGATGCCGTCAACAATATAATCAACGGTTTTCGATGCCGTAAGGTACGTAAGTATGGCGTAAAGGGCAATCTCTACAGAAAAGGTGACTGCGGCCACCGAAAAAATGCAAATGTTAAATACAAGGATAACGTCACCGATGCTGAGCGAAATTTTGCGGCTTATATAAATCGCGAGTACTTCGGTGCCATCCAAAACGGAGCCGCCGCGTATCGCCAGCCCGATACCGAGTCCGAGAAAGAAACCCCCGAACACCGCGATCAGAAGTTTATCGCTGGTTATCATCGGGAACGGAATAAATTCAACAGCCAAAGCCAGCATGATGATGGCCATGATGCTCCGGATGGCAAACTGCCTGCTGATCGATGAAAAACCCAACACCATAAAGGGCAGGTTGATGAGTACAAGTAACACAGACAACGGAAGGCCCGTCACGCTGGTCATTATCAGCGAAATACCGGTAACACCGCCATCAATAAATGAGTTTGGCAATAAAAAGCCTTTCAATCCGAAGCTGGCAGAAATAACGCCCAGCAGTATGAAAAAAAAACTCTTTAAATTTTGCTGAATTTCTATGCGGACATCTTTTCTTTCTTTTTTGACCAGGGAAGGAGTGAGTTTGACTTTTTTCCTCTTTAAACTGTATTTGGTGGCTTCAAGGACCAGGTATTGAAAAATAGATTTCATTTTTTAACTGTTGGTTACAAGTTCAGATATTCTGTCAGATTCTATAACGGTTATCCCGGCTTTGCCCGATTTTGCTTCATGTATCATTGCCTGGGCAACTACGGAGGCTTCTATTCCACGGTATTTCTTCAGTTTGCCGGAAAAAATAAATCCGAATGTTTTCATAAAACCTTTACCAATCTTTTCTCCGAAACGGAATTCTTCTCTTTTGCCCATCAGCATAGACGGCCTGAAAATATACAAACCGTCGGGAAAAACTTTTTTAAGGTCTTCTTCAACCTTGCCTTTGGTTCTCAGGTAAAAGTTTTTGGATTGTGCATCTGCGCCGATGGACGAGATGTACATAAATTTCTTCGCACCGGAAAGCCGTGCAATTTCTGCAGCGGTTATCACATAATCGTGGTCGGTCTTAAAGAAATTTTCCTTTGACTTTGCTTTCTTTATAGTGGTTCCTATGCAGCAAAATACATGGTTTGCATCCGTTGTATGGGCAGAAAGCTTTTCGAAATCTATGATTTTTTCGGTGAGCTTTGGATGTGAAACGCCAACAGGTTTTCGTACCCATATTTCAACTTCATTATAGAAATTATCGTTAAGCAACAACTTCATGCAATTTCCTCCGGTAAGCCCGCTTGCCCCGAGCAACAATGCTTTCATAGTATTCCTTTCTTTTTGTTATTGATCGATTCCAGGATATTTTTACATAGTTCTTCATTTGTATCGCCATCCTTTACGCGGATAATATGTTGTGCTTTATGGTAAAATTTTTCACGTTCAGAAAGTGATGCTGCAATATATTCTTTTAAATCCTTCTGTTCAGCCAGCAGCGGCCTGTGCTGCACATCATCCCGCAGTCGTTCAAAAAGAAGTTCCGGTGAAAATTTTAAATATACGGTAGTACCGTTTTTGTTCATCACTTCCATATTATCGAAAAAACAGGCTGTGCCGCCACCGGTAGCAACAACAAGGTCTTCACAACTTTTAACCAGCTGGTTTAAAACCTCTTTCTCAGTTTCACGGAACATAGCTTCACCCTGCGACTGGAAAATCTCTGTAATCGTTTTTCCTGAACGGCATTCTATCATCTCATCCATATCAATAAAACGGGATGCGCATTTTCCGGCAAGCATAAGCCCGAGGCTGGTTTTGCCGCTGCCCATAAAACCGGTGATGAAGATTTTCATAACACTTTTACTGTTTTCCAAAGTTAAAAATAATTTTACTATTGTCCGGCAATTTATTTATAAGCTAAAGGATGTAAAAAATAATATTTCGTCTTTTGCCTCTTATCCTAAAGGAAGTATAGATTTAGGTGTTTTACATCCTTTTTAATAATAAGAAAAAAATACATTTGTATTCTAAATTGCTTTTTTTTCCATCCTTCAGGATTGAGGTAAAGAAAAAAAAGCAGCCAAAAGAATCACTCAAATGGTTAATGACATTAATGATATGCATTATAGTTCAAATCCTTTTGCTTTCGAGAAAGCCAAGGAATTTAGAAAAAAAATGACAGATGTCGAGAGTTTGTTGTGGGAATCATTGAGAAATAATCAATTTCTTGGATTGAAATTCCGCAGACAACACCCGATCAGCAGATTTGTTGTTGATTTTTATTGTCATAAATACAAGCTGGTGATTGAACTTGATGGAAATATTCACGATCTGCCAGATGCGAGAATAAATGATAAAAACCGGGAAGATGAACTTAAGGCAATTGGTTTAAATATAATAAGATTTAGAAATACTGAAATCACCGAAAATTTAAAAGCCTCACTGGAAAAAATAAAAGAAACAGTTGAACAGATAATTCAAAATAATGCAGTAAACAATAATGAAATTCCTGAGAAATAGCCCGTCAAATTTTTTACCTCATTCCTAAAGGATGAAATTTGACGGGCTATTTATGTTTTCCTTATAATGTAATCAAACAATTTTTTCATACAATCCATCCCTGCCCGTCTGGTCAGGCGGGCTTTAGGACCAAGGAAAATAAATTGATGAAAAGCAATCCGCCATGGAGGACAAATATCAAATGAAGGTAATATTTATAAATATACCTGAAAGTTAGTTCGCCGTGTCGGATGGTAAGGCTTTTCACTAATTTTCAAAATTTTTGCCGGACATCAATGAAACTATTTAGGTATAACTGCCTTTGGTTTTTTCAAGCCCGGGGTGTGGTTATAAATGCTAATTATTAATATTATCTTTGCCCTGTGATTTCTCATTCTGATTACTGTTTAAACTATTAAATTTTATATGATCCCATTTTCGCCGCCTTATATTAGTGAAGATGCCATAAAGGCCGTTACTGAAGTATTAAGATCGGGCTGGATAACCACCGGGCCTGTAACCAAGCTTTTCGAACAGCAACTTACGGAGTATTGCGGGAATAAAAAAACCTTGTGCGTCAATTCGGCAACAGCCGGGCTTGAACTTATACTTCGCTGGTTTGGCGTAGGCCCCGGTGATGAAGTCATTATTCCTGCATACACCTATTGTGCTACTGCCAACGTGGTGGTGCATTGTGGCGCTGTCCCCGTGATGGTTGATACAAATTCATTTGATTTCAACATTTCTGTTGAAGGGATACGCAAAGCGATAACTTCCAGGACCAAAGCTATTATTCCAGTGGACGTTTTTGGAATTCCTTGCAATTACAATGAGATCAATGAACTTGTTGATGAAGTTGAAATAAAAAAAATGTTTCAACCCCAAACTACTGTTCAGCAACTGCTGGGCAGGATTCTGATTTTGTCTGATGCGGCTCATTCCGTTGGTGCATCGTATCAAGGAAAAAAAACCGGAGCACTGACTGATATTTCAATCTTTTCATTTCATGCGGTGAAAAACCTTACCACATCAGAGGGCGGCGCTGTCGCGTTAAACCTGCCCAAGCCTTTTGATTGCGACGAATTATATAAACAGTTGAACATCTCAAGCCTTCACGGCCAAAGCAAAGATGCCTATGCAAAGACCGCACAAAAGGGCTGGCGGTACGATGTGCTGGAAGCGGGTTATAAAATGAATATGACCGACATTCTTGCCGCCATCGGCTTGTCGCAACTTAAGGAATATGAAGGGATCATGAAACAGCGAAAGCATATTTTTACGCTATATTCCGATTTACTGAAAGCATATGAATGGGCAGTATTGCCCGAACATGAAACACCGGAAAAATGTTCTTCTTTTCATGTATATAATCTGAAAATTAAAAATGTGCCGGAAGCGGCTAGGGATAGAATCATCGATGCGATGCTTGAAAAGGATGTTCATGTCAATGTGCATTTTCAGCCCTTGCCATTGCTGACATATTACAAAGATAAAGGATACAGGATCACCGACGTTCCGAATGCTTATAACAACTATTCCTGCGAAATTTCGTTACCGGTTTTTTATACCATGACGGATGACCAGGTACGCGAAGTTGCAGAAACTCTTATATTTGCTGTTGAGAAAAACAAAACTGAAGCATAAAATTGCTGAATCCTGAATATGAAATATCATCATACTAATAAAATAATTTCACGTTGAAAGTTTTATGGATAATACCGGGCAAAAATGAAGGTAGCAGTTTTATCTTTTCCCGGCGACAGGTAAGCAGATTAAAAGAAATGGGCGTGGAAGGAGCGACTTATTTTTTATCTTCGCGTACTAACCCTATGTCCTTAATCAGGTCGGCCAGGGAAGCGAAACAGATACTGATAAACCTCAAACCTGACCTTGTTCATGCTCATTATGGATCGGTAAATGGATTTTTCGCCTTACGGCTCGGGCATCCAAAAACGATCATCACATACCACGGCAGCGACCTCAACGATACTTCTTCCGTGGGATTTTTAAGAAAGTTTTTATCAAATAAAGCATCAAAGTACTGTGTGAAAAACAGTGCCTGCAATATTGTGGTGAATGAAGACCTCAAAAATAATGTACCTGAAAAGTACCGCGATAAAACTGTTGTGATTCCCATGGGTGTGGATGAAAATGTTTTCAAACCCATGCCCCGTGATGAAGCGCGCGCGTTGCTCGGATGGAACAAAGAAGAAAAAGTTATTCTTTTTAATGCAAATGATCCAGTGGTGAAACGCCTTGATATCGCATTGGCTTCCATAGAAAAAGTTAAAAATAAACTGCCTCACGCACGTCTTGAAGTATTGAAAGGTAGCGTTGATCCTGAAAAAATTCCTTTGCTGCTCAATGCATCGGATGTTTTGCTTTTATGCAGCGATCATGAAGGAAGCCCGATGATGATAAAAGAAGCCATGGCCTGCAACCTGCCCATTGTCAGCACGGTGGTTGGCGATACACAACAACGGCTGGAGCATGTGCATGGCGCACTATTGACAAAACAACATGCTGATGATATTGCAAAGAGCCTGATTAAAATACTGGAAGAAAATAATCGTGAGTCGTATAATTTGCGGGAAAGTTTTATCAGCCAGAACCTTTCGGAATCAGCTATTTGCAGTGAAATTAAGAGTTTATATGAGAAAATAGTTAGCAATACCCCGTTATGAAATATATTTTTCTATTAAGTATAATAACCCTGTTATCGATTTTTCTAGCTTACCTGATTTACAGGAAAACAAAAAGTGTGGCTGTCATAATTGGTTTTTTGCTGATTTATTACTGGACATTCAACGGTGCCTGGTTATTTGTATATGACGTTTTAAGCGGTTTCCATGGGAAAGAACTCGGGTTTACCTATTATGTGATAGAAAAGAAGATGTTCCCGCTGATGCTCGATACCAACTATTTTCTGTCCATACTTTATTATGGGATATTCTTTATTTCATTACAACTGACATTGTACTTTTTCCTGAGAAAAAATGTTGTTGATGAAAGCCTGAAAAGGGCGCCCATCAAGCTTTTTCCGCTGCATCTATTTCTGATCAGTTTTCTTTCACTGATATTATCTTATTTGTGTGTTCATCATAAATTTGTCGAAGCAATCGATACAGAAACCTCATTATACTATATTCTCAGGCACACACCAAACAGGTACAACACCTTGCATTTGGTGTTCAACATGTTCGCGGTTTATACGGCCTACCTGACGCTTGTTTTGTATATTTCAGGAAAAAATGCAAAATACTTTTACCTGAACAATAAAAAAATACTGATTGGGATTTTAATATTTTTAAATATTACCATTATCAGTTTGTATTTTATTCTGATTGGAAACAAGCACGATCTCATATTTGCCGGGCTGTTTGGCTTATTGTTTTATTTTGCCAACAACATAAAGATTCAATGGAAAAAAATCGTTTTGTTTATTGTAATTATCGTTTTTCCGCTGACACTTACAGATTTTGTCAGGGGCCTTCCATTGCTTAATTATGCGACTAAAATGCCTGATGAAGATATTGATGGTAGAAGCATTCCGACTTACATGAATGTTTTGGTTAATAACGAAATGTTTTATGCCCATTTTTCGATGTATGGAACGTTATCAAAAGATGTGAGCCATACATACGGAAAAAGCTTCCTTAACTTTGGTGAATCTTTTATTCCACGCGTTATTATGCCTGTAAGATCCGAAGATGCCTACACACATTATTCGAATTCCATCGGCGCTAAAAAAGGCCAGGGATACACGATTCATCATGCCACAGGTTGGTATATAAATTTTGGTGTTATCGGTGTGCTGCTTGCGGGAATCATTTGGGGATTGTTGTGGGGCTGGATCATCCGGCAGAATGCAAGGATAAGCAGGTTTCGCAATAAATTTATGATCATCATTTATTCTCTGGCGCCTTCGCTGTTTGTGGCATTTATTCCCAACCTTATCCGTAACGGCATCGAGGCATATAAAGGGCTTCTGTTTGAGGCCATATTATTGCCCTCAATTATTGTTTTTATTGCTCAGCTGGATTTAATTCCTAAACTCAGATCATTATTACAAAAGAAGTAACATCATGGCTGCAGCGAAAAATAAAATAGTATCTGTTACCGGGATCGTTTATTTCTCCTTGCTCATGCTGGCCTTCTCTGTTCCCTTGTACAAGAAGATTGTGCCTTATTTCATTGCGCTGTTTTTCCTTTCATGGTGTGCCTACATGATTGTTGAAAGAAAACACATTCATGTTGAATTTAAAATTCCACGATTGTTTTCTGTTCTCCTGTATCTTACGATAGCCGTTTCATTATTGTACACAACAAACATAAAGGCAGGCTTTTTTGATCTGGAAGTAAAACTCAGCCTGTTGTTTTTCCCTTTAATTATGTCATTTTCAGGAGATGTAATAGCAGAACGAAAACGTTTTGATAACGTATTGTCCGCCTTTGTTGCCGGAACATTTGCGATTACTATTATTTGTCTGGCCATTGCATTTTACCGGTGCTTTACCATTTTTTTCACCCTTGATTTTTTCACCTATACATACCTGGCAAGCTTTCATCATCCAACTTATTTTGCCATGTTTTTAAATTTGGCCGTTGCTGTTTTAATTTACAGGATCATTGAACGTTGGCATGATATCAAACCGGTGATAAAAGCCGGAATGTTTCTGCTGGTCTTTTATTTTGTTGTTTTTATTTTACTGCTGAATTCAAAAGCCGGGATACTGGCGTTATTTCTGAATATAATGGGGATAATCTTCTACTATACGCTGATCAGAAAAAAAGTATATGTTTTTTTGGTGCTTTTAACTGTTCTCGTCACATGCAGCTTTTTGGTAATCCGTCTGGTTCCCTTTGTTTATCAGCGCTTTGAAGAAATGAAGACATCGATAAAAAATTATAATACCATAAGCCTGACCACTGAAAATGATTCAGAGCAGCGAATCCTGATCTGGCGGTACTCTTCAGAAATAATAGGTGATACATGGGCCACCGGTGTTGGTGCTGGTGATGTTACATCAAGCCTTAACAAGGTTTATCTTGAGCATGGATTTATCCACGGAGAAGAAAAAAACCTGAACTGCCACAATCAGTTTTTGCAAACTTTTGTTTCAACAGGTATTGCCGGTTTTCTATTCCTGATTTTGCTACTAGCCTCATTATTGATTATCGCACTGAAAAACAGAAATGTTATTTTGTTTTCTTTTTTTATTATTATAACATCAACCATGCTTTCCGAGTCGATACTTGAAACACAGGCGGGTACGGTATTCTTTGGATTTTTTCTTTCATTTCTGGTCAATTTTCGCCGGGAATAATTTTTTCACTATTCATGTTTATTCATGATTTCTTTTTGAAACAGCCGGTTATCGGCAAAATCAGAATCTGTTGCTCCACTATAAAGTTTATAAAATGCAATATTTTGCGTAAAAAGTATCAGGACTTATTATTTAGTCATACTTATTAATGATATTAATGATAGGTGCAGAGCACCGTAATATTTGTAACTCATAAGAATAACCTGAAAATTAAGGTACGGAGTACCGTAATATCAAAACAAAGTTATTGCAGATACATTCACTCAATTTTATGTGCATCTTGTATTCACACCAAAAAAGTGATTATTAATGGTATAAACACATGGGGCATAATATTGCGGTGCGTTGCACCTAAGATATTTTCGGGGAGAATTATTTTACAAATATTGCGGGGCGCTGCCCCTGTTTCATATTATCTCAGTTTCGGATATCCCTGTATTAAAGCAATATTTATTAAAACTGGCAGACTAAAAATTTGAATTTTTAACAGAACATGCAAAATGAATAAAAAATCTTTTTAATGATCAGCACATCAAAAAATGAAGTTGCCCAGTTATCATTGCTTTTAAGCATATGAGTAATCATCGTGTGGTTCACAAGTAAATATTTTAGTTATTTTTGCTTTTTCTTGCAGCACTGATAAACTTTTTTGATTATGAATATTCTGCTGATAAATCATTATGCCGGATCTGCTCAAATGGGGATGGAATACAGGCCCTATTATTTTGCGCAGGAGTGGAAGAAGCATGGGCATAACACAACCATCGTTGCTGCTACATTCTCACATATCCGTACCCACAACCCGGAGATAAACGGGAATTACGCTTTTGTTGATAACGACGGTATAGAATATTTATGGATAAAAACACCGAAGTACGCATCAAACAGCCCGAAGCGCTTTATCAATATGCTGGTTTTTATTTTTCGTCTGTTCAGATTAGTACGTGTGATTTTAAAAAGAAAAAAATATGATGTTGTGATTGCATCATCAACCTATCCATTGGATATTTTTCCGGCTCATAAGATCGCTGTAAAAAGCAAAGCTCAGTTGATATTTGAAGTACACGACCTGTGGCCTTTGTCACCCATGGAACTTGGCGGTTATTCCAAATGGCATCCGTTTATCATGCTGATGCAACATGCAGAAAACTACGCTTATAAAAAGTCTGACAAAGTTGTGTCACTGCTGCCCAAAACCCTGGAACATATGGTAGCTCATGGCCTTGAAAAGAATAAATGGTATTGCGTTCCTAACGGCATCAACCAAAGTGAGTGGGAGGAAGTTGAAATAATACCCGATGAAATTGCTGCCCGTATTCAGGAAATCTGTAAAAAATATGACCGCATTGTAGCGTATACCGGCACTTATGGCCTTGCAAATGCCCTCGACAGTTTTATTGATGCCGCGAAACTTTCTGCAAAAATTCCTGTTGCATTTGTCCTGTTCGGTAAAGGCCCGTTAAAGGAACATCTGTCAGCAAGGATAGAAAAAGAAGCGATAACCAATGTTTTTATTTTTGGCGCAGTCCCGAAAAGGTCCATTCCGCATTTGCTTTCATTGTTTGACTATTTGTTTATCGGATTGCAGAACCAACCGCTGTTCAGGTTTGGTATCAGTCCGAATAAACTGATGGACTATATGATGTCCGGTAAACCGATCATTCAGGCAATCAACGCCGGAAATGATATGGTCAGCGAGGCAGGCTGCGGCATTTCTGTAGAACCGGAACAACCTGAAGCGATTGCCGATGCCGTCATGAAATTGTTTGACATGACCGCTGAAGAACTAAATGTACTGGGTGAGAATGGCAAAAAATATATTTTAAAGAATCATTTGAACTCCTTGCTGGCAAACAATTTCATAGATGTGATCAAAAAGGATTATTAAAAAAATTATCTCAATATTCAAAAACAGCTGACTGCTATGCTTAAACGATTTTTTGATATTTCTTTTTCTATACTCGGACTGCTGTTTCTTGTGCCTTTTTTATTAATAATCTTTTTAATAGTGGCGCTTGAAAGCCGAGGCGGAGTGCTGTATAAGCAAAGCAGGGTAGGGAAGGGCAATATAGATTTCAAATTGTTTAAGATCCGGACCATGGCAAAGGATGCTGACAAAAAAGGACTCCTGACGGTGGGTGAAAGAGACAGCAGGATCACAAAGACCGGATATTATCTGCGCAAATATAAAATTGATGAATTTCCTCAGCTTCTGAATATTCTGGCAGGACAGATGAGTTTCGTCGGGCCGAGGCCTGAAGTCCGCAAATATGTTGACATGTACGATGAGGAACAAATGAAGGTACTCACGGTAAAACCCGGGCTGACCGATTTTGCCTCACTGAAATATTACAACGAAAACGAGCACCTGTCGCAGTTTGATGATCCTGAAAAGGAATACACGGAGCATATAATGCATCAAAAAATTAAACTTAACCTTGAATATATCAGCAAACAGAGCTTCCTGCTTGATATAAAAATAATCATGAAGACCATCTTAAAATGGTTGTAAGCATCAATTGGTGCCGTCGTTATTAAGGAAAAATCGTTTGGACCGCCGCAGGTCAAAGTAAGTAAGAATCCCGAGCAGTGTTACGGAGCATGAAAACAGAATGATGTTGATGGTGTCATCAAATCCGGCTATTATCAGTATAACTACACCTGATAGGTAAACTCCGAATGTGATGAGCACGTTTCGTGTGTTTATTGCTTTATAATGTAACGCATCAAGAATACTCCTCAAAACAATGTAAATTGAATATCCCGGAATGCCCAGCGCAATGATACGTGCAGTATTTATCAGTCCGGGTGAAGCATCTTTCAGGTATAGGTTGATGATCTGAGACGCAAAAATTTCAAATACCAGAACGCCTGCAATTGTTAACAGAAAAGTAATCAATATTGTTTTTCCTGCTTTTGCAAAGATAAGGTCGTAGCGTTTTTCAGCGGCAAGGTTGCTGGTCATAGGCAACAAAAGCAGTGATACCGGCGAAAATGCTGCTCCTGCCATATTCATGATGGTGATACCAAAAGCCATATATCCGGCAGGAATAATACCGGCATAATGTGCCGTGAAAATTGACGGTAAGGTCAGCAAGGCGGCCAGCCCAACATCGCCGGGAACCCTATAAATACTGTAAGGTACCAGTTCTTTGGCAGTTGTTAAAATTTTATTCCATTGAAAGTCTATCCTGTAAATGATCATTATAAAAAATACCATCCCGGTAACTATCCAGATAAGGCCGGTGTAATAGATAACATCAGTCAGATTGTCTGATATGAAAAAAGCCAGAAGGTTACCGAGGCACAGGTTGATAAACTGAAGCAGGTTGGCGGTATGCATCATCATGGATCCTCTGAAATAGGCATAGGACAAGGAGTGGATGCATATCCCGATGATCAGGACTATTAAGGGTAAAATAAGATAGCTGAAGTTTGAATCACCAAATAATAACAGGGCAAACTGTTCTTTAAAAATGAACAGCAGGGTGGAGAAAAAAATAACAGAAATAAAAACTATGATGGCGCCTGCAACAAAAAAGTTTCCGGATTTGGCCTTGTTGCTCAGGTTAAATGAAACAAAACGTGTGATACCGAGCGCTAATCCTAAAAATACTACCGGTTGAAAAAATGACAGATTCCGCCTAATAAGTGAATAACTTGCAAAATCAGTCTCGCTAAAAGCATCAAAGGCAAGGCGGTAAATCAAAATTCCCGCAATCAGCAGTGAAAATTCCGTCAGATAGGTGGTTATATAAACTTGCTTCGATTTCATTTAGGTCTGAACAAATTTTTCCGGTTGATGAAAGGAGCAAAGATAGAAATTAATACAAAGTGTTTATACCATAATAACGGCTAAATCATTTTTTTGAAGCCGAAATAAAATTAAGGATTCCTCATTTCGCTTCGCGAAAATCGGAATTACAATTAATTTATTTTATTTAGTTGGGGGGATGGGAAAAGCGCCGGCTGTGCCGGCGCTTTTCCCATCCCCCCAACTCCTATATAACAACACAAACAGCCTGTCATTCCGAGCCTTGCAGGCCTCCCTTCCGATACGGTTGTCCAGGCAGGACGGCGAGGAATCTTTTTCTTATTTCCAGAAAGTTTTACATACTAATGTTCATACCATAATAGCTACAATTCAGTTTTGCAAAGAACTTTTATTATAAAAATCCTCATTTTAAAAAAAATGTTGAACGTTTGGAACATTTGCATAGTTTTGCAGCGACAATCCTACTATTGATTAGTATAATTATTTTTTGAAATCGTATGATAAAGATCCTTACTATCGTTGGTGCGCGCCCGCAGTTTATCAAGGCATCGGCTATAAGCCGCGAAATAAAACGCCATTTCAGTAAAGATGTCACTGAATTAATAGTGCATACAGGCCAACACTACGACGATAACATGTCTTCGGTATTTTTCAGAGAAATGGAGATACCGGAGCCATCGTATAATCTTGAGGTGGGTTCCGGAAAACATGGAAAGCAGACAGCAGACATGCTGGCCGGTATTGAAAGTATTATCCTAAAAGAAAATCCAGGTGTTGTTATTGTATATGGTGATACCAACTCCACGCTGGCGGGCGCCCTGGCAGCGTCAAAAATTCATGTTCCTCTGGTCCATATTGAAGCCGGGCTGAGATCATTCAATAAAAGGATGCCCGAAGAGATCAACCGGATCGCAACCGACCATGTTTCAACACTGTTATTCACGCCGACGGACAAAGGTCTGGAAAATCTTGTGAAAGAAGGTTTTAAAACAACGAATGATGCACCTTATCATATTGATAATCCTGGAGTCTTTCACTGCGGTGATATTATGTACGATAATGCGTTGTATTTCTCCAAACTGTCTGATGAAAAAAGCAGCCTTCTGGAAAGCCTGAAACTGAAAAAGAACAGTTACGTGCTGCTGACACTGCACAGGGATATAAATACCGATGTTCCCGAACGGCTGAATGCTATTTTTCGGGCTATTAATGTTGTAAGTGAAAAACACGACATGAATTTTGTGATTCCGCTGCATCCGCGTACCCTTAAAAAATGGTCTGAATTGCCCGATAATACGCTGAAAGATATTATCAATAACAATAAGCTCATCACCATTATACCTGCGGTTTCCTATTTTGATTTTATCAGCCTTGAAAAAAATTCCAGGCTCATCATGACTGATTCGGGTGGGGTACAAAAAGAATCGTATTTTTTTGAGAAACCCTGCCTGATCTTACGGGATGAAACTGAATGGGTTGAGCTGCTGGAGGTCGGGACTGCTCTGCTTTGCGGCGCTGATGAGAACAAGATTGTCCGGGGATTTCAGGATATGATCAGGAAAAATGACCTGAAGTTTCCCGAGATATATGGCGACGGCCATGCTGCGAGATTCATACTGGATAAGATTGTGGCCAATATCATATAATGTAGCTTCCCCAAGCTGCACTTCATTTTGCTGTAAGCCAGAAAGGTTTTGCAATATTATACATTATATTTTAACTAAAAACAAAGAAGAAGATGACCATTGAGTCATCTAAAATTCAAATGAAGTCCACAATTTATTTCTGAACCAATCATTCGGAATAATTAGGATTTCTTTTTTTTAATAGTGCCCTGATAAAATGAAAAAATCATAAAATATGAAATTTGCATTTTGAATATTTTTGCATAAGAATAACATTATATTCATGTTTAACGATGAAAATATTAGAATAAAATTGTATTTTTATACTAATTATTGTATTTTTATTGCAAAATCAGTCAAGTTTTATTATTGTTTTTTCGTTTTTGACCAACCATGTATCAGGAGCAACACAAATAACCATGAAATCGGTACGTGGTAAATTCGTAAATGTCCGATTCTTAATCAGGGCAATTGATATAGAAAGATATACAGTGCAATTTGCTTTATTAACTTTGAAGTAACGAAAATAAACCCTATGAAAAAATTATACCTTGCATTATTTCTAATTGTTCTGATAACAAGCAATTCATTAGCGCAATCCATAGGTATTGGTGCAACAGTCTTTACACCAAGTGACTGCTCAATATTAGATATGTCCACAACTACCAACAAAGGAATACTTATTCCCAATCTCGCTTTGACAGCTTTAGCCACATATGCCCCGGCGACGGGAACTGCAAAAAATGGGCTGCTTATATACAACACGGCTACTGTTGCCGGTATTACCCCGGGTTATTATTACTGGGATGGCTCAAAATGGGTTAGGTTGCTGAGCGGATCCACCTGTAATACGCTGGATGGGGCTTACGATTGCGGTGGAAGCGGGAGCGGAAGGAGCATTACCAGTGATGCCGGAGCAGTATACATCAGTGTGCCGGTAGGCAGTACTTCTACAGAAGGCCTGGATGTGAATATTACAAAAGTAGGTACTGCCTTAATTCCTATTGCAGGAGTTTCAGCTACGCATACAACGGCCTATGGAGTAGCGCTTGTTGGTGAAGTAACTCATACAGGTAACTATTTCGCCGGGGTACAGGGATTCAATTCGGCATCCAACTCAACGGCAGGTACGTATCCAACTGGTGTTTCTGGTTATTTCACCGGGACAAATATTGGTGTCGGCGTTTGGGGTGAAACAGATGCAAATGTCGCTGTTGCAGGCACAGGCGCCGGCATATATGGGTATGGAAAAGGAACTAAAAATTATGGAGGATGGTTTTATTCTACTTCCTATCCCGGACTAAATGTCCAGACAGGGAGCAATGCCTCACAATCAGCGCAAATTGTTTCTGCAGCCACTTCATATATAAATCCCGCTTTGGTAGTTGTCGGAAAATCACAGTTCGACTGCAGTACAGACCTTACGGCGCATAGTATGATGATTAATAACCTGGCTGGTGAGCCGACAATTGCTCCTTCAGTTGGTTCATATGGTTATCTGGGAACTGCTTCAGTAGCTTGGTATTATCTTTATTATTTTAATGCAGTTGACGTTTCGCGAAGAGAACTTAAACGTGATATTCAGTCATTTGACCAAAACCTGAATTCATATGCCATGGATGAAATAATGAAGCTTAAGCCTAGTTTGTATAAGTATAATATTGAGAAAGATGAATTAACAACAGGGGAAGAATCAAAAACACGATACAACTACCATCTTGGGCTTATTCTGGACGAAACACCTGACTTTCTGCAGGACAATGCTTTCAGCGGAATAGATATTTATGCTCTGGCAACACTTAATCTTGCTGGTGTTCAATATCTGAATAACGAAATAGACAATATAACTTCATGGGCGCCTGTTTCCGATTTCGGCCGTGGGAACATTACTTCAACTGAAGTCCGGATCAATTATTCCAATGTAATAACGGGAACCGAAATTGAAGGAACACCCGTCGTTAGCATTACACCAACATCGGTCGGAGCCAAATACTATGTAAAATCCGAAGATAAGTCCGGGTTTACAGTGGTTTCAGAAAACGGCCCGATGAGTTTCAACTGGACTGCCGATGCACGCAAGCTGGTTGCTGAGCGGAAATACTCTATCCCGGAAAGCACCATGTCGCAGCTAAAGGTGGATCCGGCTAAAAAGGTAGTCATGCAGAATTTCGGCAAAAAACAACAGGACGAACCTTTAAAACTTTTAGGTGCAGAAGGTGATCCAAAGGACAATCATAATTTACGGATGAGGCCATGAGGAAATAATTTCCAGGAATTATATAAAGCAAAAAAAGTTTCAGCCAATGGGGAAAAGCATTTTAATACAGGTAATAACAATAGAACAACAGTTCCTTAAGAACATACATTGACATAAAATGAAAAAAATATTTTTCATAGTGTTTTGTTTACTTACAGCATTTATTTCCAAAGGGCAACCGTTGTTTATTAATGATAATGCTGTTATCACTATGAAAGGCGGTGCCTACCTAATCGCGAACCCCACCCTTGCTAATGCCTACCGCGCCATCAGATTAACCGGAACGCAAACAGGATATATTGTTTGCGAAGAAGAAATTAACAAGGTAGTTTGGTGGTTGAGAAATGGCGCTAATACAAATAATATTGAAGTCCCTTTTGCAAATGCATCAGGGGTCGTAGTGAAGATAAAAATGATAAATATAGCAGCCGGAAGTGCCGATGGTGCCATGGTATTTTCAACAGCGCCAACCACGCCAGACAATAAACTTATCTCTACCGGGGCGTATCCAAGTAATGTAACAAATATGTTTACTAATGGGTCAACAGCAGATAATTCCATAAATACAGCAGACCGGTTTTGGTTTGTTGAATACTATAATTATGCAAATAAACCCTTGTGCCAGGATGGTTTTACATTCTATTATGCTAATGCAGATATTGTCGGATTGACAGAAAATGATTTATTAGCACAATACTGGAACAGTGGCTGGGTTATGCCGTTATCCGGGATACTTTGGGATTTGAATAACGATTGTGCATCTATTACCGATCCGCGAATATCTGCTCCATGGGTTTTAGTAAGCAAGAATAATGTACTTCCTGTAGAGTTAATATCATTGAATGCTGCATGTAAAGATGAAAACGTGCATATATCCTGGAGTACCGCATCAGAAACCAATAACGATTATTTTACGATTGAAAGAAGTTCAGATGCTGCTGATTGGCAATATTTAATGAGTATGCCCGGACATGGCAACAGTAATACAATACTCAATTATTCGGCTACGGACAATAATCCTTTTAAAGGAATATCTTATTACCGCCTGAGACAAACCGATTTCGACGGAAAATCGGAAATCTTTGGTCCGGTATCCGTTAACTGTGAGGAAGAAACTATGCCGCAAATGAGCTGTTACCCGAACCCGTTTAATTCGGTATTGGTGGTCGATATAAAGAATGTGGACACTGATAAGGCAGTGATCAGAATATTTGATGCCATTGGTAAGAAAGTATTTGAAAAGGACCTTGACAAATATCAGATCGAAACGCAGAGGATTACCATAGATTTACAGGGATTTTCAAAAGGCATCTATTCGGTGCAATTCAATTCGGATTCATTCACCAGCACAAGTAAAATTGTAAAAGAATAGGTGTGTTTTCCTAAAAGATTCTTTATATTACTTATTATTGGAGTATAAAATTGCCATGAGCGGCTAGGAAATAGAATGAACTATTTGATTTAGAATGCAAAAAAAAAGGCTGCCCCTAAATGGTGGCAGCCTTTTCTGTATAATAATCCAGGTTATTAAACTAACCCTTGTGAAAGCATTGCTTCGGCAACTTTTACGAAACCGCCAATGTTAGCACCTTTTACATAATTGATGAATCCGTCGGTTTCCTTACCGTATTTTTCACAGGTTTTATGGATACTGACCATAATACCATGTAACCTTTCATCAACTTCTTCTTTTGTCCAACTTAACCTAAGGCTGTTCTGACTCATTTCGAGACCTGAAGTGGCAACACCACCGGCGTTAGCAGCTTTACCAGGACCGTAAAGAATTTTCTTTTCAATAAATATTTCAACAGCATCGGGAGTTGATGGCATGTTTGCTCCTTCAGAAACACAGAAACAACCATTGGCAACAAGTGTTTTTGCATCATCACCATTGAGTTCATTTTGTGTAGCGCTTGGAAGAGCAACGTCGCATTTAACGCCCCATGGGGTTTTGCCTTCAACATACTGACAATTGTACTTTTTAGCGTATTCTGAGATTCTGCCTCTTTTAACGTTTTTCAGATCCATTACATAAGCAAGTTTTTCTTTGGTAATGCCATCCGGATCATAAATATATCCAGCTGAATCGGACAGAGTAACCACTTTGCCACCAAGTTCTGTAGCTTTTTCTGCAGCATACTGTGCAACATTGCCAGAACCGGAAACAACAACGATTTTATCTTTGAAATCCATGTTGCGTGTTTTCAACATTTCTTTAGCAAAATATACCTGGCCATAACCTGTAGCCTGTGGGCGAATCAAACTGCCGCCCCATTCAAGGCCTTTACCGGTAAGAACTCCGGTGAATTCATCGCGAACCCTTTTATACTGGCCAAACATAAAACCAATTTCACGTCCACCAACGCCAATATCACCTGCAGGAACATCAGTGTTAGGTCCGATATATTTACATAATTCTGTCATAAGGCTCTGGCAGAAGCGCATTACTTCATTGTCAGATTTGCCTTTAGGATCAAAGTCAGAACCACCTTTACCACCGCCCATAGGAAGTGTTGTTAAGCTGTTTTTGAAAACCTGCTCGAAAGCTAAGAATTTCAAAACGCCGAGGGTCACAGTTGGGTGAAAACGCATACCGCCTTTGTAAGGGCCGATAGCGCTGTTCATTTGAATTCTGAATCCCCTGTTGACCTGGAATTCGCCTTTATCATCAACCCAGGGTATTCTGAATATGAATACTCTTTCAGGTTCAACCATTCTTTCCAAAATTCCGTTATATTTTGGATTTTCTTCGATAAACGGTGTTAATGATTCTACAACTTCTTTTACAGCCTGGTGAAATTCAGGTTCTGCGGGGTTTTTGGCAATAACTTTTGCCATGAATTTTTCAACTTTTTCATTTATTGTACTCATGTTTTTTCTCCTTATTTAGGGTTAATAATATCTGCTACAAAGGAACTCCAAAAATGCAAAATAAAAAATTTTTCAAAGACATTTTTTATCCATAAAACTCTAATTTTTAAGTAAATAAGATACCGATAGGCTTAGTTGATATACTTAAAAAAATATAGGTGCAATACTTAATTTTTTTATTTTCTATAAAAGTTGATATAAATTGAATTTTAATGTTTTATTTTTATAAAAAAATAAAACATGGCTAACATTTTAAATAATCAGGACGAACTTCAGAAGCTGGCTGCTGAAAACAATGAGCGACTGAAAGAGCTTGCGTGTATCAACCAGACAACACAAATTCTCAGGGAAGACAAGCCAATAAGCGAAACGTTCCAGAAGATCTGCTCCATTTTGCCCAAAGCCTGGCAATATCCTGAGTATACCATAGCCATGATTACGTATGATAACCTGGAAATATCAACACCTGATTATGAAAAGACTGAATGGCGGCAATTACAGTCTTTTGAAACCATAGATGGTAAAAAAGGTTTTATACAAGTATGCTATACCAAAGAGTTTTCGGAACGTGACGAAGGCCCGTTTCTATACGAAGAACGAAGCCTTATTGAAAATATCTCAAACCTTATAACTGGTTATATAAACAGTTTGTTGGCAAAACTCATTATTAACAAAACAAATATTGTAGACATTTCCACAGGTGAGCTTATTCAGCCGGATACAGCCCAAATCATGGGACGGCAGCTCCTGCAACGTTTTTTGAACAAACAGAATTATGAACGTGATATTTTTCATGACCTGATGCCATTTAAAGTTAGGGAGATATTAATCGTTGCGAATTTGTATGACGCATACAATATAGAAAAAGAAGGGCGTTTTGTCGAACATTTTTTAGGTGAGTATTATCAGTTAAACCTAATCTCAATGCCACGGGTAACTGGTGTTTCATCATCCGAAGAAGTCTTCAAGGAACTTCGGGGGAAACATTTCGACATGGTAATTTTTATGATGGGAGCAGACAGGAATATCCCTTCAGAAATAAGCAAGGAAATCAAAGCAGGCTATCCATACATACCGATATATATGGTGCTGAATAATATCAGCGACATAGAATTTTATGAGAAGAAAAAAGAAATGTTTTCTGCCATTGATAATGTTTTTGTATGGAACGGCGATCCCAAAGTGTTTTTTGCAATGATTAACAATCTTGAAGACCGCGTCAACGTTGATAACGACACAACCGTTGGCTTTGTCAGGGTAATCCTGCTGGTTGAGGATTCGGCCATATATTACTCGAAATATATGCCCCTGCTATACACAAATGTGATGCAGCAAACACAAAGAATTATAGAAGATGTGACTTCGGATGAACTGCTTAAAGTGCTCAGGTTGAAGGCCAGGCCTAAAATTTTGCTGGCAAAGAACTATGAAGATGCGATTCAGATATTTGATAAGTACAAGGATTATTTGCTTTGCCTGATTACTGATGTCAAGTATGAAAGGAACGGCCAGATGGATGATAATGCCGGCGTGAACCTTGTAGAATATGTGCGCTGCCTGAAAAAAGATATGCCAATAATATTGCAGTCATCTGACCCTGAAAATGCTAACAAAGCCTTTGAGTTAAAGACTATTTTTATTGATAAGAATTCATCAACATTGTTGCAGGATGTGCAGAGTTTTATCACCCACTACCTTGGTTTCGGAAATTTCATATATAAGAATGCCGAAGGTAAACAGATTGCCATTGCCAGGTCGCTCAAGGAATTTGAGAATTATCTTAAAATAATTCCTGATGATTCGCTGGTCTATCATGCAAAGCGTGACCACTTTTCGTTGTGGCTAATGGCCAGGGGCGAGATGCAGCTTGCCCGTTTCATAAGCCCGTATAAAGTTCAGGATTTTAAAACCATAAACGACCTGAGGGAATTTCTGCTTAATGCTATCCGGATGCACCGAAGCGAGCATAACAAAGGTAAAGTTATCAGCTATGAAGAAGTGGACAACCTTGAAGAAAGCAGCATCATCAGCCTGGCATCCGGATCATTGGGAGGTAAGGGACGCGGAGTGGCTTTTATCAATACCCTGATTTATCATTTCGATTTTCACCACCTGATCCCTAATATAAATATTCGCTGCCCGATTACGCTGATCATAGGTACTGACGAATTTGAATATTTTCTTGACAGGAACAAACTCAGGAACATTATATCAACGGCCGAAAGCTATGAGGAAATACGTGCCGAATTTGTAAAAGGTAATTTAGGTGATGGCCTCGTAAAACGTTTGCGAAAAGTGTTGAAGCTTATAAAAAAACCTATTGCGGTGCGATCTTCAGGCTTATTCGAAGATTCTTTGATGCAGCCTTTTGCAGGGATTTTTGAGACATATTTATTACCTAACAGCAACCCTGATCCCGAGACATGCCTCAGGCAGTTGATGACAGCAATAAAACTGGTGTATGCTTCTGTGTATTCAAAAGTTGCACGCGGGTATGTGGAAGCCATAAACTATAACATCGAAGATGAGAAGATGGCAATTGTGCTGCAGGAAGTTGTCGGCAACAAGTATGATGACTATTTTTATCCTCATATCAGCGGGGTGGCTCAGTCATATAATTACTATCCTTTCGGGCACATGAAACCAGAGGAAGGTGTGGCTGTGATAGCCGTAGGGCTTGGGTCTTATGTGGTTGACGGCGAGAAAGCATACCGCTTTTCGCCAAGGTACCCGACCATCGAAAATTACACTGCACGCGATCTTTACAAAAATTCTCAGTTGCATTTTTATGCGGTGGACCTTAGTAAAACGGATGTTAACCTGATGGAAGGAGAGGAAGCAGGTTTGCAAAAACTGGATATTGATGTGTCCGAAGCCCACGGCAACCTCAAACATTGTGCTTCGGTTTTTGATGCCGAAAGCGACAGGATGATACCCGGTATCTCACATCCGGGGCCGCGCGTAGTGAATTTTGCAGATATTCTTAAGTACAATTATGCGCCACTTGCTGAAACAATTCAGGTAGTATTGGATATCGTCAAAGAAGCTCTTGGAACGCCCGTGGAAATTGAATTTGCGATTGACCTGAACAAAGACAGCAAAAACAGGGCTTCCTTTTACCTGTTGCAGATAAAACCTTTGATTGGTAATGCACAGGATTATGTAATCGATATGGATGAGATTGAAAAAGATAAAATCATTGTGTATGCTGAGAAAGCTATGGGAAACGGCAAGGTGGATAATATTCGTGATGTGATATATATTGATGTTGATCTGTTCGATAAAGCTATGACAGAAGAAATGGCAAAAGAGATTGACGACCTGAACCGATATATGATTGCACAGGACAAACGATACATCCTCATTGGACCGGGAAGGTGGGGTACCAGAGATAAGTGGATCGGCATTCCCGTAAACTGGCCGCAAATATCGAATGCAAAATTCATCATTGAGACCAGCCTTGAGGATTTTCCGTTAGATGCTTCCTCCGGCTCTCATTTTTTTCATAATGTTACCTCTATGAATATCGGTTATTTTTCGGTGCAGCCGGAAGTGAGCCAAAGCTACATTTCATGGGATATCCTCTCGAAACAAAAACTGCTGAAAAAAACAGCATTTTTCCGTCATGTTGAATTTGAAAAACCGCTGGCTGTGCGGATGGATGGCAAAAAGCGGATTGCTGTGGTATCTATGGGATAATTATTTAATTGAATAAGAAGTAGCTACACTATTGATGTGGATTAGTGCTGCATTAATTTGATAATACTACCATTGAAATGAATCTCGATCAATAGTGTCGTAAGCAATTTTTTTGCTTAAGCAAATGTATTGATTTTGATGATTCTACCTGTTAATTCTTCTTATTCAAAAAATCCTCCCTTTAAAATGAGGGAGGCTGGTTCCACATATTCACCCAATTATAAGTGGCCTTTCAAAATGTATCGGCTAATAAACTTTTGAATCAATTAATACTGATTCAAAAGTTTTCAGTTGTTATATGAAAAATGCATTAAAGGATAGCCTGTTGAAAATAAAGAAGAATACTCCACATAAAATATATTGTCTAAGGACTCAGGAAAGAAGAAATGAGCTTTCGAAACGTATATTAAAAAACAGTGTTCTCTAAAATTTTAGAAGAATAATGCAGATTTAATGAGGAATTCTTCCAAAGTATAAAAATAGATATTACGATACTTTAGTCTGGTATGTGTACAGGGTAACTATGATGATTTTTTGGATAATAAATTGCCCCGCATTATTTCGGAATTACCCTTGCATGTAGTCTTGCATGATTCCGATCCACAAAAATTATTGAAATTAGTTCATAACTTTTTTTAATATTTAATTTTTTTTATATCATTATATATTTTTTTATCGTATATTAGCATAAATTATAGACAAACTAAGTTTATTAAATGCTTTACGGTGTTTTCTGTTAATTCATTATTTTTAACTGTATACGTATACTGAAAAATCAATTATATGAAAACAGTTATACAAAATCGGGTCAGATTATATATGAAAGTTGTTATTGTATTTTTTGTAACAATATTTCTTTTCTTTAGCCAGCAAATAAATGCTCAGACAGAATTATTTTCTGAAGATTTCAGTTCATGTACCGGTAATAACTTATTACCGCAGTGTAATTGGGTTGAAATTTCCACTACCAGCCAGAACAGGTGGTACATTGCGTCAACAGGTTGCAATATAAATGGAAATTCACTTAGCGTTGCTAATAACAGTGGAACTCCTGTCCCATGTTCGTTTACAGATAATAAACTGACAAATATTATTGCATATAGAACCACTGGAAGTTTTACTACACTCTGCCACACTAATGTGACAGTTTCTTTTAACTACAAAGTTGGCGGATCAGTTAATGATTATGGAATGGTGGTTTATTGCTTGAATTCTCCTGGGACTTTCGCAAATTGGGTGAACATTACAACAGGTGGCGACGGCTCTGGCCGTTATTATGGTACAGGGACTTTAAATGCCTCAACTATCAATTTGCCAGCAGGTGCAATGAATCAATCAACTGTTTATATTGGTTTTAAGTGGTACAATGATAATTCAAACAATAGCACACTTGACCAGGGCTTTTCTGTTGACGATATTGTAGTAACCGGCACCACTCCATCAGGTGCATTGCCTTCCTGTGCTTCCGGTTATAGTCCTGTCAGCGGTTCAACATTAGGGTGTGGCGCCACCACTGCAACTCTTTCATGGGCTGCTGCTGCTTGTGCAACAAGTTATAAAATTTATTTAGATCAAAGCAATCCCCCAACAACACTGGTATCTGCACAAGCAGGTACATCATACACCACCGGCACTTTAAATCCGGCAACAACATATTTTTGGAAAATCGTTCCTGCAAATAGTAATGGTGATGCAAGTTCGTGCACCATACAATCTTTTATTACACCTGCTGCCGTTATTGCGCCGACAGCTCCCGATGTTACACGTTGCGGGCCAGGGTCTGTAACCCTCACCGCTAGCGGCGGCACTTATCCTGCCAATTATTTTTGGTTTGATGATATTATTGGAGGCAATCTATTGAGTATGACCAATACTTATATTACCCCTTCTTTAACCTCCACACGGCCCTATTATGTATCTGATGCCTCATTGAGTGCTGAAACAAGTCTGAATACAGGAACTACACCTTCAGTTACTTGTATTACATCTGTTTCGAACAGTGCCCAATTATTTAATATTACTAATAACCGAACATTTCCGGTTATTATAACCCAGCTTGCTGTGAGGACATATTACACAACAGGCTCTTGCAATGCCCAGGTTTTTTTCCGGGAAAATTCCTATACAGGTAATGAAACCTCATCTTTAGATTGGACCCAGGTTTTCAATGGAAGCGTCACTCGTTCAGCTCCAACTATTATTGATATTAGCGACTTCGTAATTCCACCCGGAGGTATTTATGGTATTTATGTATATTTTACTGGCGATCCATCAACATTTATTTCAGGTTCATTTAATTATTCAAACTCAGATATAAAGATTAGTACAGGAGCAATTGAATGTCAAATAACAGCGCCATTCACCCTGGGAGCAGGTTCACTATATGCAAATTATTCTATGGTAGGAACGGTTTATTATAAGAATGTTAATTGCATGAGCTCACGAACGGAATGCGAAGCCATTATTAATGATGTTACTATCCCATCGGTTACAATAACCGCTGATCCGGGTAATATTATTTGTCCATCTAGTTCGTGTGCTTATACTGCTGAACCTGTCAATGGAGGAATAAGCCCAACTTATAATTGGTATGTTGGTGCAACTTTAGTCGGGAACGGATTAAGTTACACCACTAGTACTCTTTCAAATGGAGATGTTGTTACATGCGTTTTAATACCATCTGGTGAAATGTGTCCAAATCCAGGCACAGCCACTTCAAATGCAATTACCATGTCGGTTCTTCCTATAACGACAATTAATACGGATCCTTCCAGTACAACTTTGTGCCAGAACGGCAATACCAGTTTTACAGTTGTTGCTTCATCTGGACCTTATCAATGGCAGGTCAATACGGGCAGCGGTTGGACTAATATTACCGCAGCAGGTACGGCACCGGTTTATGGCGGCTGGAACACTGCTATACTTATGCTCAACGGTGTTGATGATCCTAATAACGGATACCAGTACCGTTGCCTGGCCGGATGCACACCTTCCAACATAGCCGTACTGACTGTAAATCCTGTTTCCGATCCTGTTCCTGGTCATGCTGGCAGTTGCACTTCACCCGCCAATATAACATTATCTGCAAGCGGTGCTGGAGCAAATGAAGTTTACTATTGGTACACCACAGTATCGGGTGGAAGCTCGTCTGGTCTAGGCAGCACCTTTGTTACCCCATCAATTGGTGTTACGACTACCTACTATGTGACTATTTTTAACACCATCTCGGGTTGTGAAAGCTATCCCAGAACTCCGGTAATTGCTACGATTTATACAAATCCTGCCATAATAACTAATCCTGTAAATGTAACAACTAATGCAGGAGGTACCGCAAACTTTACTGCTAATGCCTCCGGTGTTTCACTATCTTACCAGTGGCAGGTAAATAGCGGCACAGGTTGGAACAATATAACAACAGCAGGCAGCTCGCCGGTATATTCGGGATGGACTACAAGTACGCTGCACCTTTCTGGAATTGTTATTTCAAATAATGGCTACCAGTACCGCTGTGTTGTTACAGGTATATGTTCTTTTACAGCCACCTCAGCTGCTGCAATACTGACCGTTAGTAACATATTTACTCATCAAACTACAGGTGCCCTGCCTGGTATCCACCTCGGAACATGTATGGTAAATACCTGTGGGGGTACTTATTATGATAATGGAGGATTATCCAATCCTTATTCAACTAATATTTCCAATATTTACCGTACATTTTGCCCAAACGAACCTTTAAAAAAAGTTCAGGCAACTGTTTCGGCTATTGATATTGCATACGCGGGAAGCAACTGTAATGACATTCTTTATGTATACAGTGGCCCCAATATTATGGGAACACTTCTATGGGCGGGATGCGGCACAACAGGCACTGCTATTTATAATGCTGCAGGTGCATATAACGGGGGCGTCTTTCAATCTACTCATATTAGCGGCTGCCTGACTTTCCAGTTTTCATCCGGAACGTCTAATTCAGGGGGAGCCTGGGATGGATGGAATATTGCTTTTTCTTGTGCCGACTTTCCTTCAGGGCCTACGGGAATTTTAAATACTGATTGTATCAATGCTGAAAAAATATGCAGCGATATTACTGCAAGTTCTACCACCTTTGGGCCCGGGATCATTTCTGATGGCTGCAGTAGTTGCATGGGCTCGGAGAATTATGTTGAATGGTATTCGTTCATGATGCAAACAGGCGGCACCATTGAATTAGCAATAGTACCCAATGGCGTAAGTGACCTTGACTTTGCTATTTATAAGGCATCTGATTGTAACAACCTTGGCGACCCCTTAAGGTGTTCCTATGCCACAAGAATTCCTAATGGGAAAACAGGTTTGATGATCGGTGCAGGTGATGATTCAGAAGGCGCTAGCGGAGACCAGTGGGTGAACGAAATTCATGCCCAGACAGGGGAGGTCTATTACCTTATGGTAAGTGAATGGGATAAGCCAAATCCCAACCAGTATACCCTCGACTGGACACTGACAAACGGCGCTTCTTTTAGCTGCGATTATGTCGATGGAACACTTCCAGTTTCCTTGTTGTCCTTTGAAGCCAAATGTGAAGTCAACAGAATAGACCTTGAATGGGTTACAGCATCTGAGAAAAATAATGATTACTTCACCATTGAAAAAAGCATGGATGCTGTGAACTGGCAAAAATTAGTAACTATTCCCGGCAACGGAAACAGCAACACCATAATACATTATTCTGCACAAGATAATGCACCCTATAATGGTGAATCCTATTACCGAATGAAGCAAACTGATTTCGACGGGAAGTCTGTCACTTTCAACCCTATTTCAGTCTTATGTAATCCCGAAGAACTTAACCCGCAAATTAATTATTATCCTAATCCTTTCAAATCCGAGTTGATTGTAGAAATTCAAAATATGAATACTGACAAGGCTATTCTGGTTATCTGCGATATGATAGGCAGGCAGGTTTTTTATAAAGCTATAGATAATAATGATTCGTTTGAAGATAAATTCACATTAAACTTCCTGCAGTTTCCGTCTGGCGTCTATATAGCAAAATTTACTATGGACGGGTATTGCAATACGCAAAAGATTGTTAAGAATTAGTAATCCCTTAGCTGTTCTGAATACATTGAGTAGCCATGTAGTCTACATTTTTTGAATAAATAATTCGGGTAATTCTTGTTCCCGAAATAACAATATTTCATTAACTTTGAGAAGATTTTTTTTAGTTCCATTAAGGAATGATTTTTGATAATTATCACCGCCATTATTTAAAAATAAAACAATTCACATGAAAAAGATTACAATAAACTCAGTAAAGTTTCTTTTGACCGTTTTATTGATCGTTGCCGTGTCGGGAGTTTTTGCACAAATGAAACCATATTCATGGGCTTCCTACAAAATAAAGTTCAAAGTCCCTGAAAATTTTAAAGTTGACGAAGCTACTGCTACTAAATGGGTAGGACATAACAGTACTATCACCTTAAGTATTTACCCCCGAAAAAGTGAGCAATTATCACCTGAGGCTATGAAAACCTCATTGTATAACTGGACGGTAGAGAACGGCGTGAAAAATATGGATGAAGGAACGGAAATCGACCCGGAAAAACTGAACAGGTACAGCGGGTTTTTGTTTGAAGGTACTGTAGATGACTTTTCTGTGGAAACGATATTAATATCAGATCCCGATTATCCGGCCATTAACTTCTATATTTTCATCCATTACAAACCCGGGAACGAAGCTGAGGTTTTGCAAATCATGACGAGCTTCACACCAATACAATAATATTAATTTTTTTTTTTCAACTCCTTTCATTTCCTGAAGGAGTTTTTTTTTGTCGGTTTTTTAAAAGTTGTTATTTTTACTTAAAAAAAATGACAGCAGGTAAACAGATCATTGCTTATACTTCGGATGATTCAAATAACCACTGGAGGTGGCGTTATAAAATGGCTGAAGCCATTGCCCATAAAATTAACAAAGATGAACTTGGGGTTGTAGCCCTTTATCTGATCGGTAGTACAAAAAATGCGAGCAGCGGTCCGGCAAGTGATCTGGACCTGATGATACATTTTAGCGGCAGCAGGCAACAACGATTATTATTGGAAAAATGGATCGAAGGCTGGAGCTTTTGCCTCGCTTCTGTAAATGAATTACTGACCGGTTTTCACGATCATAAAGGATTGATAGACCTGCATATTATTACCGATGAAGATATTCAGGCAAAGACAAGTTATACCGTGAAGATTGGGGCTCACACAGACCCTGCAAGAAAATTATTATAAGGCCATTGTGTCTTTAATACGGTTAATTGTTATTTTTGAGCAGAAAAACTGATTGCATTAAACTAAAAATACCATATGGCGGAAAACACGTTTGCGCTGAAAAAAAATCTGAAGCTGGTCGATTCAACTGCTTTGGTTGCCGGTTCGATGATTGGCTCTGGAATTTTTATCGTAAGCGCTGACATGTCGCGACAGCTGGGATCGCCGGGATGGCTGCTCGTGGCCTGGGCAATTACCGGAGTCCTTACATTGATTGCAGCCCTGAGTTACGGTGAATTAGCGGGCATGATGCCCAAAGCCGGCGGACAGTACGTTTACCTTCGTGAAGCCTACAACCCGCTTACCGGTTTTTTATACGGCTGGACGTTGTTCCTGGTGATACAAACAGGTACTATCGCAGCCGTTGCCATGGCATTTGCAAAATATACAGGTGTTCTGATACCATGGGTTTCAGAAAAAAACATTTGGCTCGATCTCGGGTTTGTAAAGTTTAACACGGTTCATATTATTGCCATTTCTTCATTGATATTTCTTACGTGGCTCAATTCCAAAGGGATTAAAACCGGAAAAATTATTCAGAATGGCTTCACCCTTACAAAGGTTGTTTTGCTTATTGCTTTTATCCTGGTGGGCCTGATCATTATCAATCATAACGGAGCTCTTACGATAAATAAATCGATTTTCTGGGATGCGCAGGCGGTTGATAAAAACGGTATAGTCACGGCATTGACAGGTTTTGCCCTAGTTGCGGTTATCGGAACCTCGATGGTGGGCTCTTTATTTTCTTCCGATGCATGGAATAACATCACTTTTACGGCTGGTGAGATCATCAATCCCAAACGCAACATCCCGCTGAGCCTTTTCTTCGGGACGCTTATCGTGACCATCATTTATATGCTCGTAAATCTTGTTTACATAAATACACTGCCGCTCCGGGGTGATCCGGCTGCTGCTGATGCGCTCGGCCAGGGCATGCAGTACGCTACCAACGACAGGATTGGGACTGCCTCCATGTCGCTGATAATGGGAGGATCGGCCGCATTAGTAATGGCCGTTCTTGTGATGATTTCTACCTTCGGTTGCAACAACGGGCTGATACTTTCGGGTTCCAGGGTTTATTACGCCATGGCGCAGGACGGGCTGTTCTTTAAAAGTACCGGGAAAATAAATAAGAATGGTGTCCCTTCCGTGAGTTTGTGGGTTCAATGTTTATGGGCAAGTATCCTTTGCCTGAGCGGCACTTATTCCAACCTTCTTGATTATGTGGTATTTTCCGTACTTGTTTTTTATATACTGACCATCATTGCTGTGTTTATTCTTCGCCGTAAGCAACCTGATGCGGAGCGGCCGTACAAAGCTTTTGGCTATCCCGTATTGCCTGCATTATATGTGATCTCAGCTCTTTTCATTATGGTGTTGCTGCTGGTTTATAAACCTATGTACACATGGCCGGGGCTTATTATTGTTTGCTTGGGATTTCCTGTTTTTTATTTCTGGAATAAAAATAAAACCAAAGAAATTGAATAAAAACTTAGTATTTTTTGTTTCCGACCTTCACGGCAAAGAAAGCCGTTATGAAAAATTATTCAGTGCCATATTATCTGAAAAGCCAGGATTGGTGCTGGTAGGAGGAGACATCCTTCCTTCGGGGATGCTGAAGAATATTTTAAATAATATGGAGCATTTCGATTTTATCCAATCGTATATCAAACCGAAACTCGAAGAATTAAAGCAAATCCTTAAAGGCGACTATCCGGAAATAGGTGTAATATTTGGCAACGACGACCCGCGTTCGGAGGAGCCATCGCTTATGGAGCTTGAGAAAGAAACGCTGCTTCATTACCTGCATTTTAAAAATATTCAGTATCATGACTTTTCAATTTGCGGGTATTCTTATATTCCACCCACGCCGTTCAGGTTGAAAGACTGGGAGCGATATGATGTTTCGCGCTATGTTGACCCCGGCTGTTCAGCGCCGGATGAAGGAATCCGAACGGTTGAAATATCAGCGTATGAAGCAGAATATTCGACCATAATGAAGGATATTGAAACACTGACTGGAGACCTGAACATAGAAAAAACGATCATGCTGTTTCATGCACCGCCTTATGATTCCTATCTGGACAGAGCCGCGCTGGACGGAATGAAAGTAGAACATGTTCCGCTTGATGTACATGTGGGCAGCATCGCCATTCAGCGTTTTATCGAAGAAAAACAACCCTTCATAACCTTGCATGGGCATATACACGAATCATCATCCATTACCGGGCACTGGAGGCAGGATTTTGGCAAAACAACATCTTTTTCGGCAGCCTGGAATGGAGAGCAGTTAGCATTAATAAAAATTGATCTGGAAAACCCCGTGAACGCTGTGCGGGAATTGATCTGATATTTTGCAGAAATAATTAATTGTTGTACGCCTCATTCATATTCAATAACAATATTGTCCGGTCAAAATTTTTCAAATTTATGAAAAGCACTACTATCCACCGCCGCGGAGAAACTTTCAGGTATTATTTAAAAACATGACCTTCTTTTTTTGATGAGGTATTGCTTTTCATCAATTTATTTGCCTCGGTCCTAAAGGATGTAAATTGATGAAAATCAATACTTCCTTTAGGATAAGAGGCCGAGAACGAAATATTTTTACATCCTTTCTCAATAAAAAAAATTTACCGGACATTAGTAATTCAATAATTTAGTTACTTTGTATTAAATTAGCTTTGTGTTATGGTAATGAGCAAACAGCTTTTTGATGCGCGGCAATATTATTTTCAGGACCGCTCTTTCAAACTATTGATGCAGAAACGGATCTATCATGTTTTGCTGATATGCAGCAAGTATGATGCGTTTATGCTTGAAGAAGACGGACGTATCGATGAGCAGATTTTCAATGAATATGTTTCTCTGAACCTTCGTTATCCGCCCCGGTTCATAATGGCTTCAAATCATCAGGAAGCTATGAATATTATGGAGAACGAAAGCATCGACCTAATCATTACCATGCTGAGTGTGCTGGATCCTATTGAACTCACTAAAAAAATAAAATCGAAATACCCCGGAAAGCCTGTTGTGGTTTTGTTCCCGTTTTCAAGGGAAATCACTGAAAAATATTCTAAAAAGGATTTATCAATTTACGATTACCAATTTTGCTGGCTGGGCAATACCGACATTCTTCTTGCAATTATAAAACTGATTGAAGATAAAATGAACATCGCCCATGATGTTGAAGAAGTTGGCGTTCAGACCTTATTGCTTGTGGAGAATTCGGTCCGTTTTTATTCCAGTTACCTTCCTGTTTTATATAAAATTATTTTCAAGCAGTCGCGCGAGTTTATGACCGAAGGCCTGAACGAACATCAGAAGATGCTACGGATGAGGGGGCGGCCGAAAATTATACTGGCACAAAATTTTGAAGAGGCCGCTTTTTTTTACGAACAGTACAAGAACAATATGCTCGGAATCATCACCGACATTTCCTACAAAATTGGAGGTGTTATCGATCATGAAGCGGGTTTGAAATTATGCCGGATTGTGCGCCAGGATGATGAATTTATGCCTGTGCTCATTCAGTCATCTGATGAAAAAAATGAAGCAAAAGCCCAGCAGCTCAACGCGAAATTTTTAAATAAAAGCTCCAAATCACTTTCTATCGAGCTTCGTGATTTTATTATTGAATATATGGTTTTTGGCGATTTTATTTTTCGCAACCCTATCACACACGAAGAGATTACCAGGGCGCACGATTTGCAGTCGTTGCAGCTGAAAATTTTTGAAGTACCTGATGATTCACTGAAATACCACATCGAACGCAACCATTTTTCGAAATGGCTAAATGCACGGGCGCTGTTCACGCTTGGAGAAATGTTCAAACATTCGAGGCCGGAAGATTTCATAGATTTAGATGAAATTAAAAGGTTTTTATTCGATAATATAGCCAATTACCGGATGGATAAATCGCGGGGTATCATCGCCGAATTTGTAAGTGAAAGTTTTGACGAGTATATTTTCTTTTCAAGAACGGGAAAAGGCTCCCTTGGCGGAAAGGCAAGAGGGCTTGCGTTTATCGACTCACTCATCAAACGGAACCGCATCCTCGATAAGTTTGACAATGTACTGATCAATATTCCGAGGACCGTGGTGCTTACCACCGACGTCTTTGATGAATTCATGGAAAATAACAAGTTGTATAAGATCGGCTTGTCGGACATGCCGGATGAAGAGATCCTGAAGATTTTCGTGAAAGCGAGACTTCCATTCAGAATACATGAAGATCTGATTGCATTTATTAATGTAATAAAAAATCCCATAGCCATACGTTCATCCAGCCTGCTTGAAGATTCATATTATCAGCCTTTTGCCGGCATTTACTCTACCTATATGATACCCAAGGTAGAAGATGAACGCAAGATGATAGAGATGTTAAGCTGTGCTATTAAATCTGTTTATGCTTCTGTGTATTTTAAAGCGAGCAAAATATACATGACTTCCACCTCCAACGTAATCGACGAAGAAAAGATGGCTATTATTCTCCAGGAAGTATGTGGCAAACAATACGAAAATAATTTTTATCCGACCTTTTCCGGTGTGGCGCGGTCTGTAAATTTTTACCCGATATACCCGGAAAAAGCTGAGGAAGGAGTGGCCAATATAGCTTTTGGACTGGGCAAGTACATTGTGGACGGCGGTAATACACTGAGGTTTTCGCCTTATTATCCCCAGAAAATTATTCAGCTGGCATCACCTGAAATCGCATTGAAAGAAACGCAGCGTAGTTACAATGCGCTGGACCTCAACCCGGACAGTTTTAAAGCTTCAGTGGATGATGGTATTAATATCTTAAAACTTCCGGTGAACGGTGTTCAAAATGACGGATCATTGCGCTACCTGGCTTCAATATACGATTTTGAAAATAATACATTGATCGATAATTATGATGCTGCCGGGAAAAAAGTGATCACTTTTTCGAAAATTCTTAAATATAATAGTTTTCCGTTGGCTGAAATTCTTAAAACCATTCTGGAAGTCGGGCAGCGGGAAATGAATAACCATGTGGAAATTGAATTTGCCGTGAACCTTGATGTGCCTGAAGGATTCCCCAAGGTGTTCAATTTTTTACAGATTCGGCCGATCGTTGAAAACAAAGAAGAAGTGAATGAGAAACTCGAAAATGTAAAGCCAGAGGATGTTATCATCAGTTCTAATCTGGCTATGGGTAATGGGATATACAATAACGTGCACGACATCATTTACATTAAATCAGAAACTTTTGATCCCTCAAAGAATAATGAAATTGCAATGGCAGTCGAACGCCTGAATCAAAAGTATATTCAATTAAAACAAAATTACGTACTTGTTGGCCCTGGCCGTTGGGGGTCCAGTGACCCCTGGCTTGGTATTCCGGTCAAATGGCCTCAAATTTCCCAGGCGCGGCTTATCATTGAATCAGGGCTTGACCGGTATCGCATCGATCCTTCACAGGGCACACATTTCTTTCACAACCTGACATCTTTCCGGGTGGGTTATTTTACGATCAATCCTTTTATTAATGAAGGTTATTTTGATATTGATTATTTAAACAACACTGCAGCCACATACGAAGACGAGCATTTGAGAGCTGTTCACTACGAATTGCCCGTAATAATCAAGATTGACGGGAGGAAGGGGATAGGCGTGCTGCTTAAGCCCAAACCGGAATAAGTAAAATACTTAGTTATGTGTAAGTATTTATTTTAGCTTTTTATTCTGTTTTTTTTCACTTTTTTTTTTGTTTAAACTAATTATCGGCAAATAATATTTTTTTGTCATTGATTTATAGTTGTTTATAATTAAAAATATTTTTTTGTTTCTCTTTATTCATTCAGAAAATTATGTATAATTTTGTCAGCGAAATAATTAACGGTTACTATTATATTTTTTTATAAATTTTTTAAATCTTTATACTATGAACGTAGATAAAATAATGAACGAACTCGAGAAAAAAAATCCAGGAGAAGTGGAATATTTGCAGGCAGTTCGCGAAGTACTAGAATCAATTGAAGAAGTGGTTAATGAAAACCCACAGTTTGAAGCAGCAGGAATTATCGACCGCCTTGTCGAACCTGACAGGATTTTAACTTTCAAAGTTCCATGGCTTGATGATAAGGGCGAAGTTCATGTAAATCGTGGTTTCCGCGTACAGTTTAACCAGGCAATCGGACCTTATAAAGGTGGTTTGCGTTTTCACCCGAGTGTCAACCTGAGCATTTTGAAATTCTTAGGATTTGAGCAGATTTTCAAAAACAGTTTAACCACATTGCCTATGGGTGGTGCAAAAGGTGGTTCTGATTTTAATCCTAAAGGAAAATCAGATAATGAAATTATGCGTTTCTGCCAGTCTTTCATGCTCGAATTATGGAATGTTATTGGTCCGGAAACTGACGTTCCTGCCGGTGATATCGGCGTTGGTGGAAAAGAAATCGGGTTCCTCTTTGGTATGTACAAAAAACTTACCCACGAACATGTTGGCGTATTAACAGGAAAAGGCCTCAACTGGGGCGGAAGCCTTGTACGTCCTGAAGCTACAGGTTTTGGTGTTGTTTATTTTGCTCAGGAACAGTTAAAAACAAAAGGAACAGATTTCAAAGGAAAAACAGTTGCTGTTTCTGGTTTTGGTAATGTTGCTTGGGGAGCTATATTAAAAGTAAATGAATTAGGTGGTAAAGTAGTTACCATTTCCGGTCCTGACGGATACATTTATGATCCAGACGGAATTTCAGGTGAAAAAATTGAATATTTACTCGAACTTAGAGCTTCAAACCAGGATATCGTAAAACCTTATTCATACGAATTCCCGAATTCAAAATTCGTTCAGGGAAAACGCCCATGGGAAGTAAAATGTGATATCGCATTACCTTGCGCAACACAAAATGAACTTGGTAAAGAAGACGCTGAAAACCTGATTAAAAATGGTTGTATGTGCGTAACTGAAGGCGCTAATATGCCATCCACACCTGAAGCAGTTGAAATGTTCCTCGAAAAGAAAGTATTATTTGCACCTGGTAAGGCATCTAATGCCGGCGGTGTTGCTACCTCAGGCCTTGAAATGAGCCAGAACTCAATGAAATTAGGTTGGAACAGAGAAGAAGTTGATACCAGATTACATGATATTATGAAAAACATCCATGCTGCTTGCGTAAAACACGGTAAGGATGCAGACGGTTATGTAAACTATGTTAAAGGAGCAAACATTGCAGGCTTTATGAAAGTTGCTCATGCAATGCTTGACCAGGGAATCTTATAATTGGGGTTTTTATAAAGAAAAAAGCTGTTTCAATTTTGAAGCAGCTTTTTTTTTACCTTTTTTTATTGAAAGGTTTTCGATTTAGTATAATCAGTTTCTAACAAATTTATTTATTTGGCAGATTCCTGTAATAGTGCAAGCTTGCTATAGTCTATTATCGGAGTGTATTGGACGCTTATTCACTCTTAATAATTACAGCTCATTTGTTAGTGGCTATTCCTTTTATCACAAATTCGGTACGGCGGTTTAACTGATGTTCCTTCTCTGTACATTTTGATTTTGTGAAATCTTTATCACAGGGACAGTTGTTTATCAACCGGCTTTCACCATATCCTTTACTGCTGATGCGTTTTGGGTCAATACCTTTGCTGATTACATAACCTACACTTGATTTAGCACGGCGTTCAGAAAGTTTATAATTATAATCTTCCGATCCGCGGCAATCGGTATGCGAACTCATTTCAACACTGATTCCGGGATTCTCTTTGAGAAATACCACAAGTTTATCAAGTTCTTTGGCCGCATCTGGACGAATATTGGATTTGTCGAAATCAAAATATATATTTTCAATCCTGACAGATGCTCCAATGGTGATTTTTGACAGATAGAAATCAATAACAGACCCGCCTGGTGTTATCGATGGAACTGTTTCATATTTTGTAATATATCCTTTTTTAGAAGCCGTAACCTTATATGGAGCGTCTGGTAATAAATTCGTGGAATGGTAAACCGAAGTATCACTTGTAAGGTATGAATAAACAACACGGTCGTTATTATCCACAATTTCAATTAAAACACTGTCGATACCAGCTATGTTATCCCCGTTTTTTTCAAGCACAGTCCCGGCAATAAAATATTGATTTATTTTATTTAATAATATCTCAAAGGGTTTGCTGTTATCGGCAGAAGCAATGAATGCGATATCATTTTTATTAATAAAACCATCACTTTTGGCAATGATAGAAAACTTATGTCCGGGAATGAAATCTGCAATAAATTTCCCTTCTTTATCTGTCAATGCTGACTTTTCGCCGGTTTCACTATCAGTAATTTCCAAACTGGATCCAAGCATCTGCCTGGTGTCATTATCCATTACGAGAAAAATGTAAGGCAGCTTTTCAGGTACTTTAGAAGTGAATTCGAAGATATCATCGTTAAGGTCATAATTGGTGCGGTTTGAGCTGAAAACACCTTTTTTTCCGTCAGGGAAATAATCAATACCAAAATCGTCAGCAGTGCTGTTTATGGGAGCTCCGATGTTGCTTGGACTGCTAGATGGAAGCCCTTCATTATCCAGGTATACAGAAAAAATATCCAGTCCTCCGATTCCTTCGAGGCCATTGGATGAAAAATACAATTTGTTAGCTTTTATTAAAGGAAAAACTTCGTCACCGGCTGTGTTTACTCTTTTTCCAAGATTTTTCGGAGCGGTCCAGATATCATTCTCCCTGGTACACATCCATATATCGTTTCCGCCGGCTCCTCCCGGCATGTCGGAGACAAAGTAAAACCATTTGCCGTCATCGCTGATGGCGGGATGATTAAAGTTGAATTCTTTGTTGTTGTATTTAAAATCAAGCAGGTACTGGTATGCAGTCCCTTTTTTGTTGAGTGTGCCGGCGTATAACTGCATTTTTACCTGTCCGTCTTCAGCTCTTACAAGGCGGGTGTCAACCACATTGTTGCGCGAGATGTAAACGGTGTTAGATTGTTTGCTGAAACTAACCGGCCCTGCATTGTACCTGTTGTCGATGGCGTGAGGGAAATTGCGGACGGATTTGTATTTTCCGTTGCTTTTCTTTTTAGTGTAGTAAAGTTTGAAAAACTCTTCGTTGTTCCAGGTATTGATATGATTTTCTACATGAGCCTTATTTCGGGAGGACACAAAAACAATTTTGTCATCCAAAATTCTGGGCGCAAAATCGTTCAACTCAGAATTAAAAGGTAAAGAAGCAACTTTATAAAAAGCGGTATCCCTGAAGAATTTATCCAGGTCGTTCATCGCCTTTAAAAATGTTTCTCCTCTTGAATCAGCATGGTATTCGGCCATGTATTTTTTCGCTTCGCTGTAATTGCCAGTTTCCATGAGCGCCTGAGCGTAATATAATTTATGAATGGGCTGGGCAAAACCTTTATTGATGATAATTTTATAAGTGGCAGCCGCTTTGTTCATGAGATTTAGCTTGCGGTAGCAATCAGCAAGTTTGATCCATGCTTCACTGTTGTTGCTGTCCTTTTTTAGTACCTTCTCATACCTGGGCGCAGCACTGGCATAGGCCATTACCTCATACAATTCATTGGCTTTAATAAAACTTGATTGCTGAGCGTGAATGGTAGGCGAAAAGGCAATTATTAAGACGAAAGAAAGAATCAGTATTTTATTTAGTTTCATAACTCAAAGGATCATGGTGTAAACAAAATAATTAAAAATATCTTGGATTCGCAACTTTATGGCCCTTGTATGCGAACAGGTAGGAGAGTGCAATTTCGTGCGAACCGCTTGAAACAGTATTCAGTTTTGACAAAGAGTAATCATAAGAATAACTGATCAAAAACTGTGGTACTACGTAAACCCCCACAATGCCTGAAATGTCAGCTAAGCTGCGGTAAGATACACCCAGCCACAGCCTTTGTTTGATAAGAGCATTAAGGTTTACATCAAACTGTATCGGAGAATTAATAACAGCCTTGAGCATCAGTTGTGGTTTTAATGTGAATGCTTCGTTGATTTCAAAAGCCCTGCCCACGGTAAGGTAATAATGGAAATTTACAGGTTTGAAGCTGATATTTTTTATAACACTACCGTAACTTCCCATGGTGACATTATCGTCAATGAGCCTCGGAATCGACAACCCAACATAAAACTTATCCGTATGGTATAATATTCCGAATCCGAAGTTTGGTGTGATGACATTTTTTGAGTTGGCTGAAAAATACGGATCAGCAGGGTCTGTAACCGCTAACTCACCCAGTTTCTCATTCTGAATATGTACTCCGCCCATAATCCCGAAACACAATCTTCCTTTTTCACTGACTTTGGCCCTGTATGCATAGCTGATATAGATCAGGTTCCGGTTCAATACGCCAATCTTTTCGTTCATGTAACTCAGCCCAAGCCCCATAGTTCCTTTATACAAAGGTGAATGTATTGTCACGCTCGTGGTAATCGGCCTTCCCGCAAAGTTAACCCATTGCTGGCGGTGCAGGGCTGTTACAGACAACGCATCTTTGTATCCCGCATAAGCAGGGTTGATAAACATTTCATTGAACATGTATTGAGTGAACATGGCATCATATTGAGCGCTGACAGTTGAGTTTATTCCTTTAAAAAGGAATAAACTGATGGCTGCTACTGTTATGATTATTATCTTTTTCATATCCTTAGGTTTTATATAGTTAACAATGAATATTAGTATTTAATAACAACAAAACCTTCTTTAGGCGGTCTGTCATCTTTGTTGTATTCAAAGATGTAATAATATGTTCCTGTCGGAAGCTTATTGCTTCCCATGGTAAGCACGTTGTCTGAGAGGCCGCCCCAGGAATTATCGTAACGGCTCATATAATAAACTTTGTTACCCCAACGGTTGAAAATTGTCAGTTCATTATCAGGGTAGTTTTCAATACCGTTAATGACGAAGAAATCATTTTTGCCGTCACCGTCGGGAGAGATCCCCTGAGGAATGAACACATCTTCTGGTGTCAGCGTAACCGGGGTGCAGTCGTTTTCTCCCGCATCACCAGGATTACCGTTCCCGTTTGCATCGGTAATATAACCGTTATCGGAAGTATCGGTGATCAATACCCCGAGTAAACCGTACCCGGTGGTTATTGCAGTGTTGCAAAATGTTTTCATGGATCCCAATACCTTAATCCGGACAGTAAAAGTTATTGTTCCGGTATTTCCTATATCAAGATAGCTGGTAGTGCTTACCAGCAGGTTGATATCGTTGATACCATCAAATGAAAGGTTAGGAGTCAGGTTATTGTTGGAATGGGGTGCTTCCAAAATCGAGAACGTTGACGATGCACCAAATACAGATGTAAGGTCATCGGTAACCTGGATATTCTCAATCCTTTCATTACCGAGGTTTTCAACTGTGATAACATACGTAACATCAAAGTAGTTGTCATCCTGAGGAACAACTCCGAGTACCATTTTGGCAAGGCCTAAAACTGCAGGATTAGCACCGGATGTTACTACAACAAATACGGTTGCGGTAGAACATACGCCATTAGAATCACAAACCTGGTAAACAAACTGGTCATTACCGGTAAACATGTTATCAGGCGTGTAGGTAATACCACCTGTAACAGGATCAACCGTTGCAGTTCCATTTGAAGGCGGGAAAACAACAATCACGGAAGCAGGGTTAAGGTTGTTGCCACAGTCGATATCGTTGGCAAGTACCGGTATTAACACGGGGGTGTTTACTGGTGTGGATGCCGTATCATTGACTGCTAAAGGAGCACTGGCAACATTAATATTTTGAACGCAGGTTGACATATTTCCCGAGCCGTCAGTTGCTGTCCAGGTTACCTGAGTAATTCCGATTGGGAATGTTGTTGCCGCGTTGTTCCCGATCGTAACAATTCCGCAATTATCGCTATATGTGGGGAATCCTAAAATAATGTCAGTGAAATCGCAGGCTCCGGGTGCGGAAATTACATTGATATCTGCCGGGCAGATAATAGTTGGTGCAATGGAATCAATGACAGTAACAGTCTGCTCGCAGGTTGATGTATTGCCTGCATTGTCAGTTACGGTCCAGATTACAATAGTATTTCCTGTTTCGTAAACTGATGGTGCGTTGTTGGTAACAGAGGCAACACCGCAGTTGTCCGAAGTTACAGGTAATCCAAGATTAACTCCCGTAGCTGTACAGCCGCTGTTTGTGGAAACCACAATACCGGCAGGGCAGGTGATGATGGGGTCAATATTGTCAATTACCGTGACAACCTGCAGGCAAGTCGCTGAATTACCTGCAGCGTCTGTAACTGTCCATGTAACTGTGGTGTTTCCTAACGGAAATGCGGCTGGAGCATCATTGACCACTGAAGCAGTGCTGCAATTTTCAATAATAAGTGGATTTCCCAGATTGACACCTGTTGCGGTACAACCCGTGTTTGTTGCTACAGTGATGGAAGCCGGGCAGGACAATACAGGACTGTCATCATCAGTTACGGTAACTATTTGTGCGCATGTATTCGTATTTCCTGAAGCATCAGTGACAGTCCAGGTAACAGTTGTATTTCCTAGCGGGAAAACTCCCGGAGAATCGTTCAACACTGAAGCAACAATGCAATTGTCATTTGTTACAGGAGTGCCAAGAGGTATGCCTGTTGCGGTGCAACCAACGTTGGTTGTGGTGTTAATGTCCCCAGGGCACGTAATGGTTGGAAGTATGGTATCAATAACAGAAACTGTTTGTATGCAGGTTGCCTGGTTTCCGGAAGCATCTGTGACAGTCCATATAACAGTGGTAAAACCTAATTGAAAAGCAGCAGGAGCATTGTTGGTTACAGAGGCGATACTGCAATTGTCATTAGTTATAGGTATTCCTAAAACGACACCTGTAGCTGTGCATCCGGTATTAATATATGTCAGAACATCAGCAGGGCAGGTGATAGTAGGAGTAATGGTGTCGTTTATTGTCACTAGTTGCTGGCAGCTGGTTGAATTTCCTGAACCATCAGTAACAGTCCATGTTACAATAGTGGTCCCAAGCGGGAAAACAGCAGGAGCATCGTTCGTAACCGTATCTATACTGCAATTATCGGAAACTGCTGGCAATCCAAGCGAAACGGCAGTTGGGTTGCAGCCACTGTCAGTAAAACCAACAACATTGGCCGGGCAAGTGATGGTTGGATTTACATCATCAATAACAGTAACGAGCTGTGAACAAGTGGCTGGGTTTCCGGCGTTATCAACTACTGTCCAGGTAACGGTTGTATTTCCTAATGGAAAAGCAGCTGGAGCATCATTATAAACCGTATCAATACCACAGTTTTCGATAATGAAAGGCTCGTTTAAATCTACGCCTGTCGCTGTGCAACCAGTATTTGTAACTGTTACAATATTTGGTGGGCAATATACAATAGGACTGATATTGTCCGTAACGGTAACCAATTGCGTGCAGGTGCCGGTATTTCCCGCATCATCCGTCACTGTCCAGGTAACGGTAGTATTACCTAAAGGATAAATACCTGCTCCATCGTTGGTAACTGAAGCAACATGGCAATTGTCACTTGTTATAGGTGTACCAAGTAGTACGCCCATGGCTGTACATCCATTATTTGTGGTGGCCAGAACATCTGGCGGACAAGTAATGGAAGGATTTATATTATCATTAACTGTTACAATTTGTGTGCAGGTGGCTGTGTTCCCTGAGCCATCGGTAACAGTCCAGATAATAGTGGTATTACCCAATGGGAAAGCTGCCGGAGCATTGTTTGTCACGGAAGCAACAGTGCAATTATCGTTTGTAACAGGTAGGCCCAAGCTTACGCCGGTGGCTGTACATCCGGTGTTGGTAGTAGTAACCACATCAACCGGGCAGGTAATAGTTGGATTGACATTATCCAATATGGTAACCAACTGAGTGCAGGTGTCTGAGTTTCCTGAACCGTCAATAACGGTCCATATAACAGTTGTATTTCCTAATGGAAAAGCAGCAGGTGCATCGTTA